>Ga0335397_10004287_pt1 | contig 18893 bp, 14 predicted proteins | sample MAT04_FD_205740 | JGI IMG/M metagenome (GOLD analysis project Ga0335397, IMG submission 205740) | Freshwater microbial communities from Lake Fryxell liftoff mats and glacier meltwater in Antarctica - MAT-04 (spades assembly) (version 2) ... | reverse complement strand
GGAATGCACATGCTCATCCGTTTCAGTGGACTAAAACGTCCGTGACCAAAATTCTGGCCAAGTGCGAATCACAAACCGCACTGGCTGCGTGAGAGTGTTCCCCCATTCGCGGGGAGATGTACTTAGCCCTCAGGGACGTGCCACACCGAAGTGTCCCACTACCCGGGGTTGCGTCCGGCAACTCAAGTTGGTTCGGCTTGCACGGTCCAAGTCTCGCCGTGGACTTCAATGACATCGCCGAGAGCCAGTTTTTTACGGCGGCGGGTTTCCACCGTGCCGTTCAATTTTACTTCACCCTCCTGGATCATCACCTTGGCCTGTCCGCCGGTCTCGGCAATGCCCTTCAATTTCAGGAATTGATCAAGGCACAGCATGAAGGGGGGCAAAGCGGCGTCGTTCATGGATGAGTTCGGGTATAAGTCAGTTTGTGTCGTTTTTGCGGTGCCACGCCCACGCGCTTCGCGCGGGCATGCATGCTTATCCCCGTGTGTCATCACGCCCGCGCGAAACGCGTGGGCATGGCACGGCCGAAATAATTCAAATACTAGAATATCAGGTGAGGGTGAATCCGTCAGTGAGACGCTGGTGGAAGTTTGCGGAGCGGGGCTGCTGACTTAGTGGATTACCACCAGCGGATGCCAGTGGAAAGTCGGAAAGTGGCCCGAAATCTCCAACGAACACGAGGGCCAACTGGCTCCCAATTTCGGGAAACCGACAGCGAAAATGGCTCGCGGGGCCACTTCAAGGTTGTCGCGTGTGCCTGATCTGCCATAATTGATTCCAGATGACGACAATACGTCTTGTAGCTGCCCCATGCCCTGTTTCCCGCCTGTTGCACAGAAAGTGATCTCCATGCCACACGTTCGTCTGCGGCTCGCCGTCTGCCTGGCCGGATTGATGACCACAACCTCGGTTCAAGCCCAGTGGGGCACCCTCAAAGGGAAAGTGATTCTTGACGGCGCTGTTCCTGCCGTGAAACTACTTGTGAAGAAGGGTGATGCCGCCGCGAAAGATGCCGCCGTCTGTGCCGCGCAAGACGTGCCGGACGAATCGCTCGCCGTGGACAAGGATTCCAAGGGGATTGCCAATGTCGCCGTGTGGCTGGTGGCCAAGAAGGATGTCAAAATTCATCCCGATCTCAAAAAGCCCGCTGAGGCCAAAGTGACCTACGACCAGGTTGGCTGCCGCTTCATCCCCCATGTGCTGCTCGTGCAAAACACCCAAGTGGTGAAAGTCGTTTCGGGGGATCCCATCGCGCACAACACCCGCGGTACGCCGTTGAAAAACCCCGGCTTCAATTTCATCGTCGCTCCGAAAGACCGCGTCGGGACTGATCAGGCGATGAAACTCGCTGAGCGGTTGCCCGTGCAGATCGGCTGCGATATCCATCCGTGGATGCGCGGCTACTGGGTCGTCCTCGATCATCCGTATGCCGCAGTCACCGACAAAGATGGCAACTTCGAGATCAAAGACCTCCCCGTCGGCGATCACGAATTCAAAGTCTGGCACGAGAACCCCGGCTACGTCGTGAAGGACAAGAAGGACACAAAGAAGGGCCTGCTCGTCACCATCAAGGACGGCGAGACCACCCTGGTCCCGGACATCAAGGTCCCGCTGGCCACGCTCGAAGGCAAAAAGTAGAACTCACGCAGTGATCTTTGTTATGCTTGAGAAGCCCAGGAACAGCCCGTCCCTGGGCTTCTGCCATTTTCCGGAGACATTCATGCGCCGCCTGTTCGTTGCGGGTCTGTGCCTGGCCTGGAGCGCTCATTCCGCTCAGGCTCAATGGGGCGGCATCAAGGGCCGGATTCTGTTGCAGGGGGATGTCCCTGCGCAGAAAGTCTTGGTGAAACCTCCGATCCCCAAGCTGCCCGCGGGCGCGGTGGCAATCATGGATGAATCGCTGGTCGTCGATGCCAAATCCAAAGGCATCGCGAACATTGCGATCTGGTCGGCGAAGATGCCGGCGGCGATTCACCCGGAACTGATCAATCCCGCGGCACCGGCTGTAACGGTGAATCTCACCGGTGGGAAGTTCGCCCCACATATCAGCGTGATGCGCACCGATCAAACACTGAGCTTCGTCAATCTCGATGCGACGGACTACAACGTCCGAGGTACGCCGCTGAAAAACCAGGGATTCAACACCCTCGTCAGGGCGAGAGCCGTCATGCCGCCGATGAACTTCAAACTTGCCGAGCGATTGCCAGTGATGATCGGGGATGACATCCACAACTGGATGCGGGCCTACGTCATCGTCGTTGATCATCCTTACGCAACCGTCACCGACCGAGACGGCAACTTCGAGATCAAAAATCTCCCCGCCGGCGAACACGAGTTCAAAGTCTGGCACGAAATCCCCGGCTACATCGTGAAGAACGCCGGTAATCCGCGCAGGGGTTTAGTCATCGACGTCAAAGACGGCCACACGATGGTGATCGCTGACATCAAGGTGCCGGTGGCGGTGTTCAATGGCAAGAAGTGATACAGGTCCGGTTCCACCAGCCATTCCAGATAACGGTTCATGGATTCGGCCAATGCAACTGGAACTACAAAATTCACACAAATTGACCGAGAAACTGTCGGGTGGCTGGGGACGGCTGCTCTGAGCCGCCCCCAGTTGCTATCATCAATCGACTCGCGAATTGTGCCATAACCACATTTGAATTTGAGCGGCAAAGTGCCCCATCCAGGGTCACTCTTGTCATCCGCCGACATCGTACAACCACTGTGGGGGAATTGGGTCCACGGGCATTGGTCCTGAAGTTTGATTGATGTACCAGCCTGCACTCGACCATTTCCAAGCTGCCGCAGTTTGAATGAGTCCCTCGCGAACAGGATTATTGTGGATATACGCGATCATTCTCATGAGTGTCTGTGGCTCGGTGATATTTCGGTCATACCCGCCGCCTGATTGCCAAAACAACCGCTCGTTCCGACTTCCTCGACGCCGTGTGATTCGCGGGATCCATTCAGGGGCCGCGGCCTCGAGATAGGCAATCGCACGTCTCGCTACCGGTGCCTTAATCGCCCGGCGAATTGTTCCCATATCGTAGCATGCATCGCGCGGACGGATGATCAGATGCGCATGATCCGGCATGAAGACGTAGGCCCACAGCTCGAAATCCCATCGCACCCGGGCGGCGTGAATCGCTTCTAGCAGCCATTGGCACGTTCGATCAGCTTTGAGGAACGGATATTTTTGATAGCAGGAGAACGTCAACTCGTGGGCATGCCCCGGTTCATTGTAGTTCCTGCGATGTCTCATCATTGACGCCAGGAAAAGATGTGTGGCTATGGACGGCCGCCCTGGGCCGCCCATAGTTTCAATTCCCATGATCAGCTAGTCAAAGGACCACTTGCCTGTGGGCGGACGAAGCGCCCGTCCACAGCCACCCGTCGACCCTATGAAGCTGATGGCCAAAATCGCGAGTTGATCGAAAAAGCTGGGGGCGGCTCAGAGCAGCCGTCCCCAGCCACCCCTTTGTATCGAGGAACTCACGCCCCATACTTCTCCAACCGCCCCGCATGTGCCATCGCTTGCAGCATCAGGTATTTTGCCTCGAAGGTGCCTAGCGAACCGAAGCGGCAGCTTGTTTCGCCGAAGTCTTTCGAGCCGTCAAACCGACACGTATCGGCGGCCAGTAAAGTGGGGACGGGGTGCCAGCTGTGGGACTTCATTTTGCTTGGCGTGCTGTGGTCGCCGGTGACGATCAGGACTTCTGGCTTGAGGGCCGTAATACGCGGGATGCAGCTGTCGAGTTCTTCGGTCTTCTGCACTTTGGCGGCGAAGTTGCCGTCTTCGCCGGTGGAGTCGGTGTATTTGAAATGGACGAAGAAGAAGTCGTAATCGTTCCACGCGGCTTCCAGGCGGGCCATCTGGTCGGACAGCGTCTGCCCGGCGTCCAGGACATCCATGCTGACGAGGCGTGCCAGGCCGCGGTACATCGGATAGACGGCGATGGCGGCGGGCTTCATGCCGTACACGTCTTCAAAGGTCGGAATGTGGGGCAGTTTGTCGATGCCGCGGAGAGTGAGAAAATTCGCCGGGGCGTCGTTTTTCAGAATCTCCTTCGCCTGCCGCAGAAATTCGTTGGCGATCTCGGCGGTCTTTTTGGATGACTCGCTCCGCGCAACGGCGGCGAGGGGCGGCACGCCGGTGGCTTGCGGGTCGGTGTCGTCCACATCGCCCATCAGCCCGGCGGCGCGGAAGACGATGACGAGGCGGTATTCCTTCACCGGCCGGACGAAGACTTCGACGCCGGGGATTGTGATTTTGTCGAGCTTCTCGCAGAGCTTCTTACCAATGTCGCTGCCGATGCGGCCAGCCCGGCGGTCGGTGATGTCGCCTTTGGCGTCGATCGTGCAGAAGTTGCCCCGGATGGCGACATCGTTCGGGCCGAGTTCAAAGTCGATGCCGAGGGCTTCCAACACGCCGCGGCCGATCATGAATTGCAGCGGATCGTACCCGAACAACCCCAGATGCCCCGGCCCCGACCCCGGCGCGATCCCCGGCAGCACGGGAATGCTCAGCCCCAGCGACGCCCGCCCGGCGAGCGCATTCAAATGCGGCGTGTTCGCCGTTTCGAGTTCGGTTTTGCCACCCGGTTCGAGCGGCAACCCGCCGAGGCCGTCCCCGACGAGGAGCACAATTTTGGAGCCGTTGTCTTTGCGAAGCTTGCGAACGAGGTCGTGGAGGTCGGTCATGGAATAGCCTTATCGGTTAGTGAGTTGGGAGCAGGGGAAGAGTCGTAACCACGGAATACACGGACGACACGGAAAAAGAACAAGGCACAACCACGAATTTCACGAAGATCACGAATTAGAAAAGGCAGCAGCAGGGAACCGCAGATTTCACAGATGGACGCAAATTTACAGAAAGCAAAACTTTACTTGGCGACGGTGTGTTTCAATCTCGAATGCATTTATTCGTGGTCTTCGTGAAATTCGTGGTTCGGCTTTTGTCCTCTGCTTTGTCTTTTTCCGTGTCGTCCGTGTATTCCGTGGTTTGTTGACTTTTCAAAACTCCGCGCTCTTTGGCGTTCTGGGGAACGGGATGCAGTCGCGGATGTTGACCATGCCGGTAATGAGTTGCAGGGTGCGTTCCAATCCTAAACCGAAGCCGGCGTGGGGGACGGTGCCGTATTTGCGGAGTTCGAGATACCACCAGTAATCCTCGGGGTTGAGGCCGCATTCCCGCATGCGGTCGACCAGCACATCGTGTCGTTCCTCGCGCTGGCTGCCGCCGATGATTTCGCCGATGCGGGGAACGAGCACGTCCATCGCGCGGACGGTTTTGCCGTCCTCGTTGCACCGCATGTAGAACGATTTGATGGCCCGTGGATAGTCGGTCAGAATCACCGGCTGCTTGAAATGCTGCTCGGTAAGGAACCGTTCGTGTTCCGATTGCAAGTCCTTGCCCCACGAAATCGGGTACTCGAACGTATGGCCCGATTTTTCGAGGATGTCGACTGCTTCGGTGTATGTCAGCCGGATGAAATCGTGCGAGACGATGTTCTCCAGCGAGGCGAGCAGCGTCGGCTCGATCCGTTCGTTGAAGAAGGCGAGGTCGTCCGGGCATTTCTCCATCACGTCGCGGATGATCGTGCGAACGAAATCCTCGGCGAGGTTCATGTCGTCTTCGAGATCGCAGAACGCCATCTCGGGTTCGACCATCCAGAACTCGGCAAGATGCCGAGTGGTGTTCGAGTTCTCGGCTCGAAACGTCGGCCCGAAGGTATAGATGTCGCCCACGGCGCAGGCGAAGATTTCCCCTTCGAGCTGCCCGCTGACCGTGAGGCCAGCTTTTTTGCCGAAGAAATCTTGCGAATAGTCGACGCCTTCCGAGCGGGGGGCGTAAGCCCCCTGATTGTGGCCGCTTGGTGAGGGTGATGCGGCTTGTGTGGTTAACGCGGAATCAGGGGGCTGACGCCCCCCGCTCAGCAGGGCGAGGTCTAATGTTGTTACCTGGAAGATCTGACCCGCACCTTCGCAGTCGCTGGTGGTGATGATGGGCGTGTTGACGTACAGAAAGCCGCGCTGTTGAAAGAACGTGTGGATGGCGTAGCACAACGCGTTGCGCACGCGGGCGATGGCACCGAAGGAGTTCGTCCGCGGCCGCAGGTGGGCCTTCTCACGGAGGAACTCGAAGCTGTGGCCTTTTTTCTGGAGCGGGTAGGTCGCCGGGTCGGCCGTGCCATAAAGTGTGACGGCGTGTGCTTTCACTTCAATCCGCTGGCCTTTGCCCTGCGAGGCGACGATTTCGCCGGTTACCCCGACGCTGGCCCCGGTGGTGATCTGCTTGATCAGCGTATGGTAATCGGGGACGACGTTGGCATCGACGACGATCTGGATGTTGCCGAAGCAACTGCCGTCGTTGAGTTCGAGAAACGCGAAGTCACCTTTGGATTCGCGTTTGGTGCGGACCCAGCCGCGAACATCGACGGCGGTGCCGGGTTGTGCATCTTTGAGGAGCGAAGCGATCCGTGGTCGCGACATGGGAAGCCATCCGTGGTTTAGGGGGTGTGGAATCGCACTCAGTTTATCCCATCCGAGCCGGACGCGTAAGCGACGGTGCTGCTCGGAAGAAAATCCGTCGCACACGCTTCCGGCTCGGATGGGGTTGGACTATGATACTCGCGTGCCCCATCGACACACTACTTCTTCGGCAGCAATTCCAATAAAGGCTTTACCATGCAACGCTCATCGGCACGTCGCGGCTTTACGCTGATCGAACTGCTCGTGGTCATCGCCATCATCGGCCTGCTGGTCGCACTCCTGTTGCCGGCGGTCCAGCAGGCGCGGGAAGCGGCCCGGCGGACGCAATGCAAGGATGCGCTGAAGCAGTTATCGCTCGCGCTGCACAATTATCACGATACCCACTCGACCTTGCCGCCGGGGTACACCTACCTGCCGAATTTCAGCACCACGCCGGCGAATAACGGCGCGGGCTTTGGCTGGGGCGCGATGATTCTGCCGTTTGTCGAGCAGACGGCCGTGTATCAGCAGTTCAACTGGAACGCGGCTTTGTACGATGCGTCCAACATCACGGCCCGTGAACACAAGTTGGCCGTGTTCCTGTGCCCGAACGATGCCATCTCCGACGGCGGGTTTGTCCTGATGGGGCCGGACCCGGAACGCTATGCGATGGCGAGCTACGTCGCGAATTTCGGCCCGCCCGATCTGGACGACACCCAGGAGCAGCGGTCAGGCATGTTCAGCCGCAACAGCAAGACCCGCTTCGGCGATGTGACCGATGGCCTCAGCAACACATTGTTGCTGGGTGAACGCGAGAATGGTCCGTTCCGCAAAGGCGTGCCGCACGGTGTTCATATCACCTATGAAACCAACTGGGCCGGGTCCGTGCGCGATTGGGACGACCCGGCCGACGATCATGGCCACATGATCCTGTTCCAGACCGGGCATGTTCCGAACGACAGTTTCAGCGACGACCGCGACGTTTCCGCTCCGCATGTCGGCTATGCGAACTTCGCCCTCGGCGACGGCTCGGTTCGCGCGTTCAGCGAGAACATGGACTTCGGCATCTACCAGAATCTGAGCACCAAAGCCGGCGGCGAAGTGCTGGGAGAGTTTTAATTCGGTAGGGTTTGCCCAGGCTCCGGGAGACGAACCAGATGGAACCCAAACGGTTCGCCTCGTCAGAACACTTGGCAAACTCTACGAAGATCAAACCCGCCGATGCCAACGGCGGGCTGTTCGCTTAATGCAGGCGATACTCTTCGTTCGCGCGGTCGAAGTCGGAATTGGCGAGCTGCTGCCGGAACTTCACCTCGGCGTAGCTGTAGCACTCAATCAATGTCGCCTCGTCGAGAGCCGCGTCGTCCGCCGCGACGAGATCGGGCGCGGGCCAGGCGTAGTTCTTGATGTACACGGGAATCGACCATTCCTTATCAATCAGCGTGATCGATTTGCGATACTGAGGCGAGCTATCGATGTCATTGTAGATCACCAAGTAACAGTGGCAGCTTCGTCCATCGAACTCCTGATCGGCCAGTTGTTCACAGCGGGTGTAGTTCGTGGTCGCGAGATCTTTCTCGTTGAAATCCTGAATGGTGAGGGACAGTTCGAGCAGGCCGGCCTTCGTCACCGGGTAACGGGCCTCGCGCATGGCTAGCGTGCCGTTGGGGTCGATCGACAGGGTGCCGAGCCGTCCCTTCCAGCCGCCGCTGCGGACGAGCATTTCGCCGTCGTTGGAACCATCGACGAAGAGAACTTCGCGGCCGCGCTCGCCGGAGAGCCATTTCAGGTAGATGCTGAACGGCTCATGCCGGACCTTCATGAAAATCTGCTGCTCGTCGGTCAGTTCGTCGCTGACCAGTTCCTGCTTGTTGAACTGAGCCGTGTAGTCGGGCGTCTTGCGGAGAAATTCGATTCCCTGCCTGACCGCGGCCAGCTTGCGCTCGAGGGTCTGCCGGGCTTGTTCCTCGGGAGACAACGGGGCTGCGGGAATGGCATCGGTAGTGACGGGAGATTGGCTATCGCCCGGTTGCGGCGCGGCGACGGCGAGGTCGAGTTTCAGCGTATGCGCCTTCGACGCCACGCGGTGAACCATCTCGCTGCCCGCGGGAACCGGGGCGGCTTCCAGGCGGAGAAAGCCCACGGCGGCGAGAGCGACGCTGCCGGCGAAAATGTTCGATTTACGCTGGGAGTCCAGCATCGACCAGAAGCGAAACAGGTGCCGCATGCAGACCTCGTTGGCAGAATTGTCGCGAGAGATGGGGAGTCGTCGAGACACGGACCGCACAAGGCGGCCGGTCACGAACACGAATGGCCCGCAGCGGGATTTCCAGAGGAACGCACCGTCGCATTTCCAAAGAAAACATCGGCGCGCGGCAGATACTGCCGCCAACGATTCGGACCGGCGCGATGCAGGCGGATTAATGAGTCCGACGGCTTCGAGACTCAAACTCGCGGCAGAGCGCGGAGTCTCCGCAGTTTACCTGACCGGACCCTCATGCTTGGCCAGTGACCGATTTCGTCGGGTGGCACGTCCCTGAGGTTTTGCGAAGGGCGTGGTCTTTGGGCGATCACCACGCCCATAGAAGACTCTGGGCGTGCCACCCAATCTCATGTGATTGGCTGGCTGTTACTTGTCTTCCGATTTCGGTCGTTCCACTGGCTTGAGGACTGGTAGCAATTCGATGTCGACTTTCGTCCCAATCGGCGGAATCCGATCAGTATAGGCTTCAAACAACAGGCCATCATTCGTGGCGCTGCTCTCGGCATTGATATCCACCACCGATGACGCGAAATTCGCCACACAAATCAGGTCGCCCGCTTCGGCCTGATAATACTTTTCTCCCGACTTTTCGTCCGTGAAAAAACCGCTGCCGGCGAAGACCCAATCGGCTTTCATTTCCCGCATCTGCGATTGCTCGAAGAACGAGCGGATCACTTTCTGATACGCCGGGTCTTTCGACAACTTGAGAAACTGATCGCGGTCCGGCTTGGTCATCGAACCATACCACAACATCTCCCCCTGCTTCTCATCGTATTTAAGGTTCTTATCCTTCGGCAGCCGGATATCTGGCGGCAATTTGGCGAGCTTTTCGATGAAGTAGCGCTGCGTGGCCGTGCGGACCCAGGACGCCGCCGGCACGCGTTGCGGTTTCCCGTTTTCATCCGTCCAGGAGACAAAGATGTCGATCTTCGTGCCTTGCGGCGGCTGGAATTCGGGGGTGAATTTGACCGGCGAACCAACGTCCGCTCCCAAAGCCAACAACCCGGCATGCACGGTCTGTGCTTTGGTCGCCACGGATAATATCGATTCATGCTCTTTGGTCTGTTTCAAACAGACCAGCAATTCGAGCAGCCCTTCCCGCAGCACGATTTCCCCTTTCAGGATCAATCGTTTGCCCGCCGCATCTAGTAAGACTGTCTCTTGCTTGTTCAGGGGCACCAGCTTCGTGGCCGGTTGCTCCGTTTTCGCCGGCGGATCAGCAGCGATGATGACCGAGAAATCGATTGTGAGGAGACAAAGCCCCAGCCCCAAGCGTGCAACCCAAGTGGCCATCATATCGGCTCCTGAAAGCGAACAAGCGTGACGCGGTTCAGTCTACCATGCCGACTGGCAAAGCATATGCCCCCTGACAGACCGCAGCGCTGGTAATCGGCCGGAGTCCTCTTTGCCGGGTGGCCGGGGCTGGAGCCGCTGCGGCGAAGCCCCGGTCTTCGTGTCAAAGACACGGCGGGCTGACGCCGCGACGCTCGCCAAACCGGGGCTTCCTTCGCAAAGTCTCAGTCCAGCCCCGGCCACCTGAACTCACCGTCGTTGAGGCACATCATTCCCAGCACCGGCCATAATCCTCGGTCAGGCGTTGTTCAGCATCAGCGACCGACTTGGCGAGATCGTCGGGCGACAGTTTGCCGGATGCGATCAGGCAGGCGGCCAGATCGAGGAGTGTCTGATGCGAGAGATAATGGGCGAAGACCAGCATCAACCGGCGTTCCACCAGATCGGACAATGTTCGCACCCACTCGTGATCGATGATCCAGCGGACCACGCCATTGGTGAAGGCGGTCCCGGCGATGGGGGTGCCAAAATCGTGGCGGCACGCGGCGAGTACGGTCTCCGCCCGAGTGCCATACAGGGGCCACAGCGCGGCGATTAGCGGCAGATCAGCGCCGGTCTCAGCGGCCCACCGCAGCCAGAGCGCAGCGCGTGTGGTGTCATCAGGTGGAAACTCTTCCGAGCCGGGGATCGGCCGGCGCTGTGTCGTGATTCGTCGGGGCCGGGCGATGGCGTGCAACGCCCGATCGGTGACCTGTTCCGCGAACTCGCGCCACGTCGTCAGTTTTCCGCCAACCAGTGTGAACAGGGTTCGGTCTTCCACCCGCTGTTCCACGATCAAATGATCCCGGCTGACCGCGGCATTGGTGGCCGCCGACGAACGGGGCAGCGGGCGTACGCCGCTGTAGTGGGCGGCAATGTCGGCCCGCGTCAGCCGGCAGTTCATCACCCCGCCGGCGAGTCGCAACAGATAATCAAGTTCCTCATCGGTGGCACGGGCCGATTCCGGGCTGGCGGCGAACGTCTCGTCCGTCGTTCCCACCAACACGGCATCACCAAACGGCAGAATGAAGACCAGCCGGCCGTCATCGGCCTCGGCATACACGGCCGCATTGCCGAGGGACTTTCGCAGCGGATCATTCCAGGTCAGAAAATGCGTCCCCTTGGTTCCGCCGAACTGTAGTTCGCCGGTGATCTGCAACTGCTCCCGCGTGGCATCGCCCCAGGCACCGGTCGCATTGATCACGCACGCCGGCCGGCAGCGCGACAATTCGCGATCCGTGGTGCGATCATGAATTCGCCAAGCATCGGCCGAGCGCACCACGCGGGCGTGTGTCCATAACTGAAATCCGACGGGCTGCGTTTCGGCGATCTGCCGCGCATCGGCCAGGAGTGCCTGCACGAATCGCTCGGGATAGAGCATCTGTGCATCGGAGTACGAGCAGAGCCAGCGATAGCGGGCCGAATCGACGCGCGGTGTGCCGGGTGTTCCGACAGCGGCGGCGGAACTCGGAGGCAACTGCCGATGCGGTGCGAGTTGATCGTACAATGCCAGCCCGATCCGCAGCGGCCAATACCCTCGGCCGACTCTCGCGGCGGCAACTCGCCGGCCGAATTTTGTCCGGCTCCAGCCGCAGAATCCGATTAGGGAACGGAGCAGGCCCGACCAGCGCCGTGAGGTCGGCATGTGCAGCCGCAGCGGCGTCACAAATTGCGGCGCGAGTTCCAGCAGGTCGGCCCGAGCTGTCAACGATTCGCGGACCAGTCGGAAGTCGCCATATTCGAGATACCGCAATCCGCCGTGAATCAGGCGCGATGATTTCGAGGTCGCCCCGAAGGCGATATCAAACGCCTCGACAATTTCCACCGACACGCCATTCAGCACCAGCTCGCGTGCGATCGCCGCGCCGTGGACACCCGCGCCAAGAATCAGGACAGGCGGTTGATCCGATGGCATGCCGCATGGTCTCGGGGTGGTGACGGAGAAGGTCTGCTTCCGTTAGCGTACCGCCCGCCAGTCTCGCTCCCAAGCCCCCTTTGGAAGGAACGTATATTTGAACGGCTTGCCTCCCCGCATGTCCCCTCGCCCCCGCGTCGGGGGCATTGGTCTCTAAACAACTTGGAAAGGCATCTCACGCAAAGGCGCAAAGAGGCAAAGTTTCGCCAAGAATTCGTACAGGAGGTCCAGCAGAAAGCATCAGTTTATGAAGATCGTGAAATCGAGAATCGAGATGCCAGGTTTGATGAGCAAGAATTCTCTTGGCGAACTTTCCGGCTTTGCGTCTTTGCGAGAGAGGATTTCTGACTTGCGTAGATACCAATGGGTTAGGGAGAGGGGGCGAGCGCTTCAAGGGCGTGGAAGATTGAGGAAGTCCGAAGCGCCGGCGAGGATCGATAAATGAAATTCCCTCGCTTGCGCGTCGGGCTCCCTAAGCTTCACGCTGGCGACCGATTTTCTCTGAGTCGATGTGTCGCAGTCACCAACCGCTACGGCGCGGCGACTTCCGTTTTCCAGTCGGTGCCCACTGTCCATTTCTGATTCAGAATCCGGCCGCCGCCTTCCTGCTCGAGCTTTAACCGCAGATCCTTCCCCCGGAAGTTCTCGGCGCTCGGTAGGTAATAAAACTTGCGGTCGACGCCGGCTCCCAGTCGGGTGACCATCACTTTTTGACGACGGTCGCCCGGCACCATCAGGCTGCAACGGAAGTCGAGCACTTCCGCGGGGCTGGTCGAGTTGGTCACTTCCTGTTCGATTTCCAATCGGCCGTCCGGCAGCTTGCGGTCCCACACCCGCAGCGTTACATCGCCCGAACCAACCTGATAGGGGCATAACACATCAAAGCGATACGGCCGGTCGGCGGTGATCGTGAAGGTCAATTTCATCTGGGTATCGCCGATGTTGGCATCGGTCGGCAGCGTGAGAAACACCGGCAGCTTGAACGATTCGCGTGCCGCCGCGGTGAGCGTCCATTCACGCGGCTCAGCCTGCCAGCCGGTATCAGTGTCCGATATACTCTTCGGTTCAACGTTGATGCTTTCCCGGCGGGGCGTTTCCAGCACCACTTTGCCGCTTACCCCGAGAGGAAACGTGTTCCGCCCCAGCACGCGGTCTTCATGAGAGCCATACTCACTTTTGATTTTGCCGACAGCGAACTGTGTCGCTAGCCGCCATTGCGCGACCGGTTCCGAACAGCCGCGCAGAATCTTTGGCAGCGTGGTGACGGCAATGGTCTGCAGCTTCGTCGTCGACGACACCGGCAGCGACTTGGTGCGGCCCCACAAATCGGTCTCAATAACGTTCTCGCCCAGGTAGAACTCCTCGGGCAGATCCGACGGCTTATCGCGCCAGATGACCAGAATCACTTCCTTCTCGTTCTCCGCGTCGTCGCGCAGGAATACGGCGTTGCGGCTGCCTTGCGGGAAGGCGATTTCCCCCAGATATTCCGTGTCTTGCAAGGCCAGCGCGGTCGTACGCCATGGGAGAAACAAGTCAGTGGGAGATCCATCCGCGTTCAGCAGGCCGTTGCGGCCGGAGAAAATCTGGTCGACGAAGATTGCCTCCACATCGGCGATCTTCGCCGCGAGCATCTGCCGCACCAGTTGATTCGCCCGTTCCGCCGCATCTCCCTTAAATCGTTCCGGCTCGATCAACGCCCAGCATGATGTCGATCCACTCTGCTGCGCTTTCCAGGCGGCGACCATCGACGGGATATCCTGCACCTCATCAGTCCGGACCGACACGAACCCGAGCGAAGGGGGCGGAGAATCGGGTCGATCGGAGCGGAGTTGCCAGGGAATGCCAACTTCGGCGTTCAAGCCAATGCGGTTGAACTCGAACTGGGTGGCGTTGAGTGTCCTGTCGAGATTGGCCAGTCCCGCGAAACTGGAATCGTGTTCATCGCCGAGTTGCCAATGCCGGATGGTCGAGGAGAATCGTGCGACCACCGGCTCGACACTCGGTCCCCAGACGGTCGGCTGCGTGGTGAAAATCTCACTCACGCCCAGCCAGTTACGGGCGAACTTCTGGCGGATCAGTTCCGGTGGATCGCTCATCAGGCCGACGGTGTGAATCTGTTTGGAAGCGAGTTGTTCAAAGAACTTGGCGAGTTCGCCTGTCGCGTGAGGATCGTCGAGCCGGACACTGCTCCAGACGGGATATTTGATCCAACTGATACCGGCTTGGGCGGCGATGTCGACCATCATTTTCGGGTCGATCTGTTTCGAGGGAGTGCTCATCGACCAGCCGAACTCGCCCCGCACCCGCCGCTTATCCACGAGGCGCATCACGGCCAGCGAAGTCGATTCCCGCAGGTGAGCCTTGCCATCGCGTTCAAGCGTCGCGGACATGCGGTAATACCCAGGCCGCTGCTTCGGCAAATCCCAGGTGATGCGCCGTGCCTCGATCATGCCGTCGTCGTTCAGTGGCCCGTCGGCCGCATCCGCCGGCAAGTTCTCCGCATGTTGTTCCAGCAGCGTCCCGTCGGCGTTGAAGAATTCCAGCCGCAGGGCGTATTCATGACCGGCATCCAAACCGGAGACGATCGATGTCACCTCGACCGGCGAATCCTCGTTCAGGAAATGGGTGAAGAATTTCCCGTCGATCGCCAGTCCGGGAGACCGCGTGAAGATCAAGTCGTCGAACCACGCCGTGCCGCTGATGCTGGCTTCGTCTCCTGACAGCAGATGACAACCGATGACCACGAACCGGACATCTGCCAGCGGCGTGATGGCGGGAACTTCCACGGGGACCCAGTCTTCCTGAGTCCCGGAAATGACCGGCGTGAGATATCGCTGAATTCGCTGCCGGCGATGGTTGAGGAACGACACGGAGATGGCCGCCGCGTCTTTCGTTAACCCTTTGGTGCGGATTTTTCCGCGAAACGAGTATGTGTGCAGCGCATCAATGCGCGTCAGCGGAGAGTACAAAATCGCCGCGCCGCCGTTGGCGTCGATCCGTAGACTCTGCTCGCCGGTGCAACCGGTTGTGCAATCAATGCCGATCTTGACGTATTTCGGAAACTTCGGGCCTTTGCGGCGGACCCAATCGTCGGGAACCTCGTCATAATCCAGATCTTCACTCGGCTCAAAGGAACACGCGACGACGGGAGTTCCGTGCGCGTCGGCATTGGTATCGACTTTGACGGCGACGCCGAACAGCGCACAGATCAGGCAACCGGCGGCAGCTCCCAACGACATCATCCGGCTTGGTCCTTGATCTTTCCCCCCAATTCAGGAATCATCGACCACCAGCGGCCCAGGCTCGACTCGACATGATCCCCCGCTGTTTACGCGGATTGCAGCGATTGCCCACCGTTCTGCCGTCAGGAGTTTCGACGACCATTTCCATGCACCGTTTTCGACTCGCCGTTGCCACCCGCTGTTTCGACCTTCCGCTCCGTCCGGCCCTGGATCAAGCCGCCGCCTGTGGAGCCGAGGGGGTGCAGTTCGATCTCCGTCAGGAGTTAGACCCGACGCAATTGCATCAATCGGGCCGGCGGGATTTGCAGCATCTGCTGGATGAGCTGGGTTTGCGCGTTTCAGGGACCACGTTCACCTTGCGGCGTAAACTCGCGGACGAACACGAACTCGACCGCCGCATCGCCGCGATCAAACTGGCCATGACCTGGTCCTACGACCTGCGCGCCCCGGTGATGACGTTCCGCATCGGTCATTTGCCCACGGACGAGAACGGCAAAGAAGCGAAAGTGCTGCGGGAGATCCTGACCGATCTGGCCATGCACGCCAATCATGTCGGCGTCACGCTGGCGATGACTCCCACGCACGACTCCGCCCCGGACCTGCAGCGCTGGCTGTCGAGCATCAACACCGGCCCGCTGGGCGTCGACTTCGACCCCGCTCAATTCGCCATTGCCGGCCATGACTGCGTGGCGGCACTGCGGACGCTGCATCTCTACACCCATCATGTGCAGCTGCGCGATGCCCTGTCGGAAATCGACGGCACCATCGCTGAAACCCCGGTCGGCCTCGGCTCGGTCCCCTGGCTGGAGATGCTGGCCACGCTCGGCGAAATCGAATACGCCGGCTGGCTCACCGCGATGCGCACGCAGGGGCACGACAAAGCCGGCGACATCACCCGCGCGATCGAGTATGTGAACCGCCTGCTCCTCGGCGGCTAACATCCGAGCCGGAAGCGTAAGCGACGGTCCACTTCATTCGCCAGCGTCTACTAGCTAACGTCCTCCCACGCTGCGCGGGTGCAAAATTGGGTAGTGGCTCAGTTTCGTCCGTGCCACGCCCACGCGCTTCGCGCGGGCGTGTTTTCGCACGGCAATCCGCACGCCCGCGCGAGGCGCGTGGGCGTGGCACCGCAAAAAAAAAACTCAAACTGACCCACGACCCAAAATTGGCATACCACCCGCGGGCGACTCTCTCAGTGGAGGACACCATGCACGATCGTCTCGAATTCCTTTCCTCCTTGAATTGCACCGGCGTCGGTGTCGAGTTGGGCGTCCAATCCGGTTGGTTCAGCCATCAAATTCTGACTCGCACCCGGTTGCGGAAGCTCTACAGCATCGACCCGTGGGACAAACCCCCCGGCTCCGACATCAGCTTTCGAGCCGAGCCGGAATTGTATCTGGAGACCCTCAAACTCCTGTGGCCATTTGGTGACCGTTCGTATGTGCTGCGGATGCTGTCCGTTCCCGCCGCGGAGCTATTTGCCCCGGAATCGCTGGACTTCGTCTACATCGACGCGAACCACTGGTATCCGGAAGTGACGGCGGACATCGCCGCGTACTGGCCGAAAATCGCCCCCGGCGGCATCCTCGCCGGCCACGACTACGGCACCTTCCACACCGACGTCACCCGCGCCGTGAACGAATTCGTCACGCAGCAGCATCTGCAACTTCATCTGACCGACTGCGATGAAACCTACGAAGGGCATGCGATTCGGACGTGGTGGGTGGTGAAAGGGTGATGCGGCGGCACGAATCGCGAACGTCAGAGCCGGAAGCGTAAGCGACGGTCGATTCGCCGCGGCGGTTGGATTCGGCCCGATAGGGCGTCAGAACGTAGCTTAGGACGTGAGTCCTGGGACGAGAGAGGCTGATCGTCAGGGGCGACAGAATTTCTGTCGCGGGTTGCTATTTCATCGCCGCAAAGCTGATCGCTCGGGCTTGGAGACCAGCGATAAAGTTTCGAACGTCGAGTTCTTCTGACGGACTATGAAACTTGCCCTTCAATCCCTCTTTACGGCTGGACAACAGTAGGCATGCGCCATCGTAAAGACGTTCGCGAATCAATTTGGTCAGCAAGATTTCGTAGCGTTTGGCGTACGTCGCCTGCAGAAACTCGGGAAAGACCTCGAAGTGCGGTTGATTCACTTTCACCGGTGTTTGCGATTTCGGGCAATCTTCCAGAATGAAGACATATCCCAACCAGGGCCGGGCCGAAGGGCTAAACGCTCCTTCGCGAAATGCGGCCCACAAATCAGTCGCATTCCCCAAGGCCTCTTCCGTGCGATTGTTGAAATTATTCCCGAACGACGGTCCGACTTGGGCTTTGAATTCAATGACCGCGAGCAGATTTCCATCAGCCACCACGATGAGATCCCAATCCTTCGTGGCCCGAAAGTAACCGGGTAATTCTCGTTTGCTCTTCCAATAGACATGCGCTTCCGGAACGCCGGCTTCGACGAAAATGTCACGGCAGATATCTCGAAAACCGTCGAGATGTTTCCCGCCAGTCACGGCCGCCCGCAATCCGGCATCTTTCGCACCCGATTTCGCGCCCTGAGTTTTGTGCTGTTTGTCGCGCGTCTGCCAAAACAGTTTGATCGCTTCGCCGACGCGCTTCTCAAGAGCCTGCATGAACTCTCACCTCCGCCGGGGAAAACAACCCAACTGATTCGACGACCCGTTTGCGAGCTTGTTCGAGATAGGTCGGATCAATCTCGTAACCGATGGAATTGCGGCCGTGACGCATGGCAGCCATCGTGGTGGTGCCTGTCCCGAGAAACGGATCGAGTACGGTGTCGCCCACGAAGCTGAACATCCGAACGAGACGTTCCGCGAGTTCCACCGGATATGGGGCGGGGTGCCGTCTGGTGGAAGCCCCCGTCAGCCCCGTCCAGATTTGCTGAAACCACTGCTTGTGATTCTCTTCCCCAATGACACTGAGAATCCGCGTAGCCAAAGTGGGTTGACGATAACCACCCGGCTTGCGCTGCATCAGAATATATTCAATGTCGTTTTTAATCACCGAATTCGGTTCGTACGGCTTGCCTAAAAACGAGGAGCCATTGCCCTCCGCTTCATAGACCGCATTGGCGATCTTGTGCCAGATGATTGGCGCGAGGTTATCAAACCCGAGTCTGCGACAATGTTCCTGAATCGATGCATGCAGCGGCACCACTGTATGTCGACCAAAATTCTTCCGGCGCGAAAGACAGACATCGCCGACGACGCAAATCACGCGTCCACCCGGAACGAGTGCGTCAAAGCATTGTGACCATACGCGATCCAGTTCAATCAGAAATGCCTCATAATCGACGACATGTCCTAATTGGCCGGGTGAATCTCGGTATTCTTTGAGCGTCCAATACGGTGGCGACGTGACGATCAGATGGACTGATTCTGGTTCCAGTTCCATTTGTCGAGCATCGCCCAACACCAAATCATGCTGTGTTGGAACTTTCTGAACGGCCTCCTCAATGGAGTGAATCAACTGCGGATTTTTGGCCAGAGCTGGGACTGCCGTCTGAGCATCCCCGATGACCGGAAGGTCGTCCGGGAGGTAGTCATCCAAGTTCAGCGAAGTCATAGCCGTCAGCATATATGATTCAGTCACAGTCAGGATCGTTGGCTTGGGAAAGCTGATTTTATCACGAGGAACAAAGCTGCGA
>Ga0335397_10004285_pt1 | contig 18897 bp, 17 predicted proteins | sample MAT04_FD_205740 | JGI IMG/M metagenome (GOLD analysis project Ga0335397, IMG submission 205740) | Freshwater microbial communities from Lake Fryxell liftoff mats and glacier meltwater in Antarctica - MAT-04 (spades assembly) (version 2) ... | reverse complement strand
ACGCGGCTGACGAACCGGAGCGCGCTGCCGGACGCACCGATTCGTCAGGCAGCGCTGATCGGTGCGTCCACACGTCCTTCGCGCATGAGATCCTTCGAGACGCCCGACGCCTCGAGGAACTCGTGCACGCGCACGCTCTCGCTCGCGAGGAATTCTTCGGGCGTGCCGCTCGCCTCGATCGTGCCTTTGTAGAGGTACGTGATGTGGTGGCCGACGCGGAACACGCTCGCCATGTCGTGGCTGATGATGATCGAGGTCACGCCGTAGGTCTCACGGGTCTGCTCGATGAGGTCGTCGACGGTGCGTGAGGTGATCGGATCGAGGCCAGTCGTCGGCTCGTCGTAGATCAGGATCTTCGGCTCGAGCGCGAGCGCGCGCGCCACAGCGACGCGCTTCTTCATGCCGCCAGAGAGCTCCGCCGGCATCTTGTGCGCGGCGTGCTCGACGCCGAGCGCCTTCAGCCGCGCCATCACCTTCTCGCGGATGTCGCGCTCACGCAGCTTGGTGTGCTCGCGCAGCAGGAACGCGACGTTGTCGTAGACGTCCATCGAGTCGAACAGCGCCGACATCTGAAACACCATGCCGAACTTGCGGCGCGCCGGCACCAGATCGACGTCGGACAGCGAGGTGATGTCCTGCCCGTCGACGATGATCTGACCGGCGTTCGGCTTCTCGAGCCTGATCAGCTGCCGCACCATCACCGTCTTGCCAGACCCAGACGCGCCAATGATCACGTTGTTCAGGCCGCGCAGGACGTCGAAGGTCACGCCCTTGAGGATCTCGTGCTCGCCGTAGCTCTTGCGCAGATCCCGGACGCGCAAATGGATCGGATCCTTCTCCGCCTCCGCGGCCGCAGCCTGCGCCGCTGCCGCGCTCGCCTCCGAGGCCGCGCTCAAAGCCCGCCCTGCCCCGTGATGATCGAGGTGATGAGGTAGTCGAGCACCAAGATCGCGACCGCGCTCTGCACGACGGCGCTGGTCGTCGCCTGGCCGACGCCGGCTGCGCCGCCCTTCGCGTAAAAGCCGTGCCGACACGCGATGAGGGTCACGGTGAAGCCGAACACGACGGCCTTGATCAGGCCCTGCGTGACGTCCTTCGCGTCGACGATCCACTTCACGTTCTCGGTGAAGACGCCCGGGTCGAGGCCGAGGATCTGCACACACACGAGCCACGCACCGAAGATGCCGATCAGATTGAACAGCATCGTGAGCAGCGGGACCATGACGGCGCCGGCGATGATGCGCGGCACCACCAAGTACTGCACCGGGTTGACCGCCATCGTCGTCAGCGCGTCGATCTGATCGGTGACGCGCATCGAGCCGAGCTCGGTGCTCATCGCGCTGCCCGCGCGCGCAGAGACCATCAGCGACGCGAACACCGGCGCGAGCTCACGGGTGAGCGCCATGCCGACGACCGGGCCTGCTTGGTTCTCCGCGCCAAATTGACGGAAGCCGTCGACCAGCTGAATCCCGAAGACCATGCCGATGAACAGCCCGGTGAGGCCGACGATGAACAGCGACTGCACGCCGACGAACTCGAACGCGGCGAGCAGCAGCGAGAAGCGATACGGCGGGCGGATCCCCCAGAAGACCGCCTGACCGAGCAGCCCCGCCAGCATGCCGATCTCGCTGAAGAAGCGCAGCGGAATGGAGATGACGGCGCGGCCGATGGTGACGAGCCATGGCGGGAAGAAGCCGCGATGCGGCTCGGCGACCGGCGCATCCCCGCTCGGCGGCGCTGCGAGCGGCGCATCGCCACTCGGTGCTTTCACGGGCTGCGGAGCGACCTCTGCCACCGCGCCGGTGTACCACTACTTGTAGAAGCGCGGCACGCGACGCGACACATTCGTCAGCACTTCGTACGGGATCGTACCGGCGGCGCGGGCGATCTCGTCGGCCGTAATCGACTGCTCGCCTTGGCTACCGAGCAGCACCACTTCGTCGCCAATCGCCACACCTGGGATGTTGGTCACGTCGAGCGTCGTCAGGTCCATCGAGACGTTGCCGACGATCGGCGCGCGAACACCGTGGACGAGCATCTCGCCGCGGTTCGAGAGCGAGCGCAGGAGTCCGTCGCCGTAGCCGACTGGCACTGTCGCAATCTGCGTCGGTCGCGGTGCGCGGAAGGTCCCGGAATAGCCGACCGTCGCGCCGACGGCGATCTCGCGCATCGCGATGACCTCGGTGCGCAGGCGCATCGTCGGCCGCAGCGCGCTCGCGTCGTGCGGCATGCGCGATGGCCAGGCACGTACGCCGAACAGCGCGATCCCCGGACGCACCATGTCGAAGCGCGCCTCCGCGTGGCGGAAAAGTCCGGCGCTGTTCGCGGCGTGGACGATGCGCGGCGTGTGCCCGCGCGCGGCGATCAGCGCACGCGCGTCAGCGAACAGGCGCAGCTGCTCGCGGGTGAAGTCGTCGTCGCCATCGGCCGACGCGAAGTGCGTCATCAAGCCGTCGATGCGCGCCTGCGGCACGCGCGCGAGGCCCTCGAGAAACGCGGCGAGCGCGGCGACCGGCACGCCGAGGCGCGCGATGCCGGTGTCGACCTCGAGATGAAAGCCGAACGACGCGTCGCCAGCGGCGCGCGCGAACGCATGCACGGTGTCGAGATCGAAGACGACCGGCGTGAGACCCGCCTCGAGCACTTCGCGATGGGCGCCCGCGTAGACGCCATTGAGGACGAGGATGGGGGCGTCGACGCCAGCCTCGCGCAGCTCGAGGCCCTCTTCCGCGAGCGCGACCCCGAACGCGGCGACACCGGCCGCGGCGAGGCGTGTCACGACGGGTACGACGCCATGTCCGTACGCATCCGCTTTGACGACGGCGAGGACGCGCGCCCCAGCCGCCTCTGCGCGGACGACCTCGACGTTGTGTACGAGCGCGTCGAGGTCGATCTCCGCGCGGGTCGGGCGCAGCGAGTCCTCCGCGGTGGTGACGCGTGGGCGTAGCGTGAGCGTGCGTTCGGGCGGCTGCATGGACTCGAAGACCGCCGCTGTAACGGCGCGACGACGGAGCGTCAAGCGGCACGGACTGCGCCATCGGTGACGCGGCGCCAGATGGACGACTACACTGTGCCGGCCCGTGCGCGCTCCCTCGCATCGCTACGAAGATCCGCTCGACCGCATCTGGGTCACTTGCGCCGCGCGCGTGGGACTGCGCACGACGCGGGCCGACGATGTGTACGCGTCGACCGATGGGCGTGGTGCGCTGACGCTCGCGACCGACGACGGCTTCGACGCCGACGACTCGCTCGCGCAAATGATCTTTCACGAGCTCTGCCACTCGCTGGTGATGGGCGCGACGAGCTTCGAGGCACCGGACTGGGGCCTCGAGAACGTCAGCGACGTCGACGCGGAAAAGGAGCGCGCGTGCCTGCGACTTCAGGCGACGCTCGCGCGCCCGCATGGGCTGCGCGCGTTCTTCGCGCCGACGACCGACTACCGCGCGTTCTTCGACGCGCTGCCGGAGGACGCGCTCGCGGACGACTCGCCCGAAGCGCTTTGCGCGCGCCGCGCCGCGAGCCGCGCGAGCCGTGCGCCATGGGCGCCGCACCTCGACGAGGCGCTCAGCGCGACGGCCGCCGTGCTCGCGCTGACCCGCGCCTTCGCCAATGGTCCGCCGGTGCCCGATGCGCGCGCAGCACGCGACGGCGCGAGCCAATCGGGCGCCGGTTTGCCGAGCCTGCACGCGCGCATCGAGGCGCCCGCTGCGATGCACCCGCGCACGCGGCTGCCGCTCGGCGTCGGCGAGCGCGCGGCGAAGACTTGCGGCGAGTGCGCGTGGCTCGCGCCGAACGGGCAGTGCCGGCAGTCGGAGCGGCGACGACGGACGCGCCCGGCGGAGCCCGCGTGCGAGCGCTGGGAAGCGGCGCTCGACTGCCTGCGCTGCGGTGCCTGCTGTCGCGAGGCGTTCGGCGCAGTGACCGTACGCGTCGATGATCTCGTCACGCGGAAACACGACGCGCTCGTGCGTATCGAGAGCGACGGCTTTCGCACGATGCGTCGCGTGCCGGAGCGCAGCGCGATCAGCGCGCCCGACGACACGCGCTGCATCGCGCTCGCCGGCGATGGCAGCGCCGCGCTGCCGTACACCTGCGACGTCTACGCCGACCGTCCCCGCACCTGCCACGAGTTCACGCTCGGCAGCGCGCACTGCCTCACCGCGCGCCGTCGCGTGGGCCTGTCGCGCTGACGCCTTTCCGCCGCCCGACGCTGCTCGACGCCGACGACGACGCGTCGCTTGCACGATGCGGCGGGCTGCTACCCTCCTGCCCATGCGTATTCAGGTAAACGGCGAGGCCCGTGAGGTCGCCGAGCAGATGACGGTGCGCAGGCTCATCGAGGTGCTCGGCCTCGCGTCGGTGCCGGTCGCGGTGGAGCGCAACAAAGATCTCGTCCCTCGGGCACAGCACGAGGCGACGCAGCTGCGCGAGGGCGACGAGCTCGAGGTCGTGCACTTCGTCGGAGGTGGCTGATGAGCGACCACAGATCGACTGACGACGCACGCATCGGCGAGCACCCATCGACTGACCCGCTGCGCATCGGCGCGCATACGTTCTCGTCGCGCCTGTTCGTCGGCACCGGCAAGTACAAAGACTTCGAAGAGACCAAGGCCGCGCTGATCGCGTCGGGCGCGCAGGTCGTCACCGTCGCGGTGCGGCGCGTCGATCTGAGTGCGCGCGGCGAGGGCTCGCTGCTCGGCTTCTTGCGCGAGCGCGGCATCACGATGTTGCCGAACACCGCCGGCTGCTACACGGCCGACGACGCGGTGCGCACGTGTCGACTCGCGCGCGAGATCCTCGGCGAGTCGTTCGTGAAGCTCGAGGTGCTCGGCGACCCGAAGACGCTCTTCCCCGACGTGGTGCAGACGCTCGAGGCGGCGCGCATCCTCGTCAAAGAGGGCTTCACCGTGCTGCCGTACACGAGTGACGATCCGATCACTGCGCGGAAGCTCGAGGACCTCGGCTGTGCCGCGGTGATGCCGCTGGCGGCGCCGATCGGTAGCGGCCTCGGCGTGCGCAACCCGTACAACCTCGAGATCATCCTCGACACAGTGAAGGTCCCCGTGATCGTCGACGCCGGCGTCGGCACCGCCTCGGATGCGGCGATCGCGATGGAGCTCGGTTGCCACGGCGTGCTGATGAACACCGCCATCGCCGGTGCGAAGGATCCGGTGCTGATGGCGAGCGCGATGCGCAAAGGCGTCGAGTGCGGACGCGAGGCGTATCTCGCGGGACGCATCGAGAAGAAGCTCTACGCGACCGCGTCGAGCCCGCTGGTCGGCGTCATCGGCAGCAAGCATCAGTGAGCGACGCCGTCGCGCGCTCAGCCGCACGTGCCGCACCGACGTCGCGAGGAACGCGCGACCAACGGTGTGACACGCGATGACGCTCTCGTTCGATCTCTACCTGATCACCGACCCGACCCTCGGCGTCGATCTCGTCGCTGCGACCGACGCCGCGCTGAGCGCGGTGCCGCGCGGACGTGTCGCGGTGCAGCTGCGCGCGAAGGGCGCGACCGGCGCACACGGCACGACACGGGAGCTGATCGCGCTCGCCCGCGCGCTCCGCATCACGACGCGCAGCCACGGCGCGCTGCTCTTCGTCAACGAGCGCGCCGACGTCGCGCGCGTCGTCGAGGCCGACGGCGTTCATCTGCCGGAAGACTCGCTCAGCCCAGGAGAAGCGCGCGCGGTGCTCGGCGAGAGCGCGCTCGTCGGCGTCTCTTGCCACGACGCGCGCGGTCTCACGCTCGCCGCCGAAGGACGCGCGACGTTCGCGACGCTGAGCCCGTTCGGCGCGTCGCCCGGCAAGGGCGCGCCGGTGGCGCACGCGCGGTTCGCCGATCTCGTCGCCGGTGCTTCGCTGCCGGTCATCGCGCTCGGCGGCGTCACTGCCGATGACGTCGAGCGCGCACGTGACGCCGGCGCGCGCGGAGTGGCCGTCGTTCGCGCGATCTACGCGGCGGCGGAGCCTGCGGCGGCAGCGGCCGAGCTGATCCGCGCGCTTGACAGCGCCGAGCGTGCGAGGCGATAGCAGAAGTACGTGCGCGACTTCACCAAGGGCACCCTGAAGATCCTCGGCTGGGTCGCGGCGTTCCTCGCGGTCGTGCTGGTCGTGCTGCGGCTAGGCTTCGTCGACGTGATCACCGTCGGGCACAACGGCATGGCGCCGACCATCGTCGCAGGCGATCAGGTGGCGCTGTGGCGCGGCGCGAAGGTGGAGACGGGTGATGTGGTGCTCTGCGAACATCCTGTCGAGCGCAGCCGCTACGTGCTGGCGCGGGTGATCGCGCGGCCGGGGCAAGCGCTCACGTCGGAGCGTGGACAGCTGCTGATCAACAATCAACACGTGCGGCGCGACGTCGGCGAGTCGAAGCGCTTCTACGACAGCGTGGCGCAGCGCGTAGATCGCTACATCTTCGCGACGGAGTATCTCGGCAACAACGTGCATCCGATGTTCCTGCGAGAGCACAGTCAGTTCGACCTGCGCCCACACACGGTGCGCACCGGCCTGTTCGTCCTCGGTGACAACCGCGGCTATCGGGGCGAGGACAGCCGCACCTACGGAGAAGTCGACGAGTCGACCTGCAAGGGTGTGGTCTTCCTCCGCCTCGTTCCGGCGGCGATGCAGGCCGGAGCGGTCGACAGCGCGGCTTCGAACTCCGACGATCTGGGACACGGATGGCTCGACTACATTCGCTGAGAATCCTCGCGCTCGGCGCCGCGCTGCTGGCGACTCTGTCGGCGACGCGCGCTGCCGTCGCGCAGGCGCCGCCGACCGCTCCTGCCACTGGCACCGCGCCGCCGCGCTATCTGCAGGCGATCGAGCGCGAGCTGCGCGCGCTGGAGCTCGATCCGCTGTGCACCGCTGAGTCCGCGGCGCACGGACGCTGTGAAGTGCGCGTTGGAGTCGCTGGCGCCGAGCTCGCGCTGCAGCTGGTCTACAGCGACGAGACCGACACCATCTACGCGTACGTACCCGCGCTGCTCGTCGCGCTGCCCGACGCAGCCTCGACCCCCGCGCTGCTGCGGCGGCTGGCGGAGCTCAACTGGGAGCTGCTGGTCGGGAAGCTCGAGTGGAACGCAGCCAGCGGCGAGGTGCGCTTGTCGATGGTGCTCCACACCGACTCCAACTTCGATCGCCGCGCGCTTCGATCGATGGTGCGCAACCTGGCGCGGCTCGCCGAGCGTCTCGGCCCGGAGCTGCGACGAATCAGCGCGCCGACGCCGAGCGCGCCGGCCGTGCGCGTGCCGCCGACTCCGCCCGCCGCGAGATGACGCTCATCGCGTCATCGCCCGCCGCGAGATGACGCTCAGCGAGCCAGCGCCAAACGATCGCGCTCACGCGCCGAACGCGGGCGCAGCGCCGCGGCCAGCCGACGCTCGGCCTCGATGCGGTCACGCGCGTGTGGCACCAGCGCAATCGCAAACGCGAGCGCGGTACGACAGCGGTGCTCGCGCTCGCGCTCGATCGCCGAGCCGACCACGCGGTCGAGCGCGAGGCTGAGTTCGGGTGCGACCAGCGCGAGACGCGGTGGCGTCTCCGAGAGGAGTCGCGCAATCATCGTGAAGGCGTTCGAGCCACTCAGCAGCGGACGACCGGCGAGCAGCTCGTAGAGGATCGCGCCGAGCGCATAGACATCTGCGCGCGCGTCGAGATCGGCGACGGCGGCCGCCTGCTCCGGTGCCATGTATTGCGGCGTCCCGACGACGAATCCGGGCGTCGGGCTGCGCTCACCGATGCGCTGCGCCGCGCCGAAGTCGACTATGTGGACGTCGAGCGTGCCGCCGAAGCCAGCGGCGACGAATATGTGGTCGGGCTTCAGATCGCAGTGCACGTAGCCCGCCGCGTGGATGCGGCCGAGGATGCCGGCGACGCGCTGGATCAAGCTGACCGCCGCGACCGGCTCGAGCTGTCCGCGACGTCCGACGTATTGCGCGAGGCTCTCGCCGCGAACGCGCGCCATCGCGAGGTACGGCGACCCATCGGGCAGCGTTCCCTCAGCGAGCAGCGCGGGCACGCCTTCGGTGGCGCACGCGCGCAGCGTCTCCGCTTCGCGTCGCAGAGCCTGTCGCTGCGCGCGATCTCCGCACGCGGAGCTGCGCAGCAGCTTGATGACGCCGATCGCGCCGTCCGTCTCGCGCACCGCCTCGAAGACCACGCACGCCGAGCCCTCGCCGACCAGCGCGCCGACCCGGAAGCCGTCGATGCTGCCGACGAGCGGGTCGACGCGCGGCGGATCCCAGCTGGACTCGTCACGACGCGACCGCGCTGCAGGGCCGCTCGCGCGGAGTGCTGGGCGGCTGGTGGCGCGGCCATCCGCCGCGATGGCGGGACTGGACGACGCGGCTGTGTGTCGACGCGCAGGGCGCATGGTCGGCTCCGGATGCCCTGGTGACGGTTGCGGCGTCCTTGCCGCGCGATCCGCTCCAGGTGCGCCCTGTACACTCGGCGGATCCGGGGCAGAGCTTGAGTCCCCTATCAAAATGGCCAAAAGCGCCGTATGGCGTGTGTCCGTCGTGGTTCGCTGAGCGGTGCGGCGTGTCGTCGGCGTGGTCGTCGTCGGTGTGACAATCGGTGCGGTCGCCGCAGCGAACAGCAGTGGTCGCCGCGGGCCGTTTCAGACCGGCGATGATGAAAGCGTCCACATGAAGCGGGGATGCCGTGATGAACGCAGCGGCATGTCGACTGGCTCGCCCGAAGCCGGAGCGCCGCTTTAGAGCACTCACACGCGGGACGATCGCAAAAATACTGACGCACCGCGTCGAAGAGCGCGCTCCTTGCTATAGTGCGCGCGCCCGATGAAGCGCCATTCAGCACCGCCCTCCGCCGCCCCCCTCGAGCGCACGCCCGACGCACCGTTCGAGCGCGCGCCGCTCTCGTCTGCCGCGCACGAGCACGACGCGTGTGGCGTCGGCTTCATCGCGCAGCTGCGTGGCAAGCGCTCGCATGAGGTCGTCGCGCACGGCCTGACCGCGCTCGAGAAGCTCGCGCATCGCGCGGCGACTGGCGCGGAGGCCGATACCGGCGATGGCGCCGGCGTGATGATCCAGATCCCCGATGCGCTAGTGCGCGCAGAGATGCAGCTGCGCGGCGTGTTCCTACCGCCGCCCGGTCGCTACGCGATGGGCCTCTTCTTCGGCTCGCCTGACGCGCAGGCGTGCGCGCTCGCCAAGATGTTGTTCGCGATGATCGTCCGCCAAGAGGGCCTGCAGCTGCTCGGCTGGCGTGAGGTCCCGACCGACAACCGCCACATCGGCGCGACCGCACGCGCAGTCGAGCCGCAGATGCTGCACGTCTTCGTCGGCAGCTCGGAGAAGGCGCCGATCAGCAGCGACAAGGAGAGCGCGGCGCGCGAGCAGGACGCGCTCGAGCGCAAGCTCTACGTCGTGCGCAAGCGCTACCAGACCACCATCTGGCAGAGCGGCATCGACGATCGACAGTACTTCCACGTGCCGTCGCTCTCGAGCCGGACGACCGTCTACAAAGGCATGCTGATGCCGGAGCAAGTCCGCGGATATTTCCCGGATCTGCGCGACCCGCGCACCGAGAGCGCGCTGTGCATGTTCCACAGCCGCTTCTCGACCAACACCTTCCCGAGCTGGGAGCTCGCGCATCCGTATTCGATGCTCGCGCACAACGGCGAGATCAACACGCTGCGCGGCAACATCAACTGGATGCGCGCGCGCGAGGCGATGCTCGCGTCGCCGCTGTTCGGCGACGACGTCGAGAAGCTGCTGCCGATCGCGCGCGAAGGCCTCTCTGACAGCGCCGTGCTCGACAGCGTGCTCGAGCTCTTGGTGCGCGGCGGGCGATCGCTGCCACACGCGATGATGATGCTCATCCCCGAGGCGTGGGAGGGCAACCCGCAGATGAGCAAGGAAAAGAAGGCGTTTTACGCCTACCACGGCTGCATGATGGAGCCGTGGGATGGCCCTGCCGCGGTGATGTTCACCGACGGCAAGGACATCGGCGCCGTGCTCGATCGCAACGGCCTACGTCCGTCGCGCTACTGGATCACCAAGGACGATCTGGTGATCGTCGCGAGCGAGGTCGGCGTGCTCGATCTGCCGCCCGACCAGATCGTGAAGAAGGGCCGGCTCGAGCCCGGCAAGATGTTCCTCGTCTCGCTCGAGGAGGGCCGCATCGTCGAGGACGCAGAGATCAAGCAGCGCCTGTGCGCGGAGCGTCCGTACGCGGAGTGGCTCAGCGAACACTTGGTCGAGCTCCACGAGCTGCCGCCCGGCGAGGTGATCGCGCCGCTCGCAGGCGAGCTGCTACGCCACACGCAGGCGGCGTTTGGCTATTCGGCAGAGGACCTGAAGTACGTGCTGCATCCGATGGCGGAGACCGGCCAAGAGGCGCTCGGCTCGATGGGCAACGACGCGGCGCTGCCCGCGCTCTCCGATCGCCCGCAGTCGCTCTACGCATATTTTCAGCAGCTGTTCGCGCAGGTCACCAATCCGCCGCTCGACGCGATCCGCGAAGAGCTGGTGACGAGCGTGAAGACCGTGATCGGACCGGAGGGCAATCTGCTCGCCGCCGAGCCCGACAACTGTCATCTGGTGATGCTCGACTCGCCGTTCTTGTCGGGCGAGGAGATGGCGAAGCTGAAAGGTCTCGGCGTCGAAGATCTGCCGGTGCGCACGCTCGACATGTTGTTCCCCGCGACCGACGCCGCGGCTGGTCTCGAGCCCGCGCTTCAAGCGCTCTTCGCCAAGGCCGACGACGCCATCACCGAGGGCGCGCGCGTGCTGGTGCTGTCCGATCGCGGCCAGTCCGCGCAGCTCGCGCCGATCCCTGCGCTGCTCGCCGTCGCTGGGCTGCACAACCACTTGGTGCGCGAGAAGAAGCGCACCGGCATGACGCTGCTCGTCGAGACTGGCGACGCGCGCGAGGTGCATCATTTCGCAGCGCTAATCGGCTACGGCGCGAGCGCGGTGTGCCCATGGCTCGCGCTCGACTCGATCGCCGAGCTGTGTGCTCTGGGCGAGCTGCCAGCGACCCTCGAGGTCCAGAAGGCGCAGAAGCAATATCTCGGCGCGGTAAAGAAGGGCGTCGTGAAGGTGATGTCCAAGATGGGCATCAGCACCATCAACTCGTACCGCGGCGCACAACAGTTCGAGTGCGTCGGCCTCGCGAAGGAGCTGATCGATCGCTACTTCACGCACACCTCGTCGCGCCTCGGCGGCATCGGCATCAAAGAGGTCGCGGGCGAGCTGCTCGTGCACCACGGACACGCGCACGCGGTGCGACTGCCGGGCAAACACCTCGAGCTCGCCTGGGGCGGGCAATATCAGTGGCGTCGCGACGGAGAGATCCATCTCTTCGATCCGGACACCGTCTTCAAGCTGCAGCACGCGACGCGCACCGGTCAGCGCAAGGTGTTCAGCGAATATACCGCGCGCGTCAACGAGCGCGCGCGCCACGCGACGCTGCGCGGCTCGTTCGATTTCCGCTGGGCCGATGCACCACTGCCGCTCGAAGACGTCGAGCCGGTCGAGTCGATCGTACGGCGCTTCGCCACCGGCGCGATGAGCTTCGGCTCGATCGGGGCAGAGGCGCACGAGACGCTCGCCATCGCGATGAACCGCATCGGCGGCAAGTCGAACAGCGGTGAAGGCGGCGAAGATCCGGCGCGCTACGTGCCGCTGCTGGACGGCACGAAGCGCTCGAGCGCGATTCATCAGGTCGCGAGCGGCCGCTTTGGCGTGACCAGCGAGTACTTGGTCAATTGCACCGAGCTCCAGATCAAGATGGCGCAGGGCGCAAAGCCCGGCGAAGGCGGGCAGCTGCCGGGCAACAAGGTCTATCCGTGGATCGCGAAGGTGCGCTTCGCGACCGCGGGTGTCGGCCTGATCTCGCCACCACCGCACCACGACATCTACTCGATCGAAGATCTCGCACAGCTCATTCACGATCTGAAGTGCGCGAACCCGCGGGCTCGGATCAGCGTGAAGCTCGTCGCCGAGGTCGGCGTCGGCACGGTCGCGGCGGGCGTCGCGAAGGCAAAGAGCGACGTCGTGCTGATCAGCGGCCACGACGGCGGTACTGGCGCTTCGCCGCTCACCTCGCTCAAGCACGCGGGCGTGCCGTGGGAGCTCGGCCTCGCCGAGGCGCAGCAGACGCTCGTCGACAACCGCTTGCGCGATCGCATCGTCGTGCAGGTCGACGGGCAGCTGAAGACCGGGCGCGACGTGATCGTCGCCGCGCTGCTCGGCGCCGAAGAGTTCGGCTTCGCGACCGCGCCGCTCGTGGTGATGGGCTGCGTGATGATGCGCGTCTGTCATCTCGACACGTGTCCAGTCGGCATCGCCACGCAGAACCCGAAGCTGCGCGAGAAGTTCACCGGCCGCGCCGAGCACGTGATCAACTTCTTCCGCTTCATCGCGGAAGAGGTCCGCGAGCACATGGCGCGCCTCGGCTTCCGCACGATGGACGAGCTGATCGGCCGCGCGGATCTGCTGCACGCGCGCAAGGACGTCGACACTGCCAAGACGCGCGGCATCGATCTCACCCCTCTGTTCGCGCGCTCCACTCGGGCGCACGACGTCGCCGCGCGGCGTGTGAGCGAGCAAGATCACGGGCTCGAAGGCAAGCTCGACTTCACGCTCATCGACGCCGCCGAGCGCGCGCTCGAGCGGCGCGAGCGCGTCGCCCTCAGCTATCCGATCAGCAACGTCGACCGCACCGCCGGCACGATGCTCGGCAGCGAGCTCACGCGGCGCTTCGGCGCAGCGGGCCTGCCCGACGACACCATCGACCTCACCTTCCACGGCTCGGCGGGGCAGAGCTTCGGCGCGTTCATCCCGCGCGGCCTGACGATGCGCCTCGAGGGCGACGGCAACGACTACGTCGGCAAGGGGCTCTCGGGCGGCCGCATCGTCGTGCGTCCGTCGCGCGCGGCGACCTTCATCGCCGAAGAGAACATCGTCATCGGCAACGTCGCGCTCTACGGCGCCACCAGCGGCGAGGCGTTCTTCCGCGGCATCGCGGGTGAGCGCTTCTGCGTGCGCAACAGCGGCGCGCACGCGGTCGTCGAAGGCGTCGGCGATCACGGCTGTGAGTACATGACCGGCGGCCAAGTCGTGGTGCTCGGAGGCGCGGGTCGGAATTTCGCCGCGGGCATGTCGGGCGGCGTCGCGTTCGTGCTCGCGGGAGCGCCTGGCACACCCGAGCACAAGCGCTTCGAGGCGAACGTGAACCGCGAGCTGGTGCGCCTCTCCGCGGTGACGGAAGCCGACGATCTCGCGCAGCTGCGCGTGCTCGTCGCCAAGCACTTCGCCGCCACCGACAGCCAAGTCGCCGGTCGTCTACTCGCCGATTGGGACGCTGCGCTGCTGCGCTTCGTGCGCGTGATGCCGATAGAATACGAGGCTGCGCTCGCGCGCGAAAAACGCGTGCGCGCCGAGCAGGCCCGCATGCAGGCGGCGGAGTAACGATGGGCAAGCCGACAGGATTTCTCGAGCACGTACGCGAACTCCCACGCCGCCGCCCCGTCGACGAGCGCAGGCGCGACTCGCTCGAGGTCTACGATCCGATGCCGCGCGACAAGCTGCGCACGCAAGCGTCGCGCTGCATGGACTGCGGTATCCCGTTCTGCCATCAGGGCTGCCCGCTCGGGAACCTGATCCCCGACTGGAACGACCTCGTGTATCGGGATCGCTGGCAAGACGCGATCGCGCGCCTCCACGCGACCAACAACTTCCCCGAGTTCACCGGGCGCCTGTGTCCCGCGCCATGCGAGACCGCGTGCGTGCTCGGCATCAACGACGCGCCCGTGACGATCAAGCAGGTCGAGCAGTCGATCGTCGACTACGCCTGGCAGCAAGGCTGGATCGTGCCCGAGCCCGCCGCGGAGAAGACCGGCAAGCGCGTCGCGGTGATCGGCAGCGGCCCGGCCGGGCTCGCCGCCGCGCAGCAGCTCGCGCGCGTCGGTCATGCGGTCACCGTCTACGAGCGCGCCGATCGCGTCGGAGGGCTGCTGCGCTATGGGATCCCGGACTTCAAGATGCAGAAAGAGCAGATCGATCGGCGACTCGCGCAGATGGAAGCGGAGGGCGTCGTTTTTCGCACCAACGCCGACGTCGGCCGCGGCATCGGCGTCGACGTCATTCGCTCGGAGTCGGATGCCGTGCTGCTCGCCACTGGCGCTGCGCGCGCGCGCGGGCTCGAGGTGCCGGGCCGTGAGCTGCGCGGCGTGCATCTCGCGATGGAGTATCTCGAGCAGCAGAATCGCGTCGTCGCGGGCGAGAGCGTCGCGGAGGCGCAGCGCATCGACGCGCGCGGCAAGCGCGTAATCATCCTCGGCGGGGGCGATACCGGCGCTGATTGCCTTGGAACCGCGCACCGCCAAGGCGCGCGCGAAGTGCTGCAATTCGAGATCATGGACCGCCCGCCAGAAGAGCGCGGCGACGCCGATCCGTGGCCACTTTGGCCCAACGTCTACCGCGTCTCCGCGGCGCACGAAGAAGGCGGCGAGCGCATCTACGCCGTGCTCACCACGCACCTGAGCGGCGAGAACGGCACGCTCCAGCGCCTGCACGGCGCGCAGGTCACGTGGTCACGCGATGCCCGCGGACGCATGGCCCCGCGCGCTGTGCCCGGCACCGAATTCGTCGAGGACTGCGACCTGCTCCTACTCGCGATGGGGTTCGTCGGGCCCGAGCGCGCGCCGCTCCTCGACGCGCTCGGCGTCGAGGTCGACCTGCGCGGCAACGCGCGCGGCGACGAGCGCTTCGCCACCAATGTCCCCGGAGTGTTCGTCGCCGGCGACATCCACCGCGGCGCCTCGCTCATCGTCTGGGCCATCGCCGAAGGCCGCGCAGCCGCGCGTCACATCGACGCCCAGCTGATGGGGAGCACGGAGCTGCCGCTGCCGTAGTGGTGTCGTCGGTCGCTCGCAACCGCGCGATTTGACCTCTGCACCGAGACACTGTTACGCCCTGCCGTATGCGCCTCTCACCTCGTCGACACCCAATCACGCTGTTGCTCCTGCTCGCAATGTTCGCATCGGCCTGCTCGAACGTGCGCTCGCACTGGATGCATCCAGCGGCCGCGAGCCAGCTGCGTCCGGCGCCAGGGCTCGCGACGTTGATCGTCATGCGCCCTTCGAGCGCGGCGTACAAAATCAGGTTCACGCTGGTCAACGATCAGGGCTCGTTCTTCGGCCAGCCGCTTCCGGAGAGCCACTATCTGATACAGCTCCAGCCCGGGCGGCACCGAGTCGTCGGCTGGTCGGAAGACGTCGAGATGGTCGAGCTCAACGTCGAAGCGGATCGGACCTATTACCTCCTCGCCGAGGCGCATCTCGGTTGGTGGAAGGCGGGAATCGATCTCACGCCAGTGCGGACCTCCGACGCGGACTTCGCCAAGGTCGCGACTTGGCTCGCGGAGAGCACCCCGCATCTCGTCGACTTTGCCGGCGGCCAGCAAGAGATCGACCGGCACGCAGCCAACACGCGTGAGCGGATCGCGTCGGCGGTTGCTGATTGGAACGCAATGTCCGCGGCGGATCGCGCAGCGCGGACGATGCAGCCGCACGATGGCTACCGTCCGGCGTCGATCGCAGCTCCGCCGGTCACCGCGGCACCGCCTCCGTGACGCTCAGCGCCGATTCATTGCGGCGCTCAGCGCCGACTCATTGCGGCCGCTCAGCGCCGATTCATTGCGGCGCTCAGCGCCGACGCGAGAGGAGGCGCAGGACATACCAGAGCAGCGTGGCGAACGACGCGAACAGCTGAATCGCGGCGAGCACGTAGTGCCGCTCGGAGTAGTGGTGCAGCACGTTCGATGTGTCGTAGAGGATGTAGCCGCCGGTGAGCACGATCATCGCCCAGAAGAACAGCGAGCTGACGGAGAAGCCGAGCGCGATCGACGCTACGGCGAAGATCAGCGCGGCGATGCTGGCGAAGATCAGCACCGAGCGCAGGAACGAGAAGTCCTTGCGCGTCACGAACACGATCGCGGTGAGGATCGCGAAGATGCCGACGGTGAAGAACATCGCCTTCGGCAGCAGCCAAGTGTCGCCGTCGGCGGTGAGGCTCAGCGCCATCGCGATGAGCGGAATGAACACGAGCGACTCGGCGAGCACGAAGCCACCGAGCGCGAGCAGCTGCACCGGGACGTTCTCGCTGGTCGCGGCGACGCGCTGCGCGGCCCAGTGCGTGCCCATCAAGCCGATCATGACGGCGATCCAGCCGAAGCGGCCTGCGGAGCCGAGCAGCTCGAGCACGCCAGTCGCGACCGGCGTGATGAACCACAGCGTCTCGGCGAACACGAAGCCGAGGATCGCCACGAACAGCAGCCCGTAGGTCTTCGCGAGGAACGCGCCGCGGACATCCGGTGCCGCATCCCAAACCCCGCCGCCCAAGCCGCCATCGAATGTCCCACGTTCCATCGTCGTTCTCCTGCGTGTCGGAAGCGTCGACCTTACCACGCCGCCTCGCGCGGCAATGAGGCGCGCAGCGCACGCGTCGTTGCGCCGCGGCGCGCAGCGAGGCGCCGTCGGTTCCGTGACCGCCCGTGTGGTCCTGTGATATTCCCAGCGCGTCATGCTCCAACACACGGCGCTGTTTCTCCATCTGATCAGCTTCGCTGCCTACGCCGGCGCAGGCTTCGCGCAGCAGCGCTTCGTCGCGATGTCGGCGGCGGATGGCATAGCGACGCCGGTGCGCGATGCGTACGAGCGCCTAGCGGCGACCATCGTGACGAAGATCGAGCTACCGGCGATCTTCCTCTCGCTGTTCAGCGGGATCCTGTTCCTCGTGTACGAGCCCGCGTACCTAAAGCAGGCCGCGTGGTTTCATCCGAAGATGACCTGCGTGCTGTTGCTGCTGATCCTCTCGCACCTCGAGATGTTCAACGCGCGGCGCATCGTTCGCGCGCGCGGGGCGGGCGGCGCAGACGCAGACATCGCCAAGCGCAAGAAGCGCCACGGCGTCTTCGGGATGATCGGCGCAGCGCTCGTCGTGATCATCCTCGTGCTCGTCTCGTTCGTCAGGACGGCCTGAGGCTGCGACGACGATGGCGTTCCGCACGCGCATCAAGGTTCGATTCAGCGACGAAGATCACGCGCGCATCGTCTATTTTCCGCGCTTTTTCCACTTCTTCCACATCGCCTTCGAGGACTTCTTCGCGGCCAACGGCTATCCGTATCGCGACGTCCTCGACGTCGACAAGTGCGGCTGGCCCGCAGTGCGCGCAGAGGCCGACTTCGAGCGAACGCTGCGCTTTGGCGACGTCCTCGAGGTCGATGTGTGGATCGAGCGACTCGGCACCTCGAGCGCGCTCTTCGTCTATCGCGGAAGGCGCGCGGGCGAGGCCGGCGATGTGTGTCGCGGCAAGATCACCGTCGTCTGCGTCGACATGGACACGTTCGAGTCGCGCACGATCCCGGACAAGTTCCGTCAGCTGTTCGCGACGTTCATGACGCCGCCGAGCTGAGGCTCCGGCAGCGCGTCACTGCGAGAAGAACTTCGCCACGTCGAGGCTCGAGAGGCCGACCCGATTGCCCTCCGGATCACGCACGTAGAGCGTGTACGCGGTGCGCTCGACGATCGGCGTCTGATGCGCGGAGAGACGCTGCTCCCATGCGTCGCGCTCGTCCGCGCCGATCGCCAGCGCGAGCAGATGTGGCCCGAGTCGCTCACTGCGGAACGGCTCCTCTGCGGCGACACCGTCGACACGCTCGAGCATGAGTACGCTGCCCGCGCAGTCGAGCCACACCGATCCATCGCGCGGCCGCCCGAGCTCGCGCAGCCCGAGCACCTGCACATAGAAATCACGTACGCGCTCGAGATCGAACACTTGAATCGCGATGTGGTGCACGCGCATGCCGCGCGAGCGTAGCGCGATCCCGCGGCGTCGAATGTTCGACGATGAACCTGCGCGCTCGGCTATTCTCGCGGCCGAGACCTCAACTGATGACCATCCTCCCGTGCGGCGCGTCTTGCCTCGTGCCCGACACCTCGGGAACATGCGCGGCGCGCCCCTTGAACGCGACGCGCTGCTGAATCCCGCGCCAGCCGTGGAGAACACCGAGGCACGCGAGAACCCGCTGACGGGCGCGCTGGTGCTGCTCGCGACGCACCGGCGCGGCCTCGGGCCTCCGCCGCCCACGGCGCCGGGCCTCCCCGACGTACCGCCAGAGCAGTGTCCGTTCTGTCCGGGCCACGAGTCCGAGACGGAGGCGACGCTGCTGCAAGCACCCGCCGAGGGGCCGTGGTCGGTGCGCGTCGTCGACAATCGCTATCCGCTCGCGACGGCGTCGTCACCGGGACTGCGCGGCGCGCATGAGCTCGTCGTCGAGACGCGCGCGCACGCGCTCGACCTGCCCGACTTCAGCGTCGAACACACTACGCAGCTGCTCGGTGTGATTGCCGCGCGGCTCGACGCGCTCGCGGCGCGCAGCGGCATCGCAGCGGTGATCGCGTTTCGGAATCGAGGGCGGCGCGCCGGCAGCTCGCAGCCACACGCACACTCGCAGATCGTCGCGCTCGATCGTGTGCCGAACGGCATCGCGATTCGCGACGAGCGCGCGAGAGCCCACTTCGACCGCACGAATGGCGCGCTGCTCGAAGCGATGTTGCGCGACGAGCTCGTGGATGGCGCCCGCATCATCCGCGACGCGCGCGGAATCGTGACTCTCTGTCCGTACGCGTCCCTCCACCCGCACGAGACGTGGCTCGTCCCTCGCACGCGCGCGACGCATCTCGGCGCGCTCGGGCGTGATGCGCTCTCCGGCCTCGCCGAGGCGCTGGTCGACGCGGCGCGACGCCTCCGCGCCGCAGGTGCCGCCAGCGACTACAACGTGCTCGTGCACGAGCCACCGGTCGCGAGTCGCGGCAGCGCATGGGGCGCGATGTACCTCGAGATCGCGCCGCGCACGACGACACA
>Ga0335397_10004283_pt1 | contig 18900 bp, 14 predicted proteins | sample MAT04_FD_205740 | JGI IMG/M metagenome (GOLD analysis project Ga0335397, IMG submission 205740) | Freshwater microbial communities from Lake Fryxell liftoff mats and glacier meltwater in Antarctica - MAT-04 (spades assembly) (version 2) ... | reverse complement strand
CGCCAGCGCTAACCCTCCAGGGCCAAGCCCGGCCAACAGAACCGGCCACGGGATACCCGAGGAGCGACAGCAGGCCAACCAGCGCGATGGCAAACACCATGACCTTGACCACGCGAGCGCCAAGGGGCAGCAGCGTACGTGATGAACTCGACGCCTGCGCCCAGCGGGACGATGACAACACCTGGCGGCTGTGAACGTCGCACCACCAAACGTTATGGCAACAATTGCAACGCGCATTTTTGGGAAATGCGTCAAAGTACGGGACAACGGGTTGGCCATGCCGAGCGTGCCTCCGTTGATAAGGATGAAGTCGATAGCGAGCGTGGTGAGTAGGTGTGTGGGAATAACGGATTGAAAATGATCAACTCGACCCGCACGCTTTATTGGGTTGCTCGGAACCGAAGGTTGCCGTGGAGAAAATCTTCCGGCTTCGCGATCGACTCGTTGAGCCATTCAATAACGGCAGCGTTGCCGCCACTTTCCGGATCATTTCGCAAATAAGCGGAGGTAACGTCGAGCACGCGAAAGCCGCGATTCAATTGAAAGCTGAGGGTGGGATCGCGCAGTTCGCCTCGCACTACGCGCTCGACGTAGTCCGGCGCGCTTAGCAGGTTCGCGTGCAGATGATATCCGCGCAATCGTGCTCCAGCGCGAATACGCAGCAACTGCAGGCGTGTCACCAGATCGCTGCGGGCACGGTACAGCGCGCTGCCAACGCCGGATCCCTGCGTGCGCGGATGCGTCATGACCTCGGCTCCGTATAACGTGCGGCCCGCCGCGGGGTCGTGATTTTCGAACGTGCCTGCAGCCGTAAAATCGCGCCAACTCGTATTAACGTCGTAGTCATCCCACAGCACAACGAGACTGGCGGCCATGCCGACTATTTCTCCCGTCTCAGAATTCTCGGCTACAAACTGCCCCTCACGAAACACATCGAGGTGTGACGCGAGCTGCTTTTCTGACCAGGGGGCGGAGTCGGGGTACACGGCGCGCGTGAGCGCAATTATGCCGGCAAAATCGTCTGGTGTTGTGTTGCGGACCAGGAGGGATGTATTTGGCGGCGTCATGGCTACAGAGTCACGATTTGCGGTTCACCAACGGCCGTGTGAATGTCGCGGCTGTCGTACAACGGAATCACTGTTCCGGATTCGCGCGACTCGGCAATGGTACGCAGGTTGAGCTCACCAATTACCATCATTTCCTGATTTGGATTGCCTTCGGCCAGAATACCGTCGCGCGCAAACGCAAAGTCGTTGGGTGTGAGGATTGCAGCCTGGCCGTAGTTGAGTGAAACCGCGGGCACCATGGGCAGCGAACCAACCGTGCAGGACTGAATAACATACATCTGATTTTCGATCGCCCGCGCGTGCGCGCAATATCGCACGCGGTAATATCCCTGGCGATCGTCCGTGCAACTTGGCACTACCAGAATGTTCGCGCCATGCCTCGCCGCCGCGCGGGCAATTTCCGGAAATTCGACGTCGTAACAGATGGCAATGGCAACCCGGCCGAACGCCGTGTCGAAGATACGCAGCGTGTGACTGTCCGTGACATCCCAGTCTTCGCGTTCAAATCGCGTGACCTTGAGCTTGCCCTGAACACCGAATTCGCCGCTTGGGGAGCAGAAATACGAGTGGTTGCGTACCGTATTGGACTTGCTTTCAATTACTGGAATGGTGCCCGCGACAATGTACAGTCCATGCGCTTTGGACAAGTTCTGCATTAACGCCACAAACCGGTCCCGCTCACCCGCCAGCGACCGCACTTGTTCGCGAATCGGACGCTTGACGTTTCCCAGTGTCAGCAACTGCGCCGTGAAATATTCGGGGAACACCAACAGCCCTACATTGTAGTCCGCCGCGGTTTCGACCAGCGAAGTGACTTGGTCGGCAAACTGATCGAATGACGAAACCGGTCGGATGAGATACTGCAGCGTTGCGACTCGTAGGCGTTCCAAATTCGTGCTCCGGCTGAAGGGCGGCACGACTACACGCACCGATGGGGAAAAGAAAACGAAATGCCGTCGCTACCAAGCCGACGGCAATCCCGACAAGTGCTACACCTCACGAAGCAAATCGGTCGGCGCATCGCTGCATTATGCCTCCTGATAACTCTCGATCGGCGGACACGAACAAATCAGATTGCGATCGCCAAACGCACTCTCCACACGACCCACCGCCGGCCAGAACTTGCGCTCGCGCGTGTGTTGCGTTGGGTATGCCGCCTGTTGACGCGTGTACGGACGGTCCCAATCGTCCGACGTGACATGCGCCGCCGTGTGCGGCGCGCGCTTGAGTGGATTGTTGGTCCGATCGAGCTCACCACGCTCCACCGCGGCAATCTCCTCGCGAATTCCAACCATCGCCTCGATAAACCGATCCAGCTCGGCCTTCGATTCACTCTCGGTTGGCTCTACCATCACCGTGCCCGCCACCGGAAACGAAATCGTCGGCGCGTGGAACCCGTAATCCATCAGGCGCTTCGCAATGTCCTCCACTTCGATGCCCGATGAACCCTTGAGCGCGCGCGTGTCCAGAATGCACTCGTGTGCAACGAGCCCGTTTTGTCCGCGGTACAACACGGGATAATGCGGTTCGAGCTTCTTCGCGACGTAGTTCGCATTCAGAATTGCGACCTTCGTAGCTTCAGTCAGTCCCTCGCCGCCCATGAGGCGAATGTACACGTACGAAATTGGCAGGATGCTGGCCGATCCCCATGGCGCTGCGCTGATCGCGCCAATCGCGTGTGATCCGCCGGTCTTGATCACAGGATGTCCCGGCAAGAACGGCTTGAGCTGCGGCGCCACACCAATCGGTCCCATACCCGGACCACCGCCGCCGTGCGGAATGCAAAACGTTTTGTGCAGGTTGAGATGACACACATCCGCGCCAAGATCGCCCGGACGTGAAATCCCGACCATCGCGTTCATGTTCGCGCCATCCATGTACACCTGGCCGCCGTGCTCATGCACGATGGCGCAAATGTCCTTGATACTCGATTCGAACACGCCGTGTGTGGACGGATACGTCACCATCAATGCGCCGAGGTCTTTCGCGTGCTCCTCGGCTTTCGCGCGCAAGTCGGCGACGTCGATGTTGCCATTCGTGTCGGTCTTGACGACCACAACGTGGAAGCCCGCCATCACCGCACTCGCGGGATTCGTACCGTGCGCCGACTGCGGAATGAGACACGTTGTGCGGTGTGCATCGCCACGCGCTTCGTGATATGCCCGAATCACCAACAGTCCGGCGTATTCGCCTTGTGATCCGGCGTTTGGTTGCAGTGATACTCCGGCAAATCCAGTGACATCGGCCAGATCACTTTCCAGCTGCGCGAACAATTCGGCGTACCCTTCGGTTTGTGAAGGCGGCGCGAACGGATGCAGCTGACCGAACTCCGGCCACGTAACGGGAATCATCTCCGTGGTGGCGTTCAGTTTCATCGTGCATGACCCCAGCGGAATCATGCCATGCACCAGCGAGAAGTCTTTCGCCTGCAGCGAATACATGTAGCGCAGCATGTCTGTCTCGCTGCGATACTTGTGGAACACCGGATGCGTCAGGAACGGCGACGCGCGACGGAAACGTTCGTCGTAACTGTCGTCCGTGCCAGCCGCGAGATCGTCAAACGCGAATGAAACCGGATCACCGTTGTTGAACACAGACCACAGCGTGGCAATGTCCGCCGGAGTTGTGGTTTCATCCAGCGAAACCGTCAACGTGCCCGGTTCAATGACGCGCAGGTTGAGCTGCGCACGATCGGCGGCGGCCAGAATCTCTTCCTGTCCGTGTGCGCCCACTTCCACTCGCAGCGTGTCGAAGTAGTTGTCGTGCGTCACGTGCAACCCAAGTTCCTGCAATCCAGCGGCCAGTGTGGTCGCCAATCCGTGCACGCGCCTGGCGATGTGTTTGAGCCCATCGGGGCCGTGATACACCGCGTACATGCCCGCCATTACGCCTAACAATACCTGCGCAGTGCACACGTTGCTCGTCGCCTTCTCGCGACGGATGTGTTGCTCGCGCGTCTGCAGCGCCATGCGCAGTGCGGGTTTGCCGTCGCTATCGCGCGACAACCCGATGATCCGTCCGGGCAGATTGCGCTTGTATTCATCCTTCGTCGCAAAAAACGCGGCGTGTGGTCCGCCAAATCCCATCGGCACGCCAAAACGCTGAGAATTGCCAACCGCGATGTCCGCGCCCCATTCGCCAGGCGGGGCCAGCAAACACAACGCCAGCAAATCTGTCGCAACAGTTACCAGGGCATCGGACGCGTGCGCGGTCTCACACAAGCCGCGATAGTCGACAATGGCGCCGTCGGTGCCCGGATATTGCAGTAACACACCAAACACGCCATCAAAGTTGAAGTCTTTCGGTGCTGCAACCACCACGTTCACGCTACGCGCCTCGGCACGCGCCTGCACCACCGCAATGGTTTGCGGATGACAGTCGTTGGCAATGAGGAACGTGTTTTTTGTGGCGCTGCCTTTGCTTGCCAGTGCCAGATACATCGCTTCAGCTGCGGCCGTGCCTTCATCCAGCAACGACGCGTTCGCGATCGGCAATCCAGTCAGATCGATAATGACGGTTTGAAAATTCAACAACGCTTCCAGCCGCCCCTGCGCAATCTCGGCCTGATACGGCGTATAGGCCGTGTACCACGCCGGGTTCTCCATGATGTTGCGCAGAATCACGGCCGGGGTGTGCGTGCCGTAGTAGCCCAGGCCCAGGTACGACCGATAGATGCGATTTTTTGCGGCAATGGTGCGAAGCTCGGCCAGCACATCGGGCTCACTGCGCGAGGGACCGGTGGAAAGTTGGCTGCGGAAGCGAATCTGTTCGGGAACTACCGCATCGATGAAGGCGTCCAGCGATGCATATCCGAGCACGGCCAGCATGTCCTCTTGTTCGGTGGCAACGGGGCCGTTGTGGCGCGGGATAAACGAATCCGCCGCGAAACTGGTCGCGGGGCGGGTACGTGTTGCCATGAAATCCTCAGAATTCGGACGCGGGGTCCGGGTCGAAGCGATTGAGAAGCGCGGATTGGCGCGTGGGCTAAACTTAACCCGCCTTCACGGGCTGCCGGAAACAGCAACGTTCGCCAAGTCGAACCCCGAACTTTCACGTGGGCGCGCCGTTCTGATCACTCAAACTTCCCGGGGTCCATAGTGCAGCTCCCCGCCTCTTGGCTCCTGCTCCGCACCCCTCCGGCCGATGGCGCGTGGAACATGGCCTGCGATCTGGCGTTGATGGCAACCGCCCGCGCGGACGGCGTCGGGATTTTGCGTGTCTACGAGTGGTCGACTCCGACGGTCTCATTTGGCCGGCATGAGCGAACAGCCGGCATATATTCCCTGCCGTCGCTGGCGGAGCGTGGGTTGGGGGCGGTGCGCCGCCCGACCGGCGGGCGGGCGCTACTGCACTCGCGGGAAGTGACCTACAGCGTGTCGATGCCGATTGGCGACGAATCGCGGTGGAAGGCCGCTTATGATCGCGTGAATGCGCTCCTGCTACACGCGATGCTTGCGCTGGACATTCCAGCGCGGGTGGTGGGGCCGGCTCACGATTCCACCGCGCTCGGACCCGTGGTCGCGGAAGCCGCGGCGCCGCAGACCGGTGGGGGGGAGCCGCCGATGACCGAATGCAAGCCCATCCCCACACCGCACGGCGAATCCCACGTCTGCTTTTCCGGCGTCGCCCCCGGCGAAATCGCGGTCGGTACCCGCAAACTTATTGCCAGCTCGGTTTGGCGTGAGCGGGGCGCGTACCTGCAGCACGGCAGTATCCTGATGCACGACGATCAGAGCCGACTGATTCCGCTCCTCGGCCCGGGCGCGACCAGGCCCGAGCCTGCGGCCGTACTGTCGGAGTGGCTCACGCCAGCACGATCTCCCGAGGCCACGGTCGACGTTGTTGAATCGGCGTTGCATCAGGCCATCCGCGACTATGGAAACGTGGTCCCGTGGTCGATACCCCCAGAGGTCCTCCGCGATGTGCAGCGGGTGCAGGCAGCGCTGTCAGAGTCATCCTGGCTCTGGCGCCGATAGCCTCACTCTCACATCCTATGCCTGCGTTTGCTTTGGCGCGATTCGCATTCGGCGGCCGCGCATCACAGCCGAAGCACCAACGAATATCTTCCCCATCCGCATGAGCTTCAAATTCAACGGCGTGAACATGATGATCGCACGGCGAGTGGCGGTGGGTGCAGCGAGCACGTTTTCACGATTGATGACCGAGTCGAATCGGGCGTTCATGGCCCGATCAGTTCTGGCAACATTGATTCTGGCGACGGCCTGTGGAAGCGACAAAAAGGGCCCGACGCCTGGAGCCGGTGGTGCCGGTGTCGGCGGATCTGTCATCATTGCCGAGCCACTGGATTTCTCGACGTTTTATCCGCCGGCCGTGGACAATGCGCTCGATTTCGCCGTCGTGAATTCCGTGTTTGACCGATTGGCGGATATTGGCGACAGCCTGAACACCATCGGCGACGCCGGTTTTGTGCGGCAACTCGCGAAGGAGTGGAAATGGGCCGGCGATTCGCTGTCGATTGCGTTCCAGTTGGATCCAACGGCCCGTTGGCATGATGGCGTGCCTGTTCGCGCCGCCGACGTCCAGTTCACGTTTCGCGCCTATACCGATCCAAAAGCAAAGGGCGCGAATGTCGACTACCTCTCGAACATCGATTCTGTCAGCGTGCCGGATTCGCTGACTGCAGTGGTGTGGTTCAAGCGTCGCATGCCGCAGCAGTTTTTTCAGGCGACGTATCACATGTATATCATGCCTGAACACCGGCTGTCGAAAATTCCGTTCGACAAACTGGAAGCCGATTCCATCACACAGGCACCTATCGGTTCCGGTCGTTTTCGGTTTGCGAAGCGTGTACCTCAGCAGAGCGTGGAACTGGTTTCTGATACTGGGAATTATCGCGGACGTGCCAAACTCGATCGCGTGACATTTGCAATATCGTCTGACGCGTCGGCCGCCATTCTCTCAGTCTTCGGTGGCCAAGCCGACTTCTATGAGAAATTGCGCGTTGAGGATTTGCCGACCGTCGCTCGCACACCATCCCTGCGCGCGCAAGCGTTTTCGCAAAGCATGTACGCTTATTTGTCGTTCAACTTGCGTGCGCGCACGAACAACAAAGCGCCCAACCCGCTCTTTGCCGATGTCAATGTGCGCCGCGCGCTCAGCATGGCAATCGATCGCAAGTCGGCCACGCGGGCCGTGCTGGATACGTTTGGAGCGCCGGCTATCGGTCCTTCTCCGCGCGCGCTGATCGTCAATGCGAGCGACATCAAACAAATTGATTACGACCCCGCTCATGCCCGCGCACTGCTCGATTCCGCCGGATGGATTTTGCCGAAAGGGGGCGACGTACGCCTGAAGGACGGCGTGCCATTGTCATTTCAGATCGCGGTGACCAGCACGAGTCAGAATCGGCAGACGTTCGCAAAATCCATGGAAGGACAGTTTCGGAACATAGGTGTAAAGGCCACGGTGCGTACGATGGAAATGCAGGTGGTGAGGGAAGAAGTCTCAACCGGGAATTTTGATACGTACCTGGGTGCGTTCGGTGTCACGCCGGGACTGCAGGGACTTTCCGGTGCGTGGGGCACGCGCGGCATCGGCGGGCGAAATTTTGGCGGCTATTCCAGCCCGGCTTTCGACGCGAAGATCGATAGCGCATTAAGCGCGTTCAAGGCACCGGTCGCCAATCAGTTGTGGGTACACGCGATGCAGCAGATTATCAACGACGCACCCGCGATCTGGCTGTTTGAAGACATCAATATCGCCGTCATTAACAAGCGTATTCAGTTGCCACCGATGCGGGCTGACGGATGGTTTGCTCACCTTGCCGATTGGTCAATTGATCCGTCGCAACTTTCACGGTGAGCGACATGACAACGGGAGCATCCCGCTGATTAGCGTTCCGCGCATTCTGTCGCGGTTGGCGCAAGGATTGCTGGTTGTCTTCATATCGGCGTCCATCGCATTCCTGCTGATGAAATCGGTCAAGGGAGACGAATTCACGCACTTGCTGGAGTCCACCAACACCAGCGCAACTCTGATTGCGACCTTGCGCGAGGAATCCGGCCACAATGCGCCGCTGTTGACGCAGTACGGTTCCTGGCTGTCGCGCGTCGTTCGTGGTGATTTGCTTCCCTCCAGTTCGCATCCAGGAGATTCCGTCGCATCACTCATTCGTAGCGCGTTACCCAACACGCTGCTGCTGATGACGCTCGCGCTTGTTTCGAGTATGGCCGGAGGAATTGCCCTCGGCGCATGGCAAGGAGTCAAAGCGGGGACGCGTTTTGATCGCGCCTCCAACCGAATCACGCTCAGCATCATCTCAGTACCTGATTTCTGGGTCGCGATGATTCTGATCCTGTTGTTCGCGCTGCATCAGACCTGGTTTCCAACGGGCTATATGTCGTCGAACAGGTCCGACTTGTCGACATGGGAAATGCTTCGCGACCGTTTGCATCACCTGGTCCTGCCCTGGTTCTCGCTCACGCTCATCAACGCCGCGGCCTTCGCTCGGTACCAACGCGCTGCGATGCGCGATGTCGCTAGCCAACATTTCCTGAGGACAGCCCGAGCCAAGGGCGTTCCAGAATCGATTGTGATCTGGAATCACGCGCTGCGCGTGGCGGTGCTTCCCCTCGTCACTATCGCCGGCATGTTTTTTCCCGCGCTCCTGGTGGGGACAATCTTGATAGAAAAGGTTTTTTCCTGGCCCGGAATGGGCTCCCTGCTCACTAAGGCCGTCAGTAGCCGCGACTACGCGCTTGTTTGCGGCATCATCATAGTCGGAAGTGCGATGGCAGCACTTGGAAGCCTCCTCGCCGATATTGGCCGAGAACTGCTCGATCCACGACTGCGCAGTTGATGCGACGTCCGGAACTACGCGCTCTGTTTTTTCGGCGCTCGGTGTTGTTGTTGTGGGGATTCATGCTGACGATTCTTGTCGCGCCGTTTTTTGCGCCGCACGACATTCGATCCCCAGAACAAGTGTCGACGACGCAGTATCAGCCCCCCTCACCAAATCATGTGATGGGCACCGACAATCTGGACGTTGATCTGTTCAGCAAGGTACTGAAAGGAAGCCAGGTTTCGTTGATTATCGCGAGCACGGCTACCGCCATCACCTTGGCGATCGGATTGGCGTACGGAATGATTTGCGCAATCGCCGGGGGTTGGTATGACGCGGTGTTGATGCGCATCACCGACATCTCGTTCTCGATACCGCGGTTCCTGATTCTGCTGGCAATCAGCTCGGTTGTGACCGAACCATTAAGCGTGCCTCAGCTCATTCTGTTGATCGGAATGACGGGTTGGTTTGACGTGGCGCGCATTACCCGGGGAGAAGTTGCCGGTCTGCTGAAGCGAGACTGGGTGCTGGCGGTGCAAGCGACGGGAGTTGGCCACCTACGACTGGCCGCGCGCCATATCTTTCCCCATCTCGTGCCGATACTGGTCGTAATGGCCACTCTCGGAATCGGTCACACCGTCGTTCTCGAGGCCGGACTGATGTTCCTCGGCGCCGGAGGGTTGAACGGGAGTCTTGGAAATTTGTTGCAGGACGGCTCGGGAATTTCCAGCATGACCCACTGGTGGATGGTGTTCTTCCCCGGGCTCGCCATCGTCCTCATCGTGCTTGCCTGCAATGCCCTCGGCGATGCCTTGCGCGATGTGTTCGCACCGGAACAGGTTCACGCGTGGCCAACAACCTGATGAATTCTACAACCGCAAACTCCATGACGAGCGAGCCCCTGCTCTCCGTCAACTCGTTGCGCGTGTATTTCAACACACCCGAGGGAATCGCACGCGCCGTCGATGGCGTTTCGTTCACGGTCGCCGCCGGCGAAACCGTAGGACTGGTTGGTGAATCAGGCTGCGGAAAATCGGTGACGGCACTGTCCCTGTTGCGATTGGTGCCGCCACCCGGACGCATCGAATCGGGCAGCAGCATCCGGTTCAATGGCAAAGATCTCGCCCTGCTTCCCACCGAAGAATTGCGGCAGCTGCGGGGCAATCGCCTCGCCATGATTTTTCAGGAACCAATGACGGCACTGAACCCGGTACTCACCGTTGGTGATCAGGTCGCCGAAGTGGTGCGCGTGCACACCAAAGCATCCCGTAGCGAGGCTTGGGCGCGCGCCGTGAAAATGTTGGCGCAAGTTGGCATCCCCGATCCGTCGGAACGTGCCAAACAATACCCGCACGAACTTTCCGGTGGAATGCGCCAGCGAGTGATGATCGCGATGGCGCTCATTCTGGAACCGCAGTTGGTGATTGCCGACGAACCAACGACCGCGCTCGATGTCACGATTCAAGCGCAGATTCTCGAGCTGTTGCGTGACATGCGCGATCGCACGGGGCTCGCGCTGCTGCTGATCACGCACGACCTGGGTGTTGTCGCCGAAATGGCCTCGCGCGTGATCGTGATGTACGCTGGCGAAGTCGTCGAGGAAGCACCGGTCCATGCGTTGTTTGAAAACCCGTCGCATCCGTACACCGAAGGGTTGCTGGCCGCGATTCCGCGCCTGGGGGAAGAAGCTGCTCGCTTGAAAACAATTCGCGGAACGGTACCACCTCCCACCGCCTGGCCTTCGGGCTGTCGTTTTCATGATCGGTGTCCCTACGCATTTGATCGTTGCGCCAACGAAGCACCGATGTTGTTGCAAGTGGCCAGCGGTCATCGCGCGCGTTGTCACCTCATCGAAGAGCCAGAGCGCCGTGTACGCGGTGTCGAAGCCACTGCGAGCGTGCTCTCGTGAGTGAATCGTCCGTCGCACCCAAAAGCAAACCGCTGGTCATGCCAAACTCGGCAAGCGCTTCCCCGTTGCTCACGGTGAGCAATCTCGCGAAACATTTTCCCATTCGCACGGGCGTGTTTCGCCGGGTAACCGGTCAAGTGAAGGCGGTCGATGGTGTGTCGTTCACGGTGAACGCGGGCGAGACGCTGGCGCTGGTGGGCGAATCCGGCTGCGGAAAAACAACGACCGGACGCGCTCTGCTCCGCTTGATTGAACCGACCGGCGGCAGCGTCGAATTTGACGGCGTGAACGTGTTGTCACTTAAGGGCGAGGCGTTGCGTCGGCTTCGGCGTCGCATGCAGATCGTATTTCAGGATCCGTACGGATCGCTCAACCCGCGCATGACCATTGGCGCCGCGATTCGCGAAGGATTGATTGTGCACAAGTTGGCCGAAGGTGCGGCTGCCAACACGCGGGTGCGCTCGCTGCTCGAAGAGGTAGGCCTGCGCCCCGAATACGCCACGCGCTACCCACATGAGTTCAGCGGCGGGCAACGGCAGCGTGTGGGCATTGCGCGCGCACTCGCGGTGGAACCGCGCTTCATCGTGTGTGACGAGCCTGTGTCCGCGCTGGATGTCAGCGTGCAGGCGCAGGTCGTGAACTTGTTGCAAGATCTGCAGCGCGATCGCGGATTGGCCTACTTGTTCATCGCGCACGATCTCGCCGTGGTAGCGCACATGGCCGACCGCGTGGCCGTGATGTATCTGGGACGCATCGTGGAGATGGCGCCGCGCGCGAGTCTATTTGCCATGCCGCTCATGCCGTATACCCAAGCGCTGTTGTCCGCCGTACCCGTGCCCGATCCGCGCATCAAACGACAACGCTTGTTGTTGGCGGGAGAGCCACCGTCACCGGCGAACCCGCCATCGGGCTGTGTATTTCATCCACGTTGTCCGCATCCCGCCAAAGACGCCGCGTGTTCCGTCATTGTGCCGCCGCTCGAAGAAAAGGAGCCCGGACATTTTGTTGCGTGCATCAAGCAAACGCCAACGCGTGTTGATTGGGATGTACAACGCGCCGCTGGTGGTAGCATACCGCCCGAGCGGTATTTACCGCGAGCCCAATAGCCGAAAAGCCGAATGGGTGCTGCAGGCTAAAAGCCGAAGAACGGACTGCAGGCTAAGAGCCGAAGAACTGACTGCAGCGTAAGAGCCGAATAACAAACTGCAGCCGGAGAGCCGAAGGCACTCCGGCTGCAGTTTCGTTTTTGACCGTTCGGCTTCTCGTCGTTACTCGACCTTCGGCTGCAGTCTGTCCTTCGGCTGTTCGGCTGCAGTCTGTTCTTCGACTGTTCGGCTGCAGTCTGTTCTTCGGCCGTTCGGCTGCAGTCTGTTCTTCGGCCGTTCGGCTGCAGTCTGTTCTTCGACTGTTCGGCTGCATCAGCAGTTCGGCCATTCGGCTTTTCGGCTCGCAGTTCACCCTCGCGCCAGCATCCGCTTGATCGGCTTGACCATCAGCGCAAGAATCACCGCAAACGCCAACGCGTACAGCGCCACAACACCAAACAGCTGGGGTAACGAGAACTTCTCATAAAGTCCGGCCACCGATCCGCCAATGAAGCTGCCCACCGACGTCGCGAGAAACCACACACCCATCATCAGGGAACCCACGCGTGCCGGCGCGAATCGTGTCATCGCCGACAACCCGACCGGGCTCAAACACATTTCACCAACGGAATGCAGGAAGTAGCAACCCAGCAACCACCACCAACCCACCCGATCACCGTTGGCCGCGAGTTGCGCCGCGGGAACCATCAGCGCAAATCCGGCGGAAACAAACAACAATCCCAACGAAAATTTCGCGGTGCTGGTCGGATTTCTGTTCCCCAACTTCACCCACAGAAACGCGAAGATTGGCGCGAGAATGATCACCCAGAGCGAATTGACCGATTGCCATTTGCCAGAAGCAAAAGACATCCCAAAGAGTTCGTTCCGCGTGCTCCGCTCGGCAAACAGCGTGAGCGTGCTACCCGCCTGTTCGAACACCGACCAGAACACGCACGCGCCCAGAAAGAGAACGCTCAGCACAACGAGGCGTTTCTTCTCCTCGGGAGTCCAACCGCCGCTGGCAAACAACCAGATAAAGAACGCGAGCACCGTCAGCAGCAAACCTGTGCCGAAAACTTTGCTGACTCTCTCGACATTGAACGCAACCACACCTGACGCCTGCAACCCCACCAGCACAACCAGCACCGCCCCAAACAATCCCAAACCCATCCAGAATTTTCGACGAAGTTGTGCGGCTTCGTTCGGACCACTCACTGCGGGAGCTGTTCCAGCGTCGCCGAGTGTCTTGCTGTCAATGATGTACCATACGACACCGATAAACATGCCGACGGCCGTCGCACCAAACCCCCAATGCCACGACGACTCCGGCGAAATGCCCCACCCCGTCAACATGTCCTTGAACCATTGCTCCTGCGCCAGCGACGACGTCACAAGCGGCGCAAGCAACGCGCCAAGATTGATGCCCATGTAGAAGATCGAAAAACCACCGTCACGACGCTCATCTTCGGTGGCGTACAACTGCCCAACCATCGTCGAGATATTCGGCTTCAGCAGTCCGGTACCGACCACAACAAACAGCAACCCTGCGAAAAACGTCGTGACGCCAGGAAACGCCAGGATGATGTGGCCAATCATGATGATGATGCCGCCCATCAGCACGGCGCGTCGCTGCCCAATCAGTCGATCAGCAATCCATCCGCCAGGCAAACACGTGAGATAGGCGGTCGCCGTATACATGCCGTAGATCGGTCCGGCCTCGGAGGTCGGCATCCCAAGACCACCAGCCGCGATTGGCGCCGTCATGAACAGCACCAGCAGCGCGCGCATACCGTAGTACGAAAAACGCTCCCACAGTTCAACAAAATAGAGCGTTCGTAAACCGGCCGGATGACCAAAAAATCCCGTCTGGCGTGGAAGGGTCACATCGTCTCCGTGCGTTTGAATGGAAGAAGCGGGCAGCCGGCGTGAACCGGGCTTCTAGCGCGGCGCGTAGCCCGAGGGCCTGACGCCGAGAAGATCTTACGTTGCAGTGCGGGGTCTGGCCACTATCAATGCGAGACCATTACGGCCACGCAAAAATTCCGGTGGGAACCGCGCGCTCACGAGCCCGGCGCATGTCGGCCGGATCCGTCCAGAAAACACGTGTTCGATCCGCGTTTGAAATCCGGACTTCGAAAGCGGCGTTCGGATCGCCACCAACCGGCATCGCAAAATCAACGCGCCACGTTCGGCGGGATTTCGGCGGCACTGCAGCAATGATCGACAGACCCACACTGCCGCGAATGGGAGACGCCACGGCAAATGGCACGTCCTGTGCCCACAGTTTCCCCGCCTCCACAAAAACTGCGGCCCCAAAATCAGCAACTCGGTAGCGCGATGGAATGCGAATGCGCTCTTCCGTACGCAACACCAGACGATGTGCGCCCGGCGTGCGCGAGTGGCGATACCCGTGCAGGCCGCCGTCCGGATCGGCAAAACTCAGCTGATACGGCACGCGGACGGACGTTCCCGTCGACCACAGCAATTCTGTCAACGTCAATTGTTTCTCGGAGGGTTTCAGATACCACGCCAGCCGACCACTCGTGAGCACGCCGTCCCACTTGTTCGCTTTGCGATCGCGCCGCGCCTCGGTGAGTGTCTGGAAACCGAGGAACGAACTGTTGTTGCCGTATCCGGCATAAATGTCGCCCAGGATGAAGGCATCCTGATCACGTGCACCAAGCCATTGCAACGAGCGACCAATCAGCAGTCCCATTTGAACACCAACGCGCAAATCCTGCACGCCGGTCAAAGCGTCAAAACCAGCGACGCGCACGAATCGCAACCGACGCACGCCAATCAGTGCGTTGAGACGCGTCACATCCAGATCCTGATAGTTGCTCGGAAAAGAAATCGAGTCGGCAGTGCGAAATCCTTCGCGCGTCAGCAACACCGGTTTCTTGTCGATAGTCACCAGTTCTCGCGACAGCGACGCACCAACCAGTTTGAGATTGCCAACACCACCCACACGCCCAACTGCGCCAACATCCTGAAACTCGCGATTCACTTTGAGCGCGCTGCCTTCAATGTTCGTGCTTATCAGTCTCTCGTACGTCTGTGTGCCACCCAGTTTTCCGCGCCACGCCAGGCGCTGCAAATCCGTCAGATACGGACGAACCATTTCCAGTCCGAAGTCGTACCCTTGCGGAGCGCGCGTCCCGAAGGCTCGCAGAATGTTGCGCTCCCCGAGAAACTGATAGTGCTCGAGGCGCGCACCAATTCGGTCGCGGTACGCTCCCCCGTTGGCCCACTGCACCGATGCGTACACGCCGCCGCCGGCCAGATTGCTTTCACCCAACTTGAATCCACGAACGAGTGGGCCGCCGAGCGCCACATTCGGCTCAACAAACAGACTGAATTCGTCACGCGTGTCAACTTCAAGTCGCACGCCGCCACGCGGATCGGGCATCACGGCAATGCGCGCGTCAACAAAGAATGGTTGCGCGCGCATGATACGCTCGGATTCTGCGCGCCGCAGTTCGTCACACGGCTCACCGACGTCCAGCAGGAGATAGCGTCGCACAACAGCATCCTTCGTGTTCACGTGCAATTTGCGCGTGAGCGTGCTGAAAACTGCCAGATCGCCCGGCAGACGCGCGGTGTACGGCGGTTGCGTGGTCACAACAATATCGGTGATCGTCTGACCGGCGCACGGAACCGCAAGCCTCGCAAGCGCCGTCGTGTCGACGGGGGGTGTCGGTATCTCCTGCGCAGCGCTCGCAATCCACGGACAGGCCCAACACATCGCGATCAACCGCAATCGCACGCTCGTTATTTCCCCATGCGACGTTTGAGCTCCGCCAAGCGATCTTCGGCAGCGGCTTCTTTCTCTGCGCGGGTCAGACGCGGTGATTTCAATTCATCGTCCATACCAGATCCCGAGGTGCCAAGGCCGTCATTCAAGCTGCCGCTGATCGCGCTCTCCACTTCGTCCATGGCATCACGTTCGATGCTCGCGTTGGGATTAATGGGCAGCCCTGACATCGCGCGCCGAAGTTGAACCGTCATCTCTTCCAATTCACGTTCCGTCAATTTCAGTTCCTGCTGCTGCGACATCAGCTTCGTTTCCAGAACCGCCAGGCGTTCCGCATGTTGCGCGCGAAACCGCTCTGCAATCGTGACCGTTTCCTGATCATTGATTTGCGCGGCCAAACCCAACCGTCGCTCCACCGTCGCCAGTTCCTCGCGCTCCTGAGCGACTCGGCGCTCCGTCACGGTCACGGCGGTACGCAAATCGTGCACACCCATTTTGGCGTGCACCAACGCTTCCTTCATCGCCTGCGCTGCTCGTCGACGCTCGTCCGGGCCTGACCGCTCTGAGAAGCCGCGCATGGCGTCGCGCAGTTGATCGAACATGCAATAGGGGATCGGCGCCGGCGGGCGCATGAATGCCGAGATGCTCGAAACCGGCGTCGGCGAGAGTCTGTTGCAAGATACCACCGGGGTACTGCCGGTAGTTCCGCTTCGCGCAAGGATGCCCATCGCGCCTCACCTCCTGTTATTATCGATCACCGAAGGACGCACAAAGCCCCTCACCGCAGTTCTACCTCCCGCATCCGCCGCAACGAGTCTGAGTGCTCTACCTTGCCATTCCCGCACACAATGAGGCGGCGACCATTGGTGTCCTGCTGTGGCGCCTTCGCACCGTCCTCGCCGAGTTTCCGCGCGAATACGAGGCGGTGGTCTACGATGACGCCAGCAGCGACAGCACGTCAGAAATCCTCGAGTCGTATGCCAAAGTTATGCCCCTCACGGTGCTGCGCGGCGAGCGACAAGTGGGATACGCTGGCGCGGTAGACGCGCTGGTCCGCCATGTCGCGCGCGACACTCGCTATCCGCGACGCGACGCAATGCTGGTCCTCCAGGGAGACTTCACCGATTCTCCCTCGCTGGTTCCCGAGTTCATCAAACGTTTCGAGGGCGGGATGGACGTGGTCGTGGGCGAGCGTGGCCGAGCGGTCCGCCGCAAAGCGCCAGCTCCCGTCAAACGTTTGCTGCAGCTCGAACTGTGGTTGACTCGCTTTCTGGTGCGCGCCGAGGGCATTCGCGACCTGACGAGTTCATATCGCCTGATTCGTATTTCCGTGCTACGCGATCTGCTGCGATCCGTTGGCGATGCGCCGATTTGCGTTGGAGACGCGCGCACCGCCAATGCCGATTTGCTCATGCGCATCGTACCGCTGGCGCGCCGGGTCGAGGCGTTGCCGGTAGAACCCACCTGGGAAATCCGCCTGCGCGAGACCCGCGTGGTGGCGGTTCCTGATGCCATGACGCTACTGCGCTGGGCCTGGCGGTCACGTGGTCGTCGTGCGGTGCCTTCAACCGCGCCAGAGACGAGCGACGCACCTCGGAACGCGCGCAGTTCCCGAGAGAGTCGGCCCGAGCTGCGCCTCGAAGGGCGCTCGGATGGTTCGGCAGACGCCGCCGTGGTCATCGAGAGTGGCCGGAACCCGAGTGGTCGCGATGCTGCCGGCAGCCGCGGTCGGAAACCTCGCACGGGGCGCAACGAGGCAAAGACCGAAAGCCGAAATGAGTCGCGTGGTGACTCACGGACCCAAACGCGCCTCGAGCCCGGCACCGAAGCGCGTCCGCAGGCACGCAGCGTGTCGCGGCCAGACACTCCAGCCGAAACACGGGCTGAGGGAAAAACCGACGCGCGGCGTGATCCTCGTCCGGTGCCGCGCACCGACGCAAGTATCACCGAATCCGACACTGATTCGGAAGTACTCTCAGAAGCAGTCCCGCGTGAAAGGCCACCGCGTCGGAAACGCACGCGCGGAGGTCGTCACGATCGCCCGGAAACAGGTACCGAGACGGGAACCGAAAGTCTCGATGAGCTGATTGGCGAAGCGGTGCCGCAGCGAGATCCAAACTCCCGTCCTGTTGAAGCGCTTTCGTCGGAGGCAACTGATTCGGATGCAGACGAACGCCCGTTCGTTCGGCAAGAAGAGCTCTCGGCGTCGTTGAGTGACGCGGTCGCCGATGTTGAATTGGAGATGGATGGCGGTGGGCGCACCCGGCCGCCGCGCAAAAAGCGTCGCCGCCGCGGTTCACGTGGTGGTCGCCTCGGAACGGGAACGCCCGGTGATGAGGACACGGCCCATGGAGCACCCGAATCCGCTGAATCCAATGACGGCTCTCACGACGGATCCGACAGCGCGGACCGCTCAGACAGCGGGGATGACGCGGGGCTCACCGACTTCGCCGACGGCGAGTCAGGGTCGGATGCCGCCGGTGCTGAGGTCGGTGGCGACGCGGAAGCCCGCGTCCGTCGGCGAGGCCGCCGGGGTCGGCGCGGCGGTTCGCGCCGCAGCCGCGCCCCACGGGGCGATGGTGAAAATACCGATGGGGGCGAGGATTTCTCCGCACCGACACCGTCGGCCCCCGCCTCCGAGGACTAGCCCGCATTGGAGGGTTAGTTTCGCCTTGGGAGGTTAGTCTCGCCTTGGCGGACGTCCCGTAGCGCTGGCCCTCTCGTTACCGCGAGAATTTCTCCTTTAGCCGGCGAGCCGTATCCGGGCTCGCCACCCGTAGCACCAGGTAAAGCGCGCCGCCGACCAGCGCGACCTTGACCGCAAGGCCGACTACAAAGATCAGCAGACCCACCATCAAGGGCAGCACCCCGAAGACGATCTTCAAAGCGACGAGGCCCAACAGGGCCATGATTCCGATGGTAAAAATTGTGCGCAGCATCTCTTGAGTCCTGTGTATATGTCCCGCCTCTGCTTCCCCTGTACGCCAAGAGTGGACGGCGGGTTTCGGCCATTAAGCCGTCCGCGGTGCCGGGTGCTTTGAAATCCTTTCGAGGTGTCGGGTGCCTCGAAACGCCGATCAATGGCTCCCGAACCAGGTACCGAAGTACCGAAGGAAGTACCGGAAGTACCGGGAAGTACCGGAGCCAGGAGGTACCCGAACCAGGTACCGGAACCAGGTACTGGAGGTACCCGAACCAGGTACCGGAACCAGGTACCGGAACCAGGTACCCGAACCAGGTACCGGAACCAGGTACCGGAACCAGGTACTCGAACCAGGTACCGG
>Ga0335397_10004281_pt1 | contig 18908 bp, 13 predicted proteins | sample MAT04_FD_205740 | JGI IMG/M metagenome (GOLD analysis project Ga0335397, IMG submission 205740) | Freshwater microbial communities from Lake Fryxell liftoff mats and glacier meltwater in Antarctica - MAT-04 (spades assembly) (version 2) ... | reverse complement strand
CCGCGCCGAAGCCCGTGCGCTCGTGGACCTGCTCACCCTCGAAGAGAAGCTCGGGTGCCTCGACGGCGACCTCCGTTTCTGGCCCGGCATGTTCGACATGCTTGCCGGCGGCTACACCAGCCGACCGTGGCCGGCGGCGGCGGTCGAGCGCCTCGGCATTCCCGGCATCCAGTTTGCCGATGGCCCCCGGGGATGCGTCATGTCCCCGGCCACGGCCTTCCCGGTTTCGATGGCCCGAGGTGCCTCGTTCGACCCCGCTCTCGAGGAGCGGATCGGCGAAGCGATCGGCGCGGAACTTCGTGCCAAGGGCGCCACCTACACCGGAGCGGTGTGCCTCAACCTTCTGCGCCATCCCGGATGGGGTCGGGCCCAGGAGACCTACGGCGAGGACCCCCACCACGTCGGCGAACTCGCCGCGGCCCTCACCCGAGGCCTGCAACGCCATGTGATGGCGTGCATGAAACATTTCGCCCTCAACTCGATGGAGAACGCCCGATTCAAGGTCGACGTCACCATCGACGAACGCGCGCTCCATGAGGTGTATCTCCCGCACTTCCGCCGAGTGGCCGACGAGGGCGTGGCCAGCGTGATGAGCGCGTACAACTCGGTGAACGGCGAATGGTGCGGCGAGAACGCCACGTTGCTCCGCACCGTCCTGCGCGAGGAGTGGGCGTGGGACGGCTTCGTCACCTCCGACTTCACGTTCGGCCTTCGTGATCCCGTGAAGTCGGTGCACGCCGGGCTCAACATCGAGATGCCATTCCAGCAGCAGCGCGCCCAGGTACTGCCCGACGCGGCGGCCGACGGCACCCTCGACCTCAACGTCGTCGACGACCTCATCGTGGAGACCGTGGCGACGCTTCTCCGGTTCGCGCCGCAGATCCAAACCTCGCCCCCCGCCTCCGTGGTGGCCTGCGAAGCTCACCTCGACCTCGCCCACCAAGCGGCGATCAGCTCGATGGTGTTGCTGTCCAACGATGGAACTCTGCCCCTCGACGCCGCCGGCCTCGCCAACGTCGCGGTGCTCGGACGACTCGCCGCCCTACCCAACCTTGGCGACCACGGGTCCAGCAACGTGTTGCCCCCGTCGGTGTCCACACCGCTCGATGGGCTCCGCGCCGCACTGCCCGAGGCAACCGTCGTCCACCATGCCACCGACGCCTCGATCGCGCGGAACGCCGACGCCGTGATCGTCATCGTCGGGACCACAAAACACGACGAGGGTGAGTTCCTCGATCAGGCCGAACTCGCCTCGCTCGGGTACCTCTTCCCGGCGCAGGACCACCCCACCCTGGGGTGGGCCAACGAACATGAACGCGATGCCGCCTACGCCAAGTTGGCCAGCCGGCCGCCGGCCGCAGCCGAAGGGCAGGACGGGCTCGACGCTCGAGCTTCCGGCTCCGACTTCAGCATCGCGGGCGGCGATCGGCGATCCCTCCGACTCCACCCCGAGGATGAGGCTCTCATCGCTGCGGCTTCGGCCGTGAGCGACCGCGTGATCGTGGCCGTTATGGGCGGATCGGCGTTCGTGATGCCGTGGCTCGCCACCGTCGGCGCCGCCGTGATGCTCTGGTATCCCGGGATGGAGGGTGGGCGAGCGATGGCCGATGTGCTGCTCGGCCGAGCCGAGCCCGGTGGTCGTCTGCCGTTCGCAGTCCCCACCTCCGAGGATCATCTCGTGCCGTTCGACCCCGACGCCACCACGGCTACCTACGACCTGCTCCACGGGCAGTGGAAGCTCGACGCCGACGGCAACGCCGCGCACCTACCGTTCGGTTTCGGACTCAGCTACACCACCTTCGCCATCGAACGGGCGGAGCTCCGAGAACCCAGTTCTTCGCCGGGATCGACGGGTCCGACCACCGTGGAGGTCGCCGTGGGGAACCACGGGCGGCGTTGGGGTTCCACGGTGGTACAGGTGTACGCATCGATCGACCACAGTGCGTTTCCCCGTCCTCCACGCCGGCTGGTCGGATTCGCCAAGGTGCAACTCGACGCCGGCGAGTCGTCCAGCGTCATGATCCCGCTCGACCTCGATCAGCTCCGGGTGCGCGTCGAAAACGGTTGGCACACCGAAGCGCTCCCGATCACCCTGCGCATCGGTCAGCACGCCGGCGACGACGCTCACCACCTCACCGTTTCTCCCCCCACCTGACGGCCCGATTTCCCGAACTGGGCACACTTCTTGTCGCCAGAGCGACAAGAAGTGTGCCCAGTTCGGGAAAAGGTGTGCCCAGTTCGGGAAAAGGCGTGAGCGTTCAGGGACGGCGGGCGCGGCGGGCGAGCTCGATGGAGAGGCCGATCGGGCCGAACCACCAGGTGAGGAGCAGCGGAAGCCGGGCGGTGCGGCCGACGACCTGGTTCGACTCCCAGATCCATCGCCCCACGAACAGGTCGAAGGCGAGATAGTGGGTCCAGCCGGCGAGAAACGCCGTGGGGTTGGCCAACGCCGCGCGCACGGAATTGGCGTCACGAAAGTCGATCATCTCGCCGCTCTGCGCCACCGAAACCCCGAGCAGCGCCGTGTAGGTGAGGCCCAGACCGGCGAAGATCACGGTGCAGCGACCCACGAGCCAGCGGGTGACGGCGGCCCGTGGGAAAAGGATCATGGCCAGCCAGACCGGGACCGTGGAGGCGTTGATCAGCGTGAAGGCGAGCTTCTGCCCATCCGACAGGGGCGGCAGCGCCGGTGCTCCGGCATCCGTCCTCGAGGCCGCAAGGTCGGTATCTGGCGTGGACATCGTGGTTCGGGCTCCCCGGTGACGCCTACCCGTGCAGGCCCACCGACCCTAACGCCGAAACCGCCACGGCTTTCAACACGCTGGGTCAGAACGACGACAGCTTCGGCCAATTCGGGTACTCTGGGGCTACACCGTTCTCACCGGGGACTCCCTTCTGCCGTCCGGCCGCCAGCCGGACCCACTCCGTCGCCTCCTCTGAGCTCACTCGAGGAGCACCATGTCCCTAGCCCCCCCGTCGTCGCCCGCCCCCCTGCGCGCCTCGTCCACCACGGTTCCGGTGATCGATCTGGCCGCTCCGCTGGTTCGTCCCGTGGACAACGGGGCCATCGTGTACTGCGAAGCCAACTTCGGCAAGATCGATGGCAAGACCGCCAACGGTCTCGTCCGACATTCCGAGCGCTACGACATCCTGGCCGTCATCGACCATGAGAAGGCCGGCCTCGACGCCGGATCGGTGCTCGACGACTCGCCGAACGGCATCCCGATCGTGAGCAGCCTCGATGACGCCATCGCCCGGGCGGGCCGCATCCCCGGGTTCCTGATCTTCGGCATGGCTCCGTCGAGCGGCATGCTCTCGCCGGTCGAGCGCGACCTCCTTCTCGAAGCCATGAGCCGGGGCATGAACATCGTGAACGGCCTCCACGAATTCCTCAACGAGGATCCCGAGTTCGCGGCTGCCGGCGCGGCCCACAACGTCACGATCCTCGATGTGCGCCGCCCTCGCGACAAGAAGGACCTGCGCATGTTCAACGGCAGCATCTCCTCGGTCACCTGCCCGCGCGTCGCTGTCCTTGGGACCGACGGAGCGATCGGAAAGCGCACCACTGCCACAGTGCTCACCAAGGCGCTCAATGATCGAGGCATCAAGGCGGTGCTGGTGGGCACCGGCCAAACCGGCCTCATCCAGGGCGCCAAATACGGCGTCGCGATCGACGCCATTCCGTGCCAGTTCTGCTCTGGCGAGATGGAAGCCACGATGGTGGAGGCGTTCAACGGGGAACACCCCGACGTGATCGTTGTTGAGGGCCAGGGCGCCCTCAGTCACCCGGCCTATCTGTCATCCGCGTTCATCCTCCGGGGCAGTCAGCCGCAGGCGGTCATCCTTCAGCACGCGCCGGCGCGCACGAAACTCGGCGACTTTGCCAAAGTGCCCACCCCCACCGTGGCCAGCGAGATCAACCTCATTCAAACCTTCGCCGCCACCACCGTGATCGGGATCACGTTGAACCACGAAGAGATGACGGACGCCGACGTCGACGAAACGATCGAACGTTACGAGGCGGAGTTCGGCATCCCCACCTCCGACGCCCTTACCCGGTCGCCCGATCGACTTGTCGACATGGTGGTCCAGGCGTTCCCCGAGCTGGCATCCCTGCGCACGCCGGCAGCGGAAGCACCCCGTCCGGAAACGAGCAACTCCAGCGAGTGACGGCGCCGAGGCTGGAGGTTCGGCTCGACCGACTCCACCACAACGCCGCCACCCTCACCACTCGGCTCGCTGCTCGCGGCATCGACGTCACCGCGGTCACCAAGGCCACCCTCGGTGATCCGACCGTGGCTCGTGAACTGATCGCCGCGGGTGTGCGCACTCTCGCCGACTCCCGAATCACCAGCATCGAACGCCTGCGAGCGTCGGGGATTCACCACCCCATGTTGCTGCTGCGATCGCCGATGCTGAGTGAGACCGACCGAGTGGTGACCGTCGCTACCGCCAGCTGCAACACCGAGCCCGTCGTGCTCCAGTCGTTGCACGACGCCGCCGGCCGGCATGGCGTCCGCCACGGCATCATCTTGATGGTTGAGCTCGGCGACCTTCGCGAAGGCATCATGCCCGTCGATCTACCGGCAGTCGCAGCGCTGACCATGGAGCTCACGAACCTCCACCTCGTCGGCATCGGCACCAACCTGGCGTGTCAGAGCGGCGTGGAACCCGACCACCGCAACATGGCCGATCTCTCGGCCCTGGCCACGGCACTCGAGCAAGAGATCGGTATTCGGCTCGCCACTGTGTCGGGCGGCAACTCCGCCAACCTGAACTGGGTAGACGCCGCGGACGACGTGCGCCGGGTGAACGACCTTCGCCTCGGCGAAGCCATCCTCCTCGGGAGAGAACCGCTCCACCGAGCGCCGATCGATGGCCTGCACCTCGATGTGTTCACCCTCGTAGCCGAGGTGATTGAAGCCAAACGCAAGCCCGCCGAACCGTGGGGGTCGCGGTCGCAGTCTGCGTTCGGAACAACTGTGGGCGAGTCCATTCCTGCCCCCGCCACTGGCACCGCTCCCACCTCCTACGCCGCATCCGATGCATCGTTCGCCGACTCCTGGTACGCCATCCTGGCGATCGGTCGGCAAGACATCGATCCCGATGGTGTCACCTGGCCCGAGGGCATCCACTACCTGGGGGCGAGCAGCGACCACTTGGTGGTCACCACGGCAACCGACACGCTCGCCGTCGGCGACGAAGTCCGACTCGGCCTCAACTACTCCGCGCTGCTTCGCGCCAGCACGTCGCCATTCGTGACCACCGTGCACCTGCGGCACTGAACGATCCGACCGAGCCGCCGGAGCGCAGCCCGTTCTTTCCCCTCCCGTTACGGTGCCCGAAGCGGCCACCGTGTCTTCGCCGGCCGTGCTGCTCGCACCGGCCTTCGGCTTGCTGTACTCGCCCTACCTGCGCGGCGTGCTGCACGAAGATCTTCCCTCGATGACCGCCCCGAGTCGGAGCGACACATGGCCTGAGCGGTCCGACGCTCCGCAGGCAACGCCGGAGCTTCCGGGGATGCCTTGGACGAGGCAGAATCGGCACATGAAGTTCTCCACCATCATCCGACTCGAAGGCAACAACACCGGCATCGTCGTTCCCGACGACGTCGTGGAGACGCTGGGGGCGGGCAAGAAGCCGGCCGTTGTGGTCACCGTGGGCAGCCACACCTACCGAAGCTCGATTGCCAAACGAGGCGATGAGTTCCTCATCTCGTTGAGTGCGGCCAACCGTACGAAGGCCGGCGTACAAGGCGGGGAGCACGTGACCGTCGACCTCGAGCTCGACACCGCTCCCCGGGTGGTGGAGCTCCCCCCGGACTTCGCCGGGGCGCTACGCGCCAACGCGGAGGCCCAAGCGGCCTACGAAAAGCTCTCCTACAGCAACCAACAGCGTCATGTGCTCCCGATCCTTGATGCCAAGACACCCGAGACTCGTGGCCGACGCATCGAGAAAGCTATCGCTACCCTCGGCGGCAGCTGACCCACCGAAGCAGGGATCGTTTGTTCGGGGAATAGTTGTTCGGTACCCTTTCCCCATGCGGACGGCCCCCTCTCTCGCCCTGCAAGGGTCGCTGCTGGGCCACGGCCGACCCGCCATCCAGAGCGAGGCCCTGCCCGAGCGCCTACAGCTCGACCCCACCAGTTGGGTCGAGGTTTCACGCGGGTGGCTCACCGGGGCCGACACCCTTTTCGACGAATTACGCGCCGCCGTGCCGTGGACCCAGCCTCGTCGGCGGATGTACGGCCGCGACATCGATGACCCTCGTCTCTCGCACTGGTATCGGCCCGGCGCTCCGCTTCCGCACCCGATGCTCGCCGAATTTCGTGACGAGCTGGCTTCTCGCTTCGACGTCGACTTTCGCGCCCTCGGCTTGAACTACTACCGCAACGGCGCCGACAGCGTGGCGTTTCACGCCGATCGGGAGCTCCGCCGACTCGACCTCACCATCGTCGCCATCGTCACGCTCGGCGCTGCCCGTTCCTTTCTGCTCCGACCGAAAGGCGGTGGACGTTCAATCGACCTCCGGCCTGGGTCCGGGGATCTACTCGTGATGGGCGGCGCATGCCAACGGCACTGGGAGCATGCCGTTCCCAAGCTTGCCCATGCCGGGCCGCGTATCAGCGTGTCGGTTCGCTGGTCGTCGCCCCACTGAACCATCACCTCTCCTCAGGTTCGGCAGTCCGGCGGTCACCATCCCATCGCCGGTGCGGCCACTTCGATCGTCTCGATGAGCCCGACAGGATCGGTGTCGAGACGGCGCACCGTCGCATCCGGCCAGGCGCTCGTACACAGGAACAAGGTGTGGCCGCTGGGGCCACCAAGGCACGGCGCGATGCACGGGTAGCGGGTAACCACCGAACCCACCACCGCCCCTCCCTCGCTCACGAGCAGGCATTGTCGATTCGGTGGGTCGGCCACCCACAGGTTGCCGTTGGCATCGAGGGCAACGCCGTCGGGATGCACTCCGGGGAGGTCGGCCCAGGTGCGGCGCTCCCCGAGTCGCCCCGAGGTGTGGTCCACGGTGAACGCCGTGATCCGCGAACCGTAGGTCTCGGCGACGAGCAGCGTGTTGCCATCGCCGGCAAACGCCATGCCATTCGGAAACGCCAAGCCATCGGCAGCGCCCACGACGGTGCCGTCCTGGTGCACGAGGGCTATCGACGTCGGCAGGAACGCTCCGGGAGTGGCGGAATCGGGAGCACCGAAGTTGCCCACGTAGGTCCGGCCAAGGGAATCGGTGAGCAGATCGTTTACGGCCCCCGTGGCCACATTGGAGAGATCTGCGTGGCGCACCAAGGAACCGTCTGGACGTCGTCGTAGAACGGACCGATCGCCCATGCTGGCGATGAGGAGCCGACCATCGGGCAGGAACCCCAGCCCCGAAGGCTGCTCGGGTACCTCGGCGATCCGCTCCACGTCGCCCCCGATCGTGACGGCGCGCACCTCCTTGCGGAAGAAGTCGGAGAACCAAAGCCGACCGTCATGCCAGCGAGGTCCCTCCCCGAAAAGAAGGTCATCGAGCAACACCGCCGTGCTCGTCATAGACCGGAGAGGTACGCCCGAAGCACCTGTGCTTCGACCATCAGTATTCGCGTACGAACGTTTCTGATCACCGCACTACTGGTCGCCGGAGATCAGCTGGGCAAGGCCTTTGATCACGTAGTAGGCCCCGGCGATTGCCGGCCAGAAGAAGATGGTGTTGAATCCAAAGATCACCACGATCGTGCCGACGATGAGGGCCGCGCCGATCAACAGGTTCTTCAACCCCGGGTGCATCGAGGCGACCATCGACGGAGCGGCCGGCGGGAAGGCGGAGGGTGGAAAGGCGGAGGGTGGAAAGGCGGGCAGCGCGATGGCCCCCGGTTGCTCGAAGGGTGGCGGGGCAGCGAAGGGTTGTGCGCCACCTTGTTGACCAGTGACGGGTGCCGACGCGCCTGGTTGGCCGCCGAGCGCGGCGTACAGCGCGCCCGACCCGGCGGGAGCTACCAGGCCGGCAGGCCCCCCGGGTTGTCCCTCCGTTGGCCCCTCCGGCATAGGTGTCGACCCGCCGTTTCGGGCCGCGATGCGAAACTGGTCGATCTGCTCCGTACTCAGCGTGTTTCCCGCCGAAAGGCCCGTGAATCCCAGGCGTTCGCACAGATCGAGGGCGTCGACCGAACGCATTTTGAACTCATCGGCAAGGTCGACGACACGTGTGCCATCACCGTGGCCGTGTGTCGAGGCATCCACGACCTCGGTGCCCTCGTCGGACCGTCCCCACTGATCACTCATTGTTCCCCTTCCCATCGCCCTGGTTCGGCGACCGCTCACGACCGAGAGACGATAACGCGGAACGAACGCGCCACCGCCGATGACCACGGGGCGATGAACACCCGCCCCCTGTTCTTCCGAGCGTTCGAGTCCGCGTTGCCTTCTACTGCATCGCAATCGCGGCGTCGGCATCGGCCTCCGCATCCACCACAGGATCGCCCGCTGCGGTGATCCACGCCCGATGGATCGTGCCCTCGAACCGGGCAGGTGCGGTGAGGTCCTGGTCGGCGGGGGGGATGGTGGCGGCGTAGCCCACGGTAAGGCCGGCGCCCACGAGGTTGTACCGGCTCCACGCCACGTGATCGACCGGCCCGTTGGCGACTTCCCGACCATCGAGAAGCAAGGTGCCACGACCACCCGCACCCAGGCCGGCGCCGGGCGCCACCTCGAATCCGAACACGATCTCGTGATCGCCCGGCGTGAGATCGACCACTCCTTCCACCCGCGACTCGCGCCAACTCGCCACGTTCTGCACATACGCCAACACGGTCTCGTCGGGCTTCTCGGCGGAGGGGTAGACGTGCAATGACCAACCCCCGACCACGGACCCCTGCACGACGAGGGCTCCGGTGCCGCGTTCGCCCTCGGCGAGCGTCACGGCGACGCGCACCTCGTGGGTTCGCCCTCGCAGGTTCGGGGCCTGCTCCTCCGCTACCGGGGCCCGATGAGGCCAGTACTCGTACAGGTGGCGCGACGGCAGGTGCGACGGTCGGCCCAACACCAGTTCCGAGAACGGGCGATGGTCGAGCGGCAGCACCTGGTTCCGTTCGGCCTCCTCCCACCACCGATCGATCATCCCCGCCAGCCGATCCGGTTCGGCCGCGGCCAGATCGTGGCATTCGCTCGGGTCGGCGCGCAGGTCGTACAGCTCCCAAGGCGCGTTGGGCAGACCCGGCTCGTCGGACTGGATCTCGTGATAGGTGACCGCCTTCCATCCGTCGAGATAGAGCGCCCGGCACCCGAACATCTCGTAGTACTGCACCGTGTGACGCTCCGGAGCGTCACGACCCTCCGGGCCGGCAGCAAAGGTGTAGGCAAAACTTGTTCCATCGATCGGGCGCTGGGCCACGCCATCGATCTCGCTCGGCGGCGCGAGATCGAGCACCGAAAGGATGGTGGGCATGAGGTCGATGGCGTGCACGTACTGCGACCGGATTTCGCCTTTGGCGGCAATGCCAGCGGGCCAGTGCACCACCAGCGGATCAGCCACCCCGCCTTCGTGGGTCTCTCGTTTCCACCGCTTGAACGGCGTGTTGCCCGCCACCGTCCACCCCCACGGGTAGTTGTTGTGGAGACGGGGACCGCCGATCTCGTCGAGTCGGGAGGCCGCCTCTCCCACAGATCGCGGCAGGGCGTTCCACACCCGCACGTCGTTGAGCGAGCCCGTTGGTCCGCCCTCGGATGACGCGCCGTTGTCGCTGAGCACGGCGATCACCGTGTTGTCGAGCTGGCCGGTTTCCCGCAGCCATGCCACGACTCGCCCAAGTTGTGCATCGGCGTGCGCGAGAAAGGCGGCGAACGCCTCCATGTAGCGGGCATACACCGTTTGCGTCGTGGACGACAGCTCGGCCCACGCGGGCACCCACTCCGGCCGCGGACTCAGCTCCGTATGTTCGGGGATCACGCCGAGCGCTTTCTGACGGGCGAAGGTTTCGTCTCGCCACACATCCCAGCCCTGGTCGAATCGACCTCGTTCTCGTTGAAGGTAGGAGTCCGGTGCCTGGTGGGGCGAGTGGCACGCGCCGAATGCGAGATAGGTGAACCACGGCTTGGCGGGATCGACGTGGCGAAGATCGGTGAGGAACTCGATCGTGCGATCGGCAAGATCGTCGCTCAGGTGATACCCCTCGGCCACTGTTCGGGGAGGGAGAACCACGTGGTTGTCGTGGAACAACGCCGGCGCGAACTGATGAGTCTCGCCGCCGAAGAACCCGTAGTAGCGCTGGAACCCGCGCCCCAACGGCCACCGATCCCGACGAGCCCCAAGGTGACACTCCTCCTCTGGGGTGAGATGCCATTTGCCCACGCCGTAGGCCGCGTAGCCGTGGTCGATGAGCAGTCGGGGCAGAAATCCGCACGATCGGGGGATACGTGCGTCGTACCCGGGAAAACCCGTGGCGAGGTCGGTGATCCGCCCCATGCCGACCGCGTGATGGTTGCGCCCCGTGAGCACGCACGCCCGAGTGGGCGAACACAACGCCGTGGTGTGGAAGTTTCGGTATCGCAGCCCGTTCGCCGCCAGGTCGTCGATGACCGGGGTACGCAGATCCGACCCGAAACAGCCGAGCTGGGCGAAGCCCACATCGTCGAGCACCACGACCAGCACGTTCGGGGCGCCCGCAGGGGCTTGGCGCTCGGCCGGCCACCATGCCTCCGCATCGTCGACGTAGGGCGTGATGCGCCCCCGGAACTCCTCGGTCTCCACCAGTGATCCCCCTCCTCTGTTCGACCGTGCACGCTACCCACCCACCTCCGCCAACGTGGCCCGTGGCCGGCCGGAAAGCACGCTCAGAGTTCGGGGGCGCCGGACGTGGTCGCCGGCCCCCCGTCGAGCGAAGGCCGCAGCGCCACGAGCATCATGGAGAAGTCGGCCGACGCGATCACGTGATCGTCCTCGTCCACAACCTTGCAGTTGACCACGATGAGTTGCTTTCCCGCCTTCACCACCTGCGATCGGGCGATCACCCACGCGGTTCGGGGGCGCCCGAGGTAACGCACGTGCATGTCGGCCGTGACCAACGACTGGGTGAGGGGGTCGAACCCGGTGGACCGCGCCGCCGCCAGGGCGCAGGCCACATCCACCAGCGTGGCGATGGCACCCCCGTGGAGGTTGGCGGTGAACCCGAACGCCCCCGGGCGCACCGGCATCCGGACCTCGGCCTTCATGGACCCCTCCTCGGGCGCTTCGAACTCGAGGCCGAGCAGGTCGTGAATCGGGATGTTCACCGAGATGGGCGGCGTCTCCTCTGTCGGGGGGACCGCCGCATCATGGGAGTCAGACATAGGTGGATTCTTGCATTCACCGGGGGGGCAGGGGCGTACTCGGCCCAAGGTCCAGGCGTTCGGCATCGCTCCCGCCGGGCGATTGCGCATCGGCCCGCGCAAGGTAACGCGTGAGCGGTGCCGGTAGCTGGGCGGGCCGATCCCCCCAGTCGTAGACGACTGCGGTACCGGCGACCATGTCGTGGAGCGCCCGCCGTTCCCGCCCGATGAACAGCCCCACAAATCCCAGTCCGAACGTAAGAAGGGTGAAGGGTTGGGCGATCACTCGGCGGACGGCTCGATTGGCACGAAGAGGCGTGCCATCGCGATCGACCACCCGCAGCCCCACCACGGTCTTGCCGGGTGTGCGACCGGCCACGATCAGACTGACCGAGTGGTAGAGGAACACCCAGATCAGGGCAGCGAAGGCCCAGAAGATGCTGTTGGCATCCTGGGGGTCGTAGTCGTTCGCCGACACCAGGCCCACGGCGTAGCTCACGATGGCGGTGAGAACGGTGAAGGCCAGCGTCACGAAGACGTTGTCGAGGAAGAAGGCCAGCAGGCGCGACACCGGTCCGGCATACCGGCCACTCATGCCCATGCGTTCGGGTGCTGCCGTCACGCGATCACCTCCCCGCTCGGGCGGAGCGTGAGCGGCGCGTCCGACTCTCCACGACGGTTTCGGCGGAACACCCGACCGGCGATGCGGGTAACGAGCACGTCGAGCCCGACCACCTGGCGGCGAGCCAGATCGAGGGCCGAGCCAGCAACCTGCTGACTGCTTTCCGACACGATCCGGCCGATCTCGGCACGCTCGGCTATCGCCACCATGTCGATGTTGGCCAACAAGCGGTTGAGGTCGACGTTGGCCAAGACCTCGTTGAGATCGAGGCGAGCGAGCAACGCCCCCAGATCAACTTTGGTGAGAAGGGCATCGAGATCGACGTCGGCGAGCACGGCATCGAGATCGATCTGCGCGAGCAGCGCCGCCATGTCGAGCCGGCCGAGGAGGGCGTTGAGGTCGACCCCACCAAGGACTTCGTTGAGGTCCACCCGAGCAAGCAGCGCACCGATGTCGACAGTAGCGAGGAGCGAATCGAGATCGACCCGAGCGATGAGTCCCTAACGTCTACCCGCTGCACCAGCGCGTCGACATCGACCCGCTCGATGAGCCCCCCGACGTCGACCCGGTCCACCACCGCAGCCACATCCACTCGCTGCACGAGGGCATCGACATCGACCCGCTCGATCACCGCCGAAATGTCGACCGAATCGATCACCGTGGGTGCCATGCGACCAACCAGGCGGTTGATGCTTCCGCCCACGATCCCCAACGGCACGTCGTCAGCGGCCACTGGTGTCTCCCCCGTATGGGTTGCCGACCCCGATGCTCACCTGCGAACGATAAGCCCCGGGTTCACAGCTCGTAACATGGGGAGTCAGGCACGGCCCCATTGGCCGCATTCAGGGGGAACACATGGACAGCTTCACGGGCCGCATCGCGGTCGTCACCGGCGGAGGAACGGGCATGGGGCGGGAGCTCGTTACCCAACTCGCCGCCGAAGGATGTCATGTCGCCATGTGTGACGTCACGGCCGACACGATGGCCGAAACGTTGGCACTCGCCGAAGCGGGCGCACCCGCAGGAACCATCATCACGACCTTCGTGGCCGACGTCTCCGACCCCGAACAGTTCCAGGCCTTTCGCACCGCGGTGATGGCCGGACACGCCACCAACCACATCAACCTCCTGTTCAACAACGCCGGCATCGCTGGCGGTAGCAGTTTTGTGAATGACGCCGCCGCAGATTGGGAGCGCACCTTCGCGGTGTGTTGGGGCGGCGTGTATCACGGCACACGAACGTTCCTTCCGATGCTGATTGCCAGCGACGCCGGCCACATCGTGAACACGAGCAGCATCAACGGCTTCTTCGCCTCCGTCGGTCCGGCTCGCGCTCACACCGCGTACAGCACCGCCAAGTTCGCCGTAAAGGGGTTCACCGAAGCGTTGATCACCGACCTTCGCCTCAATGCCCCGCATGTTCACGCGTCGGTGGTGATGCCGGGCCACATCGGTACGTCGATCGTGATCAACAGCCTTCGAGCATTCGGGCGCGACCCGAAGGAGCAAACCGAAGAACAGTTGGCCGAACTTCGCATCGAGCTGGGTCGCCAGGGGATGGACCTCGCCGCGCTGAGCGATGAAGAGATGCGCGTCGGCATCCAGATGATGGCCGAGGGATTCCGCGATCTCGCGCCCACCACCGCAGCTCGAGCCGCCACGATCATCCTCGACGGGGTGCGCGCCGGTCGGTGGAGGATCCTGGTGGGCCACGACGCCGAGGTGCTCGACGGGGAGGTCCGTGCCAACCCCGAAGGCGCCTACGAACCCGCCTTCTGGGATCACTGCCAGTCACTCGGCATCCTTGGTGGTTTCGGCGGCTGACCGCTCACCCACTCAACCACTCAGCCGTTCAGGTGCACCCGCGCGGCGCGGCGCTCCGACAGGGCGGCTTCGATCGCCGCCGCAACCCGTTTCGGCGAAATTGCCGCCGGTGTGCCAAGCGCCTGAGCGAAGAGGCTCACGCGCAACTCCTCGATCATCCACGCGATGTCGACGACGGGCTGTGACACCACGGCGGGCCCCTCGAACAGGCGGTCATACGACTGGAGCGACTGCTGCACGATCGTTTCGTTGTGGGCATCACGACCCGGAGCGTCGGCGGCCTTGTCGAGTCGTACCACCATGGCTTGCAGATACCGCCGCAGGTCGCCCAGCCGGGCCTGCCCGACGCGGAGAACGAAGCCGTCGTAGATCAACGCCTCCCGTTGGGATCGCACGGCGCGAGCCGTTGGTTGCAACAGGGCCGGAACCTGTCCGTCGAGCCGAAGAACAACCTCGCGGTCGACGGCGAGCACATCGGCCACGAGCCGCACGGTGTGGGCGAGCGTCGCCGGAAGGTCCGCTTCCACCCGGCGGCGACGGGCCTGGAATTCGTCGGCCAACCAGGTGGGCCCACCCAACTCCTCGAGCAAGAGGTCCAAGCTGGTGAGCACGCAATCGTCGAAGAGATCAGTGGCTCGCCGGTAGGGATTCACGCCGAGCGACAATCGCTGATCGGTGCTGAGCGATCCCTGCACGGCCTTGAAGGAGATCGGAACGGTGAGCCGCAACAACCGACGATTCCCCGCCCACATGGCGTCGTACTGGTCGGGGCGGTTTGCGAACACCTCGACAGTGACATGCTCAGCCCGGTCGACAAGGGCTGGATAACCCTTCACGCGGTGGCCTACGTGGTCCCGCTCGACCAACTCCGGAAGGTCGGTGATCGTCCACGCGGTCAACCGGTCGCCCACGCGTACGTCGCCGATCGCTTCCAGCCCGGGCCCCGCGAGGGTGGAGAGGGCAACCCGTGCACGATCCGCCAGGTCGGCTTGCAACGCCGACAGGTCGGTGCCCTCCCCGAGCACGGTGTCGTCGTCGTCCACCACGAGGAAACGCAACCGAAGGTGTGGCGGCAGGCGGTCGAGGTCCCAGTCATCCCGGCCTATCGGCTCGCCCCCGCGGGCGGTGAGCTCCCGCTCCAGGGCATCCAGCAACGGCTCGGAGCAGGGCGCAACGGCAGCGCGAAACGCCGCCACACTTTCCGGAATCGGGACGAGCCCGCGACGCAGCGGCTTGGGCAATGACCGAATCAGTTCGTGCACGAGCTCGTCATGCAGCCCGGGCACCAACCAGTCGAAGCCGACCGGGCGCACCTGGTCGAGCACGGTCACCGGGATGTGCACCGCGACACCGTCGTCCGCCGTGCCGGGTTCGAATGCGTAGCTCATCCCAAACCACAAACCATCCTGCTCCCATTCGGCCGGAAATGCATCTTCGTCGAGGTCGCCGGCGGTGTCGTCGAGCAAGTCGTCGACCGTGAAGGTGAGCAGCCGAGGTTCGAGTTGACGCGCCTGCTTCCACCACGAGTCGAAGTGGCGGCCGGAAACGATCTCCGGCGGCACCCGCGAGTCGTAGAGCTGCTCCAGTGTGTCGAGGTCGGCCACCAAGTCGCTGCGTCGAAATCGCTGCTCCAGCTCCTCGAGTTCGGTGAGCAGTTCCCGATTGGCGCCGACAAACGCCGGGGCCGCGGACCAGTCGCCTTCCACCAGCGCGTGACGGATGAAGAGCTGTCTCGCGTGTTCCGGATCAACCGCCGCAAACCCCACGAGCCGGTTGCTGGCGATCGACAGCCCATAGAGAGTTACTCGCTCATACGCCATGGCCGCTCCCCGCCGGCTCGACCAGTGCGGCTCGCTGAAACGACGCTTCACCAGATGGCCGGCGAGCGGTTCGATCCATTCCGGCTCGATGCGCGCCGCGGTGCGCGCCCACAACCTCGACGTCTCCACCAGCTCTGCTGCCATCACCCAGTCCGGCGGCTTCTTGGCGACCGACGAGCCAGGGAAGATCGCGAACCGAGCGTTGCGCGCTCCCACGTATTCGCGCCGGTCACGATCCTTTTGACCCACGTGGGAAAGCAGACCCGCCAGCACCGACCGATGCACAAGCTCGGGTGCAGCGGCTTCGGCGTTGATGGTCAACCCCAAGTCGAGCACCACCCGCCGGAGCTGGCTATGGACGTCCTGCCATTCGCGGATCCGAAGGAAGTTGAGATACTCCTTCTTGCACGTTCGTCGAAACTGACTCGACGAGCTCGCCGTTTGTGTCTCCCGTAGGTAGCGCCACAGATTGCCCAGGGCCAGAAAGTCCGACGTTGGATCCGCAAATCGGGCATGGCTCTGATCGGCGGCGCTGGCGTGGTCGGTGGGCCGCTCCCGTGGGTCCTGGATCGACAGGCCGGCGGCGATCACCAGCACTTCCCGAAGGCAGCCGTTCCGTTCGGCCTCCACCACCATCCGGGCGAAGCGCGGATCCACCGGGATGCGCGCCAAACGGCGTCCCACCTTCGTGAGTCGAGGGGGCACGTCGACCGCGTCGGTTTCGATGGCACCGAGCTCGTGGAGGAGCCGTTTGCCGTCGACGATCGCTCGACGGTCGGGCGGGTCGAGGAATGGGAAGTCCGCAACTTCGCCGAGACCGATGGCGGTCATCTGCAAGATCACCGACGCCAAGCTGGTGCGCAGAATCTCCGGGTCGGTGAACTCGTCGCGGGCCGTGAGATCGTCGGCCGAATACAGGCGGATGCAGATACCGTCGGCCACCCGGCCACACCGCCCAGCCCGCTGGTTTGCGGAGGCCTGCGAGATGGCCTCGATCGGCAGGCGCTGCACCTTGAGCCGGTGGCTGTAGCGAGAGATGCGCGCGGTGCCGGGATCCACCACGTAGCGGATTCCGGGCACCGTGAGCGATGTCTCGGCCACGTTCGTGGCGAGCACGATGCGCCGCCCTCGGTGGTCGGCGAACACTCGATGTTGCTCTGCGAGCGACAGCCTGGCGTACAGCGGAAGCACCTCGGTGTCGGCCCAACCGATCTCCCGGAGCGCATCGGCGGTGTCGCGGATCTCGCGTTCTCCCGAAAGGAACACCAGCACATCGCCGGGGGGCTCGCTCCGCAGTTCCCGAACCGCATCAACGATCGCGCTCACCTGGTCGCGTACCGGCGCCATGCTCAGGGTGGGTTCATCCTCCCCGATCGTGCCATCGACCGTCGGGCCGAGGGGCCGATATCGCAACTCGACCGGATAGGTGCGACCGGTGACTTCGATGACTGGCGCGCCGCCGAAGTGGGCGGAGAACCGCTCCGTCTCGATCGTGGCCGAGGTGACGATCACCTTCAGATCAGGCCGCTTGGGCAGGATCTGTACGAGCCGACCGAGGATGAAGTCGATGTTGAGGCTGCGCTCGTGGGCCTCGTCGACGATGATCGTGTCGTAGGCCCGAAGCATGGCGTCGCTCCGAAGTTCGGCCAGCAGGATGCCGTCGGTCATCAGCTTCACCAACGTGTGGTCGCCAACGTGGTCGGTGAAACGGACGGCGTAGCCGACAGCTCCGCCCACCTCGACCCCTAGTTCCTTTGCGATGCGATCGGCCACGGTCCGCGCCGCAATACGGCGCGGTTGGGTGTGCCCGATCATGGCGTCGATGCCACGGCCGAGCTCCAGGCAGATCTTCGGGAGTTGCGTGGTCTTTCCCGACCCGGTTTCCCCGGCCACCACCACCACCTGATGATCGGCGATCGCCGCCGCGATCTCATCGCGGCGTTTCGAGATGGGCAAGGCCTCCGGATACGAGATCAGAGGCAACGCCAAACGACGCTCGGCCTTCCACTCCTCGCTGCGCGTCGGCGCGCCGGGCAAACGCCCCTTCCGTCTCGACATGACCGGCCGAGGATACGGAGCCGCGAGCCTCCGCCCGCGACGCGTTGATCAAATCACGCCGACCGCTGCCGAAAACGACGAATCGAGCACGAGTAGGGTCGGCCCATGATGTTGTGGCGCGGCCATGCCGTGGGGGTTCGGTAGGTGGTCGCTTTCGTGTGGCCGTTCGTGGTGCTGGCAGCGATCATGGGTTGGGGAGCAGCGGCAGCTCGCTGGAGTGCCCGCTGGGCCACGATCAAGTTCGATGGCTTTCCCGAACTCCTGGCGATCGGTATTGCTCTCGTGGTGGCCTTGCTCGGATTCGGCGCCGCGTTCGATTCCCGTGCGACCATCCCGGTGATTCTCGGTGGCGGTATCGCGATGCTCACCTGGACCGGAATCACCCATGTCCGCGGGAAGGGATGGCCGTCTTCGTCCACCTACGGCCGCGCCGCAATCGGGGCGTTGTTGCTGCTGATCGTGCTCACCTACGTGATCACGTGCGCCATCGAGCTGGGCTGGATGCCGTACGACGATCCCAACTACCTCTACCTCGCCATGAGGTTGATCCAGCGAGGCGACCTCATCGATCCCGGGAATCTTCGGCGCATCCAGAGCGCAGGAGGCCTTACCGGTCTGCAGTCCCTGTTCCTCGTTCAGCAGCCCACGCGGTTCCTCCGAACGGCCGATCTCTGGTTGGGTGGGGTGCTGCTGCTGACCAGCCTGTGGCGGCGGCGCGACGGACAGTGGTCCGTGCTCGGCATCCTGACGGCGTTCGTGGTGATGGCCGGATTCCCGACGGTCCCCGGAATCAACTTCAACAGTTCGCCGATCCTGCTTCCCGCCGCGTTGGTGATCGTGTTGTTCCGCTTCCTGGTTCGAATGCGAACGGTGGACGAACCCGAACGGTTGACGTTCACGGTGAGCCTGGCCGCCGGACTCGTGGCCGCAACCCTCATGGCCTTCCGCCCGTACCTCGGCCTGCCGATGCTGGCGCTGAGTGGGGCGGCGGCGGCCTGGCCCGATCGGCCGTGGCGAGCGGATTGCGAGGCCAGGCCCGAGCGGCCGTGGCGAGCGGATTGCGAGGAACGAGCAATCGAGGAGCCACTGGAGCGGGAAACCTGGCCCGAGCGGCCGTGGCGAGCGGAGCAGGGAGAACGAGCAATCGAGGACCCACTGAAAAGGCGATCCAGGTTTGTTCTCCGACGCGTGGCGTTTCAGCGGATCGCCGGAATGGCGGTCGGCATTCTGGTGGTCCTCATGGGCTGGGGCATCGCATCCTGGCGGGCGGCCAACACCATCTTGTA
>Ga0335397_10004280_pt1 | contig 18910 bp, 13 predicted proteins | sample MAT04_FD_205740 | JGI IMG/M metagenome (GOLD analysis project Ga0335397, IMG submission 205740) | Freshwater microbial communities from Lake Fryxell liftoff mats and glacier meltwater in Antarctica - MAT-04 (spades assembly) (version 2) ... | reverse complement strand
CGGATTGCCGGCAGGCCCGATCTCGCCCGCCACCCCTGGCGCTCTTGTGGCAACACAACACCCCAACGCGAAGTCATAGCTATCCGGGGCGATTTCCCGACCCTGACCTGGGCCAACATCGGTGATCGGCCCGACGGCATCGGGCTCGGGGAGGTTGGAGGCCGCGACGCGAGTTCCAGCCAAGCTCCCGCTGTCCGCGACGGCTGGACCGGCGGTGAGCGTGAGCGCCGCGACGAGGCTGAGCACGACAGCCGTGAGGAGCGCGACGGCTCTGCGGGCAGCGTGTCGATCGGCGGTCATCGCTTTTGAGTCTCGCGCCCGCCGCCAGGTCGGGTCGGGACTTGGGCGGTCATTCGGGGATGAGGTCGAGGGCGTCGCAGTGGGCGGGGCGCACGACGGCGAAGTCGCGGCGGTTGAGCGTGGCGATCGTGGTCACGTTGAGCCGTTCGGCGACGGTCATGATGGAGGCGTCGACGAACCCGAGGCCGAGGTCGGCGTAGCGGCCGATCAGCTCGATGATCTGTTGGTAGTCGCCGGCGGCGATGTCGATGATGTCGAACCGGTCACTGGTGACCAGCGTGAGGAACTTGGCCTCGGCGGTAGGGCCGAGTCGGCGTTCGATCAGCCACGCGGCTTCGGGGATGACTGAGGCGGACACGGCGAGGTCGTGGTGGCGACGAAGCAGCTCGGCGCATTCGACGTGGCGGGGTTCGTCTTGGTCGGCGGCCGCGACGAAGATCCCTGTGTCGACCAGGATCACCGCTCAGATGCCTTCGGCGAACTTCTTGTCGGCAAGCTCCGCGCGTTCGCGGTGGATGTCGAAGGGCCGAGTGTCTCCCGACGCGCCACAGCCGATGAACGACTCGAGGGGATCATCGACCGGCAACTTGGCGGCGAGCTCGGCGATGACGTCGTCGATGCTGATCCCGCGGCGGGTCGCTTCGGCTTCGAGACGACGGAGCGCTTCGGCGGGGAGCTCGACTGTGACGGACATCGCCTCAAGTGTAGGGGGCGTCGCCGTCGGGCTGGTCGAACAACGACAGGACCTCGGTCGTGGCCGTCGAGGACATCGACCTGGTGGTCGTTGTTGGGCTCGCCGCCTTCGCCTCGACCTCCCGTTCACGCGTCGACGCGTTCACGCGCTTGGGTGCCGGCTTGTCGGCGGCGGGCTGTCGGTCTGGTGGTCGTCGACGGTTGACCTCGGCGTCAACGTTGATGCGGGCGGTCTGTTGCTCGAAGCCGGGCCGCCAGCCGCGTGTTGATCCCATGCTTTACATACCCACTGCGAAACCGGGTCCGGTCCGGCAATTTCTCGGATCCGGGGGCCGCCTCCGAGACCGAGATCGCGATCGTGCATCTGATGCACGTTTCTGCCTGACACACAGAAGATCACCACAGGTGCGCACCGGTCCCGCGAGGACACCGATCTGGAGTCGAACACGGGGATTGCAACCCGTCCCGTCCCGGTTGAGCCCTCGCGCTGCCGTCACGCTCGGCGTCCCGGACGACCGAAAAGGGGTTCCACGAACTTGCATCCGTGATGCGCAGCGCCCCCGTCGCGGTCCCGGTTGGTGTCGCGGTCTCGTCCCGGTTCGAGTCCCGGCCGTGTCGCCGACGGCCGTGTCCGGTGTTCAGCGACACGGTGCTCGGGCTTCCCCGAGGGCAACCCGTAGGGAGCGCAGCGACCGGAGGGGCGCCAGCCCAACCGGAGGGCGGGAGTGTCCCTGAGCGACGTCGTGGACCTGGCATCGACGTGTGCACGCGTGGGCCCTGCTCGGCCGCCGAGCCAGTCTGTGCCGTGACCGCTGTTGCTCGGTGGAGCGCGTTGACGCGTGAACGCGGGTAGCTCGGCGGGGCAGCCGTGGAGTTCCCGGCGAGGTTCCCGGGGAGTGGCGCTCGAGTTCCCGGCGGTGTTCGGGTCAGGTCCCACGAAGTTGGGACCTGCAAGTGTGTCTGGCCACTTTCAGGGGCCCGCCGGGAACCCTGACCGCCCCACCTGCCAGCCCACCCGACCCTGCGCCGCCGGGCCACCGGCCGGGACCGGCACCGCTCACAGGACCGCCGCGCGGCCAGCGGGTCGCGCGGCCGGCAAACGGGCAAGCGCGAAGGGAACCACGCTGACCAGATTGGCGGCGCGGGTCCGGCCGGCCGCCGGGTGGGTTGTGGCTGGCGCCCCTTCGCTTCGCTGCGGGTTGCCGACGGGGTGAGGTTCAGTCGGTCCAGTGGTCGGTGAGACGCTCGAAGATGAGGCGGCCTGGGTCGGGCATGGTGGCGAGCTCGTAGTCGGTCATGCCGTCGCCGGTGTGTTCGCGATGCGCGATGGTGACCGCGGCATAGAGATCGGCGGCCCACGCGCGCGCCTCGTCGAGAGGGATGACGATGGTGGCTTCGACGGGGCGGTGGTAGCCGGTGATGTTGACCTCGATGTCGGTGCCGTTGACCCACGCGTCGGGCAGGCCTTCGGCGGTGACGAACACGACCGTCGTCGTCCTCACCGACGCAGCTGCCTCGGCGGATGGAGGTGTGTCGGTCACGGCGTCGCCTCGCGGGCCGGCACGGAGCGGTCAGGCGCGGCGCGAATCGCCCGGTCGGCCGCCGCGGCCCACGCCCACGCGGACGCGGCCGGGATGACGATGATGACCTGGTTCGCGCCGACCGGTTCGGTGACGGCCAGCTCGATGTCGGGGCCGTCGACCCACGCGTCGGGTAGCCAGCCGCCGACGCGGACGCGGGTGATCGTGGTGTGGTTCATGACGCCTCCTCGCGGCGTTCCGGCCCGGCCCCGGCGGCGGTATCGCGCGCGGGCGGCTCTGGGGCCGGGCGGTTCTTGAGATCAAAGGGTTGCTTTTCAGCAACAAGATCTTTGGCGTAGTGGTTGAGTCGGGGACCCAACGAGAACTCGACGGACTCCTCACCAGCACCGTCGCCGTCGTCGTGGTGAGCGGTGTCGACAGCGTCGACGGGGTCGGGGTCGAGGCCGGCGTCGGCCAACAGCCGGGCCGTTTCGGGGTCTCGGTGGCGTTGGTTGGTCGCGCCGGGGTGGGTGAGGTCGTGGACGGCTTGGAGCTGACGGACCGAGATCTTCGTGTAGATCTGGGTGGTCGAGATGTCGGCGTGACCCAACATCGCTTGGATCCACCGGATGTCCGCGCCGCCTTCCAACATGAGCGTGGCCATCGAGTGGCGGAACAGGTGACACGACCCCTTCTTGCCGACCCCGGACCGGTTCACATAGTCCCGAACAACGCTGGTGAGCCGGCCGGGTGAGAGGGCGGTGCCGTCGACGGTGAGGAACAAGATCCCTTCGTCGGGGATCGGGGCCCACAGGTGCCGCACGTCGCGGAGGTAACGCTCGCACCACACGATGGCCCGCGCTCCGATCGGGATCATCCGATCCTTGCGGCCTTTGCCCTGGCGGACGAACAGGGTGCGGCGCTCGATGTCGATGTCGAACATCAACAGGTTCACCAACTCCATCCGTCGCACACCCGTGCTGTAGAAGACCTCGAGGATGGCCCGGTCCCGGACCCCGGTCGCCGTGTCCAGATCCGGCTGAGCCAACACCCGCTCGGCTTCGGCGGCGGTGAGCACCGCTTTCGGGAGGGACCGTTCGACTCTCGGGAGTTCGAGTTCGCCGGCGGGGTTGTAGAGGATCCGGTTTTCTTTCGCCGCCCACTTGAAGAACGCTCGCACCGGCACCAGACGGGCATGCTGCGAGCGGAACGACAACGGCTTGCCGTTCGCCTTGCGGTAGTGGAACAACCAGCGCTGGTAACGCTCCAACATCGCCTTGGTCACCTCCGCCGGCCGGGTCACCCCCCGGTCGATCAGCCAGGTGGCAACCTGCGCCATTGACTTGCGGCGGTTCTCCACGGTCCGTTCGGCGTAGCCGTGGGCGCCCATCCAGTCGCCGAACCCCTCGATCATCCGCGGCCACCCGTGCGGATCCAACGGATCGCCCGGCAAGACCTTGATGCTGCGCTCGCCGCGGCGGGGCATCACGCCACCCCCTCAACCGGGCCGCCGTCGACGTCGCGGTCACCGGTGTCGCCGTCGGCGCCGTTCGTGGTGATGGGCTCGGGTGCGGCTATGACTTCGACCGGGCGTTTCCCGTTCGGCCCTGTAGTGGTTTTCGGGCGATCCGTCCCGTTGTGGCGCGAACTCGCAGGTGACCGACCGTTTTCGGGGGTGCTCGAAGGGGGCACTACCCCTGCTCGATGCGGGCTCGAACCCCCCTCGAACTGCCCGCCAGACCCCTCGCAGTTGCTGTCATAGGCATGGGGATCACCCAGGTTGTCGACGTCGACCAGGCCCGGCAGGTGCGGGGCGCCACCGCCGTGACCGTCCCACACCAGCTCGTAGACGAAGGACTGGCCTCGCCCGCCGCGGTGCACGGCGACGAACTCGAGCTCGACGAGGCGGCCGAGATGGGTGCGGAGCTGGAAGTCGGACCAGCCGGTGTGCTCACGCACCTCCCGCCGCGTGAACCGCACGTTCTCGCGCTTGACGTCGCGGTGCTCGCCGATCCCGGTCACCATTCCGTCGAGGGCGTCGACCAGGCGCCGGGTCTGCGGGGGCAACTCGTCGAGCGACCGGCCGAGGACCTCATGGGCCAATCGGTTGGCCAGGGCGATGTCGTCGATGGTCGCTTCGATGTAGGTGACGGTGTGCCCCTCGACCGTCGCCGTCTTGCGCGGCCGTTGGTGTTGGTGCAGCAGCGTGATCGCTTGGATGAGGGTCAGATACTTGACGTGATCACGGCGGGTTCGGGTGCGGCCGTCGGTGAAACCGAGCCGGTCGGCGAACGGGTTCACCACCACGACGGGTTCGAGGAGGCGTTGCGCGTTGCGCCACACATCGAGGACCTCATCACGACGACGGTTCTCGATGATCCCGTCGAGGGTGTGCGCCCGGCGCTGGCGCACGTGGATCGCCCTCGTCTGGGCCCGGTCCTCGTCGACGCTGAGCACGAGGCAGCGGTTGAGGAGTTCCTCGTCGACGTCGATCGCCGTCGTCGTGAGGAAGATGGCGGTCGGGCCGGTGACCCGATACTCATGGGTCACCAGACGTCCGGATGCGGTGTCTTTGCCCGTCGACGCGATCGAGATCTCGCCTTCGGACTGCAACAGCTTCAACGCATACGAGGCCCGCTCCGCGCCCTCCTCCTCGGCGACCGCCAGCACCTTGTGGGCGAGGTCGCGTTCGCCGAGGTAGTAGAGCGACTGCCCGGTCATCGCCGAGAACCGCACCAAACCCTCGGCCGGCATGAAGGAGAGCACCGCATCCATCAACTGGCTCTTGCCGGCGGCGCTCGTCGACTGCACGATCACCGCCAACGGCCGATCCAACAGGCGGCTGGTCGCCGCCAGATATCCGACGAGGCAGTTCGTCGCCTCACCCACCACGCCCGCCCGAGCGAAGTCCGACACCAACCGGTCGATCAGCTTCGGATCGCCGAGGAGCTCGAGGGCGGCGGCGCGTTCGTCGTCATCCAGCTCGACCACCACATGCTTCGGGGTCTGCGCGTCGGCGATCAGGGACTCGACCTCACGCTCGACCGCGAACAACACCCGACCGAGATCGCGTTTCACGACGTCGTCCTGCAGGGACAGCTCGTCTCCGGTGGCCTTGATGAACGCCGCCCGGGCCCTCGCCGCGTAGAGGTCCAACGTGTCGACGTGGAACCGCTCCGCGCCGACGATCGACACCAACACGTTGACCCGCAACGCATCGAAGGACGTGTTGCGCCGCAACCCGCGCACCCGCCACCGGCGATCGCCCAACACCACGATCAGCTCGTCGCCGTCCACATGCGGAACCACATCAGGATCCGGGCCCGGCGGCACCACCGACACGACGGCGGGCTCAGTCACCTCGGCGCCAGCGGGGTCGGTGCTCATCGAGCGGTGACGCGGTGGGGTGCCTGTGCCCATCCACACTGCGGCCCGGATCACCCGGCCCAGCGCGTCCGTCGGTGACTTGGAACGGCGGGCCAGGCCGTTGACGTCGGAGCCGCGGGCGAGGTGGAGCCGGTAGCACTCGATGCCCGCCGCCAACAGCTCGACGGCGAGCGCGTCCGCCGCCGTGTCGCCATCGCCGTCGGCGTCGAAGCCGATCAGCACCCGGCGGACGCGATGCTCGGCGAGCACGACCGCCAGGTCGGTGCCGAAGCCGGCGGGATGGCCCGGAGCGATCGCGTTGCGGAACCCCGCACACCACAGCGTCAACGCGTCCACGATCCCCTCGCACACGATCACCTCATCCGACGCGCTCATCGCTTCGGCATTCCAGATCGGCCGCCGGTGATCACCGGGCAGCCACATGTGCAACGGAGTGCCCTTGCGCAACGCCTTGCCGATCTTGCGGCCATAGAGCTGCACGACCTGCCCGTGGTCGTCGCGGACCGGGACGACGAGTGATCCCGAGTAGTGCTCATGTCCCGAGGCCCGGTAGACGCCGAGATCGATCATCCGGGTGCGCAACGCCTTGCCCTCGGAACGTTGGCTGTGAGGCACCCGATAGCCGAGCGTGCGGTTCGAGAACCCCAACCCGAACCGCTCCACCGCATCGCCATCCGCGACACAGCGCTCCGCCAGGTAGGTCCGCGCGTCGGGCGACTCCAACAAGGCCTGGTGATAGAAGCCCACCACCCGCTCCAACAGATCGCCATCGGAGAGCTCCGGCGCGAACGGCGCCGCCAACTTCGCCACCGACGACCGCGCCGGCGGCCGCCCATCCAACCGCGTCGGCGTGTGCCCATCCCGCAACAACTCGACCGCGTGACGAAACGCCACCCCCTCCGCGCGCATCACCCAATCGATCACCGACCCCCCGACCCCACACGCCCGGCACCGCCACAAGTTCGGGCCCGGCGAGATCGACATCGCGTCGGCCGCCTCGCAGAACGGACAAGCCCCGATCAGATCGTCGCCCTGCCGGCCCAGCACCACCCCCGCGCCCGCGGCGAGACGCTCGACCGCGACCTCGAGCTTGATGCGCTCGATCTCTGCTTCGGGGATCCGGGACACGGGTTGACGCCACTCCTGTCAAGAGTCTGTTCTTGCTCGGTCAGTGTTATCGTTCTTGCTATGTCAAGTCAAGCACCAATGAACGGCACCCATATCGTCCCGATCACCGACGACGACCAGGTGATCGACATGGACTTCGCAGAACGCTTCGCCATCCTCCGCAAAGAGCGAGGCCTCACCCAACAGGCTCTTGCCGACGCGTGCGGCATCCACGTCTCCAACATCCGCCGCTACGAAGCGGGCACCAACCAGCCCACCCTCGACGTGCTCCGCCAACTCGCCCTTGCTCTCAACACCAGCGCAGACACGCTCGTCTTCGACCACGACGAACGCGGCCCCACCGACCCCGACCTCCGCCTCCACCTCGAAGCCCTCAACCAACTCGACCCCGACGAACTCAACGCCATCCGCGGACTCATCGAAGGCGCCCTCCTCCGCCACCAAGCCCGCCGCCTCGCCGGCTGACGTCCGCCGTGCCGCTCACGCTGCAAGACGCCATCGACCAACTGGCGGATCGGGCCTCGGCCAAACGCCGCTCCGCGGCCAAGCGCCTCCGGGTCCTCGGCGACCCCGCCGCCGGCCCCGCACTGCTCGACGCGCTCCGCACCGAGATCGGGGACCCGCGGACCTGGGAGACGCAGTACCAGCTGATCATGGCCCTCGGCAGCTGCGGCCATGCGCCCGCCGTCGAGCTCCTCGAGCAGCTCGCCGCGCAACAGGACGACTACACGATGGTCGGCGTCGCGCTCGGCGACGCCCTCGTCCGCATCGAATGGACCACCGACAGCTCGCTCACCACCATCGACCGGTACATGTCAACCGGATCACCCAGCGTCATCGACGGCACGTTCCGCGCGATCGCCATGCTGCGGCTCGTCCCCGACGACGAACTCCTCGGCCGCATCATCGCCTTCGTCACGCGCCTCGACCTCGTCGACCCGCTCCGGTTCTGGGTCGCCGCCGCAGCCGCCGGCTGGACCGGCCCGAACGTCGAAGTCTTCCTTCGAGGCTGCCTCACCAGCCCCCGCAACGACGTCGTCGAAGCCGCCACCGACTCGCTCGCCGGCACCTACAAGAAGTACCGGCCCCTCTGACTACCGAGCCGGCCAGTCACCACCAGTTCAACGGGGTCACACCGTCGGCGGGGTCGTACACGTTCCCGAAGTACCACTCGGCGCCCGGGTTCTCATCCACGAACCGATAGAAGATCTCCTCAACCGCGGGGAAGCCCGCGTCGGCCGGGATCGTGAACACCACCAAGGTTCGCTTGCGGCCATCGAGCCGGCCGCCGAGTCGAGCGACCGCGGACGCGACCGATTCGATCGCGTCGTCCATCCCGTCGTTCGTGTACACCCACACAGCGAAGTTCCCGCCGCGCTCGTGAACCGTGAACTTGCCGCTGTTCGGGTCCACCTCAATCTCATCGCCAGCGCCCAACCCGAGCACCAGACCCGGTGAGGCGACGAGACGGAAGACCTCATCCTGAAGTCGATCGACCAGCAGCTCCTCGAAGATGGGACGGCCGTCGGCGCCGTGATCGGCGAGGACGTTCACAGTCGTTCGTTCCATCGAAGCGACCATACCGTCAGTCCCTCCTGCCGTAAGGAGCTCCACAGCTACCGCGCTCGGCACACGACCTACCCGGATTCGGTCCTCCCCGGTTCCCCGCGCCGAGGTTGCACGCCGCGCCCTCCCAACACGTGTTCACCGGACTCAAGTTGCCGCCATCTGCCGTCGCCACGTTGCGGTGACCCACGTGCATGTTGTCCGGGTTCGTCGACGTCTGCCCACACCTCCAACACTCGAACGGGCCGCCCGCATCCTGGGTCTCCTGCAGCATCTGCGTACGCCGATCAGCCTGCCCAGCCCGCGAACCTCCGGTAGGACCACCACGACTCGCCACCATCTCCTCCGGCGTCGCCCCCGCACCATCACGCAGCACCGTGCCATTCCCGCCACGAGGCATCTCACCCGCAGTTCTCAACTCACCTGGCGCTCTTGTGGCTCTGAGCTTGCTGCCGAGACGGCCGATGCCGTGCATGCCTGCGCCGGTGAGTCCTCCGAGGGCTGTGTCTTGGAGGAGTTGTCGGGGGTTGATCTTGCCGGTGTTCCAGAGTTGGGTGCCTGCGGATGAGAATCCGCCTTCGAAGGCCCCGCCGGCAGCGAGGGCTCTCAAGCCCACCTTCCCTCCGCCGGCGACGAGGGAGGCGCCGGTTCCTCCGCCATAGCCTGAGACCGCGCCGATGCCGGTGTATACGGCAACACCGGTGGCGCAGGTGGCGGCGGACTGGCCGTCACGGCAGTGTTCGGTCCATCCGGTGATCGCACCGTAGGTGGCGCCGGCCACTGCCATGCAGGCTGGGGCGCCTGCGCCGAACGACACGGTCATGCAGAGACCACCGGCGATGGCTGCGCCACCGACGGCGATCAGTTGGTCCTTGTTCTCTGCGGCCCACTGTTGCGCGTCGCGTCCTCGATCAACGACCCAGCTTCCGGCCGCGGACGCGCTCTGGGCGACGGTTCCGACACTGCTTCGTAGCTGGTTGGTGGCGTTGCGGGCCCGGTCGCCCAGGTTCGATCTGACAGCCTGATACGAGTCGACGATCCGGCCGGTTTGCCGTCGCCCAAACGCAAGTGCTTGTTGTGCGCCGTTCTCGACCCGTTGCAACTCGCGACCGACGCGAGCTCTCCCTTGGTCGAACTTGTCAGCAACGTACGACCGGCCTCGGTTCACGGCGTTCCCGGCGGTGCTGCGCAGCTTGTTGAACGCATCTCGGGGTGAGAAACCGATCGAGAGGTACCCGGTCGGGTCCCATTGGGACGCCGGGTCGTTGTTCGCGTACGCGTACCGGTTGAGGGTGACCGGGCTGGTCGGGTCGCCACGGTAGGTGTCGGCTTGCAGGAACACGCCCAGTTCCGGCAGGTACTGCCGGGCCCCGGCGTCCACGATCCCGGTGGTCGGATCCTGCGGTTGCGTTTGGAACCCGAGCGGGCTCGACATCGAGGTGACCTGTGATGCGGTCCCGAACGGGTCGTAGGTCTTCAGCACCGTTGGCGATGGGCCGACCGACGTCACCGCCTTCGTCAACGCAGCCAGGTCCCCATGCAGGCCGGTCGCTGCGATCTGCAACCCGGAGTCGGGTGTCGTGACGCCCACGAGCGCCCCGCTGGGCGTGTACGCGTGATCGCTTCTACCCCACGTGACGTCCCGGTCGTTGTGGGTCCGGACACGATCGTCGAGTCCGCCATAGGTGTACGTCGAGTAGCTGGCACCTGCGTTGGTGTGGGTGAGCGGTCGACCCAACCCGTCGCGAGTCCACGCCGCCGCGATCCACGACACACCGCCCTCGGTGCGTTCCACCTCGGCGAGACCACCGAACGGATCATAGGAATATGTGTCGCTGGCCCCTCCAGGGACCGAGCGCTCCTCGAGTCGCCCGTCGTCGTCGTACACGTAGGTCGCGTTTCGGCTGTCGCCGGTCACCTTCCCAGCCAGGTCGTAGGCCCACGTCGTGGTTCCGTCGCCCGTGACGCCGAACGCCTCAGCGGCGACGGGTGAACCCGCCGGCCCCGCCACCGTGCCCGAGACTCCCAGCGACGTGCGGTTTCCGTCGGCGTCGAAGCCGACGGCGCCCGACACCATCGTGGCAACACTTAACGAATCGACGAAGGACCTCTGGAATCCCTCCATGCGCCCCGCCGCGTCATAGTCGAACACGTCGTCGATCTGGTTCAGGTTCCCCCCGGCCGGGTCCCGCCAACGTTGCGCTCGTTGCGAGACTTGTCCATCCACCGTGTATCCCTGTGACGTCGACCACCACACGGTGCTTCCCCGCGAAAGCGTCGACCCCGTCGGCCGGGCGGCGGCATCGAACGTCGAATCGACTTTGGACCGTGTCGACGAAGTCCCACCGACGCTCGACACCTGCGTCTGTTGGCCCAGCGTGTTGTACGCAAACGTCAACGACGTTCCACCTGTCATGTCCCGCAGCAAACCGTGTCCGTCCGAGCCGCCCCACCCGAACGTGGTGGTCGCCGCGTTCGAGGGTGTCACCGATCCCAAACGGCCGAACCCGTCCCAGCCATACGCGACCGACCCGAACGGCCCGGATGCCGACGTCAACAACCCGTTGGTGTAGCCGAATGTCAGGTCCGCACCAGAGGGCGGTCGCTCTGCGCCGCGTGCCCACACGACAGCGTCGTCGACGAGATCGCCACCCGACACCGTCAACGCGCTGAGCACATCGTCGCCGAACCCGACCGCAACCCGTCGTGCTGGGGCGGCTCCGCCTGCAGCACGAACCGCCCCACGGTCATAGGCCACCACGACGTTGCCATCTGCCGGAGCGGCCTGGCGCGACGCGACGTGGACCGCGCCCGCACCGACACCGGCGTCGGAGATTGCCGAGACTGCGCCCGGTGCCGCCGCAACTGCGGCCACGCCACTCAGGCGAGCAAAGCGTCCGTCAGCAACACGATGGGTTGGAGTTTCAATGCTCACCTGCGCCGCGGACTGGTTCGATACCGACCCAGCCGCTGCCAAACCGTGATCGATCCACGCGTCGCCGCCCAGCACCACCACCGGCAGGCCGACTTCGGAGTACTTCGCCCCCAGTTGCGCCGACGGTGCAACCACCACCACGTCGGCGTCGCCCACATCCTCGGGGTCCGCTGCTGCCCGCACCGTCACCACATAGTCGAGACGTGCGGCCTCCAAGCGATCACGCAACGCGACGTCCCCGACGGTAAGCGATCCCGGGTCGCCAACCACGAGCAATGCACGGGTGGAGAGGTCCTCTGCGCTGTTGGCGTTGTCGACGCGTGTGATCCGGCCTGCAGGGTCGTGATCGAACGTTCGCGTGGACGCGCCGACCGTCTCGCTGGTCTTGCGTCCCAGATCGTCGTAGTCGTACATGGTGACCGCACCCGATGGTCGGGTGCCGGTCTGGAGTTCTCCCGCTTGCCAGTCGTAGGTCCATTCGGTGTTGTCCGGCCTGCGTTCGAGGGACACTTCACCGGTGTCTTCATAGTCGTAGTGGAACACTCCGCCGCGCGGGAGCGTGACGTCGCGCAGCCGCCCGCCAGGGTCATAGCCGTAGCTGGTCGAGGCAACGAACGGGCCAGCCGCACCGTTCTCCGACCCGACCTTTGCGGCTTTGAGCGTCCCGCCGGGGTTCCAATCCCAGTGGTCCTCTCGCCCGGACGGCCATTCCTTGGTGATCGGACGGTCGGCTCCGTCGTAGAAGTGTTGAGTGGTTTGCGCAGGTTGTCCGGTGACGGGTGTGACGCTGGTGGTCGAGAGGCGTCCTCGATGGTCGTACGCGGTCGTCATGGCATTGGTGACGCCGTTGTAGATCGTTGAGGTTGGGCGCCCCAAGGCGTCCAGTGTGTAGGTCGCTACCACCGTGCGGCTGACCCCGCGCCGGTCCCTCCATTTGTGACCAGCGTTGTTGTACTCGAATTCGAGGCGGGTACCGGCCACCGTCTGCACGAGGAGCAGTCCGTCGTCGGAGTAGGCCCAGGTGTCCTTGTTGTTGACGGTTTGCGGTGTCCAGCGTTCGACGACCTGGCCTGCAGCGTTGTAGTTCGCGTACGTGCCCAATCCCGACGGGTCGACGGTCAATCGATTTCGCCCGAGATCGTCGTAGCAGTAGACGGTCGGATTGCTGGAGCCGTTTTCCGGGTCGAGCTGCTCGAGGACACGACCGGCGGCGTCTGGGACGAACGTCCATTCAGCGCCGGTGCGAGCCCGCCGCTTTTCGACAAAGCCAGCCTTGGACAGCGTCACCTGTTCGAACGTGCTGTCGGGGTGAACCCGTTTGAGGGCGCGACCGGCGAGATCGAACTCTGTGGCGGTCACGATCTGGTTCGGGTCGGTGACCGATCGAGGTTGACCTGCGAGGTCGAGGTCGATCGTGGTGACAGCGAACAGTTCGTTCTGTTGCGGATCTAGGCCGCGTACGACACGCTGCTCGGTGACTCGACCGTCGTTGTCGTACAGGAAGTCGGTTCGGTTGCCCGCCCCATCGCGGCGCCACTTGGGGTTACCGCGCTTGTCGAACTCGATCTCCCACAATTGATCAACGCCGATCCGCTCCGAGGTCACTCGGTCGGCGTCGTCGTGCTGGTAGCTCGTGACGTGACCGACCTCGTTGCGAAACGAGACCAAACGGCCAGCATCGTCGTAGGTGTTCGTTTGTTCGCCGTGGCCGCTGGAAGCGACGTACACCGGAGTCCGAACCTTCGTGACCCGGTCAGCGTTGTCGAAGAACGTCTGCCACGTGTACTTGGTGGATCCGGTCCGGGTGACGATCTGCTTCGTTTCGCGGCCCATGTGGTCGTAGACGTATTCCACTTTGCGGAGGCCAGGGCCGCTGACAACCAGCGGGTTGCCCATCCGGTCGTACGTGGTCGACTCGGAGATGAACGTGAGCGGCTCGGGTGTCGGATCGGTGCTTCCGCACGCCGGCTTGGTTCCCGAGACCTGCTGTTGGATCCCGTTGGGCCGCCCGGCGGGGTCGTAGTCAAATTCGGTGCGTGCACCCGCCGGGTCGACCTCGGCGTCCACTTGTCCGAGCGGGTCGTACTCGCGTGCGTGAATCCGACCGTCAGCATCGGTGCGGGTGACGGGGCGACCGAGTTCGTCGTACCCGTAGGTGGTGCATGCCACCCTCGGGTCGGTGCATGGCGGTGCGGTCGCGGGGATTGGAACGACCGGGGCGAGGGTCGACACACCCCGCTGCATGAGGCTGCACGACTGTCCAGGACAGGGGTAATACTCGTACCACGTGACCCCAACCTCTGCGCCAGGGGTTACACCTCGATCAGTCTCCACCCGGACTATCTGGTCATCGTCGTTGTAGAACATGCGGGTAACTGCCCCTTCGGGGGTCGTCACCTGCTTCACCTGCCCCGAAGGCCAGTAGTCGGTCACCGTCGAGGTCGGGTTCGGGCTGCTACCAGATTCTGGGTCGACTGTATGTGTCGTGAAACCATGGGCGTCCACCACGTACGTCGTGCGTTCCTGTGCGCCGTTCTCCGTCCACTCGGGGTCGCCCGCCGACGTGTACTCGGCCCGCTGCGCCCGATCGGTCGGTGCACAGGTCAGGTCTGGGTTGTTGCAGGGCGACAACGGATCAGCAAGCAGCGTCAGCTGACCAAACGAATTGTACTTTGATCTCCAGACCTTGCTCATCTGATCGGTGTACGACACGAGTCGCTTGTTCGAGTCGTACACCCTCGACGTCGTCACTGCGGAAGAATTCGGACCCGGAGTGCTCGTCAGCATTGGCTGATGGTCGGCATCGAACGTCGTCGTCGTCGAGTAACCGTGAGCATCGGCTTGGAACACGGGATCGCCACGGTCATCGAACAGAGTCAACGATGTAGCGGGCGCGTATCCCGAGGTTGGAACGGTGGGTAGACCGGTGACCGAGACGATCACGTTTCCTTCTCCGTCATACACCAGGTGGGAGGCGCGCTCCCCGGCCTCGACTCGGCGGGTCGTCCGGCCCGCGGAATCCCAATGCACGGCTGTCACCGCGCCGGAGGCGTCGGTGAAGTTGGCGTAGCGAAGGTGGGCGAAGTAGGCGACGGTCGTACGACCCTGGCCCGGGGTTTCGAACCAGGCGACTCGCCCGGCAGGATCGTATCCGACCCTGTAGCGATCGCGGCCCATCGGTGATGTCACCTTCGTGAGCCGGCCATTCGCGTCATAGGAAATGGTGCTGGTCCCACCGGAGATTCCCTTGACCGACGACACACGTCCCGAGCCGTCGAAGCCGAACAACACCTGCCGGCCTTGCGAATCGGTCCAAGTCTTAAGCTTCCCGCCCTCATAGCCCCAGTCGACCCACCGACCTGACACGCCTGTGACACGCGAAATCTCTCCGCCCGCACGTGCAACCTGCACTTCGCGACCCGGGTCGCGTGACTGCACGGCGGTCAACTCCCCCACTGCGTTGAACCTCAGCGAGTTGCCATCCACGCCAGTGACCGTGCTACCTCCGGTGCCACCGTCCGGAGTCAACGACGAGAAGTTGCCTGCGTTGGGTACCGCGCCAGACTCAGCCCACCCGGTGGACGCACCCGACGGCAACGCGACCTGAGTAGTGCTGCCCGCTGACGTCAGCGACTCGCTGAAAGAAACGCCCCAACCCGTCCCTAAGACGCCTACTGCCGTGGGCGCGCCCGGTGGGCTCGACCGGTAGGAACGAACCATGTCGACCGACTCGCCAGCATCGACGATCGACAGGTCGCCCTCGCTCAAACGCAATTCACCCCAGAAAGCGTCGACTGGACCAACCACAGGATGGGCCGACTCCCCAGCGATCCCATCCAAACCAATAGCGGGGGCCGCCAACAACATGGGAAGTATCCACGAAGCGTGCTCCACACCGGAAATGTTGTGATTAGTGGTTCCTCCGCAACCAGACGCGCCCGAATCGAGTTGAGGATGATGTCGCCATATATAGTCTTCGTAACATGTCGACGTGGGCAGGTCCAGTGGAGGATGACCCCACCAATTGTATTTGAGATCGGCGGACGTGACGCTGTAAAGATAGATCGAATTGGTACTGCAATATGGGTCCTCGCTGGGGCACAGAAACTGGTTGAATCGCCAGGTACCGCCGGAAAAGTCTTGGATTGCAATCCTACGATTGAACTGATTTCGCGCAACGTACGGATTTGTATAGTGCACTTTGAAGCTCGACCCGGTGGAGGCAAGGAACTGGTTGCCGACAATACGGGAGCGGAAAGCGTCCGAGCTGGCGGAACCGTTCAATACTAGCGAAGGGCACTGGCCGTTCAATGCCTGGTAAAGTCCGCCCGGGCCACACCCGGGATTCACCTGGTTGTTGAAGGCAGGCTCGCTCGCAAATGTCGAGTCGAAGAGCTGTAGAGAAACCGTTCCAGCGTAAAGTGCCGTCTTGCAGTAGTTCTCAAAACGCGAGGAGCTGACCACGGCTCGCGTGTCGATCGCGTCGCCCCACCCGCTGGAAATCTGCACCATCCATTCACACTCTTGAGGACTATTGTACTTCGCACCACCAAATCGGAACGTGGTGTGCTGCAGAACGTCGTCCCTACCGTGGCTCTCCGGCGAATCCCATTGTTTGTTCACGCCCTCGAGATGAATGAGCGACCAATCACCAGGACGAGGACCGTCTGGATCAGTGAGCGTCTTGAAACCGTCGCCGTTGGTATCACCGCCCACAGAATCGTCACGGATCGATGTGAAGTAGACAGGACGACTGGCGGTCCCCAGGGACAAGATTTGCCCGTCGACTTTTAGGGACGACTCCTTCGAGGCGAACTTCACAACTGTCCCCGGTAGCAGCGTCAGCGTGTGCTGCGCTGCAACAGTCAAGCGTCCATCGATGATGTACGGCGAGTTTTCTGGGCCCCAGACTTGATTGCTCCCCAATGAGACGGGACCTGTGAACGTCGTTAGTTGGCCATAGGTGATCTCCAGATACGGTGTCTTTCCTGCCGCTCCCTGAGCAGAGATCAGACGCTTGAATGACGCCGTTGAGTTCTGCGGAACGGCCCGCAGGGAGATGCCGTTGTTCTCCCATTCGCCGGAGCTCCATTTCGCGACCGCATCGGTGATCTCGACGTCCAAGAAGCCGGCGTCGCAGCCCGGGGCGCCTTTCGCGTCATACACTTCACCGATGACCTCACCGACCGCCGGACCGGGCCATGAGGTTGCGGGGGCCTGGTTGCCTACCCAGCTCGTGGGAACGCGATGGACCTGCATCAGCGAGGGGTCACAGGAAACGGTGAGGTCCTGCCATACCTTCAACCGGGCGTCGATTACGTTGAGACCGGCCAGATTCGCGAAGTCGTCCGAGTCGAAGTGCATGAACGAGCGGTTCATGAACATTCCGCCGTAACCGACCCGGAGTAGGGTCCACAAGGAATTGTCGTTCGGCGCCATCGCCGTTACGAAGGTGTCGTCGCCAAGACCGTCTGCGGTGCACGCTGTCCCCTGGCCACAAATCCCGGGATCCACCCGCACGGGAAACACCGTTCGAGGATCGTCCAGGAACCCGCGATTGACCGTCAATCGCAGAACGAGACCCTTCTTGTTCGCCACGATCTCCTGCTTCACCGCCGCAGAAAAATTGTTGTCAGGGCGCTCTGGTGTGGACGAGGAGTCCTCCATGAAGCCCGGCGGAATGACCCCTTGGAGGACTCCGGCCTTGTCCACCAGTTCGAAGCCGCCTCCAGCCCGATCACGATACGAAAGGCCATCGAGCACGAGTGGAAAGTCGAACACATTCGGAGACTTGGGTGAAGCCAGGATCAATGTCTCCTTCACCCCCCACCACATCGACTCGAGCTCGACATCGGTTTCAGGCCATGGCTCTTCGAACACGAGCCGAGAACCGTCTACGCGGTGACGGCGCTCGGCGCTGCCACCGAAACCGAATCCGACACGCGCGCCGCCCCCCAGCGAGACGGACACCACGTTTCCGTCTGTAGCCAGCGGATCGATCTCCACGCCAGCGGACGACGCCGCCGGCGCGAGCTTGCCTCCACCAGCGTCCACCAACGTCACATCGATCGGTTGCCAACCGCCACCCGCCGCCTCAACATGCATAGGCGAACTCGAAACGATCGACTTCAGCACCCCCGGCCGCTCAGTCGTGAACGTCGCCGACCGCTCGTTGCGCAGCGCCACGATCTCTGTGCCAGCAGGAGGACCGGCATCGACGCGAGGCAATTCAGGGACAGAAGCAGGAACCCGCTCCGCCAAAGCCTCATCGCTACCATCCACTCCCACTTCAGCGCCCGCTGCCGCCTCCTCGATTGCCGCCTCTTGCGCGCCGGCAGGCTCCAACGCCGAACCCACCAGGAGGCACACAACCACTGACGCCACCAAACGTCCACCGAACATCATCACGCTCCCCGCGATTCACTCTGATCGAGACCACACGACTCTTCGATCACCGACACATTCGACACGTCAGCGCCCAGACCCTCCGACACCAGACGATCAATCTCGGCAGGAGGCAGCCCCACGAACCCATCGCGAAGACAGGCTTCCTGTTCGGGGGTTAACGCTCCGTACTTGCGGCGCTCCAGCTCAACAAACGCGACGGCGAAGGTCACCTCGTTCGTGCAGCTCTCCACGTAGCGCTCCAGCTGCGCGAACTCCTCCGAGCCGGGCGCGGGGACCACGAGCCCTGCCCGTTCACGCAAGGCGACGTCCTGGTCGACACGCCGCTCCAGGCAGTCGCCTTCCGGACCCGACAGCGGTAGCCGATCCCCCACTTGGGACAACACCATCGAGCCGGAGGGAGCCGTACTCGACGACATCTCCGAGTCGTGCGAGCCCTGCCCGCCTTCGCCGCGCGTGCACCCGAGTCCTACACATGCCACAGCAACGCTCACGACCACCCAAACCAGCCGCCTGCCATTCCCCAATTGATCGTCTATCGGCTGTCGGCGAGCCCACCCGCCAGACCACCAACGGCTGATCGTGCCCCGCTGACCGGACACCTCACGGAGGTGACGGCCCCGATCCCGGCGCAGAACCGGCATTGTCCGGCGATGCAGTCGGCTCACGTGTGCCGCGACGCCGGCACGACGGTGCTCGACGAATCCCTCCCGGCCGCGAGTAGTCACGGCCCCCATCCAGCGCCCAGCCCGCACGCGTCCTCCCCAGAACACCACTATCGACGAGCAGCGGAACGTAGCAGACTCGGCCGATCGAGCGGTCGATGGAAGGATCCATGAGTGAGGGTTCGCATTCCGAGTTAGGGGTCGCGCGGATAGGTGACTGCGAGCAGCTGCTCGCACACTGAAGCGGCAAGCAACTCGTCGCGTGGCGTTTCATGCCGTGCAGGTGAGTTTGGGGTGACCATCCACCGGTC
>Ga0335397_10004275_pt1 | contig 18918 bp, 14 predicted proteins | sample MAT04_FD_205740 | JGI IMG/M metagenome (GOLD analysis project Ga0335397, IMG submission 205740) | Freshwater microbial communities from Lake Fryxell liftoff mats and glacier meltwater in Antarctica - MAT-04 (spades assembly) (version 2) ... | reverse complement strand
TTACCAGTCGTAAAGAAGTCGAAAAAGCCTTGCAGCAAGCAGTAAAGACGGCCGAAGCGGCAACCGAGGCAAAGAGTAAATACCTGGCTATCATGAGCCACGAAATCAGAAATCCGCTTAATGCGGTTGTAGGAATGGTTCGTATGCTGCACGAAGCCGGCATACAAGGCCCGAACAGCAAGCTGATTGAGAATATTAAAACATCGTCGGATCATCTTTTAATGATCGTTAACGATATACTCGACTTTTCAAAAATTGAATCGGGAGATATGATTATTGAAGAAACTAACTTCGATATTCACGATGTAGTGCAAAGAGTTTATAACTCAAATCTTTACATAGCAAGGGAGAAGCAGATAGACATGGATTTCCACATAGATCAAAATATTGGTCATTCGCACAAGGGCGACCCGTTGAGGCTGCAGCAGGTTTTGGGCAATCTGGTAAGCAATGCCATAAAATTTACACCTCAGGGCAGGATAGGAATACGCTGTGAACTGGAATCTGAAACCCGGCAAAGTATGAAGGTGCGTTTTGAAGTAGAAGATACCGGAATTGGAATAAGTATGGAAAGCCAGGCCAAGATATTTGAAAGCTTTAAGCAGGAAGATAATACTATTGCCAGGACTTACGGTGGTTCGGGACTTGGCCTTGCCATCAGCAAACAGATTGTTGAACTTATGGGAAGTAAACTTGCAGTGGAAAGTATTAAGAATATGGGAAGTAAGTTTTATTTTTCTGTTGATCTGAAGGTTGCCGAAGGTGGATTTTCGCAAAGTTGCAGAACAGAGGCGGCTGCCGGACAAAATTCACTTACCGGTCATTCAATACTTCTGGTTGAAGATAATAGGCTAAACCAGATACTGGCGACAACCATACTCGAAAAATGGGGAGCACATGTAATTGTTGCGGGTAACGGGCAGCAGGCTCTTGATTTTCTTGCTACGGCTTGTTTCGATATCATACTTATGGATATTCAGATGCCGGTAATGGATGGTATGACGGCCAGCAAACTGATACGTGAGAAATTACGGATTACCACACCCATACTGGCACTTTCAGCCAATGTAGTTAAGGGCATTGTCGAACAATGTGAGGAAGCTGGCATGCAGGGCTATATTTCGAAGCCATTTGATTCGGATGACCTGTATCGGAAAATCATTATGCACATTGCGAAAAATGAAACCATGGCTCACTCCACCGAAGATTTTAACCAGGATATAATTGTTGCTGATGTTGCCCGGCTCGAACGAATGATAGGCTCGGATCCACAGATGCTCAATATAATGATTGATAAATTTCTTGTTATAACTCCGGCCTATCTTGCAGAATTAAACGAAGCTGATATCAATAACGACCTGCCTGCCATTGCCGCTGTGTCGCACAAAATAAAAGCGAGCATCGATCTGGTTTCGACACCTGTTTTACGCGATCTTATCCTGAATATAAACCGTTTAAGTCGCGACGAAGGCAATATAGCTGACGTTAAACCACTTATTAAAAAATTCAACGCATATTATAAGTTGCTCGAAATCCAACTCAGGCAGGAAATTAATGCCAAGAGAGTTTTGGATAAAGTTGGCTAACAGAATATAACAACCTTTCTTATATACTGGCTTCAATTCTTGTCCGCAGATATAGCAGCAGCATAAAAACCAGGCTGATAATAAAAAAAACTGTTATCGCCAATACCGAATACCGCATACTTCCTGTAAGAGCTTCAATAACACCAAAACTGAAGGTGCCGGCCACGGTTGCCAGTTTTTCCATCACATCATAAAAACTGAAAAACGAAGTATGGTCGGTAGTGCCTGCGGGAAGCATTTTCGAATATGTACTTCGTGCCAGCGATTGTGAGCCGCCCATAACAATTCCTATGAAAAAAGCTGCTGTTACAAACTGCAAAGTGTTGGTAATAAAATATGCCCCGATACAAATGAGGGTCCAGGCAATAATGGTAATAATAAGTGCGCGTAGGTTCCCCAGTCTTTCCGAAATCCGTGCAAACATCCATGCGCCCAGCATTCCAACCAATTGTATAACCAGAATGGTTGGAATAAGAACATCTTCTTTCAAACCCATTTCCTTTTCACCGTATGTTGCTGCCATAAACATGGTGGTAAGCACGCCCATCATCAGGAAGAAGAACCCTGCCAGATACATACTGAGTTTATAGGATTTACGGATCTGGTTAAAAACCACTGTTAATTCCCTGTAGCCATTGGTAAGAACAGATTCCCGTTTCATCCTTTTACGGAAAGTATATTTGGGTAAACGACTGAAAGTGATATGCGAAAATGCAATCCACCATATAAAAACGGTGAGAAATGATATACGGGCAGGCAACGAACTATTTGCAGCAATACCAAACAATCCCGGTTTCATGATCATCAGCAGGTTGAAAAGCAGCAATACAACGCCACCAAGGTATCCCATCGAATATCCACGGGCACTGATGCGGTCCTGATCCTCAGGTTCTGCAATTACAGGTAGGAAGGAATTGTAAAAAACAATGCTTCCTCCGTATCCTAAAGTTCCCAAAGCAAAAGCAAATATTCCAAGTTCAATATTATTTTTATCGAAAAAGAACAAGGCGCCACATGCAACTGCACCTATCAGGGTGAACGCGCGCATAAATCCTTTCCGGCGGCCTGTATAGTCGGCCATAGACGAAAACAATGGTGAACCAATGGCAACCAGCAGGTAAGAGGCTGCAATAGCCCAGGAATACAACACCGTATTAATTACCGGTTGCCCGAAGAACGAAACCGTAAAATTATCGCCGGTGCGTGTAACAGTATTGTAATATATAGGGAAAATAGCTGAAGCTATAGTAAGCTGATAGACGGAGTTGGCCCAGTCGTACATAACCCAGCCTCGCACAAGTCGCTTGTCGCCTTTAACTATGGTTTGAACATCTTTGCGGTTAATCAAAATTACTTCAGGATTAAGGAGCTGCTAAGATAAAGTTTTTCGGGATTGTGTCCGGTTGCGTGTACGAACAACTTTTCGATAACAAACAAACTGCGGATATCCGGGGATTTATGCTTTACCTTAACAATCATGTTCATGAAGTATTTTTGGCACGGTATTTTGTCCGAAGGGATAAAGTTCACCACGCTTCAATTTGTTCTCAGTGGCTTTGCGCGAAACCTATTGGGCTCTGGCTTGTCCGGGTAACTTATCTGGTACATTCGTGCATTTTTTGGCAGAATATTTCCAATTAATTTTAAAATACCGAATAATGCATAAGGAATAATGAAGTTCGAAGTTATGAAGCAAAGAATTAGCAATGGTATCTTCATTATTAGTATTCAATTCCATTATTCGGGTTTTTACTTCAATATTCGATATTCCTTGTTCGATACTTGTGCTGAGCTTTGGTTGGTGAGCGAAACCGAACTAAGCCTACGCATTCATTATTCAAATCTTATTTGGGTCTGGCTTGTGCAGGTTAGGTATTTGATAACTCAGGATTTAGATTTTCAGTGAGATGCAAACCTACTCTAAAAAGTTAGGCTGGTATTTTAATTTAACTATTTTGGCATAACGCAAACACCCCGCAAAAGCAGGGTGTTTGTTTAATTGATCGGAATATTGGCTCCCTGATGAGTATATACCAGGTTGTATTATAGCTAAAAATCCTGCTTTTGCAGTAACCCTGTTTTAAACCGGGGTTGTTTTTGAGTTGATGAGCCGAGAGCCTTTATTCCTGCAATATTCTTGGTTTTATTTTTTAAAATAGTTTTAATTTATCACTACTTTATTTAATGATTTTCCGTTTTTGTTTTCGGTAACCAGCATGTAAGCGCCTCCTGCCAGTCCACCTATTGATACTTGCTGTGATCCTATAATATCAAGACTTTCGCCATTTTGCCATACAATTTTTCCCTGCATATCCACCAGGCTCATCTGGTCAATTACTCCAGAGCCTTTGGCAGGTGCAATCGTAAAGTTTCCGTTGCTGGGATTCGGGAAAATTGAATAAGTATCATTAACGGCTGAATTATTGAAATGAATTTTTATTTCTTTTGTTGCTGAGCATCCTTCGGAATTAGTGACTGTAACACTGGTCGTTTTTATGCCATTATTCGTTGATAATGAGTCGATAAGGATAGATGCACTGTTGCTCCCGTTGGGCTGCCAACTGTATGTGATATTGCCATCAAGGCTGGCATCAAGTTCAATACTGTTGCCACTACTCACGATTGTATCGGAGGGTAAATTTATTGCCGGATTTGAATTGATTGCCAGTGTTATTGTTTTTTCGACATCCTGGCAACCGTTGTACCCTTCCACATGCATAATCAGCATGGTTTGCTTTTTTTCAAGATCAAGTGTACCTGGTTTATAGACTGCATTTTCGAGGTTTGCATCATCAAAACTGCCATCGCCTGTAGTTTGCCATTTAATGGTGAAATAGTTTTCGGCTGTGGCCGATGTTTCAAATATGGAATTTCCACATATCGATCCGGTTTCGGATATATTTGCTGTTGCCTGGGCATGCACCGGCAGGTGAATATTATCGATCCATGCAGCATCTTTGCCGTCAGTACTCTCAGCATTTTTTGAATAACGCCATTCAATGTGGTGCATTCCGGCTTCAATCCTGTAGCTATGAAAGCTCCATTCTGTAAGGCCACTCCATTCTTCAATAATTTTACCATCTACAATAAACTGTAGCTTATCGCCTGGTTCACTGGAAGTTTTGCTCCAGAAACTTACAAAATCGCAGTTCGAAACTTCGCAGGGATAAGCCAATGAAGAAACTTCGCTATTATTAATTTGTCCCGAACGTATGGAATGTGTTCCTTCGAAATGCTCGCTTGCATCGTTTACCCAATCTTGTATTCCGCTTTCACTCCAGGCTATCCGGCTTTTAAAAACAGGTTCAAAATCTTCGTCAGGTCGGTATATCGTTCTGAAATCCATTACTTTGCTTGATGTGCTGCCAAAGTTATTCACCGAAACCACTTTCCAGAAATATTTTGTATTGTATTCGAAATTAAATTGTGATTTAAATTCTGAGGCCGTCAGTCTTTGTCCATTTACCAAGTTTGATGGAGGATTGTCGGTTCCAAGATAAAATAAGTAATAGTCAGAAATTCCGCCATCGCCGCTTTCCCAACTGAAGTGGCTATTAATGGATTGCAATTGGCTGTGATTTACGGGAGTGTACATTGCAGCTATGCCAGGAGTATTTAATATTTTGATTTTTGAAATGTAAGGCAGGTAATTGAGGGCAGTAATAGTAAGTGTTATGCTGTCGCCCGAAACGGGGAAATCAAGATTAATTGTGTTTGTTCCTGCTGTAACAGGGGATGTACCCAGTATATTTCCCTGATTGCTTAAACAGGCAAAACCGCCTGATGAATTACAAGTAAATGAATAGCTCATTACACCCGAGCCGATATAGGCTTTAGGTTCAACAACAAATTGTTTCGGAGCTGTGGTGCGTACACTGAGCGAAGGATCACCGAATAAAATCCAGGTGTCGGTAGTTTGATAGCCTGCCTTACCATACACATCGTTCATGCTCATCATACCCTTCACTGATATTGCACCCATAGTTGATGAGCCTTCCTGCGGATTGCTGAGTAATTCGGCAATCTTATCCTGAGCCTGCATAGGCGGGTAACTGGTTTGTGATCCGGATGCCATTAATGCAGCCAATGCACCTGTGGGTTGTCCCTGGTTGTTTTTAGCGCGGAGCCAGGCTTCGGCCAAACAATTTTTATTCGCGAAATTTCCGTTTTCGCAGGCTGCTGCCCAAATAAGCGGGTATTTGCCGTAGTTATCGCAATTTTCAACATCTGTTTTGGAAAACGATCCGGTTGCCCATGACGTTGGCGAACCATGACCCGTGTAAAAAATGACTCCTGTACCCTGTTTTATTTTACTGCTGATATCGTTTATGGAAGGATTGCCTTTGGCATCAGCTTCACCCTGTGAGCCATCAAAAAATTCATTGGATTGGCTGTATGATCCTGACTTCATTACTTTCAATAAATTGCGTACATGCTGGAAATCCGATTCGCCATCATCACCAGGACTTAAAGTTGATCCAATCCCTGTTGCCGATGTTAACCATGAAGCATCTGTTCCCGGATTTTTCTCATATTGAATGGTACGGCTTACCTGTACTTCCACATCTTTAACCGTTTCGGCCGAAAATCTGCCAACCAGAATATCCGGGTAATGATCATCGCCTGCGAGGTACGAGTAATAATTGTCGCTGGCGCCATATGGAAATATGTAAGAAGGAACTTTGTCGGCATCACCTACCAGAAGTAAATAAGCAAGGTTAGTATTATTGTAATAATAGTTTTTTACGAAAGCATAAATAGCGTCAGCATTGGCAAACTGTGCGGCATCAACAATTTCGGTAGCTATGCCGGTTTGTTTTCTCCAATCTGCCAGTGGCTCAATTGCTTTCCTGTAGCTTTCAGGACAAATGATCAGCATACTGCCACGTTCCGAAGGAAGCTGTCCTGATTTTAATTTGGAAGACTGGTTGATGATAAAGTCAGGATTAATGCCTTCGATTGCTTTTGTACGGTGATCAGTGCCAAGCATAGGATTAATGCCTTCGCCCAATGAATTCTCAGCCTTAATGCTAATTTCATAATAAAACCGCAACACCCTTGTTACCGGATTATACTGGAATGGATAAACTTGAAACGCCTGAGCGCGTGCATTTCTTACAATAAAAGGAAACTCGGATACTACTAATTCGCCCGGATAAAATGCATTGGTGTTGTAAACGTTTCCTTTTGTGATTTTCTCCACGTTACCATTTCTGATTTCATCTCCCGCCGATGGAATGATATCAATATCAGTATATTCGGTGTATTTTGTGGAAGAAATACTTACTTCCATATTCCCGTTAACAGGAAGTTGAAGGGTAAAACTAAGTTTTTGAAGATCAGGACTTCCTTTGGCAAGAATCGGGTGCCCGTCAGGAATTTGCGGAAGCTTATAACTTTTATTATCAAATAAAATTTCTTTCAGATAAAAACCGGGAACTTCAACTGAGATTTCAGTGGAGGTGCTTGTGTTGCCTGAAGTTTTGATTATTGATGATGCAGGTGATTGTGATGAGACTCCAACCCATTGCTTGCCAGCTAATAAGGCTGCGGGCAGCAGAAAACAAAGCATAAGTAATACGAGCTTGTTTGGGTTAATACGAGTCACTGTGAGAGAGTTTAGTATATATCTATAACTCTACAGCTAAAAAGTAATACGAATATGTTGTGTTTATTGGGTTTTCTATGTTTAAAGTTTTAAGGTTTTTAAGTTTAATATTTTTCGAAAATCAGTTCAGATAAATTGTTTAACTATGAAAAACAAAAAATCCCGCTATCTTCCTTTTTAAAGTAAGATATGCGGGAATCATTTATTTGGATCTTCTTTAAAAAAAGACTGTGTCCAAATGCTTTAGTAACCTATATTACCATTTAAGCAACCATGCAAAAATCAATGGAGCAACAATGGTAGCATCACTTTCCACAATAAATTTAGGGGTATTCACATCCAGTTTTCCCCAGGTTATCTTTTCGTTTGGCACAGCACCTGAATAGGACCCATACGAAGTGGTTGAATCCGAAATCTGGCAGAAATAACTCCAGAACGGAACATCGTGCCATTCAAGATCCTGGTACATCATGGGAACTACGCAAATCGGGAAGTCGCCGGCAATTCCGCCGCCAATCTGGAAAAATCCGACTCCTTTGCCTGCTGAGTTGGCCCGGTACCATTCGGTAAGCCACATCATGTATTCAATGCCGGTTTTCATGGTCGAAGGATGAAGCTCGCCTTTGATGCAATAGGATGCAAAAATATTGCCCATAGTGCTGTCCTCCCAGCCCGGAACAACAATTGGTAGGTTCTTTTCGGCAGCAGCAAGCATCCACGAATGTTTTGGATCTATTTCATAATCGTTTTCCATTACCCGGCTGTTCAGCAATTTGTACATGAATTCGTGCGGAAAAAAGCGCTCACCTTTAGCTTCGGCATCTTTCCATATTTTAACTATATGATGCTGGATTTTACGGAAAGCTTCTTCTTCAGGAATACAGGTATCGGTAACACGGTTCAGGCCTTTCTCGAGAAGTTTGTTTTCGTCTTCCGGGGTAAGGTCGCGGTAATTGGGAACGCGGCGGTAATGCGAGTGCGCTACCAGGTTCATAATATCTTCTTCGAGGTTGGCGCCGGTACAGCTGATAATCTGCACTTTATCCTGGCGAATCATTTCGGCTATCGAAATACCAAGCTCGGCTGTGCTCATGGCACCGGCTATTGAAAGCAGCATTTTACCACCTTCGAGCAGATGTGTTTCGTATCCTTTGGCTGCATCAACCAGTGCGGCTGAATTGAAATGCCTGTAATGATGCTCAATAAATTGGGAAATAGGACCTCGGTTCATAGGATTGGATTTTTTGCAAAGGTAGAAAAACGGTGTTAGAAAGAATCAAATTTCAGGTATTTTTGAATCCACTTGAATTCCGATTTTTAACTCAAGTAATCTCTTACTACCTTTTTAATGTCTTCTTTCACTTTGTCCCATGTTTGCCCTTTAAAACTTACCGGGGTTTCACTTTCGTCGGCATCGCTAAAATAAGTAATGGCATGTGGAATACTTATAGCAAGCATCTGGCATGGATATTTTTGATTGTGCCAGTCCATAATTTGCTGCAACGAATAATGCTGAAGCAGTTCATGCAAATCCCAGAAATTCTTTTTCTGTGCCCGGCCAAGAATAGCCTGGATTTTCATGGCCGAAATATCGGCACTGCCTTACATTCTTATTTTCTCTTCTGTTTCAATAGCTGCAATTGGCAGATGCGGGAAGTGAACAATATCGACTTTTATATCATCAATGAAACAAAAAATGCCAAAAAACGTATGTTGCTGTTTATAAACAAATCTTGACCCGAAAGTTGTCTCAAGTGCTTTGACGATTTCAGGATGATTAAATTTTTCGTGAAAGAACAAGTCCAGGTCAGCTGAACTGCGGTGCCCATACCTGAGTGCCATAGCAGTGCCTCCAACCAGTGAAAACTCCTGAGTGGCAGGCAATGCCATTAACTCATTTAATAAGGAAAGAGTTCTGGGTTCAACTGTCGAAGTATGTAACATCTGAAATCGTTGAGTGGCTTATCAATAATGGCACTGGCAAAATGAATGGTGTGAAGTGGCAGATATTTTGCATTTAATAAGGCCTCCGTCACTTTCTCATCACCATAGTACCTGCGGCATTGGCGGATATCTTCCACATCGCCGCGCTCAAAAACCCGCGCAATAACCCAGTTGGCTTTGGCATCGTAGTCAATCTGCTCAAAGTTTACATCCCAGAATATGCGCTTCTCGAAAATGGGCTTCGGTTTATTCATACTGCGAAAATAATAAAATTGAATGGTTTCTGAACATGTGTGTCTGTATTTAATCAGATTTTATAGCCCTTACTTCAAGTCCGGCTTCAATTAATACAATGTTAATTTTCTTTTGAGCGTTTTATTTCTGTAGCGGTTTTGCCTTATCGCCTCAGTCATAAATAAACTAAATTCCTGTATATGTGATTCCTCCGCAAATAAACAGTACCTTTGCACACTTTTTCACAAGCAAACTTTTCATGCAAAGTATTAGAAACATCGCAATTATTGCCCACGTTGACCACGGCAAAACAACACTGGTTGACAAGATATTACACAGCTGTAACCTGTTTCGCGACAACCAGGAGATCGGCGAGCTTATTCTTGATAACAACGACCTGGAGCGTGAGCGAGGTATCACAATCACTTCTAAAAACGTTTCAGTTGAATATAAAGGGGTAAAAATAAATATTATTGATACCCCTGGTCACGCCGATTTCGGTGGTGAAGTGGAGCGGGTTTTGAAAATGGCCGACGGCGTATTGCTGCTGGTTGATGCCTTCGAAGGTCCAATGCCGCAGACGCGTTTTGTAACCCAGAAAGCGCTTGCACTCGGACTTTTGCCAATTGTTGTAATTAATAAGGTTGACAAGCAAAACTGCCGTCCCGACGAAGTTCAGGAACAGGTTTACGAATTGTTCTTTAACCTGGAAGCTTCGGATGATCAACTTAACTTCCAGACTATCTACGGTTCAAGCAAGCAAGGCTGGATGAATACAACCTGGCTCGAAGAAACTACTGATATTTTCCCGCTGCTCGATGCCATCATAAAATATATTCCTGAGGCTCCTACGCCCGAAGGTCCTTTACAGATGCAGATCACTTCGCTCGATTACAGTTCCTACGTGGGCCGCATCGCTATAGGTCGTGTTTCGCGTGGCGAAATCAAAGAGGGTATGAATGTTGTCCTTGTAAAACGGGATGGCTCCATTACAAAATCAAGAATTAAAGAATTATATTCCTTTTCCGGTCTTGGCCGTGTAAAAGTTACTTCGGTTCATTCAGGTGATATCTGCGCCCTGGTTGGTCTCGAGGGTTTTGATATAGGCGATACTGTTACCGATCCTGAAACTCCTGAGCGTCTGCCTGATATTCATATTGATGAGCCTACCATGAGTATGATGTTTACCATCAATAACTCGCCATTTTACGGTAAGGAAGGTAAATTTGTTACTTCACGCCATCTGAGCGAACGTCTTGCAAAAGAAACTGAGAAAAACCTTGCACTACGCGTTGAAGAAACCGGTTCTTCTGACCAGTTTATCGTTTACGGACGTGGTATTCTTCATCTTTCGATCCTTATTGAAACCATGCGCCGCGAAGGTTATGAATTACAGGTGGGTCAGCCGCAGGTAATTGTAAAAGAAATTGACGGTGTAAAATGCGAACCTATCGAGTTGCTGATTGTAGATACGCCGCAGGAAGTTTCGGGTAAAGTTATTGAGCTTGTTACACAGCGCCGTGGCGAATTATTGGGTATCAATCCGAAAGGCGATTTGCTTCATCTCGAATTCGTAATTCCTTCCAGAGGTATTATCGGTTTGCGTAATGCAGTGCTTACTGCAACTGCAGGTGAGGCTATTATTGCTCATCGCTTTAAAGCTTTTGAGCCATGGAAAGGACCATTGCCACAACGCCTTGCAGGAGTCCTGATCAGCATCGATACCGGTATGGCAACTGCTTATAGCATTGATAAACTTACGGATCGCGGAAGATTTTTTGTTGAGCCTTTCGACCAGATTTATGAAGGACAAATTGTAGGCGAAAACTCACGTGATAATGACCTTGGTGTAAATATTTCGAAAGCCAAACAGATGACCAACTTCCGTACAACAGCCAAGGATGAAGCTGTCCGCATGCCTCCGGCTGTTAAGTTTACGCTTGAGGAAGCTCTCGAATACATACAGATTGACGAAATGGTGGAAATTACACCTAAATCAATGCGTTTGCGTAAAATTTACCTGAAGGAGCATGAGCGGAAGCGGATGTCGAAGTAGGGGGGAGTTTTAAGTTAAAAGTTAACAGAAAAAAGTTAATAGTATTTTACGGGGTACGATTGAGGATAATTTTACAGAATCCTTATCCGTACCTCGTTTCGTTTCGACATAAGTCGTAAATTGTACCTCTTAAATCCCAACATTCTTCACCGCGTCCTTGCGAATATCCTTTGCGCCTTCGCGGTGAAAAAATCTCAAATCCGGAATCCCAAATCGCAAGTGTCAAGTCACAGAATTATAAATCATTATCAATATTTGTTCGAAGGGTTATCCACCTTGGGGGAGATGTCCGAAGAACAGAGGGGTTCTTCCCAAATCCCAAATCGTACCTCGTAAATCGTATTTCATTTACCATCAATATCCCCAATCGTAAATCGTACCTCGTAAATCGTACTTATAATGAAATCAACCCGAATATCCCTGATCCTTGTTTTTGTAATCTTTCTCAACCTGTTCAGTCGGGCTGACGAAGGCATGTGGCTGCCGATGCTTGTCAGTAAATACAATATGAATGCCATGCAGCAAATGGGATTGAAGCTCACTGCTGATCAGATTTACAGTGTAAACCAGGATTGCCTCAAAGATGCCATAGTTTCGCTCGATCATGGGGGATGTACAGGTTCCATTATTTCACCAAAAGGATTGCTGATAACAAACCATCATTGCGGTTACGAAGCTATTGCCGAAGAAAGCTCGGTTGGCAGCAATTATCTGGCTGATGGTTTCTGGGCGATGAGGCCGGAAGAAGAACTGCCGATTCCGGATAAAACTGTATCGTTCCTGATCCGTATGGAAGATGTTACTGCCCGTGTTCTGGCAAATGTTAAACCTGAAATGGAGGAAGGTGAAAGAGGCCAGGTGATACAGACGGAAACGGATAAACTGATTGCGGAAACAGACGCAGAATCCGGCTTGGAAGTGACTGTTGAAAGCATGTTTGAAGGAAATGAATATTATATGTTTGTCTATCAGACTTTTACTGATATCCGTATGGTTGGGGCACCGCCTTCATCCATAGGTAAATTTGGAGGCGATACCGATAACTGGATGTGGCCGCGCCATACCGGTGATTTCTGCCTGCTGCGGGTTTATTCAGGTAAGAATGGCAAGCCTGCTGTTTTTTCAAAAGAGAATTTGCCTTACCAGCCAAAATATTTTCTGCCGGTTTCACTGGCAGGCGTAAAAGAAGGCGACTTTTCGATGATACTTGGTTATCCTGGAGTAACCGACCGTTATCTGACTTCCTATGGCATCCGGGAGAAGCTGACACAGAGCAATCCCGCTGATATCAAAACCAAGCGGGCTAAAATGGAAGTGATGAAGAAATACATGGATGCAGATGAAGCCACACGCATTGCATACGCTGATGATTATGCTTACCTGGCTAATTTCCGGAAAAAATCACTCATGGAAAGTAAATCACTCCTTCGGCTGAAAGTATTTGATGATAAGAAGAAAATCGAAGATGATTTCCATGCATGGGTTGCACAGGACGAAAACCGTAAAGCTCAATATGGAAATGTAATGGAAGATTTTAAAACCGTGTACCAAGCAACTGCCGAAAACCGTTCAAGCGAAGCACTGGTTTATACCACCGAAATACTTATGGGTGTTAAGATTCTGGAAATTGCTTTTCAAACCGGTGAACTCACAAGCAGGTTCGATTCGGCTGATTTTCAGGAAATGATCAGCATTAATAAAAAAAGAGCAGAGAAATTTTATAAAACCTTTAATCCGGAAATGGAAAAGGAGTTACTCCGGACCATGCTCGAGCTCTACTCCAAAAACGTTGCTCCGGATTACCAGCCCGACTGCTACCATACCATCAATAAGAAATTCAAAGGCAATATCAGCAGGTATGTTGATCACTTATTTGCACATTCCATATTCGCTTCTAAAGCAAAACTGATGGAATTCCTGGATAATCCGGGAAAGAAATCCCTTGAAAAAGATCCTGCTTACGTAACTGTGAATTCTTTTGTAACCTCGTATATGATTGCCCGTCTTTCGCAGATGATGGATGAAGATAAATTTACCAAAGCCCGCCGCCTGTTTGTAGCCGGTTTACGCGAAATGAATCCCGAAACCACTTTTTATTCCGACGCCAATAGCACCATACGCCTTACATATGGCAGTATAAAGCCTTATAAACCTGCCGATGCTTTATTTGCCGATTATTATACTACATTAGAAGGTGTGATGGAAAAAGAAGATTCAACAAACCAGGAATTTATAGTACCTGCGAAACTCAAGGATCTCTACAATAAAAAGGATTTTGGCTCTTATGCCGATAAGGGTATTATGCATGTATGCTTCCTTTCGACCCATGATATTACTGGTGGCAATTCAGGAAGCCCGGTTTTAAATGGCAATGGCGAACTCACAGGCCTGGCTTTCGATGGCAACTCCGAAGGCATGAGCAGTGATATTAAGTACGATGTAAACCTGCAGCGGACCATTTGTGTGGATATACGATATGTGCTTTTTGTGGTGGATAAATATGCCGGTGCAGGTTATCTGGTGGATGAAATGAAACTGGTGAAATAGCAAAGTATTAAAGTTTGAAATGCCGGTGTCAAAACGGGAAATGCCATCTCCAGGATTAGAGACCCATCCTCCAATGTTGCAGGTGCCGAAATGAATATTGCGGATGGCAAAATGAATATTGCAGATGGCAAAATGAATTGCAGATGCCAAAATGAATATTGCGGATGGCGAAATGAATATTGCGGATGGCAAAATGAATATTGCATATGGCAAAATGAATATTGCAGATGCCAAAATGAATATTGCGGATGGCAAAATGAATATAGCAGATGCCAAAATGAATATTGCGGATGGCGAAATGAATATTGCAGATGGCAAAATGAATATTCAAGATGGCGAAATTAATATTGAAATATTAGGGGTATATGGTGCAGGTTTCGGAAACCGTTATGGAAAACAATAAAGCCGGAAATCATTTAGATTTTCGGCTTTTCTCATCTTCCCATCTCCGATTCTCCGATTCTCCCACTCTCCCCATTGTTTTCCTTAAATGGCAATCAAATTGGAATAAGCTAATTTCTTCTGCCAGTAAAAATAGAAATGTAATAAAGCAAGGTTGCCAGCGAAGCCAATGCTGCCACAACGTAAGTGTAGGCGGCCCATTTCAGCGCTTCCTGTGCTTTAGGCTGTGTTTCGCCCGATGTAATCCCGCTGCTGTTTAACCAGATCAGCGCACGGCGGCTTGCATCAATTTCAACCGGCAGAGTTATAAAACTGAACAGCGTTGTAGCTGCAAATAAAACTATCCCGGCTAACAAAAGCTGTGGGAAAGTATTCACCAATAAGATTCCGGCTAACAAAACCCATTGCATCCAGTTTGATGCAAAACTTACTGCCGGAACTAGAGCGCTCCGTACTTTCAAAAAGGCATAAGCCTGGGCATGCTGCACAGCGTGGCCACATTCGTGAGCGGCAACGGCTGCTGCCGAAACGCTCGAATTATTGTACACATCCTGGCTCAGGTTTACTGTCTTTTTCTCAGGATTGTAGTGATCTGTAAGCTGCCCTTCAACCGATATTACTTGGACGTCGTAAATGCTGTTATCGCGCAGCATTTTTTCGGCGATGTCCTTTCCTGTATATCCGTTGCCAATCGGAACGGCGGAGTATTTCCTGAATTTCGATTTCAGCACCTGGCTTACAACAAGGCTGAGCAGCATGAAGACGATGAAAATTAAAATGTACATGGTTGTGGTTTTTTTTGATTCATATTAAGTATTCACAAATCCCCTGCCAATTGCTTTGGAGCGACATTGTGGCAGTACATTCAAATTTAAGCTCCCGAAATTTTAAGATCATCATTTTCATTGGAGGGTTCAATATTCTCATCATGCCAACTTGCATACATGGTATAACTCTTGGCTATACGGTTAACCTGTCCTTCCAGAAGAGCTTTGTCAATGGATTTGATTTTACGGGCAGGAACGCCGGCATAAATACTGCCGGATTCGACCAGGGTATTTTGCGAAACCACTGCACCGGCCGCTATTATTGAGTTGCTTTCGACCACCACGCCATCCATCACAATGGAACCCATACCAATCAGCACATTATCGTGAATGGTGCAACCGTGAACAATGGCAGCATGTGCTATAGATACATTATTGCCAATCGTCACGGGATGTTTCTGGTAGGTGCAATGGATAATTGCTCCATCCTGAATGTTAACGTTATTACCGATGCGTATGGAATGAACATCGCCACGAATTACTGTATTGAACCATACGCTGCAATTGTCGCCCATTACTACATCACCAACAATGGTGGCGTTTTCGGCAATAAATGTATTTTTACCGATGCTTGGGCTGATTCCTTTGATTGGATATATGAGAGGCATTTTATTTGCGATTTACGATTTACGAATGACGATTTACGGTTTACGAATTGATGATTTACGAAATGACGGTTCTTTTTATCATTAACCATGAACTATCCCAATCGTAAATCGTACCTTGATTCCCCTAACCCCTTTTAATCTTCCGGACTGAACACATTTACTTCCATATCGCTAACTTTTGGATAATCAATTGAGAAATGAAGTCCCCGACTTTCCTTGCGTTCAATCGCCATTTTAACAATAAGAGTAGCCACTTTTATCATGTTGCGCACTTCGCAGATTTTGTCGATCAGAACGGAGTGTTTATATAAATCTTCGGTTTCGCGTTCGAGGGTGCTGAGGCGGTCGGCAGCTCTTTTCAGTCGGAGGTTCGAGCGGACAATGCCTACATAATTGGTCATAATTCCCTGCAATTCCCTCATGGTTTGAGTAATGAGAATCATCTCCTCATTCATTACAGTACCTTCGGCATTCCAATCCGGGATTTCGGTACATAATGCTATATGTTTCAGCTTTTCCGATGAATGGATACAGGCACGGTGCGAATAAACCAGCGATTCGAGTAACGAATTACTTGCCAGCCGGTTTGCTCCATGCAGCCCGGTGGATGAACATTCGCCCGAAGCATAGAGGTTTATGATGGAACTGCGTCCCCATTCGTCAACTTTAATTCCGCCACAGGTATAATGTGCGGCCGGAACTACAGGTATCATTTCCTTGGTAATATCAATACCGATGCTGAGACATTTTGCGTAAACGCCTGGGAAATGATCAATTAGCTTGTTTCGGTCGAGGTGGCGGCAATCCAGGTACAGGTGATCTTCACCGCTTATTTTCAGTTCATTGTCAATGGCGCGGGCCACAATATCGCGCGGAGCCAGCGAAAGACGCTTGTCGTATTTCTGCATAAACTCGTTGCTTTTTATATCCTTGAGTATTCCTCCAAAGCCACGCAATGCTTCGGTGATCAGGAATGAAGGTTTTTCTGCAGGATTATACAGTGAAGTTGGATGGAACTGTATGAATTCCATCTTTTCGATGTCCCCCTTGGCACGATAAACCATCGCAATGCCATCGCCGGTTGCGATTGGCGGATTGGTAGTAGTCTGGTAAACATTCCCCGTACCTCCGGTAGCCATTAGGGTAATCTTTGCCAGGATGGTATCAATGCTGTTATTTGTTTTATTCAGCACATAAGCGCCGTAGCAGGTAATATCCGGCGTGCGGCGGTTTACATACAATCCCAGGTGGTGCTGGGTAATGATTTCAACCGTAAAATGGTTTTCAAGGATTTCGATATTTTCGTCTTCGTGCGCACGGGCCAGTAGTGTTTCTTCAATTTCGAGCCCGGTCTGATCCTTATGATGAAGAACGCGGAATTCGGAATGCCCGCCTTCTTTGGCAAGGTCGTACTTGCCAGATGCATTTTTATCAAAACTTACTCCAAGGGCAATCAATTCTTTAATACGTTCAGGCGCTTCGGTAATGGTAAGCCTCACCACGTTTTCGTCGTTCAGGTCGTCACCTGCAATCAGAGTATCCTGTATGTGCTTTTCGTAAGTATCAGGTGTGTACATCACCGTTGCAATTCCACCCTGTGCATATTTGGTGGCAGTTTCTTCGGCTTTGGCTTTGGCAACAATACAAACTTTTCCATACTTAGCAGCCTTCAAAGCAAAACTGAGTCCGGCAATACCCGTTCCAATAACAAGGAAATCAACTTCTCGTCGCATAATAAATCTAATAAAATGCAAATTTAACAATTAACTATGGTCTTTGATCCGGATACTTGATTATTCAACCTTTTCTTTTAATTTTACTCTGCTTAATGCGGAATGGTTTTTGTCAAAAAGTATTAGCACTATTATAGATTTACACATGGTTTAAACGAACTCAAATTTAGTTTTATGAAAAATTTATTCCTTTTACTATCTTTAATAATTGGCGTTTCATGTTTTGCCCAGCAAGTTCAAAATCCTGAATCGAAAGTTACCAATGTTACCTTGTTCCTTTCGGGAGCACAGGTTACTCGCTCTGCCCAGTCATTACTTCCGGCAGGCATTACCGAACTTACATTTTCAGGGTTATCCGAAAATATCGATGCCAATACCATCCGTTTGACCGGAGAAGGTAATTTTACGATTATCTCGGTCAACAGCCGGGTTAATTACCTTAAAACACAGAAAACACTTAAAGATGAAGAAGCTATAACGGCTAAGAAAAAACAGCTCGAAACTCTTTTGGAGGATATCGCTTCGCAGCAGGGCGTTCTGGCTATAGAAGAAAACCTGCTGAAAGCAAACCAGAAGATTGGTTCGCCCGAAAAAGGAGCTACGACTCTTGAATTGAAATCGGCCGCCGATTTTTTCAGGGCGCGTTTTACCGAATTGTCGGAGAAGAAATTAGCCCTGACAAGGAAAGCAGAAATTACCCGTGAAGAACTCAACAGGATTGACGATCAATTGGGTGAGGCTTCGAAGGAAGATGTTAAGCCAACCGGGGAAATTATGGTTCAGGTGATGACAAAGGAACCGATGCAGGCAAAATTCAGGTTAAGTTACCTGGTGAGGACTGCTTCGTGGAAACCGGAATTTGATCTCCGTCTTGATGACATCTCACAGCCTCTTGAATTGTCGCGCAGGGCAAAAATCAGCCAGAACTCAGGCGAGGAATGGAAAGATATAAAACTCACGCTTTCTACCGGTAATCCGAATGAATCAGGAACGGAACCAAAGTTATCACCCTGGTTTATCGGTGGGAATTACAGTAGTTATTTAAATTTAAGCAATAAAACCAGGAACGAACCCGAACGCTCGGTTATCGAAAAGCCAAATACCGGTTATGCTTTCAGCGGGAAAGTTTCCGGAAGGGTTTATTCTGTTGATGATGGATCAGGCATTCCGGGTGTTAGCGTTTTAATTAAAGGTACATCAAGAGGTGGATTGACTGATTTAAACGGCAATTATACAATCTCTGCACAGATCGGGAATGTGCTGCAATACTCATTTATTGGAATGATGCCGGTGAATACCAGTTGTGATAACCCGGTTATAAATATAGGTATGCAGGCAAGTACTCAAATGCTTAATGAATTAGTTGTTGTGGG
>Ga0335397_10004272_pt1 | contig 18922 bp, 14 predicted proteins | sample MAT04_FD_205740 | JGI IMG/M metagenome (GOLD analysis project Ga0335397, IMG submission 205740) | Freshwater microbial communities from Lake Fryxell liftoff mats and glacier meltwater in Antarctica - MAT-04 (spades assembly) (version 2) ... | reverse complement strand
AATTCCATGAGTAACCTCCGTGGAGAGTGAAATCTTAAATGGATCCTTACTTTGCACGGTTGGCTACTTTTTGTCAATCTATTTTAGAACATTTTTGCTCACAGTTTCAGAGTTACACCCAAGTCACATTGCTTGCGCCGTTGGAAATTGTCAGCGCGCGCGGGCGGGCAAAACAAGTCTTTGATTTTGAATATATCTGGGAAGTGTACAAGCCGATCCACCAACGCCGCTGGGGATATTACACCCTGCCCATTTTATACGGCGATGACCTGGTGGCGCGGCTTGACCCCAAACTTGACCGCAAAACAAACACATTGCACATCCTAGGGTTTTGGCTGGAAGATGATGCGCCGAAAGATGAAGCCTTTGCCAAAGCGCTCGGACTCGGACTTGCCAGGTTTACTAAATTGGTAGGAGCGCAGCGAGTTGAAATGGATGCAGTTCAACCGCGGCGCTTGCGGGCACAGGTACTTAAGATACTGAAAGCAATGCTTGACTAGGGACAGGAGTCAATTTATATTACCTTTTAATACTTTGCGTAAAATATTTCAAGTTTTTTTATTTTTTCTTGTTGGTAATTAGCGTAAATTAGATGCGGGGGAGGCGGGAATAAATACTCAAATTATATTTATCAAGGTCAGTTGAAGCAAAATCTATTTATTATTCCAAAATGGGTTTTTCCGATACTACAAGTCCGTAAGGATGGTTGGCATGATCGAGAAAATGAAAAAAAAATCAACTATAGACTTGACGCAGGATGCGCTTAGTCACAGCCGGAATCTACTGCTGGCACTCAGCCGCGCCGCGCAATCCATCCAACGGGCAAGCACCGTGGAGGAGGTCTATCACGCGGTTGGCGACCAGATCAAATCTCTGGGTGGGGAAGTCTGCCTGTTTATGGTTAATGATGACCGTCAGTCATTGACTGTGGTCCACACCACATATACGTCGAATTTAATTCGGTATCTAGAAAAATTGTTGGGGAATAGAGTAATCGGTTATCGCTTTGAGCTTGCGCCAGACAGCCTATATGCCCGCGACATCGCCACTGGCAAAGCTGTCTATGTGCAAATGGCAAAGGAATATGTTGCCGCAACACTCCCGAAGAATTTTCATTTGTTGATTGATCAATTTATGAGCGCCCTGAAAATCAAACAGGGTATTGTTGCGCCCTTGCGTGTGGATGACGAAACGCTTGGACTAATGATCGTTAATAGTCTGTCTCTGAACGAAGGCGATGTGCCCGCCATGGAATCTTTTGCCGGGCAAATTGCGAGCAGTCTGAAAAATATATATCTGGCACAGCAAATACAGGCTGAATTATTCGAGCGCAAACTGACAGATTCGGCGCTACATACATCCCATGAACGCTATCGTATCTTGTTCGACAGCATGATGGACGGCATCTACCGTAGCACGCACGCGGGAAAATTTGTGGATGTGAATCCTGCCATAGTGAAGATGTTTGGATATTCCAGCAGGGAGGAAATGCTGACAGTGGATATCAAAAAAGACCTCTACTTTTCACCCGAAGAAAGAGCCAGTCACATTTTGGATATTGGTCAGGCAAAAGTTGATATCTACCGTATGAGGCGCAAAGACGGCTCTGAGATATGGGTTGAAGATCACGGATATTATGTGCATGACGGGCAGGGCAATATCCTGTACCACGAGGGAATACTGCGCGACATCACCGAGCGCAAACGGACAGAGGAAAAATCGCTCCTGCAAAGCGCCGCACTGGAAGCCGCCGCAAATGCCATTGCCATTACCGATAACAAAGGCATAATCCAATGGGTTAATGCGGCCTGGGTTGCATTGACCGGCTATTCAAAAGAGGAATCCATTGGGCAGAATCCGCGCATTATAAAATCGGAAAAGCACGGTGACGATTTTTATAAAAATATGTGGAGCATCATTCTCGCTGGCGAAGTCTGGCACGGAGATGTGATAAACCGGCGAAAAGATGGCAGTTTATATCATGAAGAAGAAACGATCACGCCTGTAGTGGACAAGCAGGGTAATATAACAAATTTCATCGCGATCAAACAGGATGTCACCAAACGCAAGCAGGGAGAAACAGACCTGGAATACGCCAGGGAAGAACTGGTAAAGGCGAACCTCAAACTTAAATCTGCGTTTGAGCACGAACAACACCTGGCGCGTACCGATGTACTGACCGGCATCAATAACCGCCGTTATTTGTTCGAACTCGCCGAACATGAATTTGGTGTTGCCAGACGCTATCAGCAGCCGCTGTCTGTGATCATGTTTGACCTTGACCATTTCAAGCAGATCAATGACACATTCGGACATGCCACAGGTGACCAGATGTTGGAAAGCGTCACGCAAACCACACGCGCACAATTGCGTGACACAGACCTGATCGGGCGCTACGGCGGCGAAGAGTTTGTGATCATCCTGCCGGTCACAAGCGCGCAACAAGCCTATCTGCTGGGGGAACGCATCCGCACAAGTGTGGCGGCGCTTCGTGTGCAAGCCGAAAGGAGTCCTGCCACCGTTACACTCAGCATCGGCATCGCTGAAATGATCCACACGCCGCAGGATGAATCAGTCGAAAACGTGATCAGCCGTGCTGACGAAGCCATGTACGCCGCAAAGCGAGCCGGACGCAACCGCACCGTGATCTTTGTTGGTGAAAAATAACAACAAAGCCGCCAACGGAGAATTTTTCCATGAAATTTTTTGAAGAGAAACAAAAACGCGCATTGATCATTTTTGCCGCTAGTTTTCTCTTAGGTATGCTGGTTTCCTGCTCCAATTTAGCAACCAACCCGCCAGTCACCAGTATTCTGGTTGACCAAGGCTCACTGCGCGAAAAAAGCATAGGCGTAAACGTTGAACCTTCAGCCATCCCCTGGCTCGGCATTCAACAGAGCGGCGATTGGCAGGAATATCTTCCTTATTTACTGGCTGGAACGCTGATCGTCTTTTTGATTATTTTCATCCTGATCATTTTTACCCGAACCCTGCAAAAACGTGTCAACCAGCGCACCAGGGAATTGAATCAGGCGCTTGCAAGCCTGCAAAAAAGCGAGCGCAAGTATCGCGAAATTTTCAACGCCACGACGGAGGCGATTTTTGTCCACGCTGTGCCAGGCGGACAGTTGCTGCACGTCAACGAATTAATGTTGGCAATGTACGGGTACGAAACGGAAGAGGAAGTGCTGTTCATAAACATGGAAGCCTTGAACGCCGATGAGCCTCCTTATTCACTTTTGGATGCACAGGCGAAAATGGTTAAAGCTCTGGAGGAAGGTCCGCAGGTTTTTGAATGGCTCGCAAAAAAGAAGAATGGTGAGACTTTTTGGACGGAGATTTCACTTCGAGGTTCGCAAATTGACGGGGAGGGTCAAGTCTTAGCCGTCGTCCGTGATATTACCAAACGCAAGCTGGCGGATGAAGAACTGCGCAAATCTGAGGAGCGTTACCGCACCTTATTCAATAGCATGTTGGACGGCATCTATCGCAGCACACACGCGGGAAAATTTGTGGATGTGAACCCCGCCATGGTCAAGATGTTTGGATATTCGAGCAGGGAAGAGTTGCTGGCTGTAGACATCCAAAAAGACCTCTACTTTTCACCGGAAGAAAGAGGCAGTCACATTTTAGATACCGGACACGCGGAAATTGATAAATACCGTATGAGGCGCAAAGACGGCTCTGAGATATGGGTTGAAGATTACGGATATTATGTGCATGACGAACAAGGCAATATCCTCTACCATGAGGGAATGCTGCGTGACATCACTGAGCGCAAACTGTCTGAGGAAGCCTTGCGCGAAAGCGAAAGCCTGCTCAAGCAAGCGCAGGTCATTGCAGATATGGGCAGTTACGTACTGGATTTTTCCAGCGGCATCTGGAAAAGTTCCGCCATTCTCGACAAGCTATTCGGAATAGATGATACATACGTCCGCTCTGTGGAAGGGTGGAGAGATCTGATTCATCCCGATCACCGCCAGCAGATGACCGATTATTTCGCAAATGAGGTTATGGGCAGGCGCGCCCGCTTTGACAGGGAATACAAGATCGTCAGAAAAAATGATGAGGTTGTGCGCTGGGTACACGGAATGGGTCAGTTGGAAGTTGACGCGCAGGATAAACTTTTGAAAATGCACGGAGTGATTCAAGACATCACCGAGCGCAAGCAGACTGAACAATCCCTGCGCGAACACGAACGTCAATACCGCACACTGGTGGAGCAGATCCCAGCCATTGTCTACATTGATGATGTAAGCAATGGCATCCATACCATATACGTCAGCCCCCAGATCGAGAGCATTCTCGGATTCACCCCGGAAGAATGGCGGCAGAAATCTCCCAGCCTGTGGGACTCCCTTATCCACCCGGATGACTATGAATGGATTGATACAAAATACCAGCGCTGCGCCCAAACTGGCGAGCCATTTGAAGCGGAATATCGAATAAAAACCGCCGATGGGCGACTCTTTTGGCTTCACGACCAGGCAATTATGCTGCGCGATGAAAACGGAAACCCGCAGTTAATCCATGGCTTGATGCATGATATTACCGAGCGCAGGCAGGCGGAAGATGAATTGCGCCAGCGTGTGATGGAACTGGAAATGCTCTACGAAAGCGGACTGGCCATCAATCAATTACTAAACCCCAGGGAGATTGGGCAAAAGGTGATTGAGTTGCTCAAACAAAAACTTGGCTGGCATCACACCACCATCCGTTTATATCACCAGCAGGATGAAAGCCTTGAATTACTGGCTTTCAATCAACCGGGATTAAAGAACGATGCGGAATGGAATGAAGTTGAAGACCGTTTTAAAACCTTGATCACGCATTCAAATCAGGGGCTGAGCGGCTGGGCTGTCCAACACGGGCAGGCGATACGCTCCAGCGATCTGCGTAATGACCCGCGCTATGTAGACACCTATCCTGGTTTGCAATCAGGACTTTATGTGCCTATGAAACTGGGAGATCGCGTAATTGGAGTCATCAGCATCGAAAGCGAACAACTCAACGCCTTCAGCAGCGCAGATGAACAATTGACTGCCACGCTGGCTAACCAGGCAGCCAGCGCGTTGGAAAATGCCCGCCTCTTTGAATCGGAACGAAAACAACGGCAGGTATCTGATGCGCTGCGCCATGCGTTGGGCGCCGGCGCATCCATGAGCGCCAGCCTTGATTTTGAAACCATCCTCGACCGCCTCTTGGAAACCCTGGAACGGGTTGTGCCTTTCGAGGGCGGCTCCATCATGTTTGTTCAACCCGAAAAACAAAACATCAAGATTGCAAGAATGCGCGGATATAAAAAACTGGATAAGCAGTCTGTTGAAAAAATCCTCAACTATAGTTTCGATATCACCGTTGCGAAAAACCTGCGCTGGATGTTTGATAATAAGCAACCGCTGGTGATTTCGGATATAGAGCAATACCCGGGCTGGATTCGCATTCAAGAGGCGGGTTTCATCCGCTCGTGGGCGGGTGCGCCGATTATTGTCAACGATGAAGTCATTGCCTTCTTTTCACTTGACAGCAGCGAACCAAAATTTTTCACAACCGAACATGCCGAATTATTGCGCGCTTTTACAGGACAAGCCTCCCTGGCTCTGCAAAATGCCCGCCTCTTCGAGCAGACTGAACACCGCTTTCGGGAGTTCGCCGCGCTCTATCAAACAAGCAATGCCCTCTCTGCCGAAAATGAACTGACCGCCATGCTGCAAGTCATTGTGGAACAGGCTAAAAAAATACTTAATTCTGCATCCAGCGGCATGTATCTCTATCTCGCAGAGAGCAATGAACTGGAATTAACAGTGGATACAACCTCCTATTTAATCATCGGTACACGCCTGCGAGCTGATGAAGGAGCCGCCGGGTACGTGGCCAAGACCCGTCTGCCGCTGCGGCTGGATGATTATGCCACCTGGGAAGGACGCTCGCCAAAGTATGAAGGACAAGTCATTCACGCGATCCTTGAAGTGCCAATGCTCTACGGCGGCGAGTTGATCGGTGTACTGGCCGCAGATGAAACCGGCGATTCAAAACGCAAATTTACCGAAGCCGACGAACGCCTGCTCTCCCTTTTTGCCTCTCAAGCCGCCGGCGCCATTCACTCGGCCCGTCTGCGTGATCAAACTGCGCGCCGCCTAAATCAATTACAAGCGCTGCACCTGATAGACCGCGCGATCTCATCCTCCTTCGACTTGCGCCCCATCCTCAACACGGTCATTGCCCAAACCATCTCCCAGTTGAATGTGGATGCCGCCGACATTCTTTTGTACCACCCCCACCTGCAAACATTGGGTTATGTCGCCGGACAGGGTTTCCGCACACGCGCCATTGAGCAAACCAACTTGCGGCTTGGTGAAAATTTTGGCGGGCGCGCCGCATTCGAGCGCCGGACAATACACGTCCCCAACCTGCGCGAAGTTGAACGCGCCCCTCTTCTGGAAAGCGAAAGTTTTATTGAATATTACGCCGTGCCGCTCATTGCCAAAGGCGAGGTCAAAGGTGTGCTGGAGGTTTTTAATCGTAGCACATTACCTCGAAACCCTGAATGGCTGGATTTCCTCGAAACCCTGGCCGGGCAAGCCGCCATCACCATAGATCAAACGCAACTCTTTGATGATCTGCAACGCGCCAACCTCGAACTTATCATCGCCTATGATGCCACCATTGAAGGCTGGGCGCGGGCAATGGACTTGCGCGACAAGGAAACAGAAAGTCACACGCGGCGAGTGACCGAGTTGACCTTATCCCTTGCCAAAGCGCTGGGCATAAAAGACAGTGACATACTCCACATTCGGCGCGGCGCTTTGTTGCACGATATTGGCAAGATGGGCGTTCCCGACAACATCCTGCTCAAAGAAGGGGATTTAACAGAGGAGGAATGGGAACTTATGCACCGCCATCCGAAATTTGCCTATGAAATGCTTCAACCGATCAAATACCTGCGCCAGTCCCTGGATATACCCTACTGCCATCACGAAAAATGGGGCGGCACAGGCTACCCGCGTGGATTGAAGGGCGAGCAGATCCCGCTTGCGGCGCGCATCTTCGCCATCGCAGACGTGTGGGACGCCATCACAAGCGACCGTCCCTATCGTAAAGGATGGACAAAAGAGGAAGCGTTGGCCTATATCAAAGAACAAAGCGGAAAACAATTTGACCCGCAAGTTGTGGATGTGTTTCTAGGAATGTTCTGGAGCGAAGAGATTTAAATTGTCAGACTCAGTACAAGTGAATGTTATAGTTACATCCCCGCTTGACCGAGCCGATTGAAAGCCGCACAACGGCAAAATTTTTTTGGCAATTAGGCGGCTAAACATATTGTTAGATGTCGTATTCAAAATTTACATGGAGAAAAGTATGCGAGCACTTATATTTGACCTTGATGGAACCCTTGTTGACACCGTCTATGCACATGTTTTTGCATGGCAATGCGCGTTTGCAGAGGCTGGCATGGCAATTGATGGCTGGCGGATTCACCGGCGGATCGGGATGAGCGGCGGCTTGTTTACCCGCGCCGCAGGGCGTGAACTTGGGCACGAACTCAGTCAACAGGAAGCGGCAGATCTTCAAGCGCGTCATGGAGAATTATTTAGAAAACTTCTTCCAGAACGACGTCCCCTGCCAGGGGCGGTGGAACTTCTGCGCTTTCTTCGCACCAACAATATTATGTTCGGTATAGCCACTTCGGGAGGCCGTCCTGAGATCAACGCGTCGCTGGATGCGCTGGAAATAGACCCTGGGGTGCTGGTGGTTGAACGGGGTGACGTAATGCGAGCCAAGCCCGAGCCAGACCTTTTTCTCGCCTGTCAACAGCGGCTGGGAGTTCGAGTGGAAGATTGCTACGTGGTTGGAGATGCAGTCTGGGATCTTTTGGCTGCCCGCCGTGCGGGGATGTTGAGCATTGGTTTGTTGAGTGGCGGATATGGTGAAAATGAGCTTATTCAGGCCGGCGCATTCCGCGTCTATCGTGACACATTGGAGCTATTCCAATCATTAGATGAACTGGGAGTATTGCCGTAACGCTCCATCGGAATCAGTTCTTCACACAAACCAACCCCTTCAAATACGCTCCTTCTGGAAAATGCAAACTGACCGGGTGATCGTTGCCTTGTGATAAATGTTCGATGATCGTCGCATCCGTGCCTGCATCCAATGCGGCGGAGGCGACGATTTTTTGAAAGAGCGCCGCGTCAATTCCGCCTGAGCAGGAATAGGTGAAAAGCATTCCGCCGTGACGTAATAATTTGAAAGCCAGCAGGTTGATATCTTTGTAGGCGCGTGAGGCTTTCTCAGCATGGGCGGCAGTCGGCGCAAATTTTGGGGGATCAAGAATGATCATGTCGAATGAACGATTCTCATCACGGAATTTTCTGAGTAATTGAAAGACATCCCCTTCGAGCCATGTCACTTTTTCAGCGGACAGGTTGTTGAGTGTGATGTTCTCTTTGCCGAGCGCGAGCGCATCTGCGGAACTATCCACGGACAGGACCGACTTCGCGCCGCCTGCCAAAGCATGGATTGAGAATCCGCCTGTGTAGCAGAAACAATTCAATACATCGCGGTCTTTGGCAAATTCACCCACGTGATGACGGTTCACGCGCTGGTCGAGATAGAAACCGGTTTTGTGACCGTGTTCGATATCAACTTGAAATTTCAAACCATACTCGTCAATCGTTAATCGTAAATCGTCAATTGCACCGCGCAAAATTCCGGTGATGGATTTTAGCCCTTCGAGGTCGCGCACATCGGCGTCGGAGCGTTCGTAGATATTTTGGATGCCCGTTTCTTCGACCAAAAGATCGGCGAAGGTTTCCTTCCAGAATTCAGAACCGGCGGTCAGGGATTGCAGGACAAGCACATCGTCGTAGCGGTCAACGATCAGTCCGGGGATGCCGTCTGATTCGGCGTGCAACAGGCGATACGCATTCGTGTGACTTTCGACCTGCAACCTTTGACGCGCTTCAACCGCAGACTTAATTTTCCTGCGAAAGAATTCCCTGTCGACAGGCTCGTCGGTAAACGTCCACACGCGCGCGCGAATTTGCGAGACGGGCGAGTAGGATGCCCGGGCGAGGAACTGCCCCTCGGACGAGATCAGGTCAACGGTTGAGCCGGAGGCGGGGGCTTCATCCACCGGCTTGATGGCGCTGGCAAAGACCCAGGGGTGGCGTCGCAATAAACTTTTTTCACGTCCTGCATTGAGATCCATTTTCATATTATTCACCGGGGAAAGGGCGCAAACGCTGCATCCATTTTTCAGGCTCAGGCAGTTGCGAAAAATCAAATTGTTGATATAAGCCATGCGCGTCGTCTGTGACGAGCAGCCAGCGGCGGATATGGTTCAGGTCTGGGTGTTCGAGGATGCTTTTCATCAGCCATTTGCCCAAGCCCTGACTGCGAAAATCCTCGTGGATGAAGACATCGCAAAGATAGCCGACAACGGAAAAATCAGTAACAACCCGCGCCACACCTATTTGACGCTTGCCTGCATACAAGCCAAAGGCAAGCGAGTTGGCAAACGCCTGATCTGTACGCTCGCGCGGACGCGTGCTCGCCCAATAGGAACGAGCCAGAAAATCGTACACAACAGTCATCTTGAGGCGGAATGGGTCGGTGCTGATGGTGAATTGGTCGTGATGGATTTCGAGCATTTGGGTCATGCGGCGAGTGTATCACAACATGGTATCATCCCTGAAATTCATATCATTGCGAGGACCGTGTTCAGCCTGAAGCAATCTCTTCATAACAGGGGATGGCTTCGGGCAAAAGGCGCCCTCGCAATGACATATAAATTAATGGAGAATTATGTTCAAACCTATTCGATGGAATACTTTTGCCCGTGACTTTATCAGGATCCAAATTGGCTTCTTTTTATTTGGACTGGCGATCACGTTGATGATCCGCGGCAATTTGGGCACGAGTGCCTGGGCGGTTTTGGAAGTGGCATTGGCGCCAAAACTTCACATCTCGATCGGCACCATGACCGTAGTGATGGGCTTCACGGTACTTTTGGGCGCATTGATTATGCGTGAACAACTGGGTTGGGGCACACTGGCAAATATCCTGTCCATTGGACCGTGGGAGGATTTTTGGCTTTCGATCATTCCATCGGTAAAGGGAAATCTGCTCCTGCAAAGTGGAATGTTGTTATTAGCCATTTTTCTGATGGGGCTGGCAAGCGCCATCTACATCGGCGTGGATGCGGGCGCGGGTCCGCGTGACAGCATGATGCTGGCGATCAAGCGCACCACGGGCGTCAGCATTCGCGTGGCGCGTGCAGTCATCGAGGTGACCGTTGTCACAATCGGCTGGCTGTTGGGCGGTCCCGCCGGCATTGGCACTTTGGTTTATGCCCTGCTGGTTGGACCGGCGGTGCAATGGGGTTTCAAAATTTTCAAAGTTCAGCCGCATAAGCCGCTTGAGCCGGAAGTGATTGCCGGGGTTGAGGGCGGCGCGGAGTAATTGTGGATGGCAAAAAGCAGAAAGCAGAAGGCTGAATACGTGTTAAGCCAGGAGAACAAGATGACAGAAAGTGAAACAATGAATCAACCACAAAACCGTTCCACAAGCGCGCTGATCGTATTCCTGGTCTTTGTGCTTCCGATGCCGTTATGCCTGTTCATCTATCATTTCATTGTCTGGTCGACAGAACAAAGCGCGATCATTTCATTGAGCGCGAAGCAATTTGCATGGGCTGGCTTGATCGGTTTAGCCGCGCAAGCCGTTGTGATGACTGGTTTGACCACGGCGCTTTGGCGTTTTACAACTGACGAGCGTTTCAAGCCTGTGTATGCGGGGCTGTTCGGCGCAGCGTTGATGGCTTTCCCGTCTCTGTTATTGCGCGCGCTCGGACCCAACAACGATCAACTGGGTTCGATCTTGCAGGCTGCGCTTGCATTGATTGCATCTTTCATCGTCATCCGTTTTCGCAAAAATAAAATCGTTTGGGGGCGCGAAGCGCTTCCATTTGGATTGCTCGTGGCGGGCATTGGCTTTGCGCCATTTGCAATTTACGGTTCATTCGGTTCACCCGCCGATGCGGTACTGAGTCTGCTGGCGAGTCTTGCGTTTGGTTTGCTGGCTGCCACGTTGATCGAATCCACGACGGGCAATCTGTTGTTGGATGGCGTGGGAATCGGCGCAGTGCTTGCGCTGCTCGCATCGGCAATCGGCTATGACGGCTCGCAATTAATTTTGCTTGCCATTCTTCCAGCGTTTGCATTTGCGATCTCGGCAGTCATGCCGTCCAAACTTGCGGCGGGTGCGGTCACGTCACTGCTGGCGTTTGCCGCGTTGGCGCTCTTCGACCCAACCGAGTTGACCATTGTCCTCGGCGACATTGGCGCGCTTGCATCAAAAACATCCGCCATCGTGATCGGCATCGGGCTTGTGACAAGCCTCGCCGCGTTGACCCTGCGCTTCGTAACCAGATCAAGCTCGGGCGGCGCCGCAAAGCGTATCATCGGATGGACGGGCGCGGTTGGGGTGTGGGTCTCTGTCATCGCCGTGTTCTTTATCTTCGGCAATCCAGGAAATTATGGCGACCGTCTCTTCGTCGTTATGAAAGATCAACTCGACATATCCGATGTGGCAAAAATAAAAGACCGAGATGCAAGGTTGAGCGCCGCGTATGATAAATTAACCGCGCACGCAAATTCCACGCAGGCGGGTTTGCGAAAATTCTTTGATTCAGTTGGCGTGAAATACACGCCGTATTATTTGGAAAATGCGATGGAGGTTCAGGGCGGGACTTTGACTCGATTGTATTTGATGACGCGCCCCGAAGTGGAGCGCGTCATTCCCAGCCCGCGCCTGCGTGCCGCTCCCAAAGATTCTCCCCAGCCTGGAAATTTGACCGAAGTGGATGGCAGTGTGCAATGGAATATTTCCATGATCGGCGCAGACAAAGTCTGGGACGAGTTCAATGTGCGCGGCGCTGGCATTGTGATCGGTCAATCCGATTCAGGCGTGGATGGAAGACATCCTGCGATTGCCAAACAATATCGCGGCTATGTCTCAGGCGACGATTACAACTGGTTCGACCCTTGGGATGGTACCACGTCACCCAATGACGAAGGCGGACACGGCACTCACACCACAGGTACGATCCTTGGTGCGAATGGCATCGGTGTTGCGCCGGAAGCACAATGGATCGGCTGTGTGAATCTGGATCGCAACCTCGCCAACCCCGCGCTGTATTTAAGCTGTATGCAGTTTATGCTCGCGCCGTTTCGGCAGGGCGGCAACCCGTTGACAGACGGCGACCCAACCCAAGCCGCGCACATCCTGAATAATTCGTGGGGTTGCCCCGCCATCGAAGGCTGTGATCCGAACGCGCTGTTGCAAGCGACAAATAATTTGCAGGATGCGGGCATATTCGTGGTTGTGTCCACAGGCAATGATGGCCCCGTGTGCGAAACCGTTGAGTCTCCGCTTTCGTTGTATGACTCCGCTTTTTCGGTCGGCGCAATTGATCAATTGGGTAACATGGCAGATTTCAGCAGCCGCGGCCCCGTCACTGCCGATGGTTCGGGAAGAACCAAGCCTGACATTGTCGCGCCAGGTGTGGATATTCTTTCATCCACGCCAGAAGGGACATACGCCAGTTTTGGCGGCACGTCGATGGCAGGTCCGCATGTGGTCGGCGTAGTGGCGTTGATCTGGTCAGCTCAGCCTGATTTGATTGGCGACATTGACACCACAGAACAACTCATCATTGATACCGCCCAGCCGTACACCGGCAATACATCGGTGGGATGTTTCAGCGGCGGTACGCCGAACAACGCGTATGGCTATGGCGTGGTGGATGTGTATGCCGCAGTGAAGAAAGCGTTGGGTAAATAAATTTCATGTGGATCTATTTGATTCAAGGCATTGGCTATGGACTGGCTGCGGCATCTCAACCTGGGCCGTTCCAAACGTACATCATCTCGCAAACATTGACTCGCGGCTGGAAGCGGACTCTGCCCGCCGCGCTCGCCCCGCTCGTCAGCGACGGTCCGATCATTTTGGTGTGTCTGCTGGTGTTGAGTCAAGTGCCGGTACTGTTGCAGAGATTTCTTTACATTGTAGGCGGGCTGTTTATTTTGTATCTTGCCTACGGCACATTTAAGTCGTGGAAAAACTTTGAGCTGCAAATTTCACAGCCAGAATCCACTGGACAGCAAAGCATACTCAAAGCCGCGTTGATGAATGCGCTCAATCCCAATCCGTATATTTTCTGGACGCTGGTTACAGGTCCCATTTTGATCAAAGGCTGGCGCGAAACACCCGTCAATGGGATCGGGTTTCTGGCGGGGTTTTATGTAACCATGATATCAAGTCTCGCAGCGATTATTCTTGTCTTTGGGCTTGCGTCACGATTGGGTCCAAAGGTGAATAAAATACTACTGGCAGTTTCCGCGCTTGCCTTATTTTGTTTTGGGCTGTATCAGTTGTGGTTGGGGATGATGGGTGGATAGAAAATGGAATCAAAAGTCGCTAGACTTTTGATTCTTTGGATAGCCCTTTTTTCACGCCAATACCCTTTTTATACCAACGTCAGGGGACGTTGGACTCCAATAAAAAAACTCCGCTGTGCCGGGGGCTTAGCCCTCGATACAGCGGAGTTTCATCCTTCATCCTTCTCCCTACACCACACTCTCGGCGACTGTCTTCCCATAGCCCAACAGCGCTTTGACCATTTCCTGTGTCCGGCCTTCGGCATAGACCCGCAGAACGGGTTCTGTGCCAGACGGGCGGATGAGCAGCCACGAGTCGTCAGCCATGATGTATTTCACGCCGTCACTTTGGCTGATCTCTTCCACCTTTCGACCGCCAATCTCGCTCGGCGCTTTCTTGGTCAGGAACTCGGTCATCTCGGCTTTGGCTACGGGACGGCTGAGACGCAAGTCCACGCGCTCGTACAGGGCGGGGCCGACATCTTCGAGCAGGTCATTCACCATTTCAAACAAAGGTTTATTCGCCGCGGCGATCATCTCCACGATCAACAAACCCATGAGCGGGCCGTCGCCTTCGGGGATGTGTCCCTTGAACGAGATGCCGCCCGATTCTTCGCCGCCGATCAGCACATCTTCCTTCATCATGTAATCTGCGATGTGATTGAAGCCCACCGGCGTTTCATATAATTTCAAGCCGTAGCGTTTGGTCAAACGGTCGATCATGCGCGTGGTCGAAACCGTGCGGACAACTGCGCCTGTCCAGCCGCGTTTTTCAACCAGATATTTCAAGGCCAAAGCCATGATCTTATGCGGATCGACAAAATTTCCACGCTCATCCATCGCGCCGATGCGGTCTGCATCGCCGTCGGTGACGACACCGAAGTTTCCCATGCCTGAGCTGACCGCGCTAGCCAGCGGCCCGAGATATTTGGCGATCGGTTCGGGATGCACGCCGCCGAAGCCGGGATTCATCTCGCCGCGAATTTCAGCGATCTCACAGCCTGTGCCCTGCAAAAAGGATTTGATCACGCCGCGCCCTGAGCCGTACATCGCATCCACCACAAAACGCTGCGGATTGTCCGCGATGATGTCGGTGTTGATCAGCGTGTGCAGGTGTTCAAAGTACGAAGGCAGGGGATTAAATTTTTGGATCAAACCCGCATCGCGCGCTTTTTTGAAATCCATCAAATTGGGTCCGCGCGCCTGTTCTTCGTTGTCGTTGATATAGACTTCCACGCGGCGGCATTGTTCGGGCAGCGCCGAACCGCCGAACGCGCCTTTGAGTTTCAATCCGTTATAACGCGGCGCATTATGTGAGGCTGTGATCATCATGCCTGCGATGGCGTTGTTATGTTTGACTGCGAATGAAATAACAGGCGTTGGCGAATCAGATTGCGCCAACAGCACGGTGAATCCGTTTGCGGCGAGCACGCGCGCAACTTCACCCGCGAAACGGTCGGAAAGAAAGCGTGTATCGTAGCCGACCACGATCTTATGTCTGTCGGGGATCTGTCCGCCGTTCGCAGACTTACCCACAGGACTGCTTTGCTTGTCCACAGGACTGCTTTGCTTGTCCACAGGACTGCTTTGCTTGTCCACAGGACTGCTTTGCTTGTCCACAGGACTGCTTTGCTTGTCCACAGGACTGCTTTGCTTGTCCCAATGGTCAGAAGCCACAGCATCTGCGATGGCTTGGGTCACAATACGAAGATTGTCGAATGTAAAGCTATCTGAAATGACGGCGCGCCAGCCGTCGGTACCGAAATGAATGGGCATGTAGGGGTCTCCAAAAGGATGAAGGATGAAAACAATGCGTGAAGAACAAAGGATTTATTCATCCTTCATCCTTTATCATTCATCCATGATTTACGGGGCAGGGGTAACGCCAACCGTCGGGGTTGCGGATGGATTGAAATTGGGCGCGGGCGTGGCGTAGCTGACGACTGATTCGAGCAACCAGCCTTCCACGCGCTGACTGTTGCGGGTGACAATGACATGGATCCACGCTACGCCGTTCACCTGCTTGAAGTCCGGGTAAATCTCGACGATGGTGCCATTGTCGAGGGTCATCAAATATTTTCCGTTGGGAGTTTGGCGCAGGTTTGCGCCGCCGCCTTCACTCGCGCCGACTGTGCCGGGGATTAGTTGTGGATCAATGGTCAATGTGACCATTGGACTGGCAGCAGGCGTGAGCGGTGTTGCGCTTGGCGATGCAGTTGCCGCTGCAATTGTGACTGTGGATGTGACGGTTGCGGTGGCAGTGGTCGTGACGGTGCCGATTGTTGGTGTGACGGAAATTGTCAACGAGATGGTCGGAGTCTTTGAAGGTGTGGGACTGCTCATCGTGGTGGCGGTCAGGCTCGGGGTGAGGGACGGAAGCGGGGTCGGCTTAATCGTCAAGGTGGGTGCGGGGGCGGAAGTCGCAATGACCGGAGTATTCGGTGACGACAAGCCTCCGCCCATAAAGATGATTAGAGTCCCAACGAAGAACAGGAGTGCGATTCCGCTAAAGATGATGCCCTGAATGGTGGGACGAATTTTCAAGACAAAGAGTGTCAACAGACCGATGACACCAGCCAGGGCGAAGTGAGTGAAAAAGACATAAATAGCCTCAGGCCAAATGCTTGCGAGACCGGAACCAATTCCAAAGCCAGCCGCGTTGATCGGTAAATAAAGCGCATACGCAATTACAACACTTGGAAGAAATGGTTTGCTTTCCGAACGCACGAAGGACGCCACCAATGTAATTGCACCGATGACAAGCACGATCAATTCGGGAATCCATAAACGCGAATGGTCGTAAACATCGGTAAGCGTTCTGGGCGGGATAAAGCGTATGACGATCCCTACCAGCAAGCCGCCAAGGAATACCAATATCGCGCTGATCAGCAAAGCCATGAATGTTTCAAAAAAGAAACGCGGTGAGCCTGTCAGGATCGAGAGCAGGAAACCCACCCAGGGAGTCATGAGCGGAGCGGCAAGGATGCCAAGCAAAAGAATGGCTTGTGAATTAAGCAGAAAGCCAAGTCCGAGGATTGCGCCGCATGTCAGTGAAAAGACAAATAGTTCAACGGATGGATAGGCGCGGCGTGCAAGCGCGGAGATGAGCGCGGCTTGCCCTTCGGCATCGGCGGGGAACATCTCGCGGCGGTTGGCGCGTCGACGGCGGCCGCGGGCGGCGTTTGCATCACGCACGGGCGGCAGGGTTGGAGTGGGTTCAGTGGGAATAATAGGTTCGTTGGAAAAAGACATAGGATTTTTTTATTTTCTGGAGTTCGGAAGTTCTCCGTCCGAAAGTCCGATTATTTTTTCGCTTTCTCAAGCAGATCAAATTCAATCATGGTCTTCCATTATACAGGGGATGGATGGAGTGTGGGAAGTGGGATTTGAGCTTCATTGGGAGTTGCCGTGATCCCCCCCACATATGGTGGTGGTTCTCGCCAAAATGCGTTTTTTGCGCCCAACTGTGGAAAAATCACGGCAAATCCTAGAGAGCCGGATTTGATTCAATTACTTTCGAAATCATTATTGCCTGCGGAGTATAATTTCAAAAGAGGAAACTTCGCATGGATATTGACTATAAATTACAAGGCGTTCAATTTGAATGGGACGAAAATAAAGCAGAAATCAATATCAAAAAACATGGTGTCACATTTGAAGAAGCCACCGAAGTTTTCTTTGACCCGTTCTACCAAACAGGTGATGCGTCCGTAGATGACAAGGAAAATAGGGACTTTATCATCGGTTATACTTTCTCACAGCGGCTTTTGTTGGCTGTATATACTGAGCGTAAAGAAAAAACCAGAATTATCTCCGCGCGCCCTGCGACCCGCGCCGAAAGGAAAGTCTATGAAGAAGCAAACTAATCCACCCTTGAAAGCTGAAGAAGGTTTTGAGTTGAAACTTCGCACGCGGAGCAGCAAACCTGTGACCATTCACATCCCTGCGGATACGCTGGCTTCTTTGGAAAAAATCGCGGCAGGACGCGACATGTCTGTGGAAGCCCTGCTCAAGTTGTACATCGGACAAAATATGCGGCAGGATTTGGCGAGACTCTCCGCAGACCGCGTGTTGGAAAAGACTGAACAGGTGCTGACCAAACACATCAAGTCACAAAAAGAGGTTTCCGCGATCTTGAAGGAAATTCGCGTGGAATCTGTTTCGTAAGCAATTCTCATTATGAACGCTGAACTTCGCGTGTCGTTGCGAGGAGGGGTCTTGCTCTTTCCGACGGCACTTGCGCCGTACGCCAGTGCGGTGAGCAATCCTCTGTTATTGGAGGTTGCTTCGGGCAAGAGCAAAAACGCCCTCGCAACGACATATTAAAACAAGATAACCGCCATGCCAAAACCAATTACGCAGAACACTTTGTATTACGGGGATAACCTGCCTATTTTGCGCGAGTACATTCCCGATGAATCGATTGATTTGATCTATCTCGACCCGCCGTTCAATTCCAGCCGTTCGTAGTTAAAAAGGAAGTTCATCATGCCGCTCTATCAAATAAAACAGCAGAAAACGCAACAGATTAAACCGTCTTCATTCAAAAACGAAAAAGAACTTCAAAAGATGTTTGAAGCAAATTTGGATGAATTGCTTGGCGCTCGTTATGTAGCATCAGAATTTACAACCGGTGACAGGCAGCGTGGACGAATTGATACTTTGGGAATTGACCAGGATGGAACGCCTGTCATCATTGAATACAAAAAGACAGCCAAGGAAAATGTTATCAATCAAGGTTTGTTTTATTTGGACTGGCTCGTAGACCACAAAGGTGATTTTACACTTGCCGCCCAGGAACAACTTGGAAAAGATATTGAAATAGATTGGTCAAGTCCAAGATTGATTTTGGTTGCCGAGGGATTTTCAGAATACGACAAATATGCGGTAAACCGTATTGGCGCAAATATCCAGTTGTGGACATATAGAAAATACGGAAACGATTTTCTGTTTTTAGAGTCAATCTTTGCCACGATCAGTCAGAAATCATCCAAAAAAGATAAGGTGGATACCAAAGAGGAAACTGATAATAAAGGAACTGAAGAAGATATCGCGTACACTTTGGAATACCACTTGAGCGAAAAACCTAAAGAAACAAAGGCTCTCTTTGAAGCCTTGCAGGAAAGAATTTTTTTATTCAATGATGACAGCGATATTATCGAAAAGCCAAACAAGACTTATGTAAGTTACAAGCATGGCAAGAATTTCTGTGAAATTCAAATTCAGGCAAGCAGATTGAAAATATGGTTGGATATTCCGCATGCTGAATTGGAAGATCCCAATAAAATAAGCCGGGACGTATCAAAAATTGGGCGTCACGGAACTGGAGTTACAGAAACAAATTTCTCTGATTTATCCGAGTTAGAGATTGTAATGAATTTGATTGAACAATCTTATAAGCCAGGGCTGTTCAGTTCTAGATTCCAAAGGTCTCAGTCCACATCTCCAAGGCATTTTAGAGCGGAAAACGGTTAAAAAAC
>Ga0335397_10004270_pt1 | contig 18924 bp, 9 predicted proteins | sample MAT04_FD_205740 | JGI IMG/M metagenome (GOLD analysis project Ga0335397, IMG submission 205740) | Freshwater microbial communities from Lake Fryxell liftoff mats and glacier meltwater in Antarctica - MAT-04 (spades assembly) (version 2) ... | reverse complement strand
TGTGAACTGAAACAGCGCAATCAGCACGACAAACAGAATCGGCAGCGTGAGGATGAGTTCCATCGTCAGCACGCCGCGACGAGCAGGCCGAGAGTCATGCGCCGAGTCTCGAGTGACCGCCGAAGCGGATCGCCAGACCCGCCCATGCCGGCTCTTGGTACTCGTCTCGGGACTCTGGACTATTTTACGCCCGGCAATCATGCGGTTTCTCGTTCGGCAGTCGGCTGTCACACATCAGGGACCGAGTTGTCCGTGCGAAATGGCCACGCTGTCGAGCAGCATGATCACCCATGTGGCGATAGCCACCGGCACGGCAAAAGCCATCACCCGGCGTTCTCGACGCTGTTGGATCGTTTCGGTCGTCACAGCGCGTCCTTGCGCGTCGGTTCTCCCGGTCGCCAGATATTGTTGTTTCACACGCTTCACACCATGTCGCATCACGGCCCAGGCCATAATCAGCCCTGTGCCGAGAATCACGAACACCATGCTTAAAACCATGGCGTATAACGTCAGCTTGAATCCTAACCAGACGCTGAGCGCGCCCATCAATTTCACATCACCACCACCGCCGCCGCCGATGATCCACAGGACGAAGAACGTCCCGAAACCAATCGCGAAGGCACGTCCCGCATCTGCCAGCCCCGGCCACTGATGAAACACGGCTTGATAAACCAGGCCGGCGAAAAACGCCGAGATGGTCAACCAGTTCGGAATCCGTCGCGCACGGGTATCGGTATACGCCGAGATTCCCGTCAACAGCAGAACGCCGAAAATGAAGACCGCGGAAGGCAGCCACTCGGGCATGATGTCGTCCTAATTCGTGTCCAGAGATCATCTTCCCTGAGTGTCGCGCCGCAATCCGACCAATCGGCTCACGACGCAAATTCGCCAGTAACGCTGCGATCCGCGCGAACTCAGGGATGTCGTCCTCCCAAACATAGTTCAAAATCCGCAGTCCGCCTGATTGTGAAGCCGAACTTGAATCAGAACGTCAACCAATGTGGGATTTCGGCGACCTGTTGGAATTCAGTCTGCAAGATGGGTGGAGTTGGAACAGACCTCTCTTGAAGAAGTTGCGTGAAAAGTAGGGGTTTTGGGATGAGCAGGGCGATTTTAACGATTATGACGATCTTGCCTCGGAGTTCAGACTGGTCGTCTGGAAGGAGTTCGACGATAATCGCGGGACAGAAAAAGGAGTTGTCATGCGGGAATTTTTACAGGCCGCCGAAGATGCGGCCCGTCTTGCCGGCCAAGTGCTGCGGAGTTGGTCCTCACGCTTCACCGTTCGCGAGAAGAGTCGGTCAAATCTCGTCACGGAAGCTGATTTGGCCGCACAAACGGTGATTGCGGATTTGCTGCGTGCAAGGTTTCCTCAGCATGCCTTATTAGGTGAAGAAGACCTCGGGCATGACGGGCATGACGCCGAGTTCTGCTGGATCATCGATCCGCTCGATGGCACCACCAATTATGTGCACGGCTTTCCGTATTACGCGGTCTCCATCGGCCTGGAACACCAGGGCGAAATGATCGCGGGGGTGATTTTCGATCCGGTTCGCGATGAACTCTTCCTGGCGTCAAAAGGGGGCGGCGCCTCGCTCAATCGGCGGCCGCTTCGCTGTTCCGAGATTGGGTCGCTGGATCAATCGCTGGTGATTGCCAGCCTGCCAGTCGGGACGGAAGCCACGGACTTGGCCGTCAAACGGTTTCTCACCGTGTTGCCCCACGCGCAAACTGTGCAGCGCACGGGGTCTGCGGCGATGAACCTGGCGTACCTGGCCGCGGGGCGACTGGAAGGCTTTTGGTCGTCCAGTTTGAAGCCGTGGGACATGGCCGCCGGGGTGCTGTTGGTGACCGAAGCGGGTGGAAAAATCACCCGGATGGATGGCGGGCCGTTCGAGTTGCGGCGGGCTGACTTGCTGGCGACCAATGGCAGCGGGGTACATGCCGAACTTTGCAACCTCTTGTCGTCAAAGTAGTTGCGAGTATCCTTTTGTAAATCTCCTTTCCTTCGCGGGGGAAGTGAGGTAGGATTGGGTAACCTTTCGGGACTCTGCGTCCCAAGCGTTTCCCCGTCGGCTGAGGTGGCGTTTCGCACGAAGCCGGCGTCAAAAAGGGATTTGGTTGGTGATATTTCCCGCACTTCGCTCTATGACGCTCGTCCCCACCCGACCGGAATCAGCCGGTGCGGTGACATCTTTGCCTGCGCGCCGCGGGATTGATCGGCACTTGGCCGCAGCGGTCGTCGCCTGGATCTTGCTGGCGGTCAGCGGGCTGCCCAGTTTGGCTGCACAAGAGACTGCTCCCGCGGACACAACTCATAATAAGGAATCGGCCGTTGGGTCGGAATGGAAATCGACTCCCGCGAAGTCTCGTTCGATCCTCGATCTTTTGCCGCCCGATCTAATTTTTTTGCCGGACCGCAACAACCAGTTGGTACCGGTTCCGCGTGAGGCGACGCTGGAAAAATGGTTGGAATCGTTACGTCAACCTCGGATCAAGCCGACGGAGATTCCCGCTCCATCGATCGCCAGCATCGAATTGACGGGAACGGCCGACGATGAGCGGGCCATTTTGGTCGCACGTTTTGTGATTCAAAACGAGCGCAGCGACGGGTTTGTCACTCTTCCGTTGGCACTGCACGAGGCGGTGCTGAGGCACTACGATCATGAAGGACCGGGCGACTTCGAGTTTCAAGCCAACGACCGTACCCTCGGTTCCGTCTGGTGGCTGCGCGGTGCTGGCGAGCACATTGTGACGATGGAAATCAGTGTGCCGGTCAAACGGCAAGGCACCGGCCGTCGTTTGCAGTTATCACTCCCCGATGCGGCGATGAGCCGGCTGAATCTGGCCACGATGTTTCGGGGCGTCACGGCGAAATCGGTGAGCGGCGAAATCCAGGTGATCAACCCACCGGATCAGGTCTCTCGTATCGAAGGTCTCGGGTTGGGGACCAAGTTGGACCTGACCTGGCAACCCATCGTGGCGGAATCTCCGGCGGCACCGTTGCTGGAAGCGGATACGACGATCATGGCGCATGCGTCGCCGGAGACGCTGCTGGTTGAGGCTTATCAGCGATTGGCGGTATTGCAGGGATCAATTTCGGAAGTCGCCGTCCATTTGCCCCCCGGAGCCGAATTGCTCTCGATCGAGGGCCGCGATTACCGCGCTCATCGCATCTCCGCGGATGCGCCAACACGCGTCTTGGTGCAATTGGCACCTCCCAGCACGGGGCAAATCCCGCCACCACCGATTCAACTTAAATGGACCATTCGTTTACCGGCGGTGGAAAATCGCCGGTTCACGCTCGAAGGTTTTCAAGTGGAGCAAGCTCGCAAACAAAGCGGGCAGATCGGGCTGATACCCGTCGAAGGTTTGCGGATGGCGGTGTCGAATGCCGATCATCCCCACTTGCTGCGGATCAATGCGGCCGAGTTGAAGCCACTTTCGGCGCAGGTTTCGCGTGCCTATCGCTTTTTCAGCCAACCGTTTCGCATGGTTCTCACGGCAGAGACAATCGAGCCTTATTTCACGGTCGAACCCCGTTTCACCCTGCATGCCCGGTTGGACGAGGTCACGCTGGAAGGGGTGTTCGCCGTCAAGATTCTGCGTGGCGACTTACGTTTTATTGAACTGGATTGGCCGAACTGGAAAGCCGACGGCTGGATTCTGGAATCGGTCGAACCACAAGGCGAAGTCCTCGAAGGAGGTGATCCGGAACGAGAGAGCCAACCTGGACGACTGCGGTTGCCGCTGGTGTCCGATCATGGCGATCAGTTCGTGTTGCGTTTGAAAGCCAAGCGACCGATGCGCGCGGGCGAACCGGGGCCGGTCTCGCTGCCGCGGATCGTGTCATCCGAATATGTTCCATCCACGTTGCGACTGGTTGAAGCCGATAACTTGAGTTGCGAATTGACGCCGATCGGCGAGACAGTGCTGGATCTGCAAACGGCGGACGGGGTGAGTCGCCAACCAGAGGGCAATTTAGAAGAACTCGGCCGATCGCGCAGTTATCGAATCGCGGCGGGCGAGCAACTCTTTACGTTGCGTGCCGTCAAACAGGAACGCCGGGTTCAAGTCTCGTCGGTGACATCGCTGGAGTTGGCGGGAAATCGAATCCGCGGGATGCAGCAATTTCAATTTGATGTGGCCCACGAACGACTGGGAAAGGTACGGATTGCCGTGCCGCGCGCCTGGCGCGACTCTCCACTCCGATTTCAGTTGGACGGAGATCGTCCGTTGCCGGTGACTTGGCAAGGCGAGGACACGGAGAACTTCGCCGTGGCTTTGGTCGCATTTCCTGAGCCGCGCCTGGGGCCATTTTCGTTGCAGGCCCTGTTCGAATTGCCGTTGACGGATGCCGTGTTGACGGGTGAAAGCGATGCCGAAGTGCCGATCTTCACCTGTGTCGACCACGTCTTCGAGCGGATCGAACTGCAGGTGGCACAGGATGACGCTCCGCTGATTGCCGTCGCCGATGCCACCTGGAACCCGCGCACTGAGATGTCTGGTCGGACGACGTGGGTGGCCGCCGGTCCGGCGGCATCGGTTCGCATTCAATTGGATTCGGGCGGCGGGTCGCAGACGGCGCTCATCACGGCGGCGGAAATCTCCGGCGAATGGGATCGCCAGGGGACGGCTCGGTGCGTCGCGAGGTATCGACTTTCGGGTTGGTTCGCACGCATCGGAATCGTATTGCCAGCCGATGCCACGCTGGTGCAGGCGGCGTGGGATGAACGCGTGCTCTCCGAACGTGGCGATATCGTGGGCGATACCCGTCCGCGCCACTATACGTTACGTGTTCGATCCGCCGGCACGGAACGCGAGGAGCATTGGTTGACGCTGCATTACCGGCTGACATCCAAACAAGCCTGCGGATTATGGAACCAATGGACCTTTCCGACGCCACAACTGCCGCAAGCGCGCTGGATGGCGGAAGGCCGTTGGCAGATTCGGTTTCCGAGTGATCAGCATTTATTCGCTTACGGAGCCGCGGTGACACCCGAGTTTCGTTGGCAGCGGCAAGGAGCGATCTGGAAACGAATCAGCCCCTCGTTCGCCATGGCAGAGACAACTCCTGTGGGGGCGGGTGTCGTCACCACACCGGGGACATCGCCCGGCAATGTGTATGTGTTCCGACAGTTCGGAGAATCCCAGGGATTTCGCTTTGCGACCATGAGTGGTCCGATGATTCTGTTCGTCGGCGCTTCGGTATCGTTAATGGCCGGATTTTTATTGTTACGGGTCACTCGGCTGCGAAGCTTGTTGACTGCCTGGTTCGCGGTGTTCGCATTGGCCTGGGCGGGGTTGTGGTTTCGTCCGCAGTTGGAAGTGTTGTTGCAGCCGATTCTTGTCGGCATGCTGTTTCCCGTCCTGGCCGTCTGGTTGCAAGGGTTGCGTCGACGGGATGATGCCGCCGTCTTGAGTTTCGATCCGCTGCTGGAACTGTCCGAACCTCGCTCCTCGATCAACACCGGACGATACTCCGGCGAGTCGCTGGGACAGGAACCCGTCTTGGTGCGATCACCGTCGGGCAGCACGCATGATTTCTTGCGGACCGGATTGGGCAGTGGCGTGCCATGAACCGACACTGCCGCACAACCGGTTCGCGCCGGCTCGACCTCTTCATCGCTCTGACGTGTGTGATCCTCGGTTCAGCGTGCGTGTCGTTCGCCGAGTCGCAGCCTTCGATTGCATTAGATTCGATCCAGCGAATCGACGTGCCCGATGATCGGCCCGAAGCCTGGCCATTCCGCTATGAACGGTGGGTGCCGCTCAATCGTGACGACTTTGAAAAGCTGTTGGAGAAACGGACGCCACCGCCGGTCGGCCCAACCACTGCGACATGGCACCAGGTCCGCTATACGGCGGTATTCGCGGGCGATTCGCTCGGGCAAGGCCGATTTCAGACCCAATGGCGGACAACAGACGCCACGCAGCGCATTGCCAGCCTGGGGACGCCGAATTTCGCCCTCGAAGAATTAAGTTGGTCCGACGGCCCCGCCGTGTGGGGGACCGATCTAGCTGCTCGGAATTGGCTTTGGCTGGATCGAAAACAGGGCACATTGGAAGGCCGCTGGTCCCGGCGCGGCCGCCTGCTGCGCTCCGGGGTGGCGTTCGATCTGGAATTTCTGCCGGCCACGGTCACCCAATTAGAAATTGAAGTCCCGCAGGGTTTGAACGTTGTTTCCGAGACCAGCACCGTCGAAATCCTACCGCTGAGCGACGATCAGGCCGCGCGCGTCTGGCGGATTGTTATCGGCCCCGAGGCGCGCTGCCGACTGGTGATCGCGCCGACATCGCCCGCCGAATCGGGTGTTCCGACTGTGCTTTATGAACAGGAAACCTCCTTCTCCTTCGGCAGTGACGACCTGCTGATCTTTCCGGTGTTTCAAGCGGAAGTTTTAGGCGGTGCGATCGATCGGCTCACCATCACCACGCCGCGAGCGGTCGACATTCTCGCCGGCACTTATGGAGATCAGACCGCGTTAAAGGTCGAGCGGATGGCCGTGGAAGGTCCCGCCACGCACTGGTCGATCCAATTGCCGGAACCTGTTCGCGGTCGCTTGAAGCCAATTCGGCTCGACGGGACCATGCGTCGCGGCACCGGCGATTCATTAACGATCCCGCAGATTGGGCTGGAAGGAGGCGTCTGGCTCGATGGCCGCGTGAATGTCACCGTCTCGCGACCTTGGGAACTGCGGTCCTATCGGGCGACCGGATATCGGCAGCTGGCCCCGCCGGCAACCCGGGTTGACGGCGAGTCGATCTCCTTTCAACAACTCTCGACACGCCCGCAACTGCTGCTGAGCATCGAGCGGCCCACGACGGAACGCGTGGCCCATGCGTTGAATTTGCTGTCCACGTCGGAAGACATGTGGACACTGACTTCGGAGATTGCCTTCGGTTCGCGCAGCGGCACCGTTTTTCACGCATCCTGCCGCATTCCGGACAGCTGGCATGTCACGAGCGTGGTGCAGCTCGGCGGCGGACGGGAAACCGAAGAACTTCCCGGTTGGGAAGTTCAAACACATCCCGAATCGGGTCAACTGCTGCTGATGGAGTTCTCCGAAGGGCTGCTGCCGGGACAAATCAACGCGTTGCGAATCGTCGCGCAGCGGAGTCGCTCCACGGGCGACGCGCCATTCGGCTGGCCGGTGATTTTACCCCTGGATTGCGAATCGTCAGAAGTTCTCGTCACGGGCCGCCTGGCGGATTTGAAATCGGTCGTGCCACAGGTCGGCGAAGTCTTGGAACCGTTCGACGCGGCATCAGCGGCGGCTGTCTGGAATACGCTGCCGTCCTGGTCGCGTGTCAGCGCCGCGGCGGAACCGACAATCCAGTTGCTACAGGTGACCAATCTCGATTCCGTGCGGACGACGGCGAATCGCGATCCACATCGCACCCTACAAGCCGATGCAGAAATTCAGGTGAACATCGTCGGCGAAGAAGTCAGCGAGCAAATTGACATTCAGCTGCGTGGGGTCTCCGCCCAGCGTGAGCAGGAACTCCAGTTCTCGTCTTCGTTGTCGGGCATGATCTGGTCTCTTGTGGAATTCCCGCAAGAGGCGCTCGTCCCGCGGCGTGTGACGCAGCCGAGCGGTGCCGCAGCGGGGGAACTCGAAACCTATCTGTTCATTCTGCCGGAGTCCACTCCCGATACGGTGACGTTAGTTGGTCGCCGAACAGCAGCCATTCAGAGCGGCATTCCGGTCCCACTCGTCTTTGTGCCAACAGCGCGGCAGTTTCTTGGCCGCGTGACGGTCACCGTAGATCGCGCGGATGTTTACCGCTTGATCGAAGCAACCGCTTTGGGGCATGCTTCGCCATCAATTCTCGCGCGCGAGCCGGAAGCGCTCAATGAGGAGCCGAAACGTTGGACCTATCGGACTCCCGAACGCAACTGGGAGATTCTCACGGAGAATCGACAGTCGCAGAGTCTGGAACAAGCCGTTTATGTGCTGAGGTCGCTGGTCAGCGGCGAACCTGGCGGTTTCGATTATCACGAACTGTCGCTGAGCGTGCCCGCCGGAATCGATCTCGGGCAAGTTCCCGTGGGATTGAGCCAACCGGCGGAATGGATCGCCGTGTTGCAGAATGGTCATCTGATGCCGACGATTCGCGAAGGGGATCGCTGGCTGCTGACGGGGTGGAATCAATCAGCCGGGGGAAAATTGCAGATACTGTATCGCACGCCCCTGGATGCCAGGCTGTTGCGGACCAGCCATCAGTTGGTTGTGCCGGAACTGCCGTGGCGGTGCGCGTCGTTCTCCTGGCAAGCGTCGTTGCCGCCGCATGGCGATGTCTTCTCACTCCCGGGCGATTTCACGCAGACTCGTTTAACGGCTGGTGAATCGTGGCGAGAAAGATTGTTTGGTCCGCTCAGCCATCCCGCTGTTTCATCGCGCGTTGCACTCCTCGCACATCAGGACGCGAACAGCAGTCCCGTGATCATTCCTGTGGGAGCAGCCGCGGCAGTCGTGATGACCGAGTTTCATTTCCCCACGACTTGGCCGACGATTTCGGCTTCAAGTTTCGCTGTCCCTGTCGAGGTGACGTTCTCCGTCTGGGATGGAGCGGCCGTGCGCCTGCTCACCTGGACAATCCTGCTCGCGGGGTTGCCGTTAGGCTGGTGGCTGCGCCGCAGTGTCGGCGGCCGTCGGACTTCCTGGCTGGCCGGCTTGCTGGCCGCAGCGGGCAGCATGGCGGTGTTCGGCCCGGATGTCTGGAACCTCGTCGCCGGCGGCGGGTGTGCCGGTTTGCTGATGGGCTGTCTGCTGCCGATTGACCGGTGGTATACCGATCGCAGACCCATCCCGGTCTTGCCGGACCCCTCCGGCAGTACGGAAGTCTTCCGCCGTGCCATCACGCCGATCGGCATCGGCCTGCTGCTGGGGCATAGTCTAACAGTGGCACTCGCGCAAGACACCGCCAGCACCCCGGCAGCCACCGCACCCCGGCTCGAAAACGAAGGTCGGCCGTGGCGTGTCTTGATCCCGGTTGGTCGCGATGGGGAACCATCGCGAAAAGTTCCGGTGGTCTACGTCACGCCGGAACTTTATGACAGTTTATCTCCCACGGATTCCGAGAAATCGTCCGAGCCGATGCAATGGATTTCCGCCGCGGACTGCATGATCTTTTCAGCCGATAATCGACGGCTGGGGATGAAGGTCCGCTACCAGCTCGCGGTGATCAGCGCCTCGCCGCCGACGGAACTGCAAATTCCTTTGGATCGGGGCTGGCAGGCCGGTTTGGAAAGCTGCACGTTGGACGGCCGGTTGCAACCGGCGACAGCCACGCGCGATGGCCGATGGCTCAAGGTGCCGGTGGACCAGCTGCCGCGCGCCGACGCCCCGGTGAATGCCACCCGGCTCCAACCCTGGCGGTATGAAGTTCTCCTGGAAATTCGGCTGAACCCGACAGCGGGCGATTTCCGCACCGACTTATTCCCGATCCTCGCGCGACGACTGACCTGGCAAGCGGCGGAACCCTTGCAGCATGTGGATCTGCCGGAATCGAACGGGCAAATCCTCGTCTCACTGGATCGACGTTCCGTGGAAGCATCGCTGGGAGCCGTATCCTCGATTTCTTTGAAGAATCGGGCGACTGATCAGCGATTGGGATCGCGGGGCACGACCGAGATGCAGATCTTGCAGTTGCTGACACTGCGGCCGGCCGTCACGCAGGTCGCCTTCCGGGTCGAGTGTCGCGTGCTGGACGGGGTGGTAAATCGGCTCGAAGTCACGGTGCCTCCCGGCGGCGTACTGCGCGAGATTCGCGGGCATAAAGTGCTGCAAACTCATCTGCTGGAAAGTACGCCGAGCGGTACGAAGATCGTGCTGGAGTTCAGTGAGCCGCTGAATCACGATTTCGTGGTCGAAGGTGAATACCTCGTGCCGCGCAAATCGCCCGATCAGCGGATCGAGTTCACGCGGCTGGATGCGGTCTGCGGCGAATCGTCAACGACGACACGCCACCTGGTGGCGACGGCGTCCAGTCCCGAATTTCAATCGCAGCTCATCAATCTCGACGACCCGACGGTGCTGCCGATCCCCGTGGAACAATTTGTCACCCGCTGGGGCGACAGCATCCCGACGTTGCGCCCGCACACGGCATTTCAAGTTCAGGACGCCGGGCAACCCGCCTTTCGCTTGACGGCTTTGCCTGCCGAGCAACACGTTCTGTCCTGGCAGGAAGACATCACAATTTCCCGCCGGCGGCTGGATTGGGTGCTGTCCGCCGAACTGACGGCTCCCCGCCTGCCGTTGCTGACATATACGCTGCTGCTGGATCGGCGGTTGAATCTCGAATCGGTCTCGGTTCGCGAGAATGGCGCGGAACAATTACTGCGCTGGTCGAAAACGCCGATGATCGGATCGAGCCAGAATCGTGTGACATTGTTTCTCAATCGAGAGACGGCAGGTACATCGCAATTGAGGATTCGCGGCAGCCTCAGGGTCAGGCCGTCCACTCCCGTCGCACTCCCCTCGGTCCGATTCGAGACGGCTCAATCGGTCATGGGGACGTTGACGATTTCGCATGAAGCAGGACATCGCTTATTGATCGAAGGCCGTGAAACGCCGCTCGTGACTGAACCGGTCGCGACGGAGAATCCCGCGGGCGAACCGACTCCGCAACCGATCAAACGCTGGAAGATTCCCGAAGGCGACAGCGGCCTCACCTTGCGGCTCGATCCCCTGGCCGGCGCCTGCACGCAGCAATCGTGGTGGCGTGTTTCCCCGGATGCTTTGGCGTTTCATGTGCGTGGCCGCGTTGTGCTGCAACCGCAGGAGGGGACGCGGGAAATTCGTCTGCCGCTGCCGGAATGGCTGGCGAATGGCCGGCTTTCGTTTGTGCCCAGCGGCTCGCCACCCTTCCAGGTGACTGAAGATGGCCAGCGATTCCTGCAATGGTCGTGCGGTGCGGATGTAGCCGCTCGGCTGGAATTGACATGGGATGTTGAGCTTCCCCTGCCGTCAGCCGATACCCTGCGACTGCCGTTGCCGACAGCGCTGAAATCCGTTGATCCGCAGGCGTGGGTCTCGATTGATCCGGAACGAGATTGGATTCTGACGGATCATCCCGATTTAGTGGAGGCGGTACTGGCGGATGAGTTGCGCCGAGAATTGTCCGTCGAGGGGCAGGAGAGTGATGCCCCGTGGTTTTCATGGGATGGCGGCGTACTGACTGTCCAAAGACGAGACGGGCAGTCGCCTGATGGTCGGTCTTCGGTCTGGCTCCTGGAGCACGCCTTGCAAATCACGGCGGAGGGGGGGTGGCAAGGTCAGGCCGATATTTATCCGTCACCTGCGGGCGATGTCATCGATCTCGTTTTGCCTGCGGGAACGAAGTTACTGACCTTGATGACCGACGGCATTCCCATTTCGCTCGACGAGTACGATCCCGTCGCGCAGCGCTGGCGTGTGCTGAACGCGGGGCAATATCGGCGGCTGTCGGTGCGGTGGGAACGAGCCGCCGAGCCGCGGGCCTTCACAGGCATCGGCGAGATCACCGCGTTGTTGCCCATGTGTGTGCAAGAACGCCAGCCGGAGACATTCGTGCGGTTGTCGGGTGCGACAACCGAATGGTACACGCAGGCACGGAATTCCTCGCCGTTGCCTGTCTGGGAATTGTCTTGCGCGCGAATTGAAGCGGGCTTAAAGCGCTTTCGCCAGCTGCAGGAATCGCAGACCGTGGAGGAGAGTCTCGCGCGGAGCCTGTGGTCCGAGTATCACCGCACAGCAGTCTGGCTGGCGAGTGGCCCCACATCGCAGGCCGTTTCAAAGTCGGATCGCACACGCTGGGCGACGCTGTCCGAAGCGATGAGCCAGGTGCCGGAGCCACGTGGTGAGCCGCGAGATACTTCAGTAGGCGTGACGGGCGAACCGGAGCTGTCGCCACAAGATCAAGTATACCGCCTGCCACCGGACAAGGCCGAGGAATTCGCCTGCTGGATTCTCAGCGCGAATCTGGGTCGCTGGCTGGCCGGCAGCCTGATGTTTTTTGCCGTCGCCGGCTTGCTCTGGCCGCTGCTCGGCTGGCTGTCGCTGCCCTGGTGGCGCACGCGGAAATCCGCCGCCTGGTTATTGTGTGGCGTGGTCTGGTGGTTTTGCTTCTCGCCTCAGATTCTCGGCGTGGCGATGATCGCCTGGGCGGGCTGGGAATGGTTGCAGCAATCGCGAACCGTGGCGAAGCTGGCTAGTCAATGAGCCACGCCGGTACGCAGAACTTGCCACAGAATCGTCGCCATACCGACTGCGAGGCAATAGTAAGCGAACCAATACAATCGACCGCTGTGCAGCACGCGCAGCAGCAACGTCAAGGCGATGACGCCCGTCACGAACGAAACGACCACACCCATGAGTAACCCGCCGGCGGAATACGCCAGCGGTTCGCCGTTTAGTAAATCTTTGGCTTCGAGTAATGCCGCGCCTCCGATGGCAACGAGGGCCATCAAAAAGGAGAATGTCGCCGCGGACGACCGCTGCATGCCAACCAGCAACCCACCCGCGATCGTGCTGCCGGATCGCGAGATTCCCGGCAGGATGGCCACGGCTTGAAAACAGCCGACGATGAGTGCAGACAACCACGGAAGATTCTGCGTCGTATAGCGCTCTGTGGTTTGCCGTTGACCTAGGAGCAGGAATACGGCGGTGATCAGCAGGCCAAAGCCGGCGAACAGCGGTGACTGAAACAACTCTTCCAAAGCATCCTTGAACGTCAATCCCACAAAGCCGGCTGGAACGGAGGCTAGGATGATCAGCAGGCACAAACGCCAGTCGCGCCGCAGTTGCCACAAATCGCGAAAATAGACGACGAGAATCGACCCGAGCGTGCCGACATGCAACGCCACTTCCAGTTGGATGCCTCCCTGATCCGTCGCCAGCTGCGGCCAGAACTCGCTCAACAGCGCTTTGCCGATGACCAGATGCCCTGATGAACTGATCGGCAAGAACTCACCAATGCCCTGTAGCACCGCCAGAATCAGGATGTATACAGTCTCATTCATCTTGGAATCCATTTCCGACCAGCACCAATTGCAATCGAATGTGATCGCGCGGCAGACTGTAACAGGCGATGACGCAGCAGTCGAGACGGGTTGACAGGCTGTCCCATCCCGACCGATGATGGCCGTCATCTTGCCGGTCCAGAATGCCGAGCATTTGAATGTAGAGCACTTGCTCCGCAAGTGCAAAAAAGGCACTTGCGGAGCAAGTGCTCTACATTGTCAAACAGTGCCATTCCGAAAAGGGAATTATGACTGAGCTTTGGAAACGCCGATTGCGAAATTTGTCCGCCGCACTGCTGGCGACAACGCTTGCCTGCGGAGGCCTGGCCGTCGTCTTGTTCGCCTCCGGTGATTTGACAGCAGGGCAGGCTGCCTGCGGGGCATTCGCCGTGCTGGGGCTGGCGTTTGTCGCGACTGTCTGTCTGTTGGCCACCGCCGCTTTGAAAAGTGACTCAACCCCCCAAACTTGAACCACCAGCACAATTCGCGGCACGCCGCATTTGATGTCGATTGCCTGGCATGCCCATCAAGTTTCGCTGCAATTACTGTCGGCAGTTTCTCGGCATCTCGCGTGGCCGGGCCGGCGAAGTCGTCGATTGCCCCACCTGTGGCCGCAGCATTCGCGTACCAGGGCTGGACGGCGTCGTGTTGCCGGTTGCACCGCCGGAACTCAACCGGCAAGATTCCAAACTCATCCGGGCGCTCGATGAATTGGCCAATTGGCAATCGCCTGCGCCGGTCGCCATCGCCACGGGTGAACTTCCGCAGGATGATGAGGCGGAAATTCCGCAGCCGATTGCCGAGCCGATTCCGATCGAGGTGCTCATCGCCCCGGAACCCATCGCGCTGCGCCCGCCGCCAATGACCACGACGGCCGAGCCAGCGAGTACTGAGCCGAGCGAACCCCTGCTTTCAGTCGGACAGGCATTGGAAGAGTTGCGTCTACTGGCTGACTCGCAGCCCGCGAACGCTGAGCGAATCGCAGCTCAGCCGGAATTCAGCCGTGTCGCACCGCGATTGTCGTGGACTATGCTGTCGGCATGCGCCACGCTGCTGACGCTCACCGCCTTCGCCGCGGGATATCTCCTGGCCTCGCGGCCGTCCGCGCCGGAATCATCACTTACGGATAACAATCCGCAGCCGGTTGCGCCGCCAGCCGACGACACACCCGCCCCGGCGATCCCGGGTCGAATCACTTATCACACGGCCGATGGGAGCAGCCTGCCGGACCGCGGCGCGCGAGTGCTGGTGTTGCCCCGAGAGCGTGAGGGCGTGGCCAAATTGTCGGCCGTCGGTTTCCGCGCGGGCGATGATCCCAACGATTTCCGCCTGGCGCAGGCCGCCGTGCAGGCCCTCGGCGGCGATTTCGCCATTGCAGATGACGGCGGCCAGTTCACGCTGCACTTAACAAATCCCGGCACATTCCAGCTCATCGTCCTGTCTCGCGCGACGGAGCGGGGCGACGCCGTGATTGAGCCAGAAGTCTTGCGGCTGCTGACCGCCTACTTCGATCAACCGGCCCAGTTCCTGGGAAAAACCAAGGCCCATTTCGAACAGGTTCGCTACCGAGGAACCGGCACGGAAATCTGGGATCACGCGTTTTGAGCGATCCCGGAATTTTCACGACAGCGCCAGCGGCTTCAACCATGCCGCCTTCAAATCAGCACACGACGAATTGACGACCAGTTCGCCAGCAGGATTGAAGATTCGCACTTGAGGTGTCGCGGTGACCTCGCCCAATTGCACCAGCGGTAAGCCATCGAACAACGCTTCAAACTCGCGGCTGGCGTGGCAACGCACGCCCATGAGGAAGCGGGTCGTACTTTCAGAGAACAGGAGTTCCGCCGTCGATTCCAACCCGCAGGCATCGCGGAGCGGGGCCAGGTCGATGTCGATTCCCAAGCCGCCGGCGAACGCCATTTCTGCCGCCGCGACAGCCAGCCCCCCTTCACTCAAGTCGTGGCAACAGCGAACAAGGCCCCGCGAAATCGCCTGATGCACGGCGGCAAAAATTTTGGGGGCGAGTTCCAGATCGACTTGAGGCACATCGCCGCCGGTCGCGCGATGAATCAGCGCCAGGTGGCTGCCGCCCAATTCCGCCTTCGTCGTGCCGACTAAATAAATGATGTTGTTCGGTTCTTTCAGGTCCATCGTGACGGCTTGCTGCACATCGTCGATCTGACCCAACGCGCTGATCAGCAGCGACGAGGGGATCGCCACGGTTTGTTTCTGACCGTCCCGATCCTGAAACGAAAACTCGTTGTTCAAGCTGTCTTTGCCGCTGATGAACGGCGTGCGATACGCGACGGCGACATCGCGGCAGGCGATGGCGGCCCGCACCAGCGAACCCAGCGTTTCGGGCCGTTCGGTATTGCCCCAGCAGAAATTGTCGAGAATCGCAATCCGAGACGGGTCGGCACCCACCGCCACACAATTCCGCACCGCTTCATCAATCCCCGCCGCGGCCATCCAATACGGGTCAAGATCGCCGTAACGCGGGTTCATGCCGTTGGAAACAACCAGTCCCCGCGTCGAGTACAAATCGGGACGGATCACAGCCGCGTCGGAAGGGCCATCGCACAGCGCGCCGACCAGCGGCTTCACCACGCTGCCGGCCTGCACTTCGTGATCGTACTGCCGGATGATCCACTCTTTGCTGCACACATTCAGGCTGCCGAGGATCGCCCGCAGATCGTCGTCGTAGGTTGCCTTCTGCGGCGGAGCCCAGGCGCGGGCCGGCGGCGAAACATAGCGGGCCTCGCGCAGCACTGGCGGGCGGCCGTCGTGCAGGAACTTCATCGAAAGTTCGCCGACCGGTTCGTCGGCATATTTCAGTTCCAGCCGGCCCGTATCGGTGAACTTACCGATGATGGTCGCCTCTACTCCTTCCGCGGCGCATAACTGTCGGAATGATTCCCAATTTTCCGGCGGAACGGCCAGCACCATCCGCTCCTGCGCTTCGGAAATCCAGATCTCCGTATACGTCAGCCCGGCATACTTCAGCGGTGCTCGTTCCAGCCAGACTTCCGCGCCGCACTCTTCACCCATCTCGCCAACCGCGCTGCTGAAACCACCGGCTCCGCAATCGGTGATCGCGCGATACAACCCCAGATCGCGGGCCTGCAAGATCACGTCAAGAACCATCTTCTCCATCACGGCGTTGCCAATCTGCACCGCGCCGCCGGAGATGCTTTCGCTGTCCTGCGTCAATTCGGCGGAAGAGAACGTCGCTCCGTGAATTCCATCGCGGCCCGTGCGTCCGCCGACGGCGACAATGAAATCCTCCGGCAGAACGCGCTTGTCACATTTGTCGACAGGAATCAGCCCGACGGTGCCGCAGAAGACGAGCGGATTGCCGAGATAGCGTTCATCGAAAAAGACAGCCCCGTTCACCGTGGGAATCCCCATGCGGTTCCCGTAATCACGCACGCCGGAAACGACGCCACGCAGCACGGCTTGCGGATGAAGCACACCGGGGGGCAGCGTTTCGACATCCGTGTCGGGCGGGGCGAAACAGAAGACATCGGTGTTACAGACGGGCTTCGCGCCAAGCCCTGTGCCGAGCGGATCGCGAATCACGCCCCCCAGGCCGGTGTTCGCGCCGCCGTATGGTTCAATGGCCGAGGGATGATTGTGCGTTTCGACTTTGAAGCAGACATGATGCTTGTCGTCGAACGTGACGATGCCGGCGTTATCGCGAAAGACACTAATGCACCAGTCTTCTGCACCGGCTTCCTGGCGAAGTTGCTCCGTAGCCCCAAAGACCGTTTCCTTCAGCAGATTCTCAAATTGGCGCTCGACGCCATCGGCCGTGTAACGGATGCGGCCCTTCAGCGTCTTATGCGAACAATGCTCGCTCCACGTCTGGGCGATTGTTTCTAGTTCGATGTCGGTTGGATCACGCCCGAGATCGCGAAAATGGGCCTGGATCGTCTCCATTTCGACCTGACTGAGATAAAGCTGCTTCGTGCGGCTCATCTGATTCAATTCGTCGCCTGCCAACGGACTGAGAGGGACGACGATGCGCTGGAATTCGTACAGCTTTCCCGCGCCGAGATGATCGAGCAGCAGCGGACCGGGCAGCACCCGTTCAATGGCATCATTCGCCAGCACACGCTGCGTCACCCGGCGTAAATCGTGATCGGTTGTGGCTCCGTCGAACCAGTATTTGCGGCAGGTCGCGACGGCGGTCGCCGGAAAACCGCTCGCTTCCAGTGCGGACTGCACCGTGGCGGCGACGTTATCCGTCACACCAGGCTTGTAGAGAACATTCAGCAAACGCTGCGAAGCTTGTGCATGGGGCTGGTCGGGGGGGACATCAATCCGCGACACGAGAAACTGCTCCGCGACCGGATCGACCAGCAGCGAACGCGCCACGGCTTCCACCTGTTCCCGCGTGCAATCGGCGTCGATCAAAAACGAGCGGGCGGTGCGGACGGCCGTGATGGATGCCAAGCCGAACCCTTGCGCGGCATGCAGCACGCGCTCGGCTTCCCGATCAACTTCCGCAGCGGAAACGGTGGCTTCGACTTCCCAGATCATAACGGGCGGAACTTTCCAAAGTTGAATCGGCTACCCGGCGAACGGATGTTCGTGGGCCGATGAATTGGTGCTGGCAGAGGACGGTGGATCGAGAGCGTCACGATGTCTTTTCGCCTGTCGCAGCAGATTTTGCAAGGATGCTTCGTCGCCGTGCGCGATCGCCGCCGTCAACTCTGCCAATCGAGTCGAAAAGGCGGCCAAGGCGGCGACCAGCGGTTGCGCATTCTGTCGAAAGATGGCGGTCCACAATTCCGCATCGCCGGCGGCGACACGCGTCGTGTCTCGATAGCCGGTCGCGGTCAAGGTTTGATATTCGTCCGGCAACGTCAGCGATAACGCCGACGCCAGCGCATGCGGCAGGTGGCTGGTATAAGCGAGAGCCGAATCGTGATCATCCGGCGTCAGTTCGCAAGTCCGCATTCCCACAGCCTGCCATAACCGCCGCGTCCGCTCGACTTGGGCCGCGGGCGTGTCGGGCAGGGGGGTCAGCACACACAGGCGGCCCTGAAATAGTTCCGCCGCAGCCGCTTCAAATCCTTGTTTCTCCGATCCCGCGAGGGGATGAGAACCAACAAACGTCACCGGCCCGCTCGACAACTCCGCCAAGGTGGCGCAGATCGCACCTTTCGTACTGCCCGCATCGGTGATCAGCGAACCCGGCGACATCTCGGCGGCGGCGGTCCGCACATCGGCGATGATCCGATCCACCGGCGTGCAGACAATGACCACGCTGGCCCGTTTCGCGGCCGCACGCAGATCGGTCTCGAAAGTGTCAATGAGTCCCGCAGCCTGGGCGTTTTTCAGCCTGCGGGGATCGCGACCGACACCAATCACCTCGCGGCACGCGCCGGATTGCTTCAACGCAGCGGCCAACGAACCGCCAATCAACCCGACGCCGACAATGGCGATCGTGTCTTCCAGCGGCGAAGGGAGTGGCAAATTCCTCATGAGGTCCGCATTTTAACGGCGAATCGTCAGGTCAGCGAGTCGCTGCCGCGCCGAACCGCCAATTTGGTCGCGGGTTACTTTGATAACTCCAGAGTGGGGTGGCTGGGGCGCTCACGTGCTTTGCTAACGAGAGCGTCGTACATGGCCCCAGAATCTATTGGAAACTGGGGCCATGCGCGTCGATGGCAATAGTCAGCGCCAGAGCGCCCCAGCCACCCAAGTCCATTTGATTTCAAAGTGTCCACCACCGTCATTTTCATCAACGAACGACCGTAGGGTGCGGTCAAGGCTCTGCGAGGCCCACCGATTGGGTGGCACGTCCCTGAGGCCTTACCATTACCCACATTTTTACAATGTGCGGATGCTATGTCATGTCGGACGGATTGACGTTGGGCATTGCGGGGCGATGAGTTACGGGAATTTTGGAG
>Ga0335397_10004269_pt1 | contig 18924 bp, 20 predicted proteins | sample MAT04_FD_205740 | JGI IMG/M metagenome (GOLD analysis project Ga0335397, IMG submission 205740) | Freshwater microbial communities from Lake Fryxell liftoff mats and glacier meltwater in Antarctica - MAT-04 (spades assembly) (version 2) ... | reverse complement strand
CATCACCTTTGCTTAATCTTCTTGATGATATTTGGAAGCTTATTTTTTTACAATTAACTGAAATGAATTTTAAAAATCTGTGGAATTGTTCATTAGTAGATAAAAAATGGAAACAAATGAGTAATGATCCTTCGTTAACGAAGAAAATGATCTATGAGGGGTTTTGCTTCAACCCCTCAAGCTGGAACAAATATTGTTCACCTTGGGCTAAAATTCGTGGCAAAGAGACTGTTTCAAGAGATGAAATAGAAAAAGCCTATGAATCACTCCCCAACCTTATTGATAAAATTTTAAAAAGTGATTGTCCTGCCTTTAAAGATAAGAGAATTATTGACTCTCACATGTTGGTGTGGATCCCTGAAAAAATTAAAGGCCAACCTGTTACCATTGAAAATCTAGAAAAATTATTAGAAGAGCGAATTGAGTTTTCTGAATATGGAATACGATGCTGTCGAGATGAAATCATTAAACAAGAGAGAGCCAAAATCATTAAATCGGGTTGGTTTTTAATGACAACCCATATAATCCCCGATAGTCGAAATCAATCCTATTTTGAACAAAAAAATAGAGTTGAAAATTTTGAAATCAATGGGCAAAAAGGTTATAGAATTCCAAAAATTGCAGAAGCAATTGTTTGCATAGCTACAGAATATTTTAGGACTAAAAAACGTTTGTTTCCATTTGGGACTTTTACACGATGTGAAGAAAGCGTGGAATCGGTAAATGATATGTGGCAATCAATTGTTGGGTACTTTGATGATTATGGTTTTTCAATAAGTCTCAATATTTGCGACTGCGACATCGTAGGCATTGCCGCTCTACAGAGATTCCCCGCCTCTATTTCAGAATTAAATGAAAGTATTCATGCAATATAGCAAAAAGTGCAACAGATACGGTAATAAGAGAACCGATTAAATATGTAAGCCTTGTGGTTTTAGAATATTTACCTTCACTATTTTGATAATTAGTAATTGATTTAGCTATTATAAATGAAAAGAGGACAATGATTAGAAAAAGGACAAGTCTAAACATAAAAAAGCTCTTGGTGGTTTGGTTTTAACAGTACTTTGAATTTATTAAATGGAGGTTATACAGCTAGAAAAATTTAAATTCAAGAAAGAAATAAAACGATTCATTTTATCAAATTATCCATTTCTAATAGCGTGGCATCCGTATTAAAATCAAAACTTGATTGGCTGTTTTTGCCTCTATTTCAGAATTAAATGAAAGTATTCATGCAATATAGCAAAAAGTGCAACAGATACGGTAATAAGAGAACCGATTAAAAATGTAAGTCTCGTGGTTTTGGAATATTTACCTTCACTCTTTTGATAATCAGTAATTGATTTAGCTATTAAAAAAGAAAAAAAGAAAATGATTAAAAAAAGGACAAGTCTAAACATAAAAAAACTCTTTGTGGTTTGTTTTTTGACATTTTTTTGAATTTGTAAATGGAGGTTATACTGCTAGAAAAATTTAAATTCCAGAAGGAAATAAAACCTTTTTCTACCTATCCCTCATAGGCCCATCTCTATCTCTGCCTGCTTCCAAGCCATCTCTTGTTGGTCTTTCTCTTTCTTGACCTCTGCGATAATCTCTATCATCCGGTTCCGGCCATACGTAATTTACTGTAGCCCTTATAATTTTCAATGTACCATCTGCAGCAATAGCAGCGCCTGTACATTTTACCGAAGTAGAACCGGATACTATACCAACGCATCCAATGCATACTTCTATAATACCCTCTCTAAATTCATTTGAATAATTTCCGTTCGGGTTATGTTGATTTGCTTGTCCAGGACTCGCTTGTCCCGTACTTGTTTTGCTTGTTTTGTGTTCAAAAAAGCGTTCCGAAATTCTATTTTGGATTTGTTTTTTTAAATCTTTTTTTGTCTTTTTATCAATGTGAATGTTTTCTTTTTCCAAATACTTATACGCTTTTTTAAGGAACTTTTTGTAGTCAAAGTTTTCAGAAGTTGCCTGTTGATATTGCATTCCAACATCAATAAAACAATCAATCTTATCCTCTAAATTGTCGCAATTCCTTAGAGCATCAACGTCTATGGTAAATTCAATATTTGAATGATGGCTTGTTTTTGCCTCTATCCCTAAATTAAATGAAAGTAGTTGTATAAAAACGCAAACGATAAAATAGATATAGTTGCGATTGTGGAAATTAACCATGTGAGCCTTAAAATTTGGGGTTGTTTACTTTTTTGATATTCGCAAATAGTGAAAGAAATTAAAAACGACATAATAACAATGAAAAAATAAAGGAGAAGTCTAAACATAAAATAACTCATTTTGGTTTGGTTTTAACATTTTTTCGAATTTGTTGAATGGAGGTTATACAGCTTAAAAAATTTAAATTCAAGAAAAAATAAAAACTTTTTCTAACTACCCTTAAAGGTTTCTCTCTTCTGCAACTTTTACTGTAGGACCTCCAGATGCTATACCTACGCATCCAATACACACTTCTACAAGACCTTCTCTAAAATCGTTTGAATAACGTCCGTTAGGATTTTCTTTATTGGCTCGTCCTGTAGTTTCTTGTACTGTATATGTTTTGTGTTCAAAAAACCGCTCTGAAATTCTTTGTTGGATTCGTTTTTTTAGATCTTTTTTTGTATTTTTATCTATGTAAATGTTTTGCTTTTCTAAATACTTGTACGCTTTTTTTAAGAACTTTTTATAGTCAAAGTTTTTCAGAGGTGGCCTGTTGATATTGCATTCCAATATCGATAAAGCAATCAATCTTATCCTCTAAATTATCACAATTCCTTATAGCATCAACGTCTATGTTGAACTCAAAATTTGAATGATGGCTTGCTTTTGCCTCTAAGCCAGAATTAAATGCGAGTAGTTGTATAGAAAAGCAAAAGATGAAATAAGAATTGTTGCGATTGAAGCAATTAAACATGTGAGGCTTAAAATTTGGGGTTGTTTACTTTTTTGATACTCGCAAATAGCAAAAGAAATTAAAAACGACATGATAAAAATAAAAATAAAAACGAGAATTTTTTTCATAAAACCCTTTTTAGGTTGGTTTTTGACATTTCTTTGAATTTGTAAATGGAGGTTATACTGCTAAAAAAATTTAAATTCAAGAAAAAAATAAAAACTTTTTTGTTCCCTCAAGGTCCGTGTCTATTTCTTTCTGCTTCGAAAACATCTCTTGAAAGTCTTTCTATCAAGATGGAGTACCCATGCTATACTGGTGCTCCTTGAAAGTGAAAACATTAGACCTCTACAATCTACAACATCTTTGATTTTAAAATGATCTGTAGGGACACTAGAGCGGGCTATTTTCAATAAATCGACATTTCAGATTGGGCGACGGTTTTAAGTCCAATAACTTTTAATCTAATATCTAGACTTTAGAAAACAATTTTTTTTTGTAAAGGGACAGGGGGCAGTTCTCTCACAAGTGCTTAACTTTTAATCGAAGTTAGGAAAGCTAAAATCCTCTAGTATTCGATTGAAAGTTAATGCACTTATGAGAAAACCGTCCCCAATCTAAACAGTTACAAACTGTCTCCCCAGTCTAGCTTGCGGGCAGTTTTATAAAGTGGTCCATCACGCTTAGAGATTGTTTTACTGCTAAGCTCCCCCTCTTTTGTGCAAAGCCTAAGACTCATATGCCCTGAATGCTTATCTTTGTGGCGAATGATCCTTGCATCCGGCAAGAGCACTTCCGATTTTGAGACGGCAATATAGGAGAATTTTTCATCTTCATAGCCTAATGTGCCCTCTTTTAGATGTCGATGGGCTTTGGTTCTTGAAACGCGTTTTGAAAAATGGCACCAATCATTTTCAGGCATCGGACATTTCATGGCATGTGGGCAAGGTGCTATTGGATGCGCTCCTAAAGCAATAAGTTCTGCTCTTACTTGCCTGATGATTGCAAAACCCTCTTTTGTGCCGGGTTCAATGATCACCAAAACTTTTGAGGCTGCATTAAAACCTTTGGTAATAGCTTCCAGGCGATCTTCTGGTTTTAATTCATTCATGGCATAAGAAATCGTGACAAGATCATGGGTACTAAGTTCCGGCAAATTTGTAATGTCGCCTTGCATCCAATTGGCAGTTGTTTCCAATTTGCAAAGGCTTTCCAAAGATTTTCCAAGTTTGATTAGCCCGCCGTCTTGTTCAATCAGGCTAATTTTATTGCATCCTTCAAAAATATTTACCGCTGCAAAATAGGCAGTCCCTGGGCCTGAGCCCAAATCTAAAAGGCTATTGATTTGTAAATGTGGATTTCTGATAAGAACTTCATTTAAAATCTGATCGATCACGGCATAGGTTGCCGGCATGCGTGTGACAAGATAACTTAAACGCTCTAAGTCAGTTTCCATAAAGGTTGAGAGTTTATCATGCCTTAAGGGATTCCGATATTTAGTCGTAAGCGAATCTCTTGCTTTTGCCAAATTAGAGAGGGAAAGATTTGCCGTTAGGGTTTCGACAGCATATTCTAATTGTTCATTCATATTTTTTTGGATCCGTTTTAGTCACAGAACAATCAAAAAGATTGTCATCAAAGTAAGGGTAGGTTTTTTTTATCCATTCTTCAAAAAGAGCTGTTGCATCAATATTTGTCATTCTACCGCTTTTTACTTCATTGTAAAAACCATTGCGTTTTTCGATGATTTGCATGATCAAAGCATCTTCTTGATTAAAAATGGATTTTAATAAAGGCTTGGAGGCTAAATAAATGCGGGTTTTTCCTGTTCGGTGCGTCAGATGATCAAGCAAGGAATAGCTCTTTTTTTTATTGCTTATCTTAACATCAGGTGAAAATCGATTTTCTTTAAAAAGTTCATAGCGCAGCAAGTTTAGTTCTTCATCTTGGAGGTCTAGGGAAGCTAGTTCTTCAAGCTTTGTCAATTTAATTGTTTGCGATGTTTTATCCACCGCTTGAATAAGGCTTAAAATTAAACGATCAATTAGATCAGGGTTCTTTTCCAACATACTTTGGACTGTCTTTTGATTTTCAAAAAGTTGGTAAACAAGCTTTTTTGTCAATTCTGTAATTTTTTTTAATTTTGATGGATCTTGGTTTCTTTCATCAACTTTTAAAAGAATCGACCAGCTCAATTTTGAAAACACTATAGAGTTTGGGTGTGGTTGCTTAGGTGCTTTTGGTTGGTTCGGATCAGTTTTTTTTGGTTTAGTGACGATTGAGGTATAGCGAGCTTCTGCAATTTTATCGGCAAAGATATTTGTCGATGTGTCCAAGTAATGCACAAACTGATTTTCTGTCAGTTGATGCGATCTGAAAGAGCCAATTCGTGTATAGGTGATGGATGCTAAAAGAAGAAGCATCGTCATGGTATACATTAAAACATTCATAGCTTGAACCTCATTTTAATTATCATACATGATGCTCAAATTTGAATTAGGAAGGAAAAACGCAAATGAAACAGGGTATTGTTTTTCATCAATTTTTTTAATCAGGTGAATTTTTATCATGGCAGGAAGTTCTTGAGTTTTATAGCTCCAGCTTTTGTGCCAGCTGTCTTCCGGTTGTATATCGATGGCTTGTTGTGTCTTGGAAGCACTACCTGTTCGGTCCTTTTTTGGAGGTACGTAAAATTCAAAATCAAGGCTTATAACATTTTCAAGTAAAATTTCTTTTGTAATTTCAGGGTTTGGATTTATATCCCAATACTTTGGTGTTCCCCAAGTTGCAAGACATAAATTTTGTTTATCATCAACAAAAAGTCTTGCAAGAAGATGATTAGAATGGTTACTTTTTAGGTTTACTTTATTATCAAACGTAAAGACAAGGCTTAAAAGATTGCTTTCAGTTGCATTGTTACTTGTAAAAAAATAAAAGTCTTTGCCGGCATCTGTCGGAGAGATTATATTTGGGATTGCTGAATTTAATTTTTTTTCGAGATAGGCCAGTTTAAAATGTTCTTGCTGAAGCTTTTCAGCCTCTTTATCTATCATGAGGATTTGACGATAAAAAGAAAACATGGCAGTCAGTAATATCATGGTAAGGAAACTTGCAACCAAGATTTCAATTAAGGTCATGTGATGTTTTTTATAAAATTTCATATTCCTCATCATCAACCCCCGGCTCATCGGTCTTAATTTCATCTAAGGGTAGTCTTGAGGCAAAAAAAACGAGTTGCTCAAATGTTAATTTTTTTTCACTATTTGTTTTTGAAATAAAGTTTAAGGAGAGTATCGCTTTATGAACAGTAAACCCACTAGCATCCCTTTCTTTATGTTTTTCTGAAAAGAATTGATAGGTGGCATTATACCCTGCAATTTCATTTAATTCGGTAGCTGTTACTTCAAAAGTTTTTTCTTCTTGAATATCGTCAAGTGTAATTGTGCCTTTATGCATTTTTTCAAGGACATTGACCAAGATTAATTTAGCTGCGTGGTTAACCTTCATTTTATTAATTGATTCTTTTTGTGCTTTGACCATGGACACATGCGGATAAATTAAAGGAATTGCGCATAGGGCAATCAAGGTAAAGGCAATCATGACTTCCAACATAAGAAAATGGTGTTTACGGAGAAACGTTTTTTTCATGATTGACCATTTGGATTTCTTGAACCATAATTCTTGTAAGATTTGCATCATAATTTGAGGCATACTCTTCGTTTTGTTTTTTTTCTGTGACAACGATTGGGCTTGGAAATCCGTGCAGCATGATATTTGCTTCAAATAAATATTCATTTCCTTTTAAACCCGATACAAGCTGAATATTACCTGGAGTCATCACAGATCCTTTCGACAAAAATTTTAAGTCGATGGTTCCATCTTTTCCGGCGGAGTGAGAGATGTGATGAACAGCTTTTAAAGTACCAATCTTTTTGATGAACCGATCAAAATGGGGCGAAAAAGGGGTGTCCGTTTCTATTCGATATTTGATGCCCGTATCATTTGCCTCAACAATAAAGTGAACATCTGAATCTGCTACCAGCATCAGGTTTTGAGCAAGCCTTAACCTATCTGCAAATTCGGTAACTTCAGACTGAAAGCGTTGCTGGTATAAGGCTTTCTGGCTGTTAATTCCCACTACAGCTGCAATGCCTGCAATAAGTGTTAAAACAACTAAAAGCTCAATCAGTGAAAAATGCTGACGCCTAATATACACGTTCTACTCCAATATGAAAAAAATTAGACATCTACATTTTATAGTATCTTTATTAGTATTGCAAGTTTTAGAGAGAAGCACCTGTATATAAGGACTAGTTCTTAAAGGATGTCTTGGTTGTACGCTTGTAATCTTCAAATTTCTTTGAATAGACCACAAAATCGTTGTCTGTTACTTGCACCGTAAATTCATTACCCCAGCCATCTTTAAATAAAGATTTTGGATTTTGTGAAAGCGGGGATTCAAGAATATATTTTTTCCAGTCGCTTTCCAAATTTGCCAATGCATCATCATCACCTGCAATGCGAAGACCTAAAATATTTTCTATATTCTTTATGTTGGCAACTGTTTTAAAAGCGTTACCCTCATCCAATGCACCACCCATATTGATGGCAACAGCCCCTGCAATTAAAGCAATTAAGAACATCACAATCATCATTTCAATCAAAGTGACATGTCTTTTTTGGATCTTTTTCATATGTGCGACTCCTTAATTTGAAAATGAGCTGACATCTGTTAATGGCAGCATAATAGCAAGTAAAACAAAACCGATGATTGCCCCCATGATCAGCAATATTGCAGGCTGGGCAAGTGCCATCAGACGGTCCAATGTTTTTTCAATTTCTTCTTCATACATATCGGCAATTTTATTCATCATGACAAGACTTGTTCCAGATTCTTCTCCAACAGACAGCATACGCGAGACAAGAAGTGGAATCAAGGGGGATTTTGAAAGCTCGATACTTAAAGAGCTTCCTTCAACAATTTTGCCCTCTGCCTTTTTAATCTCTTCTTCAAGCACAATATTTCGCATCACGCCTCGTGAAATTTGAAGGGAGTCGATCATGGTAAGTCCACCCTGTTGCAAAGTTGCCATGGTTCGGCAAAATCTGGCAAGGGCCGTTTGAACAATCAATGTTTTTAAAACAGGAACTTTAATTAAATTTTTTTCAAAAAATAATTTTCCTTGCGGCGATCTAAATTTCATGACCAAAAAAGTGATGGAGGCGGCAATTGCCGGAATATAAAGCCACCAAAAGTCTCTGAAAAAATGGCTGACACTCATGACAAATTCTGTAAAGCTGTTGAGTTTTCTGCCTTCAAAAATTCCTTCAATAGAAGGCACTACAAATCCAAGAAGCATCAAGATGATGAGGAATGAAAATGAACCTAAAATTCCAGGATAAATCAAAGCTGTAATAATCTGTTTTTTTAATTTGATTTGCTTTCTCAATAAAATACTGAGCTTTTCAAGGATGACTTCTTGACTGCCCGAAGATTCACCGGCAAGGATCATGGAGCGATAAAGTTTGTTAAAGCTTTCAGGGTATTCGGCCATGGCAGAAGATAATGAGTTTCCGGCTTTTATTTGTTCAGATAAGCGCATCATAATATGATGATAGCTCTCTTGTCTATATTGCTCTTCAATGGCAATAAGACTTTCGTAAAGAGGAACACCTGCGCCAATCAGTTGAGAGAGTTGAACTGTAAAAGTAACGAGGTTTTCACCTTTAAGTTGCTGTTTAAGGGTGTTTGTTGTTTTTAGCACAAGCTTTGTTATCAGGGCGCCCTGCTCGCGAAGTAAATCCTTTGCTTCTTTTTCGCTATGTGCCTCAACATGACCTTTGATTGATTTTCCTTTGAGATCCAGAGCTTGATAGTGATAAATGGCCATGTTTAATCAAGACCCCTTGTGACACGTAAGACTTCAGAAACTGTTGTCAGGTCTTGTTTAACTAATTCTGCACCATGAGTTAAAATGCTAATCATTCCGGTTTCTAATGCAATTCTTCTTAATTCAACAGCATCCGGGCTTTTAACAATTTGTTTTTTGATTTCATTGTTAACTATCATCAGCTCATAAATCCCTTGGCGGCCCTTATATCCTGTGTTAAAGCAAGAAGAGCATCCGGCACCTTTTGAAATTTTTCCGTTCCTAAGAGATTCTCTTTTAAGGCCGAGCGCTGCAAGTTCGCGATCAAGCGGCTCATATTGAATTTTGCAATCAGGACAAATTCTTCTGACAAGACGCTGTGCCAACACACCACAAACAGATGAGGAAAGCAAATAAGGCTGCACTCCCATATCGACAAGCCTTGTTATGGCAGATGGGGCATCATTTGTGTGAAGCGTACTTAAAACAAGGTGACCGGTAAGGGATGCTTGGATGGCGATTTCTGCGGTTTCTGAATCTCTGATCTCACCGATCATGATCACATCAGGATCTTGTCTTAAAATGTGGCGCAAACCTGCTGCAAAATCAAGACTGATTTTTTTATGAACGGCAATTTGAGCAATCCCTTTTAAGTGGTATTCAACAGGATCTTCAATGGTCATGACGTTTGTTTCATCATTGTTTAGTCCGGAGATTGCACTATAAAGAGTAGTTGTTTTTCCACTTCCTGTTGGCCCTGTAACTAAAATAACACCTTCCGGCAACGTAATTAATTTTTTAAATTCATCAAAGACTTCAGAAATCATACCGATGCGGTCTAGCCCTAAAATAACATTGCTGCGATCCAAAATACGAAGAACGATTCTTTCTCCATTGGAAATAGGGACTGTACTTACGCGAAAATCAATTTCACGACGTCCCATGCGAAGTTTGATGCGACCATCTTGTGGCAAGCGATGTTCTGCGATATCAAGCTTTGCCATCACCTTAATACGAGTTAAAAGTTGCGTTTGAAATTCAGGTGAGGGAGTGTGGCGATTTTGCAAAATTCCGTCAATCCGATAACGCACTCTTAAGCCTGTTTCAAGTGGTTCAAAATGGATATCTGATGCACCTTGCTGAATGGCTTCTGTTAAAATTAAGTTTAGCAATTTAATTATAGGGGCTTGATAACCGCTGTCATCTAAAAGATCATAAACTAATATTTCTCCATCATTAGATTCATCATCGCTTTTATCGGAAAGGTCCGCAATAAGTTGTGAGGCTGCTCCATGCTCTTGATTATAAACTTCGTTGATGGCATTCATGATGCAATCTTTCGGGCTGTAAATTGCTTTAATTTTGACATCGAGAATTAATCTTAATTCTTCAAGAGGCTCTAAATTTAAAGGGTCGGCAACAGCTACAGTAATTGTTCCTTGATCTTCAAAGATTGGCAAGGTTAGATTTTTTTTGGCAAAAGAATAAGAAACTTTCTTATAATATTCTTTTGGCAAACGAAAGCCGATGAGATCATCAATAATTTCCATTCCAAATTGTTCGGCCATGGATTTATTGATATCATCTCCTACAAGAAGACCTTGCATCTGAAAAAGTTCTTGGGTCTCACGCGACTTATCTGCCATCATATTCACCACAAGGGGTTACTCTGCATTGAGATTCACGCCCGATCAACATGCGGATACTTTCTTGCATCAATCTGTTTTTTTCTCTTTCACGAGCCTCAACCAAGCAGCAAACAAAATAAGGGATATCTCCTGGACGCTTGCATAATTCTTCATTCCGGATTCTTTCTAAATCACAAGATGGATCAATCACAATTTTTGGTGTTATGAAGATAAACATCTCTGTTGAATTGTCATGAAGTGTTGTGATGCTAAACAATTTGCCAAGCCCGGGCAATTCACCCAAAAATGGAATTGCTTCTTTGGAATCGCATGTGATTTTTCTTCTTAGTCCCCCCAAAATAATGGTTTGCCCATCGGCTACCCTAACTTCGTTGTTAATCATGCGGCGTGTTACATCAGGGCGATCGCGGTTGATTATTTTTGGATGGATGGTCTCAAAAAGGATATCTGAAACGAGCGTTACATAGTCAAGAGAATCCTCATCAGACTCAGGATCATGAAGGTGAATAGTTGGGGTAATCTCAATTTTAATCCCGTAGGTTGCTCTGACAAAGGCATCTTTTAGAGTCACGCCTTTATTTGTCTCAACTTCAAAAACACCTGTATTTACAGAGATTTCTTCGGCGATCTCAATTTTAGCAGGTGTCTGATTGATCGTTAAAATAGAAGGGTTTGCATTGATTTGAATGTCATCTTGGGCAAGCAGAAATTTATAGACGGCATCAAATGCCGGCATGCCGCAATTATCCCCTTTACTACTAAAAAGAAATTCTGTGACGCCTCTGCAAAAACTTCCTCTTGCTATATCGTTAAAGGAAAAACCTGTGCAATTGATGTCAGAGGCTAGGCTACCGATCTTTAATAGATTTAAGCCAAAATTATTTTGCTTTTCAATCCGTTTTTCAAAAAGAAGAACTTCAATTTGTACCATTTTTTTAGGTACATCCAACTTTTTCAAAAGATCCTTCATTTTTGGTAAAATGTCAGCTTCAAGAACCATGACAATGGATCCTGTTTTTTGATCCACAATGAAGTTTTCTCGTTGGTCATTGGTATTAAGAGGGCCTCGGCTAATATCAACAGGACTATTATCGACCACATAGCGATCAGGCATGTAAAAACCATCATCATAAGCATTTCGTGGAAGGTAGGGTTGCAGCCTTGGCTTTTGTGAAAAATTTTCTGCAAGGGGTGGTAGAGGCAGCGCACCCGGTGGAGGTTGCGGCAAACCCGGTTGTCCTTGAACAAGTCCAAGGCGAGGTGTTTGCCCGGGCGTTGCAAGCAGGCTGCGATTTTCAACCATCAATTTATAAATTTTTACAAGCACCTCGGCAAGCTCTGTCGGATCGGAATGCTTTGCCGTGTACCAGAAGATTAATTTTTCTTCAGAATCGCCAACCTGGTTTTCAACCTGTGCAATGATGTCTGAGGCCTTCTTGATTTCTTCTTTTGTACCGACTAAAAACATGGCCTTTGCAATGTGCGATAGAGGAATAATTCTTAAACCCGATCCAACGGATGATATATTAGAGGCAGACGATTTGACTTTAGAACCCTTTTTGGTCGGGGTTTGATCAATTTGTGAGGAATCTTCGCCTAAATGATCAAAAACTGCACCAAGAATTTTGGCCATTTCATCAACATCTACTCTTTTTAGAGAGATCACCTTATATTCTTTATCACCCCTATTGGTTGAGACAAAATCAAATAGTTTTAGAAGGTCTTGAATTTCAGCAACTTTTGCAATGACGATGATGTCTCTGCCAATCGTTTGAAGTGCCGTACTATTAGGGTTGATGAATTTATCTAAAAAGGAAAATGTGCGGCATATTTCAATGGGTTCCGGTGTAATGACAAAGCAGATGCGCTCGTCCGGTTTTAAAAATTCAAGGTCTTCTCTTTTACTTGTGATCAGTCGAAGATTGGATTTATCTTCTTTAATAAAATAAAGCTCTCTTAAATAAGGATTAAGCTGTTTGATCCCGACTCCATTTTGTGTCAGGATAAGTTCTAACATTTCATTCCAGGAAGATCTTGGAACAGGTAAATTTGAATCGACATTGAGTTTAATGGAAGAAATTTCAGAAGGAAGAAGATAAATATAATGATCTGATCCATAATCGATAACAAGCTGTCCAATAGTTGCATCAGGTTGGTGCCAAAGAGCATAAGCCTCTTCAACTCCGGATGATGTCGCGGCATCTCGCCAGTTGCATTGAAGACAATGGCGATCATTTCTAACTTCAGCAATTCTTGCTCTTAACTCTTTATAAGAATCTTCCCCTGCATTTTCACTGTAAAGCTTCCAAACTTGTCCGTAGAGGGTATTGAGCTCATTTTCCGACTGAGCCAAATTCTTGTTTACCTCAACAAGTTGTGTTTGAAGATCGGTTGTTAGATCGGATGCACCGGAAGTAAGTCCTGCTTTTTTTTCAAAAATAGTTTGTGCAGAAAGTGATCCTGCAATCATTGCAGCCAATAGGCCTAAAAGTAATTTTTTTGTCATAGGATTATCTGTCTTCAGAACTTAAATTTTTATAATATGTTTTGGCAACCGGGTTTTCACTATTTTTTTCAGTTTTAAGTTGATGATTTTCAATAGACTTTTCAGCAGTTCCATTTTGTGCAATCGGTAATTCTATTGTCTGCATTTCCGTTCTTGCCGTGTTAAACATCGTTCCATAAAAAACTTGGCCGTCTTCCTTTTTTACAATTCCGTCAAAAACAAAAAGAGGGCCTGCAAGCTTATGTTCGACGTAATCATCGATTTCTTCAGCTGTCGTTAATTTTTTCCAGCCATCATCTGTTAAAACAAGCCAATCTTTTGGACGTAGTAGTACTCTTTCATCATCAATTTCAAAAACAAATTGAGATCTTGTTCTTGCCCCGACAAATTTGAATGTGTTGTCAAATATTTGATTTTTATTTGATTCGTGAGCTTTAATGACGTTTAAAACAATTTTATTTTTCCCTTCAACATCCCAAAGCTCAAAATTCATGATGCGTTCATCGATTTTCTTAACGACAAGAAGATGATTACTTAAGGATTCGGTGCCGGGTTGAACAACTTTCCATCGGTTGTCATCATGGATAAGGCAGTCTCCTGGAGCAACAAACACAGAATAACGTGAACCTGCATCACCAAAGTCAACACGATGTTTACCAGTACAGACAAGAAATTCTTCTCCGCCATGTTTTTCTAAAAAGCGATCAAATCCGTACCATTTTGCTTTTTGTCTTGCAAGAAGGCTTCCATCAATGCGGAATCCGCCAAGTTCTTGTGGATCACCGGTTGAACCAAATTTAGTTTGAGTGACAGGTTTTAGGTTAAATCGAGCAAGACTGGCAGGCTCTTGAACAATCTCTCCGTATTCATTTTCCATAAAAACTTTAACGATGGCATCTTCATCCAAAATATCAGTTTCTATCCAGATCGATGTGGTCTCATTATCTTTACTAAAGGCATAATGAGGCTGGGCAGCTTCTTTGTTATAATGCAAATAGAGGCGTTCTTCAAGAAATCCTGCCGTTATCGTTTTGCTACCTGTAAAAGAGAAGTGTAAGTGGGGTTTGGTAAGCATGGCATCCGGTCTGCCATTTTTTCCATAGAATATAAGTGTTTTTTTTAAATCCGGAAGCCGGGATGTCAGAGGATGGTATTTTAAAGTTAAAAACGGCTCGGCTATGGCATCGTAAGATATTTTTGAAAAAGTAAAGGCGTTTTTTGGCATGCTGCCTTTAAACGTTGCAGTATCAACTACTTCGATTTCATTAGGACTTAAAAAAATAAAACCAAGCCCAAGTAGGGTCAAGCATGAGACCAATGCTAAAAGTGCGAAATTTATAGATACCAAAATATTTTTTTGCATCAAATAACTTATAGAGAGTTTTAACTGAAGCATATCAGATCGATCCAAATTAAGAAAAGTATTTAGCGTAATTAAAAATATATCTTGCTAACTTTTTCTGAATTTGTTCTATTGCAATCAGTGTATAGAATTTTTTTACGGGGGATGTTAATGACTTATACGGATCCAAAAAAACCGGATGAAGATGAATCTTTCAAAGAAAGATTAACTAAAAAATTAGATAATTTGAAAAATAATGAAAGCGTGGATGGTTTGTTTAACTTTGCCAAATCAAACACAAAAGACACACTTGCCTATATTCTTTTGATTATAGGAATAATCCTTATGTTTTTTGAGCCTAGATCGGGAGGATTACTTATTGGATTAATTACTGGCCTTTATTTTTCAGATGAAATTATTGACATTATAAAGAATTTTAATGGATTAATCGAAGAACAAGGTTTAGTGCGCGTTCTTGTGCTTGCAGCTTTATTCGTGACAGTTTTTATTTTGCTTCCTTTTTTGTTTTTAGGGATGTTGGTTGGGGTTTTAGCAATGAAGATTATATTACCCAATAAGTAGCATAACTTTATTTTATCATGGACTAGAGCGTGTATTTGATTTATGGTAGAGGGTGTGCAGGCAGATGAGTGTGAGGACGGAAATGGGTATCAGAGGATGAATATTTCCAAAGTAATAGAGGTAAGTTAAATCGTGGCAACCCTCCATGTCGTCGAAGATTAAGACTGATATAGCATGAATAAGCTCTGATAAAATTTGAGAAAGGGCAATGTTTTGCAATAAAACTTCCCATTCTTTTACTGTTTTTGATGCATAAGTCGTTAATAAACAGAATGTTCCGGAGTTTGCAAATCCGCTTGCAGCAATCATTAGAAGGGCGCGCTCTCTTCCAAAAAAACTCCCTATTTTAGTCATACCATAAGAAACTGCATAAATTGTTTTACCCGAAAGAAACGGTGAAATGATTATTTTAACCCTTGGTGTATTAAAACATGCGATTGCTGCCAATACATGACCCAATTCATGAATGTAGATGGAAAAGTAGCTTAAGGCAAAAGTGTTGACTAATGAAAATGAGGCGATTTTATTGCAGCTAATTAAAATTGTTCTTGATTCATTATTGAAAACTTTAAGCGATAAAACCGTTATGGATAAGGCGCTTAAGAACAAGGTCATTGTTGGGATCAAAGGATTAGTGACTTGGAAAATTATCTTAAGTGTTTGGTAATTAATGAGATGAATAATTCTTTCTTTTGAAAGGTAATAACACGTGATTGCTGTGTTTAATAGAGATGCTGCAAAGAGTTTGCAAAGCGTATTCTGAGTAGTTGGTTCTTGTGCTAGATATCCCTGGAAGTCATGGGCAGTGATTGCTGTTGCTTGCAATTGGTTTACCTAGATTAAGGGTTAGATTTTTTTACCAATGAGGCAGTGAGGAGGACATGAGATCAGTGAGAGGCAACAATTTCCAAGACTTCTCACTGACCTCATGTCTTTCTCACTGCCTCATTGGTAAAAAATCAATCTCTATACCTTAAGATCCTGTAACACCCATCGAGGCTTTAAAGAGGGTCAAGGTGCTGTTGATGTAGCTTAACCAATAATAAATTTCGTGCCCAAGCTGTTCTGTAAAAAGTTGCCAGCCTAAGAATACAACTGCTAGGGCTAAAAGTGATTTTAAAGGCATCCCTAAGAAAGTAATTTGTACTTGAGGGGCCATGCGGTTAGCAATACCTAAAAAAACATCGGTCATTAAAATTGTTAGAAGAGCAGGAGATGCCAGGCGGATTGTGACCACCATCATTTTATTAAGCAAGTCCACCATTTGCACACTCCAAAAAGGTGAATCGGTTGCAAAAAAACTTCGATTAAAGAATTGATCGGGAGGGATGATTTCATAAGAGGTGACAAGTGCGTCAATAAATAAAAAAGGGCCATCAAGCATATAAAAAATAGCGATCAAAATGAAATTAAACAATGTTCCAAGCGGAGAAGATTGGTTTTGAATCGTCGGATCATTGACCATCAAGCTTGCACCACCGCGTTGGTGGTCGATAATAATCCCTGTATTTTGCACAATCATAAAGGGCATTCCAATTAAAAACCCCAAGACAAAACCAATAAACATTTCTTTTACCAAGTAAAGAAGCATTGAGGAATCAAATGATAGAGGAGTCGTCGTTACTTCTAATAATTTGGGAAGAAATATGGTAAACATGCAAATGGCAAAAACAACTTTAACAGGATGCGGAAGAACCCTTGCACCAAAAAAGGGAGCAAGGGCAATAATGGGCATAAATCTTGCAAAAAATAAAAACATCAAGGCAAGCGGCGACCAAAGATTTCCGCCTGAAAGTGCGCTATTTAAGAAAATTGTAAGATAAGCATCAGACATCAGTACATTTCCATCATTGCTTAACCAAGGTCCATTCAGGGAAATTTGTAAAAATGTCTAATGCAAAAGACATGATTTGCGCCCCAAGCCATGGTCCAAGAAGCATTAAGGTTAGTGTTACGGCCACCAATTTAATTGTAAATGATAACGTTTGTTCCTGAATTTGGGTAGCGGCTTGGAAAATTGCCACTAAAATTCCAAAAAACATACTAACCAAAATAGGGGGCGCCGACAAAATAAGGATCAGCAAAAGGCCCTGATAGGCAAGCTGAATAACATGAGTTTGAAACATACTAAAAACCTACCTAAATGTGTTTACAAGACCTTCAATGAGCAATGTCCAACCATCGAGCATCACAAGTAAAAATAATTTTAATGGCATCGAAATGGTTACAGGGGAAAGCATCATCATACCCATAGCAAGCAAAATGTTAGAAGTCACAAGATCGATGACGAAAAATGGAATATAAATAAGCACACCGATTTCAAAGGCATCTTTTAATTGGCTTGTGATATACGCCGGAACAATTACCATAAAATCTTCAGGTTTTAAATTCGCGCGATGATCTTCTGGTAAAATGCGGTAGGAAAGTCTATAAAAAAGAGCCTGGTGAGCAATACTTGAGTTTCGTTTTAAAAAACCCCGTAAGGGTTCTCTTGCCTCTATGGCAATAGCCATAATATAGGCTGATGATTCAGTTGACACTAGTGAATCGGGAGCTGCAGTTTTAGTGATCACACCTTGCGCTGCATCATACATCAAAAGAACGGTCGGGTACATGATGAATAAGCTTAGCATAAAGGCAACGCCGTTAATGATCTGGTTGGGAGGTGCTTGCTGAACCCCAAGTGCACTCCGTAATAAAGAAAGAACAATCACGATTTTTAGAAAAGATGTTAAAATCATGATGATAAAAGGCAGCAAGGAAAGAAGAGTTAAGGAAGCTGCCTGAGTGATCAAGGAGGGACGTCTTTGAACATCCAATGGAAATCTTGTATCAGCAAATGATTGAGCGGCAGAATCTATAGCAGGTCCCGTGGCACCTTTATTGGTGTCAGGTCTTATAGAAGTTGTTACTCGCTGAAGTGAAGAGTTTTGGGTCTGTTGTTGGACCGCCGGTCTTATGGGAGGATTTTGAGAAAAAAGCGAGCTTGGTGAAAAACAAAAAAATCCTACAATTATAGTATAGCATATTAACAGTTTGTATATTTTATTAAGTGACATGTAAAAAACCTTAAGGTTTGTTTGTTTCTAAGCTATCGTTATTTTTTATCATGGCATTAAATGCTGTTTCCATGATGCTCCATTGATTTTCAAGTTTGGCATTAATAATACCACCTTCAGTTTCAATCACACAACCTCCCTGTTCAATATCAGATCTTTCCCTTATGGAAAGGGCCTCGAGGCTTTCAAAAATTTCTTTTAGGCGTGCTCGATTGTTTTCAAGGTCGCTTAAATCTTTTTTATTTACATAGATGGTAATTTTTTTATGTGTTGAGACAGCTTTCAAGTAGTTTGAAACAATATCTACAATCACTCCACTTGACAATTCAATTTCTTTTCCAACAATTTTTTTGGCAGCTTTTAATGCGATAGGAATAATTTTTTTTTCAGCACTCTTCTGCACTTCGATAATTTCATTTTGAAGTTTTGCTATTTGTTCAAACCATGTTTCAAATCCTTTTTCATAACCCTCTTTAAGGGCTTGTTCTTTTAGTTTTTCACATTCGGTGACAACTTCAATTTTATACTTTTCAGCTTCATCTTTGGCTTTAGTTAAAATAGTGCTTGCATCAAGAAGGGTTGAAAATTCAATAGCCGGAATGAATTTTGTTTCAGGGGCTATATGAATCGCATCGCCTGTAATTAAAGAAAAAAAATGCTTATTCACGTTTGACTCGTTTTATTTAAATAATTAATAACATTGACCACTTGGTGGGTTAAAGCCTGAGACACAACGGGAATTTCTTCTGCTTTATAATGAGTGGCAATCATTTGACCGCGTCCTGAATCTAAAAGATGCACAATATGCCAGACAAAATCTTTATGTTTTCCTGAAAGCGCTTGAGAAAGTCGTATAAGGCCTCTTTTATGCAGGGTAGTTTCTAATTTTTCTCTGTCTAAATTCTCGTTGGTAATTTCAAGTCGTGGCGCGAGGAGCTTTTCTTTTTGATTGAGAATGTTTTTTAAAAATTGCTGTTTTTTTAAAGAGAGGCACAAATAAACTTTTTTTAATAAGTT
>Ga0335397_10004268_pt1 | contig 18925 bp, 18 predicted proteins | sample MAT04_FD_205740 | JGI IMG/M metagenome (GOLD analysis project Ga0335397, IMG submission 205740) | Freshwater microbial communities from Lake Fryxell liftoff mats and glacier meltwater in Antarctica - MAT-04 (spades assembly) (version 2) ... | reverse complement strand
CTGTGTAAAGAAATTCGACACAACTGGCAGCTTCTTGGGCTGCTCGGGGAGCGCGGATTCGCGCACTGCCCCTAGCCTGGACCGTGGGAAACCGGGCAAAGGCGCTCGTCTCCTGTTGAGAACGGCCCGCCTAGTGCTCCCGTACCCCTGCGGCGTCACGCGGTAACCGAACGGCGCACGCGGTGCCAAATCCGCCACCCCAGCAGCACGGCGACGACGGCGGCGTAAACCGCCACTTCTCCGAAGTCGGCCTTGGCCGCGCGCATCCAGAAGAAGTGCAGCACACCCAGCAGGGCCACCACATAAACTGCCTTGTGCAGCGCCTGCCAGCGCCTGGCGCCCAGCGTCTTGATCGCGCGGTTGAACGAGGTGGCGGCCAACGGCAGCATCAGCAGCAGCGCCGTGCTGCCGACCAGGATGAAGGGGCGCTTGGCGATGTCCTTGACAATCGCAGCGACATCGAAGCCCATGTCCAGCCAGGCGAAGGCCAGGAAGTGCAGCACGCCGTAGAAGAAGGTGAACAGGCCCACCATGCGGCGCAGGCGCGCCAGCGCGTGCCAGCCCGTGGCCTGCCGCAACGGCGTCACCGCCAGCGTGATGCACAGGAAGCGCAGCGTCCAGTCGCCGGTACCGCGGATCAGCGCCTCGGCCGGGTTGGCGCCCAGCGTGTTCGCCCAGGCGCCCCAGAACAGCCACGCGAAGGGGCCCAGCGCCGCGGCGAAGAGCAGCGGCTTGGCGGCGCGGTGCAGCAGCAGGCGGTTCATGGTCGGAGTGTCGCCGCGCGGCCTGCTTGCCGCAGGCACGGGCCGGGCCGTGCCGGGCATGGCGGGCATCAATAGAACTTCTTCAGGTCCATGCCGGCGTAGAGCTGGCCCACCTGGGGTTCGTAGCCGTTGAACATCAGCGTTGGCCGCTTCTTCGCGAACAGGCCGTCCTCGCCGATGCGGCGCTCGGTAGCCTGGCTCCAGCGCGGGTGGTCGACCTTGGGGTTCACGTTCGAATAGAAGCCGTATTCGCTGGCGATGGCGGTTTCCCAGGTCGTCTTGGGCTGCTTCTCGACGAAACGGATCTTGACGATGCTCTTGCCGCTCTTGAAGCCGTATTTCCAGGGCGCCACCAGGCGCAGCGGCGCGCCGTTCTGGTTGGGCAGCACTTCACCGTAGAGGCCGAAGGCCAGCAGCGTCAGCGGATGCATGGCCTCGTCCAGGCGCAGGCCCTCGACATAGGGCCACTCAAGGCCGCCGCTGGCCAACCCCGGCATCTGCGCCGCGTCCACCAGGGTCACGAACTGCACGAACTTGGCGTTGCCGGTGGGTTCGACCTTGCGGATCAGTTCGGCGAGCGAGTAACCCACCCAGGGCACGACCATCGACCAGCCTTCGACGCAGCGCAGCCGGTAGATGCGCTCTTCCATCGGCGCCAGCTTGAGCAGGGCGTCCAGGTCCCAGGTGCCGGGCTTCTTGACCTCGCCCTCGATGGCCACCGTCCAGGGGCGGGTCTTGAGCCGGCCGGCGTTGCGCGCCGGGTCGCTCTTGTCGGTGCCGAACTCGTAGTAGTTGTTGTAACCCGTGAGGTCGGTGTAGGGCGTCGGCCGCTCGACGGTGGTGGCCCCGGCCACGGCGCTTCTGGCGCCGGGCAGCGGCGCCAGCTTGCCCGGGCGGGCCGCCTGCGCCTGCGCGTCGAAGCCGGGCAGTGCCGCCAGCGCCGCGCCGGCGGCCAGGCCTTGCACCAGGCGCCGTCGCTGGGTGTAGACGGGCTGCGGCGTGATCTCCGAGCCGATGGGGTGGGCGTAGACGCGGTCTTTCAGGAAGTGCATGTCGGTTCCAATCTCGTGCTTCGGTGGGTCGGGCGGCGCGCTGCCGCCTTACACCCGGGGTGGGGCAGCATGCCTGCAGCGCAGAGACTTGTCCCGGGGCGGGGCCGGCGCGCAACGAATTTCAAAAGGGCCGGCGTGCAGCCGGCGGGAAATGCAAACGGGCCGGCGTGCAGCCGGCGGGAAATGCAAACGGGCCGGCGTGCAGCCGGCGGGAAATGCAAACGGGCCGGCGTGCAGCCGGCGGGAAATGCAAACGGGCCGGCGTGCAGCCGGCCCGTGGGCGTGGAGTGCCGTGCGGCGTGCGGTCAGCGCAGGCCCGCCATGTAGTCGGCCACGGCCTTGATCTCGGCGTCGTTCATCTTCGCCGCGATGGCCATCATCTGCACGTTGTTGCCGCGCGCGCCGGAACGGAAGGCGAGCAGCTGCGCTTCGGTGTATTCGCCGTGCTGGCCCCCCAGGCGCGGGTACTGTGCGGGGATGCCGGCGCCGTTCGGGCTGTGGCAGCCGGCGCAGGCGGGCACCGCCTTGGCAGCGATGCCGCCGCGGTAGATGCGTTCACCCAGCGCCACGGTGTCCTTGTTGGTGGCCACGCCCGGCACCACCGGCTTGGCACCGTAGAAGGCCGCGATGTGTTTCATCGCCTCGTCGTTCAGCGCCGCCGACATGCCCGCCATGATGGCGTTCTGGCGCTTGCCGCTCTTGAATTCGGCCAGCTGCTTGACCAGGTAGTCCGGGTGCTGCCCCTGCAGGATGGGGTTGGCCGGCGCGCCGCGCGAACCGTCCTGCATATGGCAGGCTCCGCAGGCTGCAGCCAGCTGCTGGCCCGTGGCGGGGTCGGCCTTGAACGCGGGGGCCGCGGTGGCCGCTTGCGCGGCGCCACACAGCAGGGTCAGGGTGGCAGCCGACAGGGTCGACAGCGCCAACGACTTCATACGCGAGATCATGCGATAGGCCTTCAAAGGGGGTACGGCGGGTTCAGCACAGCACGCGATTTTACAATGTCTCATGACAAGCAGCTTTCAAGGCCCATCGGCCGGGCCCGTGGACACCGCCAAGGCGGCCCTGGCCTGGACCCACACCGCCCGGTTTTTCACCACCGCCAGCAAGCTCGACCAGCTGCAGCCGAGCGAAACGCCGGAGATCGCCTTCGTCGGCCGCAGCAACGCCGGCAAGTCCACCGCGATCAACCGGCTTGCGCAGCAGAAGCGGCTGGCTTTTGCCTCGCGCACGCCGGGGCGCACGCAGCACATCAACCTGTTCCACGTCGGTCCGAAGGACGCGCCCGACGCGCTGTTCGCCGACCTGCCGGGTTACGGTTATGCGGCGGTCGAGCGCGCCGCCAAGTTGCGCTGGCAAGAGGTGATGGCCGACTACCTGCAGCTGCGCCGCCCGCTGCACGGCGTGGTGCTGATGATCGACTCGCGCCTGGGCTTCACCGAGCTCGACCAGCGCCTGCTGGCGCTGATGGCCCCGCGGCTGGCCAACGGCGAGGTGCGCCTGCTGGCGCTGCTGACCAAGGCCGACAAGCTCAATCGCAGCGAGGGTCAGCTGGCGCTGCAGAAGGCCCAGGACGTGCTGGCCGACGTCTCGGGCGAGAACACCGACATCGGCGTGACGCTGTTTTCGGCGCTTTCGCGCCAGGGCCTGGGTGACGTCGCCGAGACGCTCTACGACTGGGTGCACACGCCGCGGCCTGTGGCGGCGGCCGTGCCCGACGTCGAAAGCCCCGAGGCCGGCGACCCCGAGACGGAAGCACCCGCGGCGTGATCCGTCGTTTCGACGTCGCGCTGCCGCACGGCATCACGCTGGCCTGCCGCGCCGCGGGCACGCCGGGTGCGTCGCGCGTGATGCTGCTGCACGGTTTTCCCGAGGCCGCCTTCGTCTGGGACGAGGTGATGGCGCGGCTGGCGCCGGTGGCCGACTGCGTCGCCCCCAACCTGCGTGGCTACCCGGGTTCGTCGGCGCCCGCGGACGTGGCTGCCTACCGGTCGCGTCAGCTGGTGGCCGACGTGGCGGCGATCATCAGCGTGCTGGGCGGCCCCCTCGACCTGCTGGTGGCGCACGACTGGGGCGGCGCGCTGGCCTGGAACCTGGCCGCGGCGCAGCCCGGGCTGATGAAGCGGCTGCTGATCATCAATGCGCCACACCCGGCCGCCTTCCTGCGCGAGCTGCTCACGAGCCCCGCGCAGCAGGCCGCCAGCGCCTACATGAACTTCCTGTGCCGGCCCGATGCAGACGCGCTGCTGGCCGAAGGCGACTTCGCGCGTCTGTGGCCCTTCTTCGGTGGCGCCGCGTGGCTGACGGATGCGGTGCGTGCGCAATACCGCAGCGCCTGGCGCAACGACGGTCGCGGCTTGACGGGCCCGCTGAACTACTACCGCGCCTCGCCGCTGCGGCCGCCGTCGGGCCCCGACGATCCTGTGCAAACGCTGCTGCTGCCCGACGCGGCGGTGACGGTGCAAGTGCCGACCACGGTGCTCTGGGGTGAAGGCGACGCGGCCCTGCTGCCGGGCCTGCTGGACGGGCTGGAGCGCTGGGTGCCCGACCTGCACGTGCAACGCGAACCCGGGGCCACGCACTGGATAGTGCACGAACAGCCGAGGCGCGTCGCCGAGGTCATCACAAGCCTGCTCAGACCGGCCCTGATCAAGCTTCCCGCCACGGAACCGGCTTCGCCGGGCAGTCAGCGGACGGCCCCCCCGGGGGGTAGCGAGCGCTAGCGAGCTTGGGGGCTCACGGTCACGCCGCCGCGGCGACTTGTTCCTGCACGCGTGCTGCGGCGCTGCCGACGATGGACCGTTCCTTCAGCGTCTTGGCCAGCCGCTCGCCGTGCATGTTCAGCAGCGCGCCGCGGCGCACCGCCCAGGTCGCGTCGGACGCGCCGTCGCCGAACAGCCAGACCTCGCCGCGCTCGCCAGGCCACAGCAGCCGGCAGTGCACCCAGCGGCCCTGCAGGAACATGCGCACCCAGTCGCCCGGCTTCAGGCTGTCCAGCCATTCGTCGGTGCTGGCATCGGTGCGCGACGCCGGCGGACGGTGGTCGAGCAGGTCGGCCGGCACGGTATCGAGCTCCTCGACGTCGAGCATGCCATGGAAGGCTGATGGCGAGGCGCGGCCCGAGAGGATCTTGTCTTCCAGCTTCTGCAGCGCCCCGATCTGGCTGGCCGCCGCGGCCAGGCGGCGTGTCAGCCGCTTGTGCAGGAAGCTCTCGAGCCGGTCGAGCGCCCAGCGGTACAGGCCGTTGTTCTGCTCGGGCTCGGCCACCAGCTGCTCGACCGTGGTGTAGGCCCCCTTCAGCAGCAGCTTGCGCTCGGGGTCGGCGGCGTCGGGTGTCATCTCGCACTCGAAAACCAGCCGGTTGATGAAGCGCCACAGCGGGTGCTTGTCCTGGTCGAGCATGCTGGCGTCGCGCAGCGCCAGGCGCATGGCCGGGCCGTGCAGGCGCGAGATCACCATGCCGACATCGGCCGGCACACGCTCGTCGGACAGCATGGCCTCGAACAGCCGGCTCACAAGCTCGACCGCCTGGCGGTCGACGCGGTTGGAAGTGCCACGGGCCACCTCGGACCAGTGCTCCTTGCGGCCGCCCGTGGCGTGCGCCGCGCCGCTCGAGCGCGCAGCCTGACCCTCGTAGCTCAGCTGCACGTCCATCGGCGCCGGCATGGTGTCGCGCATGCGGTGCAGGTCGGGGCTGAAGGTGGTCTCGTTGGCGCGCGGGCCGCGGCGCGAGCCGGAAGGCAGGATCAGCGTGCGGTGCGTGGCGGGCTCGATGCCCATGGCCTCGAGCCGAGAGGTCGAAGAGGCGTAGGCCGTGCGCAGCAGCTGCGCCAGCGGCGTGCCCGCGTAGCGCATGAACGCCAGCTGGTGGCCGCGCGACAGTGGCAGGGCCTGCGCCGCGGCCCAGACGGCACGTGCGTAGGCTTCGGCGCGGAAGGGGTTGTGGTCACCGGCGACGTCCATGTCGCCGACCATTGCCGAGAGGTAGGTCTGCAGCTCGCGCAGCTCGTATTCGGCGGTGCTGTTGATGGCCTCGATGATGTGCGACAGCTCGACGTCCATCGCCACGACTTCCTCGTCGACCAGCGACAGCGTCATGCGTTTGGCCGGCGCCTCACCGGCCTTGGTGACCCGGCGGGCGACGTGGCTGTCGACCTGCTCGTGCAGCGAGCGCATGAAGTAGTCGCCCAGCCGCATGCGCTGCGTCATCAGTGCCTGCATCAGGTCGCCGACGGTCGAACGCTGGATGGGCGTCATCTGCGCCAGCCCTTTGCGCGCGTAGTCGAGCGTGCCGTCGATCAGCTGGTCGAAAAGCAAGGGTGCACGCAGCAGCTCGTCCTCGACGAACTGCTGCATGGCTTGCGAAATCCGGGGGCTGCCCATGAAAGTCATTATCTGGCCTGACAGTGGAGCCCATCAACGAAAAAGGCCTGCGGAAACCCCGCAGGCCTTGGCGTTTGCAGGCTGCGGCCGCTGCCGGTGCAGGCTGGTAGCCTGACACCGGTAACGGCCGTGCCAGCGGACTTACATGTCCATGCCGCCCATGCCGCCCATGCCACCCATGCCGCCAGGCATGCCGCCGCCGCCCGACTCATCTTTCGGCGCTTCGGCCACCATGCACTCGGTGGTAAGCATCAGGGACGCCACCGAAGCGGCGTTCTGCAGCGCTGTGCGCGTGACCTTCGTCGGATCCAGGATGCCCATCTCGATCATGTCGCCGTAGGTGCCGTTGGCGGCGTTGTAGCCGTAGTTGCCCTTGCCGGCCAGCACCGCATTGACCACCACGCTCGGCTCTTCGCCGGCGTTCTGGACGATGATGCGCATCGGCTCCTCGACGGCGCGCAGCACGATCTTGATGCCGGCTTCCTGGTCGTGGTTGTCACCCTTGATGGTGCCAGCCGACTGACGGGCACGCAGCAGGGCCACGCCACCACCGGCCACGATGCCTTCTTCCACCGCCGCACGCGTGGCGTGCAGGGCGTCTTCGACGCGGGCCTTCTTTTCTTTCATCTCGACTTCGGTGGCAGCACCGACCTTGATGACGGCCACACCGCCGGCCAGCTTGGCCACGCGCTCTTGCAGCTTCTCGCGGTCGTAGTCGCTGGTGGCTTCTTCGATCTGCACGCGAATCATCTTGACGCGGGCTTCGATGTCACCGGCAGCGCCGTGGCCGTCGATCAGGGTGGTGTTTTCCTTGCCCACTTCGACGCGCTTGGCCTGGCCCAGGTCGGTCAGCGCCACCTTTTCAAGGGTGAGGCCAACTTCTTCGGCGATGACCTTGCCGCCGGTCAGGATGGCGATGTCTTCCAGCATCGCCTTGCGGCGGTCGCCGAAGCCCGGCGCCTTCACGGCGACGACCTTCAGGATGCCGCGGATGGTGTTGACCACCAGCGTGGCCAGGGCCTCGCCTTCAACTTCCTCGGCGACGATCAGCAGCGGACGGCCGCTCTTGGCGACTTGCTCCAGCACCGGCAGCAGGTCGCGGATGTTGCTGATCTTCTTGTCGTAGAGCAGCACGAACGGGTTGTCCAGCGTGGCGCTCTGCTTCTCGGGGTTGTTGATGAAGTAGGGCGACAGGTAGCCGCGGTCGAACTGCATGCCTTCGACGATGTCGAGCTCGTTGTCCAGGCTCTTGCCGTCTTCGACGGTGATGACACCTTCCTTGCCGACCTTGTCCATCGCCTTGGCGATGATCTGGCCGATGGACTCGTCCGAGTTGGCGCTGATGCTGCCGACCTGGCTGATTTCCTTGCTCGTGGTGGTCGCCTTGGACGACTTCTTCAGCTCTTCGACCAGGGCCAGCACAGCCTTGTCGATGCCGCGCTTCAGGTCCATCGGGTTCATGCCGGCGGCGACGAACTTCATGCCTTCGCGGATGATGGACTGCGCCAGCACGGTGGCCGTGGTGGTGCCGTCGCCGGCGGCGTCGCTGGTCTTGGAAGCGACTTCCTTGACCATCTGCGCGCCCATGTTCTGGAGCTTGTCCTTCAGTTCGATTTCCTTGGCCACCGAAACTCCGTCCTTGGTGACGGTGGGGGCGCCGAAGGAACGCTCGAGCACGACGTTGCGGCCCTTGGGGCCCAGCGTGACCTTGACCGCGTTGGCCAGGATATTCACGCCTTCGACCATGCGGTGACGGGCGTCAGCGCCAAAGATGACGTCTTTTGCTGCCATGTGTATTTCTCCGAATTCTTTGATTGGCCGGCTGTCGCCGGTGAGTTCTTCTGTCTGCGGCCGGGCTTTCAGCCCTTAACTTGGCTGCGCCAAGTTAGCCTGCGACGAAAGTAATCGCTGAGCGATTACTTTTCGACCACTGCGAACAGGTCTTCTTCGCGCATCACCAGCAGTTCGTCGCCGTCGACCTTGACGGTCTGGCCCGAATACTTGCCGAACAGCACGCGGTCACCGACCTTGCAGTTCAGGGCGATGAAGTCGCCCTTGTCGTTGCGCTTGCCCGGGCCGACGGCCAGCACTTCACCCTGGTCGGGCTTTTCGGCGACGTTGTCGGGAATGACGATGCCGGAAGCGGTCTTGGTCTCTTGTTCCAGGCGCTTGACGATCACGCGATCGTGCAACGGACGAAGTTTCATATCATCTCCTTGAGGGGTGCATAAAGGCACATTGCGGTTCACTGACGAAGTCAGCGCTCGCTGACATGCGGTGAAGGACAGTTGAACTTTCAAACTGCCGATCGTTAGCACTCAGCGGTAGCGAGTGCTAGCAACAGATTATAGGGGCCGTTTCCGCCAGTTCAAGGGGTCGGCTGCAAGGCCTGCGCGCAGCGGGTGGATTACAAGCGTTCGCCCTCGACGGGGTGACCCTTGGCGCGCCAGCGCAGCATGCCGCCGGCCAGATTGGCCACCTCCAAGAAGCCTGCTTTCTGCAGCAGATGGCAGGCCTGAGCCGAGCGGGTGCCCGAGCGGCACACCGTCACCACTGGCTGGTCGGGGTCGAGCTCGGTCTGCCGCATGGCCAGTTCGGCCAGCGGCAGCAGACGGGCGCTGCGGATGTGGCCCAGCGCGTCGTTCCACTCCGACGGCTCGCGCACGTCGACGAGTTGCACGCCTGCGGTGTGCTCGGCCAGCGCGTCGGGATCGATCTCCCAGATGCCGGCGAAGGTGAAGTTCAGTGGTGCCCAGGACGGCTCGGCGGCCGCGGTGGCGTCGTCGGCAAGGCGGCCGCAGCGCAGGTTGGCGGGCACGGCCACGTCGATGAGCTTGGGGTGCGGCAGGCCCAGGTGTTGCATGTAGCCGGCGAAGTCGCCCAGGCTGGCGTCGCCGCCCAGGCGCGGGTTGTAGCGGCGTTCTTCGGCCACGCTGCTGGCAGTGATGCCGCGGTAGTCGTGGCCGGGGTAGATCAGGCAGCCCGGTGGCAGCGAGAACAGCTGCGTGTGCACCGACGCATGCAGCCGTTCGGCGCTGCCCTGCTGGAAGTCGGTGCGGCCGCAGCCGCGGATGAGCAGCGCGTCGCCGGTGAAGGCCAGGGTCAGATCGTCGAGCACGTAGCTCAGGCAGCCATTGGTGTGGCCGGGGGTGGCGCGCACCTCGAGGTGGCGGCTGCCGAAGTGAACGTGTTCGCCGTGCTGCAGCAGGCGGTCGGCGCCGGCCGCACCCGAGGCGGCCGAGACGGCGATCTGGCTGCCCAGACGCTGTTTCAGCAGCCATGCTGCGGTGACGTGGTCGGCGTGCACGTGGGTGTCCAGCGTGGCCCGCAGGCGCAGCCCCAGCTCGCGCAGCAGCGCGGCGTCGCGCCGCGCCTGCTCGAACACCGGGTCGATGAGCAGCGCCTCGCCGTCGCTGGCCAGCAGGTAGGTGTAGGTGGACGACGTGGCGTCGAAGAGCTGGCGGAAGATGAACATCGTCGGGCCCGATCAGAGGGCGCAGCCCCGTTTGCGCCCGGGAATCGGGGCTTGGCTACGATGCCGCGATTGTTGCGGAGGCCTGCGATGCGTCAACTTCCCCTGGCCAACCGGCGCCGCCTGTCGGTGGCATTCGCGGTGTCGGTGCTGCTGCCAGCGGCCGGCCCCGTGGCCGCGCAGCCTGCGCAGGCCACGCAGATGCCGATCTTCGACGCCCACCTGCACTACAGCGAAGACGCCTGGGCGCGCCTGCCGCCGGCCGAGGCCGTGGCGCTGTTGCGCCAGGCCGGGCTCAGGCAGGCGATGGTCTCCAGCAGCAGCGACGAAGGCACGCAGAAGCTCTACGCCGCGGCGCCCGACCTAGTGCTGCCCGTGCTGCGCCCCTACCGCACACGCGGCGAGATCGGCAGCTGGATGCACGACGCCAGCGTCGTCGCGCACCTGGAATCGCGGCTGAAGCAATACCGCTACGTTGCCCTGGGTGAGTACCACGTCTACGGTGCCGACGCCGACCTGCCGGTGGTGCGCCGCGTGGTGCAGCTGGCGCGCGAACACCAGCTCTATCTGCACTCGCATTCGGACGCCGACGCCATCGAGCGCCAGTTCCGGCAGGACCCGAAAGCCCGCATCCTGTGGGCGCACGCGGGCTTCGAGTCGCCCGACAAGGTGCGCGAGATGCTGCGCAAGCACAAGAACCTGTGGTGCGACCTGGCCTTCCGCAACGACCACGCGAGCGGCGGCAAGGTCGATGCCGGCTGGCGCCAGGCTTTCCTCGAGTTCCCTGACCGTTTCCTGGTGGGTACCGACACCTACACGCCTGAACGCTGGTTCTACGTCATCGAGCACGCACGCTGGTCGCGCGAGTGGCTGGCCGACTTGCCGCGCGACGTCGCCGAACGCATTGCCTGGCGCAACGGCGATGCGCTGTTCACGGCCATGCGCTCGCGGCTGGTGCCATGAGCGCGCCGGGCCGCCTTCAGGCGCGAATCCCGAAGTGCGCAGCGCACAGGGTAGTGCGGTGAGGCGCTGGTGCTTCGCCGTGGCCTGCGCGGTGGCGGGCGCCGCCCATGCGGCCTGCCCGCCCGACCCCGCCGACGGCGCGGCCGTGGCGGCCGGCCCGGTCAGCCTGGCCTGGCGCGCCGAGCCGGGCGCCATCGTCCAGGGCGAACCTTTCTCGCTGCTGTTGAAGGTGTGCCCTGCCCAGGCCGTGCTGACGGCCGTCGATGCCACCATGCCCGAGCACCGCCACGGCATGAACTATCGGCCCAGCCTGCGGGCACTGGGCGACGGCCGCTGGCGCGCCGACGGGCTGCTGTGGCACATGAGCGGCCGCTGGGAACTGCGCTTCGACCTGCGCCACGAGGGCAGCGTGCACACGCTGCGTCAGGACGTCGCGCTGCGATGAAGACGCTGCGCGCCGCGCTGCTGGCGGCCGGCCTGCTGACGACGCTGGGGCACGGCGCCGCGCAGCCGCTGCTGGACTTCACCGCCGAAGAACGCGCGCGCATCGCCGGCCACGGCCCGTGGCCACCGCCACGGCTGCCGGACCGATCCAACCGCGTCGACGGGCAGCTTGCCGCCATCAACTTCGGCAGGCTGCTGTTCTTCGACGCCACGCTGTCGGCCGACGGCACACTGTCCTGTGCCAGCTGCCACATGCCCGAGCGCGCCTTCCAGGACGGGCTGCCCGTGGCGCGCGGGCGCGCCGCCGGACTGCGCAACACACCCAGCCTGCTGGACGCCGCGCAGCGCCGCTGGCTCGGCTGGGACGGCGCCCTAGACTCGCTGTGGGCGGCGAGCGTGACGCCGCTGGTGGCGGGGCGCGAGATGGCGGCCAGCCCGGCGCAGTTGGCCGCCGCCGTGCGCCGCGAGCCGCGCCTGACGACGGGCTACCGCGCCGCCTTTGGCGCGCCACCGGGGCCCGATGACGAGCCCGTGCTGGTCGACCTGGGCAAGGCGCTGGCGGCCTACCAGGCCACGCTTGTCTCCGGGCGCACGCCCTTCGACGACTTCCGCGACGCCCTGGCAAGAGGTGATACGGCTGCTGCGGCGGCTTACCCGCAGGCCGCGCAGCGCGGTTTGCGGCTGTTTGTCGGCGAGGGCCGCTGCAGCGTGTGCCACGCCGGGCCGGCCTTCACGAACGGCGAGTTCGCCGACGTCGGCGTGCCCTACTTTGTGCCCGGCGGCGTGGACGCAGGGCGCCATGAGGGTCTGTCGCGGCTGCGCCCCAGCCGCTACAACCGGCTGGGCCCGTACAACGACGCCGGCCCCGCCGATCCCCAGGCCGTGACGACGCGGCATGTTGCACCCCAGCACCGCAACTTCGGCGAGTTCCGCGTGCCCAGTCTGCGCCAGCTGACGCACACCGCGCCCTACATGCACGACGGCAGCCTGGCCACGGTTGAAGACGTGGTGCGCCACTACAGCGAACTCAACGAGGAGCGGCTGCACGCCGACGGCGAGCGCATCCTGCGTCCGCTGAGGCTGGACGTGAAGCAGGCGGCTGACTTGGCGGCCTTCCTGCGCAGCCTGAGCACCGGCGGGCGCTGAGCGGGGCCGGCCGGCCTGAGCGTCCGCGCCCGTCAGTGCGCTTCGCGCGGCAGGTCGTCTTCGCCGGGTGGCGACTCCGCGGGTACGCGGAAGCGCTCGGTCGCCCAGGCGCCCAGGTCGGCCATGCGGCAGCGTTCGCTGCAGAAGGGGCGCCAGCGGTTGCGTTCGGCAAACATTGCCGGCTGGCGGCAGTTCGGGCAGGGCACGGTGCGGGCGGCGGCTTCGCTCATGGGGCTGGCGGTACGGGCGGGTGGCTGGCGCGGGCTCAAGCGCACAGCGCCAGTGCGAAATCCGTGTCGGCGCCGCAGTTGCGCAGGCGGCCTTCGGCGTCGGGCCGCATGAAGCGGATCGACACCATCAGCCGGTGGCCGCTGATCTCGGGCACCAGGCCGCTATCGGCGGCAAAACGCACGCGCATCAGCTGGTAGGACTTGCCCTGGGGCAGGGTCTGCTGGTATTGGCCGCCCGCGGCCACCATGCGCTGAGGCGCGCCGCTGTCGCGCAGCAGGCCCAGCAGCACCTGCAGCGCCTCGGCCAGCGGCGTGATGGTCGCCATCCAGCCCTGCAGGTCGGTACGCCGGCGTGCCGGTGCGTGCTGCTGCCAGGCGTAGTAGGCGGGCAGGTCGAACTCGCAGGTGCCGCCCGGGATGTTGATGCGGCTGCGGATGCTCATCAACCAGTCGTTGGCCGACAGTGTCTGGCCGGCCTTGCCCTGCAGCTGGTTCAGGCCGTTGAAGGCGTGGTCGATGCGGCCGACCACCTCGTCGAGCGCGGTCTCGGAAATGCCCGGATGGCCGCGGTAGCTCTGCAGCTGGGCGCGGTGGCGTTCCAGCTCCTTCAGCAGGTCGCTCTTCAGGTCGGCGCGCGACGCGACGTCCATGATCTCGAACAGCGTGGCCAGCGCGAAGTGGTGGTCCACCGGTGCGTCGCGCGCCACCAGCTGGCCCAGACGGTCGAACAGGTGTTCGAGCCGCAGCATCGTGCGTATGCCTTCGGTGAACGGGTACTCGTAAAGAACCAAGGCGGGCTCGGGGTGCGGCTGCGGTGCGGGTGGGAGGCTTGCCGTGGCGGATTGTTCCATACGCGTGACACCTTCCACGCGAGCGCCGGCCTCAGCTCGCGCCTGTCCACCCTGTCCACAGGGCGCGCAGCTCGCCATCCAGCGCTTCCAGACCGATGCCGTCGTTGAAGATCACGGCATCGGCAATCGCGCGCCGCGCCGCGCGCGTAGCCTGTTGGGCCACGACGCGGCGGGCGCCGCCGGCGTCCCAGCCGGGGCGCAGTGCCACACGCTCGATCTGCGTGGCTTCGGGGCAGTCGACCACCAGCACACGGTCGACGCGGGCGCGCCAGTGGCGAGATTCGGTGAGCAGCGGCACGTCGAAGACCACCGGCCGCCCAGCAGCCAACGCGGCCTGGTGTTGTGCTTCCTGGCCAATCAGCGGGTGCAGGATGGCTTCCAGGCGCGCCTTCACAGCGACGTCGGTGAAGGTCAGGCGCCGCATGTGTTCGCGGTTCAAGGCACCGTCGGCCGTCAGCGCTTCGGGCCCGAAGGCCGCGGCCAGCGCAGGCATGGCCTGGCCGCCCGGCTGCGTGAGGGCACGTGCAATGGCGTCGGTATCGACGAGGTGGGCACCCAGCGCCACCAGCCGCTGCGCCACCGTGCTCTTGCCGCTGCCGATACCGCCGGTGAGGCCGATCGTGCGCACCCGGACGCCTGGCGACACGCTCAGGCCCAGCCCATCCACCCCAGCACCGTCTCCAGGCCGGCCAGCATGATGACGACACCGCCGCCGGCCAGGAAAGGCCCGAAGGGCACGAAGCGCCCCTGGCGCAGCGAACCGCCAGCCTTCATCGCCAGCCCGACCATCGCGCCCAGCACCGAGGCCATCAGCACGATCGGCAGGATGGCCTGCCAGCCCAGCCATGCGCCCAGAGCCGCCAGCAGCTTGAAGTCGCCGAAGCCCATGCCTTCCTTGCCGGTGGCGAGCTTGAAGAACCAGTACACGAGGAACAGCGACAGGTAGCCGGCCACTGCGCCCCACAGCGATTGCAGCAGCGTCAGCCCGGGCAGCCAGCCCAGGGCGGCGGCCAGCAAGCCGGCCCACAGCAGCGGCAGCGTCAGCGTGTCGGGCAGCACGGTGGTGTCCCAGTCGATCAGCGCCAGTGCCAGCAGCACAGCGCCGACGCCGCACCACAGCAGCGTCGACGGCTGCGGGCCGAGGTGCCAGGCCAGGACGCCGAAGAGCAGCGCGGTGCCCAGCTCGACCAGCGGGTAGCGCAGCGAGATCGGCGTCTTGCACGCCGAGCAGCGGCCCTGCAGCACCAGCCAGCTGAGCAGTGGGATGTTCTCGAACCAGCGGATGCGGTGGCCGCAGGCCGGGCAGCGCGAGGCCGGTCGCGCCAGGCCCAGCGGCGCCAGCTCGGCGATGGCCTTTTCCAGGCCGCCAGAGGCCAGCGCCAGCCGTTCCGGCGCGGCGCTGGCGAATACGCGCTTGAACGAGTCGGCGTCGGCCAGCTGCGCCGCAACATCGCCCCACCACTGGCGTTCCAGCATCAGCGGCAGGCGGTGCACCACCACGTTGAGGAAGCTGCCGATGATCAGCCCCAGCGGGGCCAGGAGCCAGGGCGAAAGCAGCAGGTCCAGCGGCAGGCCCGCGAAAAACCCCGCCACGCTAGACAACCGCGCCCAGCTTGAAGATCGGCAGGTACATCGAGACGACGATGCCACCGATGAGCGTGCCCAGGATGACGATGATGAAGGGTTCCATCAGGCTGGACAGACCCTTCACCATCTCGTCGACTTCTTCTTCGTAGAACTCGGCCGCCTTCGCCAGCATGTGGTCGAGCGAGCCGGATTCCTCGCCGATGGCCGCCATCTGCAGCACCATGGTCGGGAACACACCGGTGGCTGTCATCGAGGTCGTCAGCGCCGAACCGGTGGAGACGTCCTTCTGGATCTGTTCGGTGGCCTGCGCGTAGACCGCGTTGCCCGACGCGCCGCCGACCGAATCGAGCGCTTCCACCAGCGGCACGCCGGCGGCGAACATGGTCGAAAGCGTGCGCGTCCAGCGTGCGATCACCGACTTGTTGATGAGGTCGCCAAAGACCGGGATCTTCAACAGGATGCGGTCCATCGTCATCTGCATCTTCTCGGAGCGCTTCCAGCTCTCGAAGAAGAAATACAGGCCGCCGCCGAGCAGGCCGAAGATGGCCCACCACCAGGCGACAAAGAACTTCGACAGCGCGATCACCACCAGCGTCGGGCCGGGCAGTTCGCCGCCGAAGGACTTGAACACGTCCTCGAAGGCCGGGATGACGAAGATCATGATCACGGTCAGCACGACGAAGGCGACGATGATCACCGCCACCGGGTACATCAGGGCCGACTTGATCTTGCTCTTGATGGCCATCGTCTTTTCCTGATAGATGGCCAGGCGGTCAAGCAGCGCCTCCAGGATGCCGCCCGCTTCGCCGGCTTCCACCAGGTTGCAGTACAGCGCGTCGAAGTGCAGCGGGTGCTTGCGGAAGGCCGACGACAGGCTGGTGCCGGTCTCGACGTCGCCGCGGATGTCGTTCAGCAGCTTGGTCATGCGCGGGTTGGTGCTGCCGCGGGCGACGATGTCGAAGGACTGCAGCAGCGGCACGCCGGCCTTCATCATCGTCGCCAGCTGGCGCGTGAAGATCGCGATGTCCTTCTGCTTGATGGACTTGCCGCCGCTGGTACGGCGCTTCTTGACCTTGTTGACGAGGATGCCCTGGCGGCGCAGGCTGGCGTTGACCATCGATTCGCCGCCGGCGCGCATCTCGCCGCGCACGACCTTGCCGTTGCGGTCCTTGCCTTCCCACTCGAAGATGACTTCCTTGGACGCTTTTGCGAGTGCTGCTGTGGCCATGGGTTCTCGGGTCGGGCTAGGCTGACGGATTGAAGTACGGGGCCTACTCGTTGGTGACCGTGATCACTTCCTCGAGTGTGGTGACACCGACACGGACCTTGATCAGCCCGGACTGGCGCAGGTCGCGCACCCCTTCGACCTGGGCCTGCTTGGCGATGTCCAGTGCCGTGCCTTCGGACAGGATGATGCGCTGGATAGCTTCGGTTATCGGCATCACTTGGTAGATACCAACCCGGCCTTTGTAACCGTTGTTGCACATCGAGCAACCGACGGCCCGGTAGGGCTTCCAGTTGCCGTCCAGGTCCTCGGGCTTGAAGCCGGCCTTCAGCATCGATTCACGCGGGTAGTCCGCGGGCTTCTTGCAGTTCTCGCACAGCTTGCGTGCGAGGCGCTGGGCGGTGATCAGCAGCACGCTGGAGGCGATGTTGAAGGGCGCCACGCCCATGTTCAGCAGCCGCGTCAGCGTGGAGGGGGCGTCGTTGGTGTGCAGCGTGCTCATCACCATGTGGCCGGTCTGCGCGGCCTTGATGGCGATGTCGGCGGTTTCCAGGTCGCGGATTTCGCCGACCATGATGATGTCCGGGTCCTGGCGCAGGAAGGACTTCAGCGCCGCGGCGAAGGTCAGGCCCGCGCGGTCGTTGACGTTGACCTGGTTGATGCCCGGCAGGTTGATTTCGGCCGGGTCTTCCACCGTGGCAATGTTCACGCCGGGCTGGTTGAGGATGTTCAGGCAGGTGTAGAGCGACACCGTCTTGCCGCTGCCTGTGGGGCCGGTGACGAGGATCATGCCGTAGGGCCGCGCGATGGCGGTCATCAGGCGGTCCTTCTCGATCTTCTCGTAGCCCAGCGCCTCGATGCCCAGCTTGGCGCTCGACGGGTCGAGGATACGGATCACGACCTTCTCGCCGAACAGCGTGGGCAGCGTGCTGACGCGGAAGTCGATCGCCTTGCTGCCGAACTTGAGCTTCATGCGGCCGTCCTGCGGCACGCGTTTCTCGGCGATGTCCATGCGCGAGATGACCTTGATGCGCGAGGCCAGCTTGTCCTTGATGGCCACCGGCGGCTGCGTGATCTCGCGCAGTTCGCCGTCGACGCGGAAACGCACGCGGTAGGTGTACTCGTAGGGTTCGAAGTGCAGGTCGGACGCGCGCATGTTGATGGCGTCGATCAGCATCTTCTGCAGGAATCGCACCACCGGCGCGTCTTCGACGTCGGTAGTGACGTCGGCGTTTTCGGCCGGTGCGGCCTCTTCGTCGGTGACGTCGAAGTCGAAGTCGCCGCCGGCCATCGACTCCAGCTGTTCGTTGGCGCTGGCGCCCTGGGCGTCGAGCTGTTTGATCAGCTTGTCGTATTCGACGATCACCCACTCGGGCGTCAACTGGGTCGCGAACTTGATGCGTTCGGCGGCTTCCTGGTCGGTGGGGTCGGCGGCGCCGATGAAGAGGCGGTTGCCGCGCTTGCCCAGCACCAGCAACTGGTACTGGCTGGCGATCTTCTGGTCGACGATGTTGCGCGGCAGTTTCTGCAGGTCTACGGCGTTGAGGTCCATCACCGGCAGTGCCAGCGCGGTCGACAGCGCATGCGCCAGTTCGTCTGGCTTGACTGCACCCGCGCCGATCAGCGCCGCAACGAAGCTCGACTTGCGCTCGCGCGCGCTCCTGGTCAGTTCTTCGGCACTCTTGGCCGTCAGCTTGCCGGCGTTGACGAGCACTCGGGCCACGCCCGAAAGGGAGGACGGTGGTGGTTCGACCAGGGTCTCAGTGGCCATCGGGGAGGGAACTCATCGACTGCATATCGCGCAGATCATCGCCGAATCACACCTCGGTGTAAACGCGACCCGCCTCGGTGGCAGCACGGCGACTGCTGGCGGCGGCGCGAGGCGATGTGGGAATGTCGGGAGACCACCGTGAAGGCTGGTCGGGGTGAGAGGATTCGAACCTCCGGCCTCTACGTCCCGAACGTAGCGCTCTACCAGGCTAAGCTACACCCCGATGCGGTGACGGGGTGGCTGCGGCGTTGATTCCACGGCACCCGACGAGCCGCGTTCCCCGGTCAGGAAGAACGATGCACCGAACGAACACATAATTCTAGCAGAGCCTCGCGGGCCGCCGACGCCGGCAGGGCCTGCAGCGCAGTCTGCGCCTGCTCGGCCTCGGCGCGGGCGGCGTCTCGTGTGGCATCGAGTGCACCCGTGCGGCGCACGATCGCCAGGATCTCGGGCAGCTTCTGCAGCTCACCATGCTCGATGGCGTGGCGGATCAGCGCACGCTCGGGTTCGGTCGCGCGTTCCATGGCCAGCAGCAGCGGCAGCGTCGGCTTGCCCTCGCGCAGGTCGTCGCCGACGTTCTTGCCGAGTTCGTCGCTGTTGCCTTCGTAGTCGAGCAGGTCGTCGACGAGCTGGAAGGCCGTGCCCAGCGAGCGCCCGAAGTCGGCGCAGGACTCTTCCAGCGCTGCGTCGGCACCCGCCAGCACGGCGCCCAGGCGGGCGCTGGCCTCGAACAGCTTGGCCGTCTTGTAACGGATGACCTGCAGGTAGTCGTGCACGGCCAGGTCGGGGTCGTGCATGTTCATCAGCTGCAGCACTTCGCCTTCGGCGATGACGTTGGTGGCGTCGGCCAGCACGTCGAGCACGCGCATGCGGTTCACAGACACCATCATCTGGAAGGCGCGTGAATAGAGGAAGTCGCCCACCAGCACGCTGGCGGCATTGCCGAACATGGCGTTGGCGGTGGCCCGGCCACGACGCAGCGCCGATTCGTCGACGACGTCGTCGTGCAGCAGCGTGGCGGTGTGGATGAACTCGACGAT
>Ga0335397_10004266_pt1 | contig 18927 bp, 10 predicted proteins | sample MAT04_FD_205740 | JGI IMG/M metagenome (GOLD analysis project Ga0335397, IMG submission 205740) | Freshwater microbial communities from Lake Fryxell liftoff mats and glacier meltwater in Antarctica - MAT-04 (spades assembly) (version 2) ... | reverse complement strand
AACTTTTGCTCACGCACGGTGACGGCCGGCTGTATCTCTCGACCGATCAGGGGGCGATCCTGGCCATCTCCCCGGACGACGGCACGCTGTTGTGGGCTGTCACCTACGAATCGCAGCCGTTCGATTTTCTACACGGGGTGCCGCCCCGACTGCAAACCGGCTTGCTGCCCGCGATGTTTGATCGCGGTCGGCTGTTCATCGCCCCGAACGACAGCCGGCTGATGTTCTGCCTGGACGCCGCCTCGGGCCGCGTGATCTGGCAACGCCGCATGCCCGAACGGTTGCGACATCTGATCGGCGTGGCGAACTCGTCCGACCAGGGCCGATTGATCGCCTCGGGAAATTCCTTATGGGCGTTCGACATCAACGATGGCGGCCTGATGTGGCGCATGATTCAAAACGACCCGGAATCACGCGGCTACGGACACGGCCTGCTCGCCGGCGATTCCATCTTCTGGCCCACCCGCGAATGGCTGTATCAAGTCCGGATCTCGAATGGCGAACTCACGCGAAAAGTCTTGCTCGCCACGCCGGACGTGCCCGGCTCCGGGGGCAATCTCACCGCGACGAACGGCATGCTCTTCGTTGCCGAACCCGACCGGCTGGTGGCCTATGGAGAATACAGCCGGTTGAAAGAACGCCTCGAAATCGAGTTATCACAGCGCACAGATCAGGCATCCCCCTGGCAACACCTGATGGACCTCGAAGCCGCACAAGGGAACTTAACGGCGGCGGTGGCGGCCGGTCGAAACGCCTGGGAACTGCGGGAGTCATGTTCCCCGGCGGATCGCGCGGCGATGGAACTGCGCTTCGCTTCCATCCTGCGGCAACAAATCGCACGCTTGTTGAAGCAGAAGCAGTTCTCTGTCGCAGAAGGGCACTTTCAGGAACTCGCCCGCCTCGATCTGCCGCCAGAAGCTCGTGGCCAAGGACTGTGGGATTGGTCGCGACTCGATCTGCTGCGCGGCGAACCCGCCGCGGCGGTTACCCATCTGCATGACCTGCTCGATCTGCCGGCGAAAGCACATTTTGAAATCGACGGCCTGCCGCATGATCAGGCTGTGCAACGGGAATTGGAACGAATGCTGCAAGAGTTCGGTCGCACCGCATTCGTTGAGATCGACCGCCGGGCGCAACAGGAGTTGGATCGCGCGCTCACCGCTGGTGATCTCCCCGCGGCGCGACATGTCTTGCGTCGGTATCCGCTCTTGCCCGCGGCTGAAGACATCTGGTCGACCGTGATCTCCGAGACGACCTCGCGACAGCAATGGAATGCCGCCTGGACGTTGTTGCACGACTGGGAATCCTCGACGACCCGTCCCGACGTTCGCCGGCTGATTCAGGACCGCAAACACGCCGCGCTGCTCGCCGCGGGATACGACCGATCCGCACAGCGTCTCGCCGCATCTGTTGATAACGTTGCCGCCTGGAGATTCGTCGCGCGTGGCTGGCAGCAGGAACTTTCGCCAGATGTCACCACGCTCTGCCCGCTGGGGCAACCACCGGCCGACTACCTGGCCTGCGTGCTGACTTTCGGAGCGGAAGGCTTGACTGCCATCGAGCGCCAATCCGGCACGCAGCGCTGGCAGCAGAGTCAGTCCGCTGCCCCGACCTGGAGTGCGTATGCGGAAACACATTTACTACTGTTCGCCGGCGACACCTTATCGGCCCGTAGTCTGGAAACGGGGGAACTCCTCTGGGAACGTCCGGGACTTTCTGTCTCCTCCGGCGCTGCGTCCATCGCGATGATGGATCAATCGGTGATCACGTTCTTGCCCACACGCGGCGTGTCGGCCGTATCCACCGTCACCGGCGAAGTGAGCTGGGAATTCCGTCCCCCGCACGGCCGATTCCAACCCATCTGGCTCTGCCGCGAGGATGCCATCCTGCTGCAAACACTCGATCCGCCGGAAATCTGGCACATCGATCCCAGCACCGGCAAGTTGCTCAGCGTCTCGGCGGAAACAACGCACGCCTGGCGATTTCCGCCACTGTTGTTTGATGACGATCAGTTCGCGGTGGTGACCACCAATCGCCGGATCGAACGATGGGGACGGGATGGCACGGTGCGCTGGAACTACAGCGGCACACTCTCCCACGCGCATGCCGATCCCTATCTGCTGGGCGACGCTACCGGTCTGGCGGTCCTCATCGATGGCGGCACCCTGGTCGGCATCGAACCGCAAACCGGCGGAAAGTTATGGAGCACGGGATTCGCGGATCGCCCCGTCATCCATCCCACGCGGCAACTCGCCGTCGTGCAAGGTCTCGCCCTCACCGCCTGGCATACCACTCTGCGTGCCGTGCGACTCACGGATGGCGACCTCGCCTGGGACGCGAAACTCCCCGCCGGCGTCGAGACTTGGGACATCACACCTTGGCAAGATTCTGTCGTTCTCACCGGAGTCCGACAGGAACCCTCACCCACCGCGCTGCTGTTAATATTCGATGCCGTGACCGGTCAACCGCAACAACGAGTGCAACAACCTTGCTCCGCCTCGCAAGCCACATGGTCGCTCGACGACTACGGCGTCGTCTGCGCTCAACCCGGCCAACTCACCGCCTGGAACGCACTCCCCGAACACCGCCTCGCATCGCCTTGAAATAATGCACGGACAGCCGTAGGGTGCGGCCGAGGCCAAAACAGTGGGATCGGGTGGCACGTCCCTGAGTCTTCGAAGGGCGTGGTCTGCGAGCAAGCGCCACGCCCTTCGAAGACTCAGGGACGTGCCACCCAAAGTCCACATCTTGAGGGACGATCCACGACTCGCCCCCTCTTAATCCAGCACCCCAATATACGGCAGATGTCGGTAATCGCCGTTGAAGTCGAGACCATACCCCACCACAAACCGATTCGGGATTTCAAAGCCGACATAATCCGGCATGATGACCGTCTCGGTCCGCTCCTTCTTCCACAGCAATACCGCCGTGCGAACCGCGCGCGGTTCGCACTCGGCCAGACGAACCGTCAATGCCGACAGGGTGCGACCGGTATCCAGAATGTCATCGACCAGCAGCACATTGCGGCCCGCGAGATCGGGCAGGGAGTCGAGATCGAGCCGAAGTTCCTCCGGTGCGGTCGCCGTGCCCCGATAGCTGGATGCCGTCACAAACCCCAATTGATGCGGCGTGGCGATCGCGCGCATCAGATCGGCGACAAAGACCACGCTCCCATGCAACACGCCGATGACGGTCAACGGCGAATCCTGAAAATCGCGGCTGATCTCGTCGCCCAGCCGCTGTACGCGCTCGGCGATCTCACGGGCGGTAAACAGCGTTTGCATGGCACGTCGCAATTAGGCAATAGACGAGAGACGAGAGACAAGAGACAGGAAATCCTGCGGAGAGTCAAATCTGGGGACGCAAGTTGTATGATTGTTTCTTGTTTCTTGGCTCTTGTTTCTTTCTCCATGAGTCTGCAATGCCTTGGACGAACATCGACCTCGCCGGCAAACCCGCCGAGCGATTCCTGCCCGACAGCGGCCCATCCCGGCACACAATCGTCTTTTTGCACGGGTATGATGGCGTGGGCCTGACACAGAATCCGGCATTCACCCAGGAATTCGAGCGGCAGCAACTCGATGTCATCTGTCCCCTCGGCCCGCGCTGCTGGTGGAGCGCTGTCATCGCGCCCACGTTCGACCCACTCATCAGCCCGATCGAGTTTCTGGCCCGTGAAATTCCGGCGCTCAGCGAACGGACGAAATTCGGGGTCTGCGGGATCGAGATGGGCGGACAGGGCGCGCTGCAACTGGCTTACCGCCATGCCCGGCTCTTTCCCGTCGTCGCCGCCATCTCGCCCAAGATCGATTTTGAAGACTGGCATGGCCACGGCACCTCGCTCGATGATCTTTTTCCTGATCGCGAAGCCGCCCGACAGGCCACCGCCACGCTGCACATTCATCCGCTCGATTGGCCCCGGCATCAACTCCTGCTGTGCGATGCCGCCGATCTCTATTGCCGCGACGGCATCGAAATCCTCGCCAGCAAACTCTCATCCAGCGGCATCCCCTTTGAAAGCGACTTCCGCACCACCCACGGCGGCTACGGCTGGAACTACGCCAACGCCATGGCCGGCAAAGTCGTCACCTATCTGGCGGAGAAACTGACCGCGCTGAATCCTTGATTTCCGAGCGGGTGACGTCAGTCCCCTGATTGCGCCCGCCACGCCGTGGGACGCACAATCAAGGGGCTGACGCCCCCCGCTCGCATGATATCAGCCATTGCCGCAACCGCGACAGGCCTTCATCCACCGTCACGCGCGGTGCATAACCCAGGTCCCGTTTCGCGGCGGTCAGGTCGTACCAGTGCGAAGTCGAAAGCTGCCGGGCGACGAAGCGGGTCATCGGGGGTTCGCCGCTCAGGTGCAATGTGCGATACACGAATTCCAGCACGCCGCCCACACGATACGCCGCCGTCGCGGAGATCGATTTCGTCACCGGCGGCAGATCCGCGCAGGCGAGCAAGCGGTTGATCATGTCCCACAAGGGTTGTGGTTCATCATTGGACAGAAAATAGGCCCGGCCCGCGCACGCCGCACCGGGTTGCAAGCGGTCGAACGCACACAAGTGCCCATCGACGCAATTGTCGATGTACGTCGTATCGACCAGGTTCGTCCCCGCGCCCACGCGCCGCAGCCGGCCAGACTTCGCCCGGTCGATCAATCGCGGCAGTAGATGATTGTCGCCCGGCCCCCAGATGAGATGCGGCCGCAAGGCGACCGTCGCGAGCCGCGGGCCGTTCGCCGCGAGAACCAGCCGCTCGGCGATGGCCTTCGTGCGCGGATAGTCGGTGAGATAACTGTCGGGATACGGCGTCGATTCGTCGATGCCGCTCTCATCCCCGCCATGATAGACCACGCTCGGCGAACTCGTGAAAATCAGCCGCGTTACGCCGAACTCGCGGCACGCCGCCAACACGTTTTCCGTCCCCGTCACATTGGCACGCACATACTCCGCAGCCGGTCCCCACACGCCGGCTTTCGCCGCGACATGAAAGATCGCATCACACCCCCGCGCGGCGGCCCGCACCGCCGCGAGATCACCGACATCACCGCGCACGCACTCCACGCCCAAGGTGGACAACGCCGGTGATTCGCCGCGCTGCAGCGAGCGCACGGTATGTCCGCGCTCGATCAACCGCCGGCACAACGCGCCGCCGACAAACCCGCTGCCACCAGTGACCAGAATGTGAGACATCTGCGATGCGAGCCGCCAGCAGCGCTCGCCCCCTCTCCTTAACCCTCTCCCCAATCACAGGGGGCATTTTAATCGACACATCTTTCGAGAGTGAACGAATACCTGAAATTCCTATTTCACCGCAGAGACGCAGTGATCGCGGAGAAACATAAACAAAGACGAACTTGTATCAATCCTCCCCGGTGGCTTGCAGATGAATTCCATTCGTCCGGGAATGCGTACAGGCATTAGCATCGAATGATCTCCTCTCTGCGATCTCCGCGTCTCTGCGTGGAAACGATTTTCATTCCTTTTCGAGATGTATCGATAACAAGGCCCCAATATTACAGTCGACGGACAAGCAACTAAAAATAACTCGCGATGCATGACAGCATGACCAGCAGCACCACCACGGCCGTGATCATCACCCACCGCGGTTGATCGGACGTCGGGTGGTCTTCTTCCGACAGATACTTGCCGCACGCCGGGCAGCGCGGCGAGTCTTCGTACACGTCTTCGCCGCACGCTGGGCAACGAATCACATCGCTGTCGGAATCCTCGTCCGACCAGTCGTTGTCGTCTTCGTCTTCATCATCGTCTGCATCATCGTGCCCTTGCGTCATGGAACGGCTCCACTGAGCGAATCGATTAACGAACCTGCCGCTGCGCCCACACGGCGAGCTGCTCGCGAAAGATCTTGGAATTGTGCCGAATATCCACCGGAAACGCCCGATGAAACAAAATCGTCCGCATCACTTTCGTCAACTCCCACTTCGCCCCCACCTCCAACAACTCCGTTGTAATCACCCTCATCGCTTGCGGGTTCGCAGCCCCCTCCAACTCAACACACACCACCGGTTCCACGCACCCATTCCGTGAAACCCCCACCAGTGCCGAGCGAAACACGGCCGGATGCGCATTGAAAATCCCTTCCACCTGATCCGTGAAATACGTCCGCTTCGGAGTGATGACCCGTTGCGATTTGCGACCGCAGAACCACAGCCGGCCGTGCGTATCAAAATAACCGACATCCCCCATGCGATGCCATTTGCGGCCGTGACTCCCATCAGGGATTTTCGCGAGTGCCGTCAGGTCGGGCCGGCGGAAATACTCCTGTGTAACCACCGGCCCAGACACGCAAATCTCGCCAATCTCCCCCGCCGGCAGCAGCAGATCATCGGACCACGCGGAGATGGGTCCATCACTGATCCGGATGATTCGGACCTCAATTCCCGGCACCGGTTTGCCCACGCACGTCCCCGCGCCAACAGCCGTCTGGTGCCGCGTGTGGTTCAGAACGTCCTCGCTGCCGATGACGGCGACGGGCAATGACTCCGTAGCGCCATACGGCGTATAAATCTGCACGCCAGGAGATAGCAGCTTTTGAAACCGCTCCAGAATCTGCGGCGACACCGGCGCTCCGGCCGAGAGAACGCGCTTCAACGTTGATAACGTCTTAGCCCCCGACGAGTCGCCGGGGGGATTCTCCGCCTGCCCCACACGGTTGATGAGCGCCGGCGAGCCGAACAAATTCGTGACACCAAACTGTTGCGCCGGTCCGATGATCTCTCGCGGGTCCACCTTTGCCGGCCGCGTGAAATCCATGCGTGGAATGATCGATGTCATGCCGAGCGCCGGGGCGAACAGGGCGAACAGTGGAAACGTGCAGAGATCGACTTCGCCCGGTTCGATCCCAAAAATCGCATGCAACTGATCGATCTGCGCCGAGAAGATGCCATGCGTATAAACGGCCCCCTTCGGTACACCCGTGCTGCCGCTGGTGAACAGAATCGCCGCCGGGTCATCGGGTTGGGGATCAAAACTCAGAACATCCTGATTCGGCGTCACGCCGTGCAACGCCGCTGTTTCCCCATCGGCTCGGGAAGAAATCGTCGCAGTGATGCGGATCGACGACTTGGCCCAGCCGAACAGGATTCGCGCGAACTGCGCTTTGCGAATGCCGAGAAACGCTTCCGGCTGCGCTTCCGCGAGACATTTGCCGAGATTGCGAATGCCGATGCCGGGATCGACGAGGACCATCACCGCCCCGAGTTGCAGCAAGGCATAGACCAGGCGGATCAACTCCCGCGACGGGGGCACCATCAGCGCGACTCGCATGCCGGGTTTGATGCCGAGGCGTTGCAGGCCAATGACATAAACCGCGGTTGAAGCCGCGAGTTCGCTGAATGTCGTTTCGATGTAACGTGGCGGCCCGCGCCGATTCACCGGCTCACGCAACGCGATCGCATGCGGCCGCGTTGCCGCATGCTGTCGCAATCGCGCGGCGACATTGAAACTCGCAATTCCGAGCGGGGGGTGTAAACCCCCTGAGTGCGGCGTCATGTGGTGTGGCGTCCCCATTCAAGGGGCTGACGCCCCCCGCTCGGATGAGAGGAGAAAATTGCGAATCGCCGGGATCAATTCCTCCGCGGCGTCTTCCAGAATGTAATGGCCGCAGTCGGGAAAGCGAAGCAACTCCGCGTCCGGGAATCGCCGTTGCCATTCCGCGAGGAAATGGTGATCGAACACAAAGTCCCGATCCCCCCACCCGATTAGCATTCGCTTGCGGGTTAGCAATTCCAACCCGCGTTCGACTTCCAGCACCGCGTCCCACGCGCGGTCTCCGGGTGCAAGCGGGATATCCTGTACGAACCGATGCACGGCGATGCGATTAGCCCACGAATCATACGGCGCGCAATACGCGTCGCCGACTTCTTTTGACATCGGCTTCCGCGTCACACACGATGTCACCGCCCCGCGGCTGAAGGCATTGCAGCCCCGCACCAGCAGCGCGCCGAGCACCGGCGTGCGGGCCAGTTTCAGTTGCCATGGAACGGGCTTCGTTGTCGGTAACCGGAACGCGCCCGCGTTGAGCATCACCAGTTTGGCGATTCGCTCCGGATGCCGCACGGCGAACCCGCAAGCGATCATGCCGCCCCAGTCGTGGGCGATGAGGGTGATGTTGTCGTTCACGCCCAGTTGATCGAGCCACGACTCCAGATCAGCGATGCGCTGCGCGAGTGTGTAGTCGTACTGCGAATCATCCGGCTTATCCGACAGCCCGCAGCCGATGTGATCAATCGCGAGACAGCGAAACCGATCCGACAACGCGGGGATCAGGTTCCGCCAATAATACGACCAGTTCGGATTCCCATGCACCATTACGACGGGTGGCCCATTGCCTTCATCCAGGTAATGCAGCCGATGGCCACCTAGACTGAGAGAGTGACTCTTGAAGGGAAAATCTGAAAACGACACGCTATAACCGAACAAAAGAGGTATTGGCCGCAAAAAGGCGCAAAATACGCAAAAAGGGAAGGCGAGTTACAATGCAAGAGAAAGACGTCTTCAGACTCTGCGATCTAATTCGAGAGACGGCATTCTCATTGCATACTTATCTGCATCATGGGCATCTGGAAAAAGTGTATGAAAACGGCATGAAGCACCGGTTACGCAAACAGGGCTTGCTCGTTCAAGAACAGCATCCGTTGAACGTCCTTGACGAAGACGGCACAGTTCTAGGTGAATATTTTGCGGATCTTTTCGTGTCAGGAATTCTGATCGTCGAATTGAAAGCCTGCCGAACTCTGGATGACTCGCATGTCGCACAGTTACTGGGATACCTGCGCGCATGCCGCATTGAACATGGTCTGCTCCTCAACTTCGGTTCGCCAAAACTCCAAATTAAAAAGTACGTCCTCTCCGCCATTGACTGAGAATTCCTTTTTGCGATTTCTGCGCCTTTTTGCGGCCAACTCGTCTTTGCTTCTCTTCACCAATCCAGCGCCAGCATTAAACAGTTCAGTCCGCTGCCGATGCCCAAAAATCCGACGCGGTCGCCGCGGACTAAAAATCCCCGTTCGTCGGCGAGCGCCGCGGTTAACGGCAGACTCACCGTGCCGATGTTCCCGAGGTACGGGAACGTGCAGAAGTCTTTCTCCGGCGAGATGCCGAGCGTGGCCAGCACCTGGTCGCGGTGGCCTTTGCCGACTTGATGACAGATCACCTTGTCGATCTGATCGGGCCGCCAGCCGATTTTTGTGAGCAGCGAGTCCCAGGTCTTCACGCCGAGATCGACGCCAAATCGCATCACGGAGATGGAATCGGTCTGCATGAATTGAGTGAAGGCGTGCGAGAGTTTCGCGGGGAGCAAACCGCCGACGCGCTGCCGAACGAGGTTCGGAATCACATCGCTGAGTTTGGTATGTGTCAGCGCGCTCGGCAGAATCGACTCGACTTTATCCACCGCGGCCGGCAGCACCGATTCCCAGCCCCAGCGGCACAACGCATGATGTTCCGGGGCCGATTTCGTCACGCCGCCAATCAGCCGATGCTGCTTCTCGCGGCTGAACGAACCGTCGGTGAGGAGCACGGCGACCGCGCCGGAACCGCCGGTGAGCGTGGCGAGCGACGACGTCAGCGATTCCATCGTCGGGTCTTCGAGTAAGCGCTGGATCGTGAAGTCGACAATCTCGCGGGCCGTCTCACAACTCACGACCATACCGGCGCGAATCTGACCAAGTTCAATCCGATTGGCGATATCGACCATGCCATTGAGGACACCCAGGCACGCATTGCTGACATCAAAGATCGCGGCGTCGGGGCTGATCCGCAAGTTCGCGGCGACACTGCACGCCGTCGCCGGCTCGAAATGTTCCCGACAGACGCCCGCGTAAATCAACACGTCGAGGTCTTTCGCGGCGACATGCGAATTCTCCAGCGCGCGACGGGCGGCTTCTGTCGCCCCATCGCTCAACTTGTGACCGCTGTCCCACCACCGCCGCTCGACTATCCCGGTCCACGCTTCCAACTGCCCCGGCGCGATCCGCAGTTTCGTGTAGAGGGGTTCGAGCCGCTGTTCGATTTCCGTCGACGTGACAACCACCGGCGCGAGTTCATAGCCGATGGCGTCGACATAAACTTTGGAATAGGTCATGGACATGGTGGCGTCGCTATAGTCTTAGCCCCCCGTCATTGACGGGGGGGCTCTTGTTTGGGCGGCATCCGTGAAGCACCCCCGGCGACTCGCCGGGGGTTATGACACGTCAATCGAAAAATCGAGCATCTGATAAATCACGCGGCCGTCGACACTGAGGAAGCCGGACGCGGTGGCCCGGCGGCGGGTGTCATCGACCGCCGTGATCACCATATCGACTGTAACCGTTTGATCGCGGGGAATCACCTGTCCGCGATAGACCCACTCATGCGGCGCGTCCAACGCGAGCGTTTGGAATTCGGCGCCCCCCTCGCTTGCGCTGCGCGGATCATCCGCTCCCCACCGCCGCGCGGCATACACCTTCAACAATTGCAGGAACGATTCCAACCCCAGCGAGCCGGGCCAGACGGGGTCTTGATAAAAGTGGGCCTGGAAGAACCAGAACGCGGGGTCGACCTCAATCGTCCCTTGCAGATACCCCAAGCCCTGCGGTCCGCCCTGGGGCAGATAGGCCGTCACTTTGTCGACCATACGGAAACGGTCGCTCGGGAACGGCGGTTCGTGCGGGACGGTGAACGACTCGGCCGCGGCCAATTCCTGCTCCGTGGGACGATACACGGCGGCATCGCGAATGCCGATCTGATTTTCGAGCGACTCCTTGGAGAAGAAGCCAAAGTAGGTGGTGCCGCGATAGACCGATTCTCCCCGGCATTTCAAATCAAACTGATAGTGCTGAATGATCATCCCGCCCGATTGCGATACGGCCGTCATTTTCACCGTGGTGGCCAACGTCCCGGACTCGGCGGTCACCGCGCGGAACTGCGTGGCCTTGCCCCCCAGGTTGCGGAACGACAGATCGGTTTCACTCGTCAAGGCCGAGCCGAGATACCCCGCCAGCCAACCGCATGGTTGCAACGCCGTTTCCAACAGCACGGCGAAGGGCATGGTCGCCTGACGATTCGCGGCGAAGTACCACGCGTCTGCAGGCACATCGTACTCGGCGACAATCACACCCCCGGCGGCGAGTTTCCACGCTTCACAATTCTCGATCGAGACGATGCGGTCCAGAAACTGAAACGGCGGCCCCGGCAACCGCGCGATCTTCCGTTCCTCATCGAAAATACGATACCGATCCCCAAACGCGTCCGACGGTTTCCCAATCGCGAACGCCGTAATGCGTGCCGTATCGAACAATGGTTTCCCACCCGAGCGGGGGGCGTCAGCCCCCTGATTGTGCTCGCCACTGGAACGGACGCCGCAATCAGGGGGCTGACGCCCCCCGCTCGGAAGAGCCGCTCCCCACAACGCATCCACCTTCTCGCGCGTCAACCCCGTCAACCGCACCGACATATCGGTCATCTCGACAACCGGTTTTCCATCCGCATACATCAGCGCATCGGCAATGCAATAAGCGTGAAGCCCAGGGGTTGCAACCCCTGGGCGTCCGTAGCCCATTTCTTTGATCGTCACTTCATACCAGACTTTTTTCGACGAGGCGAGAACCTGCCCACGGCATTTCAAACGGCTGCGAACCTCGGGAATCGGCTCATAAGCGATGTCGCCCGCCTCGCCGATCCAGCCCATCCGCAGCAGATAAATTCGCAGCGTGTGCAGGCAACATTCATACATCAGCGTGCCGGGCATCACCTGGTCGTCGCAGAAGTGACACGTCAGGAACCAGTCATCGGGGTGGATGTCGGCTTCGGCACGGATCAGCCCGATGCCGTATTTGCCCCCCGCGGGATCGAGTTGCAACACTCGGTCCACGAGCCGCATGCGACCGTCGGGGATGGTGACCGGGTTTCTCAACGGCACTCCCTCAAACGCGGAACCGAAGCAAGCCGCCAGGTCCCCGCGGCGCAGTGCCGTTAGTTGATCATCCGAGAATGTCTCGCTCGTCAACGGGACCGGATCGGACCAATCGTCCGGCCGAATCCCCGGTCGGGGTTGTTTGTCGAGCGCGGTGTGGACAATCCCCTTGCCGCCGGCGAGTTCCGCCGCGCTGAAGAACCCCGCACAGCCATCGCGCATGGTGAGTAGCTTGCGGCCATTGACGGTGGCGTCGAATTCAAATCGGAACAGCCAGGTTTCTCCCTGCCGGAAAAACGAGTTGATGCGGATGTCGTAATGGATCGTCGCACCGGGGCCGGGCAGCCCATCGTGAAACGTGACGACGGCATCCAGCAGCCGATAGACGGCCTGCCCCCGCGTCTCGAAGTCGGCCCCCAGCCAGCCGGACAAAAACAAATCGGCCTGCCCCGCTTCCACTGCGATGCATGTCGGAATGCGGCCGCAATCGAGATACCAGGCATCCGGCACGATATCGTGTTCGGTGACCACACGGCCCTGCGTCATCGATAACGGTTCGCCTTCGATCTCCAGAATGCGATGACACAACATCAACGGCTCATCCGGCAGCCGCACGCGCGACGGGAACGAATCGATGGCCGCAAACTTCGGCCCCAGCACGTTCCCGATTTTCCCAATCGCGAATTCGAGACATTGCGTGTAATCAAGAGAACGTGGCGGCTCGGCGGATGTGTGAGGGTGGGTGTGCGAGAGGAAGTCAGCGGCATCGCTAACATGTCCTGTCCCCTCGCCCCCGCCGCGGGGGAGAGGGTTAAGGAGAGGGGGCCAATCGATCACGCGGGTGGAGTGCGCAACCGCCGCCGCCCCGCCACCATTCGCCAGCCGCGCGGCCAGTTCCTGACTCCGCTCGGCAAATTGTAAAAACGCAGCGTGCGCTTCCGCCCGCTCGGTGAGCATGCCGGCGAAAGCGACGACAGCGGTGTCATCCGCGAAGACCACGGAACGGGATTCCGCGCCAAACGACGATTCCCCCCTCTCCCTAACCCTCTCCCCCGCGGCGGGGGCGAGAGGACCGGAAAAACGCGTGTCGATCACTTCCATTTCCGTCACGTCCATCACCCCAACATTCGCGTCCGACTTTGTCGCCATCACACCCTCATTCCCGCGCACCTTCACACCGCTTCCCAAAACCGGCACCGGGATCTCCCCAAACACCGCCGGTCCCACCCGCGTCACAATCCGTTCCCGCGTGTCTTGCAACCGTGCCAACTCCGTATCCGAAAACAACGGCGACAAATCGACCGGCACTCCATGAGCGATCAGTTGCGCCAACACACTCAGGAACTGGCCCACCGGGTCGGAAGTCGCCGGGCAGGCGGCGATTGCAACATGCGGTTGATCGGCAATGATGTCAGCGATCATCCGGCTGCATGAATTCCCCGGCCCGATCTCGACAAACAATCGCACCCCATCGCGATATGCATGCCGCACCACCTGCGTGAAATCGACCGTGTCGGTCGCCTGCGCGAGAATCGCCCCCGCAGTGGCGTCACGACTGATGCCATACGGTTCACCCGTCGCCGAACTGTAGATGTCGATTCCCTGCGCCGGAAAAGTTTCCCGACGGTGCAGTTCGAGATAATCCCTGCGGACTTCGTTCAAGATCGCGCAATGCACGGTGCTGGGCGAACCGAGCGGCGTGAACGACAGTTGCAATTGCCGCAACACATCTTCAATTTGCGCCGCATCGCCGCCGATCACACATTGCCGGGGCGTGTTGATCAGCAAAACGTAGCATTTCGATTTCCGCGACACGACTTCGCGCACGGTCTCGACGGGGCCATTGACCACTCCGGAGACCCACGGCACCGGTTGCTCGGCGGGGATTTGCCACGCCCGGCGGGCGGCATCGAACGGCGCGACAAGATCGCTGCCGAATAGTGCCGACTGCCGCATCCGTTCCAGCATTTCATCCCGCTGTCGCCAGATGCGCAGGCCGAAGAGCGCCGCCGATTCGCCGAGGCTGTACCCCAGCGAAGCCGACGGCCGCACGCCGAAGGCCGCGAGCAGATCGCACATTGCGGTGCCGAGCGAAACCTGGCCGAAGATCATCGCCTTGTGATCGCGGCGGATGACTTCGGCCGTCGACTGTTCCCAAAAGATGTCGGGCCGATACTGCCCGTGCAGCTCTGCGTTCTCCGCCTGCTGCCCAGCGATCACGCCGGGAAACGTAGTAAGGAGTTCGCGCCCCATGCCGGGGAACGCATTGCCCGACCCCGGGAAGACAAACGCCACGCGCCCGGTGAGTCCCAGCGGTTCCGGCTGATAAACGACTCGACTCGATGTCAGCGCGCGATTCTCGTGTAACGCCCCGCGCGCCTCGTCAATCGCCCCGCGCAACTCATCCTGTCTCGAAACGATCAAAACCAACGCTTGCGGGTTCGCAGCGCGCGCGGAACTGCGAACCCGCCAGCGATGCGCCAACTCGTTGAGAGTAATCGGCGCGCGCGAGGTGAAGTCCAGCTCGTTGAGTTCGTCGTTCAACTCAGCCGGAGAATCTCCCGCGATCACGAACAGTCGCCGCGCGATCCCCAGCGCGGAGATTGACCGATGAGCGGACGGCGCTTCCGTCAACACGATTTGCGCATCGCCCCGCTGTGTGCTGACTGACAACGTTCGCAGACCCTCTTTACGATCTTGCAGGACAATCTGTGCAGGCGGGGCGTGTGGTTCGATACCGGTGGTGAGCGCCAACGCGTTGTGCAGGATGTGGGTCAAGCCGGATGTGGCGAGGGCGTAGCCGAGGGGATGGGCATGCGAAACCGTTGGCCCGCTCAGCGGCAAGCGTTGTTCGATGTCGATGCGCGCGAGGATGGGGTTGCCGTCGCGTTCGGCGTCGCCGCGGCGTTTCAACAGAAATGCAATCGCGCCGTCATTCGGGATCAGCGAGGAATCGGCGGCGAGGTCCGCCTGCTGGGCGCGGGCATCGCATTCCAACTCGACGGCCCCCGTGATCGCCAGATCGATCTCGCCGCGTTGCAAGGCCCGCACGGCGGTCTCGAGCGCGCGCAGGCCGGAATCTTCATCAGCGGAGATCGTGAAGCTCGGGCCGCCGATGTCGAACTCGCGCGCAATCCGGCTCGCCGTGATCGCCGCCAGATTTCCCATCACCCGATTCGGCGTCAGCGGCGGGCCAAAGGCCTCCTGCAACTGGTGCGTCCATACGCCCAGCTCGGCGTCATCCAGATCGTGACCCAATTGCCGCGCATAACTCGCGGCTCGTTCGGCAATCGCCCAGCGGCAATGAAAGTTCGTTGTGTTCGGATCGAGACTGACGCCGAGGAACACGCCCGTCCGGTCCCCCAGACTGCGGCCGACCCCCGCCTGATCCAACGCCCGCGCGACAACTTGCAGCATCAGTTGCTGCTGCGGCAACAAATCGGGCAACTCCACCGGCGGAATGCGGAACTCCCCCAGCGGGATTTCGATCTGGTCGATGGCGAAGCCGGTCTTCGTTGATTTCGTAGGGTGGGTCGAGTCTTCGAGGCCCACCACTTTTCCCACTTCAAGAACCGGTGGGCCTCGCCGAGCCTCGACCCACCCTACACCGAACAGCCGTTCGCGGATGGCGGATAAATCGTGCCACGGGCCGATGGTGGCTTCCATGCCGACGAGGACGATGTCGTCGGGCGGCGAATGACTGGCTGTTCGATGGTCTGCGAAACGGCGCGCTGGGACATATTCTTCGAGCAGCACATGCGCGTTGATGCCGCCGAAGCCGAAGGCATTGATCGCAGCGCGGCGGGGGCGATTGGTTTCCGGCCAAGACTCGGCCTGATGCAGCACGCGGAACGGGCTGCCGGGATCGCGAAGGGCGGCGGCGGGTTCCGTCAAATTGGCAATCGGCCACAACTCGTTCGCGCGAAGCATGCCGAGCAGTTTCATCACCCCGGCTCCGCCCGCGCCGGTGAGCAGATGGCCGACGTTCGACTTCACCGCCCCGAGCACACATTGACCGGGCCGCGCGGACAGAGTCGCCCAGAGTTGGTGCAGGCTGGCGAGTTCGACGGCATCTCCCGTCGGAGTGCCGGTCGCGTGGCATTCGATGTAATCAACCTCATCTGGGGACCAGCCCGCCTGCGCATAGGCGGCGCGCATCGCCCGCAACTGGCCTTCACTGTGGGGTGCCAATAGATTGGCCCCGCGGTCGTTGGAGAGCCCAATGCCCGCGATCACGGCTTCGATCTTGTCACCCGCCGCCACGGCATCACTGAGCCGCTTCAACACGAAGACCCCGGCCCCTTCACCGACGACGAGGCCGTCGGCCTCTGCCGACAACGGCGCGCTGCGGCCGCGCTTGGACAGGGCCTGTAACTGCGCGAAGCCGATCTGCGTGTACTGACAATCGGGGCGCGACAACCCGCCGGCGAGCATCACATCGGCCCGGCCCGACTGCAGTTCATCGACTGCGAGTTTCAGCGCATACAACGACGAGGCGCAGGCGGCATCCAGTGTGAAGGCCGTGCCGCCGAGTTGGAAGCGCTCGGCGATGATCTCCGCGGGCAGCGCGGCGATGCGGCGGTTGCGCGGGTGCCAGGGGGTGGCGGGTGGTCCCGTCGTCGCTGACGGCGGGCTTTGATGAGCGGCGCTTTGGAAAAGATGTTTCTCAAAATCGCGCAGCAGCACCTCGCGGGACATGGCCGAGGTGGCTTCCGACGGCAGCACGATATGCCCGAGGATCACCCCCATCCGCGCGCGATTCATTCCCACGGACGGCACGGCACGCAGCGCCTCGGTCGCCGCGTAAAGTGCCAGCCGGCAAACAGGATCGAGCGCGGCGGTCTCATCATCGGCCCGCAGCGCGGCGATGTGGTCATCGAGATAACAGCCCCATGTCGAGTATGTCTTGTCGGGAACCACGGGACCGGGTTGGCAGGCTTTGTCGGGAGACAGTGTCCAGCGACCGGCGGGCACGGTGCGGCCGGCATCCACGCCGGTCGAGACGTTCCGCCAGAACGACGCCACATCCGGACCGCCGGGAAAGACGCCGCCAAAACCGACGATGACCACAGATTCCAACACGGACATGACAGACACCATAAGATGAACTCCCTCATAAACAGGGAGTTTGGTTGCGCGACAAACTGTTTATGATAATCGAGGGGGAATGGGGCGACTATGATGGCGAGGCGGCAGATTCGGCAAATCCTGTGAAGTCGCGCGAACCGAACCGACGATGACCAATGGAGGGAACAGGGGCGAACCGACAGGGAGGGGTGTGTCGGGTGGGAATGCGACCGGGGCGATCGTGGCTGCTGATTCTCGCCGTCTGCACACTGGCGCAGACCGGCTGCCGGTGTTGCTGTCTCCTCGATCCCTACGCGACGGTGATCGACGACCTGAAAGATTACCCCGTCGTTTTCGATTCCTGGTATCACCCTCGACTCGACATCTCGCGGGCCGGCAAACCCGATTGGTGCGGGCCGATCAATTCGCGGTTAGCCCCTTGTCGCTGCGACTGCGTGCCGGAATGGACGCGGAACGACGAGATCTGGCTGTATCCGCCCCGGCATCCGTACGATTTTCCGGGGCATGCGTATCCGGGGCCGAGTCAGTTTGTGGGGGCTGCGAAAACGCAAGCGAGGGGTGAGGCGGCCACGGAACAACTGCCGCCGCCCGCGCCGTTGCCGGATGTCGATGCGCCGTGACCGACGGTGAGTGATTTGACTTCGCGCCGGTCGCGGCCAAACTCCTCCAGTGAGTGTTGCCGATTGTCAACGTGGCGGCATTGTCGTTGAGTTGCAGGCGTTTTCCGTTTCCACGCGGAGTCGCCGCCCGGCCCCCTCTTGTGGACGCGCCGCGGCCACCGGCATAATCAGGCCCAACTCAGTCCTGATTCAACGACCGACTTTTCGTGAGGCATGACATGGCTCCCGCAACCGATGCGCCACAACCGGCGACGACGAAACCCTCCGGCGGCGGCTTCATCTCCGCGATCCTCCTCACGGCCGTGTGCCTCGCGCTCGCCGTGTGGGCACTCAAGCCGGCGAATCAGATTCTTGTCGCGGGGGTGACACTGGCGGCCATCGTGGTGGGGATGCTCATTTCCCGCCGCAGAGCAGCGCTCGCCGACTGGGCCATGCGTGACACGCATCTCACCAGCCCGGACGAGTATCGGGCACATGGTGTGGGGCCGTTGCCGAACGATGCCGGGGTTCCGTCGCTGTACCTCGATTTGATGAAGCGGGCGGTGATGAATCTGATTTACGAAGATCGCCCGAAGAACTTTTACGACGATCAGCAGCAGCCGATGATCGCCGACCGCTTTCGCCTCGACCGCCGGGTGATGGGTGAGGATGCGCCGCGCGAGGCGCATACCATGGTGGGCTTCCATCGGCTGACCAATCTGCAACAGTGCGTCGAGCAAGTGCTGGCGGAAAAAGTTCCGGGCGATCTGCTAGAAGCCGGCGTGCTGCGGGGCGGGGCGTCGATCTTTCTGCGGGCGGTGCTGAAAGCCCATCACTGCACAGATCGCAAAGTCATCGCCTGCGACACCTTTCGGCCCTTCGTTCCGCCGAAACCAACGCTGTTCGTCGATGCCGTGATCGGTCTCCTGGGGCTGTTGGCCGCGATTCCGAACGCCGCGTGGCACAGGCGGCTGCTTGATGTGCTCCAGCGGTTGCGTGCCGAAAATCGCAGCTTCCCGGTGGCGGAAAACCCCAGCCCGGAATTGGTCAACCTGTCGATGTTCCTGCTGCGCAACGCCCGGCAGATGATGACCGTGGGGAAAGATATGACTGGCCTGGATGCGGTCAAGTCGCATTTCGCCGCGTACGGCTTGCTTGATGAGCAGGTGCTGTTCCTCGAAGGGTTCTTCAGCGATTCTCTACCGAAAGCATCGCTGAACGAACTGGCCCTGATTCGGCTCGATGGCGACTTGTATGAAAGTACGATGGATGTGCTGAACCCGCTGTATCCCAAGCTGAGTCCCGGCGGCTTCTGCAT
>Ga0335397_10004259_pt1 | contig 18941 bp, 16 predicted proteins | sample MAT04_FD_205740 | JGI IMG/M metagenome (GOLD analysis project Ga0335397, IMG submission 205740) | Freshwater microbial communities from Lake Fryxell liftoff mats and glacier meltwater in Antarctica - MAT-04 (spades assembly) (version 2) ... | reverse complement strand
CGGTGAAGTTCGAATCGCACGGACAGTCCCCGATGTCGTTGCAGCGGCGCTGACAGCGATCGTTGGCGGAAGTGATGGGGTCGGCGGTGCAGGTCGTCCCAGGCTCACATCGGAGCGTCGTGGTGTTACACAGCGCTCCGTCGAGCACCATCGGCATGCACATGCCGCCAAAGGTCTCTGGGATTCGGCGCGGTCGCCTGAATGTGGCGTCGAACACGCGGCAGTACGTGCCCTCGGCGCATACCTCCTCGGTCGGGCCCAGGTTGCATCCCGCGAGCAAAACGGCGTCCGTCTGCGTGCACTTGCCGAGCCCTTTCTTGAAGCCGTCGCCGATGCAGGCGTAGTTGTCCGGGCAGAGGAACACGTCCGCCGGCTGCTCGGTCGCGAACACGCACGGGTCGAGCGCGCAGATGGCACCTGCAACGAGCTGGGCCTCGGACGGAAGCGACGCGCAATGGCTGATGCAAGCGGGAGCTTCGTCCGCGGCGCACATCAGAGAGGCGGCGGGACAAGTGGGCGGCTCGCCTCGCGCCTGGCGCGAAGGATCGCAGTTCGCGGCCACAAGCACTGGTGTGAGCGCGACGCAGAGCACGATGGCTAGGCTCCCCTCGTGAGAAGACGTCCCCCCCCCCAGTGTTTCCAGATATTCATTGTCGCTCCCCCTCTTTCGGCGACCATGCCGGTCACCGCGATTGTTGTCAACACGATTCGCACGCGCAGATCCTCAATGGAAGCCGCCTGAAGGTGGGGCAGACGCTTCGCGAGTCGTGCGGGCGTTTTTGTAGGTGGGGCGGTACTGGACGCGAGGCGGTAGCGCTTTCGCCGAGTGGGGCAGGGGTTGTCTCGAGTGGAGCAAAGCTCTCCGCGCGTGGGGCAGGCGCTCGCGGAGCGCGGCATGTCTCGGCGCAAGTGGGGCAGCCTCCGAGCTCCGCGGTGTCCTCCACAGGCGCCGCATCCGTGAGCGCCGTCTTCTCCGAAAGATGGAGAAAAGTTCTGCACGAAAGTTGGCGACTTGGATCTGCCCTGTGTATTGGTGCGTGGACGGCGCTCGATCAGCCCCGTCAAAGCACCAAGCCACGAGACGGGGCGACATCCAATGGCGGACAACGAGATCATCGCAGGGCTCGACCTCGGAACGACGAAGGTTTGCGTCGTCGTGGCCGAACAGACCGACGAAGGGCTCGATATCATCGGCATCGGCTCGGTGCCGTCGAAGGGCCTGAAGAAGGGCGTTGTCGTCAACATCGAGGCGACGGTGCAGGCGATCAAGGCTGCCATCGAACAGGCCGAGACGATGGCCGGCTGCCAGATCAGCACGGTTTACGCCGGCGTCGCCGGCTCGCACGTGCGCGGCCTGAACAAGGACGGCGTCGCGGCGATCCCGAACCGTGAGGTCGTCGCTGACGACGTCGCGCGCGTGCTGGAGCAGGCCAAGGCGTTCCCACTTCCGTCGGACCGTCAGGTCCTGCACGTGCTCCCGCAGGAGTACATCGTCGACGATCAGGACGGCATCCGCGAGCCGATCGGCATGAGCGGCGTGCGTCTCGAAGCGCGCGTGCACATCGTCACGGCCGCGACGACCAGCGTGCAGAACATCATCAAGTGCGCCGAGCGCTGCGGGCTCTACGTGCCCGAGGTCGTGCTCGAGCCGCTCGCCTCGGCAGATGCCGTGCTCTCCGACGACGAGAAGGAGATCGGCGTGGCGCTGGTCGACATCGGCGGCGGCACGACCGACGTCATCATCTACGTGAACGGCGCCGTGGTGCACACCTCTGTGGTGCCGCTTGGCGGGCTCAACCTCACCAACGACATCGCGCAAGGACTGCGCACGCCGGTCGCCGAGGCCGAGCGGATCAAGATCAAATACGGCTGCGCCTCGACCTCGCTCGTCGACGAAGAAGAGACCATCGAGGTCCCGTCGGTCGGCGGTCGCGCGCCGCGCGTGCTGCCGCGACACGTCCTCTGTCAGATCATCGAGCCGCGCGTCGAAGAGATCTTCGCGGCCGTCCGCCACGTGATCCACGAGACTGGCTTCGCGGAGATGCTCGCTGCGGGCGTCGTCGTGACGGGTGGCTCGACGATGCTCGATGGCATGCCGGAGATCGCCGAACAGGTGCTCGAGCTGCCGGTGCGCCGCGGACTGCCGATGGGCGTCGGCGGGCTCATCGATGTGGTCAAGAGCCCGGCCTACGCGACCGGCGTCGGCCTGGTGAAATACGGCGCGAGCAAGCTGCGCCACGCACCGCGTGTGCACGTCCCCGCCGACGTCCTCGTCGTGCCGGGCGCTCCGCTCGGCGGCTGGGGCCGCAAGCTGGGCATGTGGATCAAAGAGGTCTTCTGACCTCGTAGGGCTCTGAGTTTTTCAACTCGTTCGTACATCGGGGGCGATCCGATGTGCGGCGATTACCCAGGTACGTATTGGGGCATTCCCCAGCGGGAGGACGGCGATGGCAATTTCGATCGAGTTCGCGGACGACGCGGACATGCACGCACGAATCAAGGTCGTCGGAGTCGGCGGTGGCGGCGGTAACGCGCTCAACACGATGATCTCGAGCGCGCTCGATGGCGTCGAGTTCATCGCCGGCAACACCGATGTCCAGGCGCTCGCGGCGAACCTCGCGGCGACGAAGATCCAGCTCGGTCCGAACCTCACCAAGGGTCTCGGCGCCGGCGCAAATCCGGACGTCGGCCGCAAGTCCGCGCTCGAGGATGTGCAGCGAATTGCCGAGGCGCTGCAAGGCGCCGACATGGTGTTCGTCACCGCCGGCATGGGCGGCGGCACCGGCAGCGGCGCGGCGCCGATCATCGCGCAGATCGCGCGTGATCAGGGCGCGCTGACCGTCGGCGTCGTGACGAAGCCGTTCCTGTTCGAGGGCAAGCGCCGCATGAAGAATGCGGACGCGGCGATCCGCGAGCTCGCGGAGTCCGTCGACACGATCATCACGATCCCGAACCAGAAGCTGATCGCGCTCGCCGACGACGATATGTCGATGCTCGAGGCGTTCCGCCGCGCAGACGATGTGCTCGTGCAGGCCGTGCGCGGCATCAGCGATCTCATCGTCAACCCCGGCATGATCAACGTCGACTTCGCTGACGTGAAGACGATCATGAGCGGCATGGGCCGCGCGCTGATGGGCACCGGCTGGGGCAAGGGCGCCCGCCGCGCGATCGACGCCGCCGAGATGGCGATCCACTCGCCGCTGCTCGACGACGTCTCGATGGATGGCGCGAGCGGCATCCTGATCAACTTCACCGGCGGCCCGGACATGAAGCTGCGCGAGATCAACGAGGCGGCCTCGCTGGTTCAGCAGGCCGCGCACGAAGATGCGAACATCATCTTCGGCACCGTCATCGATCCGGACATGGGCGATATGGTGAAGGTCACCGTAATCGCGACCGGCTTCGACAACGAGGCACGTGCCACTGACGAGATCATCGAGGCGCCGCGCGCACAGCGGCTCAGCCTGCCGACGCAAGCGCCGAAGCAGGCGCCTGCGCGTGTGTCGGTGCCGTCGACGTACGGGCTTCGCGAGATGCCGCGCAGCTCGAGCGTTCCTCCCGCACCGGCCACCGTGCCCGCCCGCGCGAGCCGCGTGACGATGCCGCCGCCGCAGCAGGTGTCGATGCCGAGCGCGCGTATGAATCGCGCGTTTGGTGCAGCAGCGCTCGACGACGAGGCCGTCCTCGACATCCCGGCGTACCTGCGCCGCAGCGCCGCCGCGCAAGAATGATCTTCGGTTCGCTTCCTCCCACTGTGTAAGGCTGCGGCGGTGCGGGATTCCAACCCCGCGCCGCCGTTGTCTTTTTCGCAATGATTGCGGGCGATTCCCGCGCTTCCTCGGAGGCGACGTCGGCGATCGCGGACACTGTGCCGCGTGTGCGCAGGGTGTCGTACCTATTTTAGTTTGAGTAGCAACGATTGCTTGACCGGAGCACCGCCTCGCGGTGTCCTTGGGCTCCCGAGAATGAAGTTCGAGATTCAAGACATCACTCAGAAGGCGCGTCGGTCGCGGCGTGAGCTGCGCGGCGTCGTGGTGGTGCTCCTTCTTCTCGGCTGCTCGACGCACTTGGCGTTCGCCCACTCGACCATCGATCTGCCGCCGACGCCTGCGCTTGCCGACGAGCCGATCGCGATCGTCGTCGCGAAGGCCGAGCCGAGCGACGAGCTCCTCGCCTTCGCCCACGAGCCGAGCGCGTGGATGCCGCCGAGCCGTCGCGGCTGCCGCGGCGCGGCGCGCTGCAATCCTTCGCGTCGGGTGCCACAGCCGTCCGAGAAAGACGCGGAGCGCGCCGCGACGCTCGGCCTCGGCGACGATCACGCAGCGCGCGTGCTGCTCATCTCTGCGCCGCGCGCGGAGTGGGTCGCTGCAGTCGAGTCCGAGGCGTCGCCCGAGATGTTGTGGCCGGTGAGCGAGGGCCACTTCGGCCGCGGTGTCGGCCGCACCCGCGAGCGCCGGCTGCGCCGCATCCCGCACGAGGGCGTCGACATCGTCGCGCCCGAGGGCGCCGCGATCCGCGCAGTGAACGATGCGATCGTCGCCTACAGCGACAACGGCATCCACGGCTACGGCAACCTCGTCATCCTCGTCCACGCAGACGGCACCACGACGCACTACGCGCATTGCAAAGCGACGTACGTCGTCGCTGGGCAGCGCGTGCGTCGGAGTGAGGTCATCGCCGAGGTCGGCGCTACGGGCCTCGCGCGCGGCGCACACCTGCACTTCGAGTGGCGCAGCGGCGCCCACTACCGCGACCCAATGCCGGTGTTCGTCGGCGTGCGTCGTCGCTCTTAGCGTGCAGTGCGGCTACGTCCGCGCGCCTGAGCGCATCGCCGCGATCATCGCGCCGAGGCCCTCGCGCACGGCCGCGGTCGGCTCGCCATCGAGCGTGTAGCCACCTTGCGCTGCGCCGCTCGCATCCTCCGCGAGCCAGAGCGTAGCGCGCTCCGTCGCTGGGCCGAGCAACGTGAGCTCGACGCGCCGGCCTGCATCGGTCGCGCGCACATGGGTCCAGACGAGCTCGCCGAACGGCGCCGACGCGCGCAACCGCGCGAGGCGGAGCAACACTGTCGGCGCGACCTCACCGAGTCGGTCGAGCGCCGTCGCGAGCAGCTGCCGGCGGACGACGCCCGTCGGATCGATGGCCGCGAGCCGCTCGCTGGTCACCGGCACCAGCTCGTCGATGCCGTGAAAGCGCGCGTAGTGCTCGAACACGCCGCTGCAGCGCGCATCGAACACACACGCGCGGCATGAGGTCGGCTTGCCTTTGTCGCGCCGCTTGACGAGATACTTGTTCCACGGGCGGCTGAGCTGCTCGCGGTCGTCGATGGCGACCGTCTCCGTCGCCTCGCCGTCGTGGTGGATCACGTGGGCGAGCTGAGGCGCGATGCAATACGGCAGGTTGCCTAGGTTCACGTCGAAGTCCGCGGGGAGCGCTCTGACCATCCGCTCGAGCGCGGGCACCATCTCGCTGTAGCGAAACATCATCGCGCGCAGCTCGTCGTCGCTGCGGATGCCTGCGTCGAGCGGCCGCACCAAGTCGAGGTGCAGCTGCTCGATGCCGTGTTCGCGCACCAGCGCCGGGAATTGATCGATGCTCTCGTGGTTCGACGCGACCACGCACATGTTCACGGTGATGCGCTGTTTGCGCTCGCGCAGCGCGAACATCGTCCGCAGGATCCGCCCGAACGAGCCTTCTTTCTTCGTCGTGCGCTCGTGCGCTTCGAGTGTCGCGCCCTGGATCGAGATGCGCCAGGTGATGTTCCCGCCGGTCGCGAGGATCTCGTCGATGAGCTCCGGCCGCGCGGTCTTCGCGCCGTTGGTGAAGACGACGATCTCTTCGAAGCCGAGCCGCACGCACTCGCGCACGATGTCGAGAAAGCCGGGCTGCAGTGTTGGCTCGCCGCCGAGCAGCGTGATCTTCGTGTGTCCGCTGGCGCGCGCGGTACGCACGGCTTCGAGGATCGGCTCCGTCGGTGACGGGCCCGCCTCACCCATGGCGGTGCGCTGACCGCTGACGCAGAAGACGCAGCGGTTGTTGCACATGTGCCCGAGCTGCACCTCGAACTGCTTGAGCGGCTCACTCACGAGCAGCGAGTCTAGCAGTCCACAAGAACAATCGCGCCAGGCGCGAGTCGCTCAGATGCCGAAGCGCTCGCGGTGTGCGCGCACGAACTCGATGTAGTGCGCGGCGCCGCGCCCGCCCTCGAGCTCACCCGCCTCCACGCAGCCCTCGAGCGCCTTGAAGAGGTCGCCGATCTTCTTGCTCGGCGGCAGCCCGAACGCCGCCATCACCTCGAGGCCGAGGCCCTTCGGCAGCGTAGGCGGCTTGCTGTCTTCCTCTTGCAGCTTGCGGATGCGCGCGCCGAGATCGCTGATCTGACGCAGCCCGCGCTTGCGCTTCTCCGGACGCTTCGTGGTGATGTCCGCGCGCGAGAGGTCGAGCAGATCGACGAGCCCGTCGTCCATCTCCTTCGCGAAGCGGCGCACCGCGCTGTCGGTCCACGACGGATCGTATTGGCTCGCACGCAGGTGATGAAGGATCAGGTAGTGGATGCGATCGAAGACCTCGCCGTCGAAGCCGAGGCGGCTGCCGACGCGCTTGCGGAACATCGCCGCGCCGACCTCGCTGTGCCCGAAGAAGTGCACCTCGCCGTTCGGCTCGATCGAGCGCGTCTTCACCTTGCCGATGTCATGCAGCAGCGAGCCCCAGCGTACCGGCAGACGCGGCACGCTCTGCAGCACGACCTGCTTCGTGTGCTTCCAGACGTCCTTGTGCCGCCACTCGCCGTCGCCGAAGCCAACCAGCGCCGCGACCTCCGGCATCCAGACATCGAGCGCGCCGGTCAGCCGCAGCGCCTCGAGCCCCTCGTCAGGCTGCTTGCCGAGCAGCAGTCGATCGAACTCGGCGCGCGCATCGGCGAGCGACACTGCGCGGTGCTCGGCGGCCGTCGCGCGAGGCGCTGTAGCGGGATCGAGGCCCAGCGCTACGCCCTCCACGCCGCAGCCGACATCCGCAGCCCAGCGCAGGGCGAGAAGCGCACGCGCACCATCGACTGGCGCGCTCAGGGTCTCGATCGACTTCGTCTCCACGACCGATGCTAGCAGTCAGCGCGCGCAGATGCAGTAGCCGTGTGCGTGGCGCGGTGCAGCGCGGCGCGGCCGGTGCGTCAGGTACAGCCGCCGACGAAGAGTCCGTCGGTGAAGCCGCTCGACTGCTCGATGGCGAGCGAGTCGATCTCGCACTGACCGGCGCCGAGCTTGCGCACGTTGACGCTGACGATGCGCCGCATGGAGGTGCCGAGATCGCGCGCGAGGAGCGGCACCAGCGTCTGGCGCGTCTCGCCGCTCGTGCCGCCATCCGTCGACCAAGTGGACTCTGGACGTAGCTGCGCTTCGAAAAGCTGGGCACCGAGATCGGCCCCGCCGTCCGAGGTCGTGACGCTGGTCACGCCCACACGAATCGTCAGCGACGCGGTCGCGTCGCAACGCGCCATCAGCACGGCGGTGAGCGTCGGCCCGAACGAGAAATCGACGGGCGCGTCGCCTCCGTCCGGCCCGTCGACGACGACATCGTCACCGACGAGCGCGAGGCCGCGCAGTCCGGGGAGCAGCGTCGCGGTCGTGTGCGCCGCACCGGGGTCGCCGCCGACTTGCGTCCATCCACACGGGACGCCGGCGCAAACCTCCTCGAAGTCCTGCACGTAGACCTGCGGCACCTGCGGCGCGCGCTCTGGACTGCACGCCAGCAGCCCGAGGATCGCGGCGACGAAGAGGAACCCGCCGCGCGGTCGCACTCGCGCGAGTCGTCGTGTCCCACTGCGCATCGCTTGCATCGCGCTCATCGCGGCCTCCATTCGACGCCGATGTCGAGCGTCGGCCCGCCGAGCGCGACATCGTGGCCAAAGCGGTTCACGTCGAGGACCGGATAGAGGTCCCACGCGAGCCGCGCCACCACGCGGAGCGGATCGACGATCCAGAACGAGAGGCTCACGCCGGCGGAGAAGCGCGGGCCCGCGCGCGCGACGGATCCGTCGCTGTCGACCGTCTCTGCGTACGAGATGCCCGCGGCCACGTCTGGGCTGAGCTCGATCGCGCCGAACGGCAGGCGGAGCTCAGCGACGGCGAGCACGTCGGTGCCGGAGATCTGCACGTCGTCTGCTGCGCTTCGCCCAGCGTTGGACGCGAGCGCGCGCCAGTGCGTGCCGACGCGCGCGCCGACGAACAGCAGCCAGATGGCGCGGTGCGTGAGCGTGAGGTCGAGCCCAAGGGCGGCGTGGTCCGTCGAGTAGCCGCGCGACGCGAGCGCGTCGTCGAGCGAATCGCTCGGCGGCAGCGAGATGGCGAACGTCGCGCGCAACGCCAGATCTGATTGGTGAAGTCGGCGATCAGGCGCCGGCGGCGGCAGCGGCGCTGCGGCCACCGGTGTCGCGCCGAACACCGGCACGATCGGCGGCGGTGGGCGCCACACGGGCGGCGCTTGCTGCGCCGCTGCGCCGCTCGCCGCGACGAGCGCGCAGGCGAACATCGCACCCCCCAACACCGCACACGCTGTGCCGCACTTTAGCGCCAGCTGATGAGCATCTCGCATGTGTCGTCCCCGCGCGTTCGGCAGCGCTCTTCTGCATATCCTGCGACCGTCGCGCCGGAGAGCTCGACCGAGCGCACTGCCCAGCCGAGCACGCTGATGCAGTGCGCGGCGTGAGGCTCCGCGAAGTCGTCGATGCGGACGCGCATCGAGCGCTCGCCCTCGTCGAGCGGCACCATGCGCCCGGAGTCGTAGTGCACCTCCCACAGGCGCGCTGCCTTGTTGAACAGGAACTTCGGCGTGTTCAGGCGGTAGAAGATCCGATACAGCGTCGGCAGGTTCGTCTCCGCGCCGTACTTCGCCATCTCGAAGACGAGCGCGAGATCACCCTTGCCAAACATCCGATCCGCCTCGACGTTGAGCGCGATGAACAGGTCGTATGGCACCCATGCATGCGGCAGCACACGCCCATCGAGCAGCTCTTGGTGCGGCTTCGAGAGGGCATCGCGCAGACGTCGGTAGGCCGCCTCGCCGAAGCGCTCCCTGACGTAGCGGACGCGCGATGTCACCGCGCTGCCTTTGACTTGAACCATTGTCGTTACGCCGACACTACCACAGCGCCGCGATCTGGCTGATGTCCGCCGATCCAGTTGAGGACGTGTTGGAGTACCCTCGCGACCGCGATGAACGCCCGCTCGAACACTCTCCGGATCTGGCTCATCCCGTTCTCAATCCTGCTCGGCGTCGCGGTGACGCTGCTGGTGCTCACGTTCCTCGCGGATACGCACGGCCGGCCGGACGCGGCCGCGCTCTGGCATCTGTTCCTCTCGCCGAACCCGGCGTCGGCGGCGAACACGCTGTCGAACGCCGGCGAGATCGTCGCCGGTGTTCTCGCGATGGCGATCACCGTCGCCGCGATCGTCGTCGAGCTGGCCAGCACCCGCTACACGCATCGCATCACCGAGCTGTTCATCGCCGAGCCGACGAACTTCATCGTCACTGGCTTCTTCGTCGTCGCGGGCCTGCAAGGTCTGTGGGTCACGATGACGTTCGACCCGAGCGTCGGCTTCGTGCCGCACTGGGGCATCGTGCTGTCGATGGTGATGCTCACCATCTCGCTGCTCATCCTGATCCCGTACTTCGCGTTCATCTTCCACTTCCTGCAGCCGGTCAACATCCTCGCGCGCATCCGCATGCACACGCTCGACGTAGTGCGCGACTCGCGCGATCCGGTCCGCGCCAAGGCTGAGGCGGTGCGCGGCATCGAGCAGCTCGCCGACGTCGCGCTGAACGCGATGGAGAGCAAGGACAAAGGCGTCTCGATGATGAGCGTCGAGGCGCTGCGGCAGCTGACCGAGGAGTATCAGGCGCTGCGCCCAGCGCTCACCGACGCGTGGTTTCAGGTGGACGGCGAGCTTGCGCGCAATCCCGACTTCGTCTCGATGGCGCCGGAGATCCTCCAAGACGTCTCGTCGCGGCGCTATTGGGTCGAGATGAAGGTGCTGCGCCAGTACCAGACGCTCTACAACGAAGCGCTCAACAAGATGCGCGACATCAACTACGTCGTCGCCATCAGCACGCGGCGCATCGGCGAGCTGGCGATGCGCCAGAAGAACGACGAGCTCGTCGACCTCGTGGTGAAGTTCTTCAACACGTTCATGCGCGCGACCATCAACGCGCGCGACGTGCGCACCGCGTACAACGTGCTCAATCAGTACCGCCTGTTCGGCGAGGCGCTGCTCGACTACGGCAACGGCTCGCGCGCCGTCGAGGTGGCGCGCTACTTCAAATATTACGGCAGGCTCTCGTTCGATCAGAAGCAGCCATTCGTGCTCGAGACCGTCGCGTACGACCTGTGCACGCTCAACGAGATCGCGTTCGACAAGGGCAGCGCCGTGCGCAGGGACATCCTGCGGATCTTCCTCGAGGTCGACAAAGAGAGCGAGACCGAGATTCAGGAGGCGTCGCTGCGCGGCGTGCGCAAGGCGCAGCTGAAGCTCGCGACGTATTACCTGCTGAAGGGCGACGAGACGGCCGCGCGCGAGGTCTACCGCGACATGCTGCACGAGAAGCCGGAGCGCCTCGCGTCGATCCGCGACGAGCTGCTCGCCGTGCAGTCGCGCGAGTTCTGGGAGATCTCCGACCGCGGTCAGAACTTCGATTACCTCTCGCCGGAGCGTAAGGCGCGCATGCTCGCGTTCTTCGACTGGTTCGGCGATGTGATCCCGGCGCGCCCTTCGCTCATCGCGACGGTGTCCCAAGAGCTGCCGGCCGCGGCGCCAGCGGGTGTCGGCGAAGAGACCGGCCTCGCCGCCGCGCGCGAGCCGCGCGCGCACTAACGCATTTTTCGAAGGCAGCGAACGCTCGCGCGTCGCGCCGTCAGCGAAGCCAGCGAACGGTCGCGCGTCGCGCCGTCAGCGCAGCACGGGCGTCAGCACGTCGAGCAGCGCGTCGTTCTCGCGGGGCGTGCCGACGGTGATGCGCACGTGGTTCGCGAGCGCGCCGCCGTGGCCGTGGAACGAGCGCACCGCGATGCCCGCCGCGGCGAGCCCTCTGACGACGGGCGACGGATCGCCATCGAAGCGCACGAGGAAGAAGTTCGCCTGGCTCGGCGTCACGTGGATCCCGCGCAGCGCCGCGAACGCCGCTGCGAGGCGTGCGCGCTCGGCGACGATCGCCGCGACGTGCGCGTCGAGCTCCGGCCGCAGCTCACCGAGCGCGAGCGCGGCAGCCGCCTGTGACAGCGCGCTCAGATTGAACGGCTGCCGCGCCTTCTCGACCTCTGCCGCGAGCCCCGCGGGGAGCCGCGCCCAGCCGACGCGCGCCGCCGCGAGCCCGATCTTCGACAGCGTGCCGAGCAGCGCGACGTTCGCATAGCGATCGCACCACGAGCTCAGCGAGCGCCCGGTGAACGCGCCGTACGCCTCGTCGAGGACGACCAGTGACTCGCGCGCGGCGGTGAGGATCTCGCGCAGGTCTTGGTGCGCGAACGCGTTGCCCGTGGGGTTGTTCGGCGTCGCGAGAAAGACGAGGCTCGGCCGGTGCTCGGCGATCGCCGAGCACATCGCCGGCAGGTCGAGCGTGAAGTCCGCGCGCAGCGGCACCTCGACGGGCTCGAGGCCGTGCGCGAGGGCGGTAATTCGATACATCGCGAACGTCGGCGTCGGATAGAGCACGACGGCGCGCGCGCGGCCCTCACGCGGCCGCGACAGCGCGGTGCACAGCAGCGCGATCACCTCGTCGGAGCCTGAGCCGAGCACCAGCTCGTCGGGCTCGGCCTCGAGCAGCGCGGCGAGCGGCGTGCGCACCGCCATCGCGCGCGGATCGGGATAGCGATGCAGCGGGATCGCCGCGAGCGTCGCCGCGAGTCGATCGCGGATCGCCTGCGACAGCGGCCACGGGCTCTCGTTCGCGTCGAGCTTGATCGGCAGCGTCCCCGCTGGCGCTGCGTACGCGCGCAGCTGCGCGAGCTCAGGGCGCACCAGCGCGCGCATCGCGTCGCTCACGGCGTCGCCCGTCGACGCATCGCTCACGGCGTCGCCCGTCGACGCATCGCTCACGGCGTCGCCCGTCGACGCATCGCTCACAGCATCGCCCGTCGACGCATCGCTCACCGTGGCGTGCCCTCGCGCAGATGGTCCGGCATCTCCTCGCCGCGGCGCTCGATCTCCGTTTGCCGCGAGAAGCCCGCGCTCGCCGTGCCGCTGCGCGCCTTGCCGTTCTCGCCGAGATCGCTCGGATAGAGATCGACGTACGTCTCGATCAGCTCCTCCGGCGGCATCTCGCCTGGCGGTCCGCCGAGCTTGACCATGTGCCGTCCCGACACCCAGACGAGCCAGCCATCCTCCGCGCCCTCGAGCCGCCACATGTAGTCGCCCGCGCGCTCGACGACTGTGATCTCGTACGCGCCGAGATCGCGCAGCCGCTCGCCGACCTCCGCGCTCAGCGACGCCGGCCGCGTGTACACGGTGACGAACGCCGTGGCGACGCTGACCGAGCGACCCCGCCCGCGCTTCACGTACGTCGCGGTGTGCCCGACGGCGGCGTTTCCTTCGACTGGCACCTCGATGTCGAGCACGCGCTGGTAGCGGCGATACGAGAGCCCGGCGACATCGCGCTCGACGACGTAGCGCGTCGGCACCGCGGCGCCGCACGCGCAGAGCGTCGCTGTGAGCGCGGCGATCAGCGACGCGCCCGCGCTAGAAGAAGAGAGCGTCGAGCGGCGGAGGGCAGGGTGCGCGGTCGTCACGGTGCGCCACCGTAGCGCGGCGAGCGCAGCGTTTTCAACGTTCCGTAGCGCAGCGCAGCGAGCGCCAGACGTCGTACGCCCACGCGCGCTCGGCGTCGGTCCCAAAGCAGACGGTGAGCACGGCCGCGTTCGCCGGCAGCGCGGCGTACGCGCGCAGCTGCTGCATCTCGACGCCCGACTCGCTGCCGCGGCCGAGCGCCGCGATGCCGCGGATGCCGCCGCTCAGGTACGTCGTCGTCTCGCCGTCGAGCGGCGGCAGGCCCGCGAGCGTCTCTTCCGCCGTCGCCGGCAGTACCTGAGACTTCTGCGCGCCCGCGTCGCGCTCCGCCTTCAGGCTGAACGAGGTGAACCAGATCGTGCGATCGCGATCGAACCCTGACCACGTGCCGCGCTCGTCCCACGCCTCGGCGAGCGAGCCCGGCACGACCATCGACCAGCCGCCCGAGAGCGTCACGCGCACGTCGCGGCGTCGATAGCCGATCGGCGGCGTCAGCGGTGCGGTCTCGGCGCGCAGCTGCGCGCGCGTCGCGAGGATGGAATCGCGGCCGAGCAGCGCGAGGATCTCCGCCCACTCGCGCCATGGATACGTGCGCTCCGGATCATCGCGATACGCCGCCTCGAGCAGCGCGACGATCTCCTCGAGCATCTCGCGCTCGTCGTCGTCGCCGGGCGCGCGCCAGTGCACGTCGGCCCACATCCGCACCAGCGCGCGACCGCGCAGATAGCCGGCGCCCGTGCCCGCCTCCGCCCACGGGAACACGTCGAAGCCGCTGCGCCCATCGAGGCACGTCGCGTCGAGCCACCCGGCATCGCGCGGCCCCATCGGCGTCGTGACGAGCCCATCGTGCGTGTACTCGCGGCCCTCCGGCATCGACAGCGCGATGCCGGTGTTCCCGTCGGCCGCGACCTCGCGCACGCGCCCGGCGAGCGTCTGCAGCCAGCGCGCCGCCGCGTCCTCGAGCGCGCGCCGGTTCTTCGTGTGGAAGTAGCCCGTCTCGTCGCCCGTCTCACCGCGCGGATCTTCGGGATCCCATGCGACGTCGAACGCTGCGCCGAGCGCGTGCAGCATCTCGCACACGTGGGCGTGATAGCCGGGCCCCGCCGTGCTCGTCACCGCTGAAGCCGCGAGCCCGATCGTGCCTGGCGCCGCGTCGGCGCGCAGCGTGAGCACGATGTCCTCCGCGCCCGGATGAAACGACACCATCAGGCACGGCTGCCCATCGTCGTCGACGCCGCGCATCGTCGCGCACAGCGTCGTCGCGTAGGACGCCACCAGCCAGCCGAGCACCTCGCCGAGCAGATCTGCAGGGCGCGCCGTGCGCGTGCCCGTTACGTAGAGGCCCAGCGACATGGGGCGCGATAGTGCGACGCGGGTGCGAGGGGTGCAACGGCGGCCCCTCTAACCTCTCCCCTCTCGGCCTCGCCGCTCAACATTGGTCACTTCGTTTGAGCCTCAATCGTGCGCTCCCGCGCTGGGAACCTCCCCCAGCCCCTCGTTCGAGGGGGGCTTTTCCGATGGCATCGGTGGGCGTCGCGTGCACTCGAGTAGTGGCGATGTGAGGCACCCCCAACCCCCTTGAAAAGGGGGCTTTCGGAACGTCGCGGCGAGGGAGTTGTGGGCAGTGAACGTCGGAGGTGTGGTAGCGACGGTCCGGAAACCGGCAGTGGCGCCGACTGCGGATTTTCGCGGAAGGAAGTCGGCGGTGTGGGCGTGTGCCGCGCGTTTTCCGCCGGGGATCTGCGCGGTTTTGGCGTGTGCCGCGCGTTGTCTGCGGCGCAGCTCGGCGGCCGTGTCGCATGCCGCGCGTTCTCCGAGGCGGGAGCTCGCGGTGCGCGTCTATCCCGCGCGGTTGCGCCATCGGCTGCGCGCGGCACACACACGCGCCGCGCGCTTTCTCTGCGGGAACTCGGCGGCGTGGATCACGGCCGCCGAGATCCGGCGCGGGGAATCGCCATCAGGTCGTCGGTGGCGCGTTCTTCTTTGCCTTCTTCGCGGCCTTGAAGAACGACTCGACCTTGCGGCGGTCGGTCGGGTAGAGCGCGGTCAGCAGCGCGTGTGTCTTCCGGTAGTGCTCTCGCCACTGGCGACGCGCGGTCAGCTCTGCGGCGAACGCGGCGACGGCCGCGGCCTCTGCGGCGTCGACACCGTCGAGGCGCGCGCCGAACGCGGTGAGCTTCTCGCGCAGCTCCGGCGCGAACGACGCGACTTCGTCGCTGACGCCGCTCAAGCGCGCGCCCTCCCGCGGCGCGAGGAAGTCGGCGATGCGCGTCGCGACCGTGGCCTGCGCCCGACCGACTGGCGCGAGCGCTCCCGTGAGGTTGCCGGGAAACAGCGTCGCGTACGGCTCTTGAGAGCGCTTCTTGTTCACGCTCTCGAGCGCGCGCGTCTCCACCCTGCGCACCACCGCCTCGACCTCGATCTCCGCCGCTTCCGCGAGCGCTCCCGCCGCGATCACCGCCTCGCCGCTCGCCACCCGGCCGCGCTGCGCCGCGCGCAGCGCCGACTGCTTCGCTTCGAACGGCGTCGCAATCTCGGTCGCGCTGCGGTCCGCACCGAGCGCCGCGAGCGTATACACGCCGTACTCGATCAACACATCCGAGCCCGCGTCGTCTCCAGGCATATCCATCGAATCGCCCCTTCGTATGCGCCGCGCAACGCGCGCGGAGCGACGACGATGGGATACGACGGGACGATGCGGCGCAAGGGGAAAGTGGGGCGGTGGGCGAATCTGGGTGGGCCACGCGGAACGTCGCCGACGCTTTCGGTAGTCCTGTACAGTCGAACCCAGAGGCGCGTGGCACACGACCAAGATATTCGAGTTCGCCGATTCGGCCTCGGCGGGGCGGCGCTGCTAGTTGGCGTGGTACCTGTGGTCCTGTCCTTCAGGTCTGCCGCTGTTGGCACCGCCGTCGCGATCGCGATGATCGTAGCCGCGACGATCATCGGGTCCGGCAAGTTCGCCGTCTGGCGTCCCTTCGCGCTCATCCCAGCAGCGCTTGCGGTAGCCGCGTTCGCCGTGACGCAGTGGGGAGTCACCGCGCGGCTGGCCACCACGCGTCCCGCGTCCATGTCCCACGCGGTTGAGCCCCGCGTCGCCGCCCAGCCGCCAGCGATGGTCCCCGGCATTGAAGCCGACCCAGCGTACAAGGCTGGGCTGAGCATCTACGGCGACCGCGAGGCGCTGCAAGCTGCCATGTTTGCGGTCGAGTACGATCGCTCCGTCGGCCATGACGAGTCCGCCGACGCAGCGATGGCATTGCTTGCACCGCGCTTTGACGCGATCGACGGCATCGACTTCCTCGCGGTGGACCCTGCGCGACGGCGAGGTTCTGACATCCTCGAGACGCTCGACCAACTGCGCGCGAGATATCGCGCTCTACGAGCGTCGAATCGTGCCGCGCTCTCGGTCGACGTCACAGCTCCCACAAACCTTGACGCGGTGTGCACAGGAATCGCTGGAGCGGTGCGCGGCCTCCCCGGCGAAATCGTGCTCGTGCCGAAGCTTCTCCCCGCGAACGCGCCCACGTGGCTCCTCGTTCGCACCAATCTACCCGACAACCTAGCAATGCGCGGAGTCGTCCATGAACCGGACGGCACGTTGCTCATCGAAATGGCGCGCGTTCCACTCCAGAGCGGTTGTATGCGACTTGGGCCGTTCCCCGCGGCGACGCGCGCGGGCACCTACCGAGTTTCGTTGTTCGCGCTGGAGGAGTCGTACCAGCCGCCAAGTGTTTTGGCTGTTATCGGGCCGCATGGAGGACGGCAGGAAGGCCCGTATCTCATCAGAATGGAGCCGTTCGTCTTTCGCGGTCGACGGCAGCCGGAGTCGCGCGTCTTCAGTGCGGAGGGGACATTCCGCGTTGGTGACGAGAAACCTGCTTTTCGGCCGCCAGATTGATGGTGGACCACCCGCGACCGCGCGGGTGCGCAGGCAGGTCTCGAACCTGATCGCTTGCGCATCGCGCAGCTACTCGAGCTCGTCCGCGCGGTCGTAGAGGTCGGCGAGCACGATGGAGGTGTCGAGCACCGGCAGCGCGATCACCGCAGTCTCGTCGGCGTATTCGCGCATCAGCCACTGGCCGGGCTTGAGGCGTCGGTGGTGCTCGACGCGGCGCTCGTCGGTGGCGATGACGAGGTACTCGACGAACGACGGGACGCGCATGTAGTGACGTAGCTTCGCGCCGCGATCGTAGTCGGCCGTCGACGGCGAGAGCACTTCGACGAGCAGCGACGGGTTCAGCAGCGTGCGTCCATCGGGCAGGACAGAGGGGCGTTCGCGTACGACGGTGGCGTCGGGATAGGTCGCCATGTTCGTCGCGGCGACGTAGATGCGCTGTGCGCCAGCGACCGCGACGCATGGCTTGCCGCGCAGGGCTCGGTCGAGGGCGCCCGCTGCGTTGCCGACGATCCTGTTGTGACGCAGCGTCGCGCCGCCCATCGCGAACACCTGTCCGTCGATGAACTCGTGGCGCTCTTCGCTCGCCTCGTCGAGCGCGAGGTACTCGACCCAGGAGAGGGCGGTGTGGTGGCGAGTTTGCGCATCGACGCACCGTAGATCTGCGGGGCGCCCGGCACAACGCGCGGATGCTACCGTCGCCGCCGTGCACTCGGAGCCCGCGCCGCCGCCCACGTCGATCGTCGACGCCGCAGACTCACAGACGCCGCTCTCGCGCATCGCCGCGCGGCTCTCCGATGTGGCCGAGCGCTTTGTCCCGGATGCGTTCGTGTTCGCGCTCATCGGGACCATCGTCGTCGTCGCGGCTGCGATCTTCGCGACGCCGACGCCGCCGCTCGAGGTGGTGGAGCTGTGGGGCAAGGGCTTCTGGGAGCTGCTGCCGTTCACGCTGCAGATGGCGCTGGTGGTCATCACTGGCTACGTGCTCGCGACTGCGCCGCCGCTCTATCGGCTGATTCGCGCGCTCGCGCGGCTGCCGCGCACGGCGCATGGGGCGGTGGCGTTCGTGGCGCTCGTCGCGATGACGTCGTCTTGGCTGAACTGGGGCTTCTCGCTGATGTTCAGCGCGATGCTCGCGCGCGAGGTCGCGCGGCGGGTGCCTGCGGCCGACTATCGCGCGCTCGCGGCGTCGTCGTTTCTCGGGCTCGGCAGTGTGTGGGCGCAAGGGCTGAGCGGCTCCGCGGCGCTGCAGATGGCGTCGCCGACGGCGATGACGCCGGCGATCCGCGAGATCATCGCGCACGGTGATGTCGCGCCGGGCGGGCTGGTGCCGCTGACCGAGACGATCTTTCTTTGGCAGAGCCTGCTCAGCGTGGTCCTCGAGATCGCGGTGATCACGCTGGTCGTGTGGCTCGCGGCGCCGCGCGGTGCGCGCGCGAAGAACGCGGCGGCGCTCGGCATCGAGCTCGGTGAGTTCGAAGGGACGTCGGCGCAGAGCGTGCCCGGCCTGGGCGAGCCGCTGCCTGCGCCGCGCAAGACGGTCGGCGATTGGCTCGAGCACTCGCCGCTGCTCTCGCTCGCGTTCGTGGCGCTCGCCGGCACGTACTTGCTGCGCTACTTCGCGCGCTCGCCGCAGATGCTCGCGGCGATCAACCTCGACACGGTGAACCTGACGTTCCTGACCGCGGGCGTCGCGCTGCACGGCACGCCAGCGCGGCTGATGCGCGCGGTGCGCGACGCGACGCCGGCGACGTGGGGGATCATCCTGCAGTTCCCGTTCTACGCGGGCATCGCGGCGGTCGTCAGCAAGACGCACCTCAACGCGATGATCGCCAGCTGGTTCGTCGGCCTCTCGACGCAGACGACGTATCCCGCGCTCATCGCCGCGTACTCGGCGCTGCTCGGGATCTTCGTGCCGAGCGGCGGCTCGAAGTGGGTGATCGAGGCGCCGTATGTCGTGCAAGCGGCGCACGAGCTGCGCGTGCATCTCGGCTGGACCGTCGCGTGTTACGACCTCGGCGAGGCGCTCGCGAACCTGGTGCAGCCGTTCTGGATGTTGCCGGTGCTCGGCCTGTTCAAGCTGCGCGCGCGCGACGTGATGGGCTTCACCTTCCTCGTCTTCTTGGTGCTCGCGCCGCTGGTGCTCGTGCTCGTCGCCGTGCTCGGCATGACGCTGCCGTATCCTCGCTGACAGCTCTTCAGCTCGCTGCGCCGCTCTTCACGCTGCTGCGCTTCTTCAGCTCGCTGCGCCGCTCTTCACGCTGCTGCGC
>Ga0335397_10004256_pt1 | contig 18955 bp, 20 predicted proteins | sample MAT04_FD_205740 | JGI IMG/M metagenome (GOLD analysis project Ga0335397, IMG submission 205740) | Freshwater microbial communities from Lake Fryxell liftoff mats and glacier meltwater in Antarctica - MAT-04 (spades assembly) (version 2) ... | reverse complement strand
AACCTTGTGCTGGTCGACGTCTGCGCCGACCTACCCCTCATTCCATACCGACAACCCGAACGGTCCCAGTTGGACGACACGGCCCGTGCCGCACGCGAGGCAGGCGTCGAGGTCCGAACCGTTGTCGCCGACGTCCGTGATGCGGCAGCGATGTCGGACGCAGCGATGCTCGCAGTCGGCGAGCTCGGCGGCATCGACATCGTCATCGCCAACGCTGGGGTGATCCAGCTCAAGGCTGCGACCGAGATCCGGCCCGAGGATTGGGCGGCCGTCATCGGCATCAACCTGACCGGTACGTGGAACACGATCGCGCCGACAATTGCACCGATGATCGACCAGGGTCGCGGTGGCACGATCATCATCACGAGCTCTGCCGCCGGCCTGAAGGGGCCTCCGAACATGGCGCACTACGCCGCGTCGAAGAGCGGGGTGATCGGCATGATGCGATCGCTGTCGGCAGAACTCGGCCCGCACAGCATCCGGGTGAACTGCGTGGCGCCGACCACGGTCGACACCGAGATGGTGCATTGGCCCGAGGCGTACGCCTTGTTCCGCCCAGATCTCGAGTCGCCCGGGCGCGACGACGTGGTCGACATCTTCGCCAGTCTCAATGTGCTGCCAGTGCCGTGGATACAGCCCGCCGACGTCACCGAGGCGGTTGCGTTCCTAGCGAGTGATCGCTCGCGCTACATCACGGGCACGGTATTGCCCGTCGACGCGGGAACGCTGGTCAAGTGAGCGCCGACGCAGGCAGCTCAGAACGGCCGCTTGCCGGTCGAATTGCCGTGGTCACGGGTGCGGCGCGGGGGCAGGGGCGTTCGCATGCGGTCCGGTTGGCCGCCGACGGCGCTGCGGTGATCGCCATCGATCTTTGTGCTGCCCCTGCCACCACTGCGTATGAAGGTTCGACGCGAGCCGATCTCGACGAGACCGTCGCCCTGGTCGAATCCCTTGGCGCCGGTTGCGTCGGTCTGTCGGTCGATGTGCGCAACCTGTCGCTGCTGTCCGCAGCGATCGAGCAAGGGCTGGGGGCGATCGGCGATGAGCGCGCCCGCCACGTCGACATCATGGTCGCCAACGCCGGCATCGCCGGCGGTGCACCGATCGAGTTGATGGCGGCCGAAGCATGGCAGGAAATGATCGACATCAACCTCACCGGTGTGTGGAACTCGGTGAAGGCGGTGATCCCGTCGATGCTCACCAACCCGCGTCTTCCCGCGAACGGTGGATCCGGCACTGCGTCGCTCATCTTGATCAGCAGCGCCAACGGCGGGCTGAAGGCTCCGCCGAATCTCACCCACTATGCCGCGGCCAAGCACGGCGTGGTCGGAATGATGCGCAGCCTTGCGAACGAACTCGGAGCGCGTGGCATCCGGGTCAATACGGTGCATCCGACCGCCGTCGACACCCGACTGATCCACAACGACTTCACGTACAGGCTGTTCCGACCCGACCTGGAATCGCCGGGTCGCGAAGACGTAGTCGAACTGTTCCGCTCGTTTCACTCGTTGCCGATCCCGTGGATTGATTCGAGCGATGTGAGCGAGGCTGTTGCCTTTCTCGCTTCGGATTCATCTCGCTACATCACCGGCATCACGATGACCGTCGACGCTGGCCTTTCTGCTCGCTGAACCGATCTATTGTTTTCGTGACGACGGTCACCAAAATGAACTACACTCACACTGACCACTCCCGGGCCATGCCCGGTCACACGAAGGAGCGCGCATGACCAGCAACACCGCGCCGACCCAGACCGACATCCAACTCGACGTGCAGGGATGGCCGTCGACCGTTCGACGGTCGGGGTCCGGTCGCACGGTCGTGTTCTTCCACGGCGCGTTCTTCCCCACGCGATGGCTGCCATTCCACGATGACTTGGCTGCCCGGTTCGACATGGTGGCGCCAGTGACACCTGGTTACCTCGAAGGGGGCCCGCCGGCGTGGATGCTCGGCTTCGACGATCTCGTCCTGCACCATCGTGCGCTGCTCGACGCCCTCGACGTCGAGCAGTTCGACCTGGTCGGCTACGACATCGGCGGGTGGATGGCCGCCAACTTCGCATCCTTCTATCCCGATCGAGTCCGATCGCTGACGGCGATCGCCCCGATGGGTCTTCGGGTTCCCGAAGCGCCGGCGATGGAGTGGATGGCCGCCGATCCCCAGCGGGTGGTCGAGGCGCTGTTCAACGGCGACGCCGGCGACCATGCCGATCTCTTCCCGCCGCCTTCCGACATCGGGGGATTCGTCGGCGCATACGGCGAGAACGGCGTCACCGCTCGCCTCATCTGGGAGCGCCGATACGACACACGCCTCGACCGACGCTTGTCGAACATCCGTGTTCCGGCCCACCTCGTCTCGCCCGACGACGATCGAATCATCCCTGCTGTGCACTCCGACCGCTGGGCCGAGATCCTGCCGACTGCGACACTCACCCGGCTTTCCGGCGTTGGCCACGCACTGCTCGTGCAGGAGCCCGCTCGCGTTGCACAGGTGGTCGCCGACTTCATCGAATCCGTACCATCAGGAGTTGCATCATGAACCGCCTCGAGTTCTACCTGTTCCACCTCATGCCGTATCCGTACATTCCGGCGGCCGAGGACATGGAGTCGATCTGGATCACGCTGTCCAACGGCTATTACGACCCCCAGGTCGGCCACCGCCTCTACCACGAGTACCTCGACCAGATGGTGCTCGCCGAGAAGCTCGGGTACGACGGTGTGCTCGTCAACGAGCACCACCAGACCGCGTACGCCGTGCAACCAGCCCCCAACCTGTGGGCGGCGTACCTCGCCGCCAAGACCCAGCACATGAAGATCGGTGTGGTCGGTAATGCACTGCCGCTGCACCGCAACCCGCTTCGCGTCGCCGAGGAAATCGCGATGCTCGACGTGTTGTCAGGCGGTCGCATCATCTCTGGACACGTACGAGCGATGGGTGCCGAGTATGTCTCCGCCGGTTCCGACCCGACGCTGTCGAAGGACCGCTTCTGGGAGGCGAACGACCTCATCGAGAAGGCGTGGACCGAGGACGGTCCGTTCCAGTGGCACGGCGAGCACTATGACCTCGAGTACGTCAACGTGTGGCCCAAGCCGGTGCAAAAGCCCCATCCACCGATCTGGCTCCCCGGCTCGACGAGCGTGGAGACCATCGACAACGCTGCCAAGCGCCGGTACCCCTTCATGCTCACACCCACCTCGAACTGGCTGTCGAAATCGGCGTTTGCGCGCTACTACCAGGTGGCGGAGGAGCAGTTCGGCTACACGCCCCACCCGCGTCAGCTCGGCCGCCTGTGCCACACGCACGTTGCCGAGACCGACGAGCAAGCCCATCGCGAGGCGCGGGCCCACATCCTCTGGTTCTTCCGCAATGCGCTCAAGATCCCCGGGTTCCACATGATGCCTGCTGGGTACAACACCCGCGACTCGATGCAGAAGACGCTCGAGGGCAAGGTGCGTGCTGGCGCCAAAGGTTTCGGCGAGCTGACCTATGAGGAACTCGTCGAGGGTGGCTACGTCATCGTCGGATCGCCGCAGACAGTCATCGAGAAGTATGAGCAGTTGATCGAGGACTTCAAGATCGGCATGGTGATGTCGGCCGGCGGTCACCTTGGCACGATGCCGCACTGGATGGTGCAGAAGAACATGTACCTGATGGCTGAAGAAGTCATCCCACACTTCCGCGACCCTGGTGGCAAGCCGACTTGGGCGCAGCAGGAGCCGAACGTACCCCAGACGCTCTCGGAGTACTCGGCTAGGTATGGGAAGCCAAAGCTGCAGCCGAAAGTGCGCCTCGACTCTGGCGAGCACATCGAGACGATCACCGCCCACGTGCCGGAGCTTTCCGGTACCTGGCCCGTGCCGACGCCCGCCGACACGTGATCCGATGAGCGCCGGTCGTTTCGCTGATGCCTCGGTCGACCGCGCGAGCGGCCGCCTCGTCGCCGACCCGGATCACTTCTCGCTCGCAGTGTTCTCCTCGAACATGGCGGGCGGCACAAACCTGACCACGGTCGACGGCCCGCCGATCGTGACATGGGACGAGACTGTTCGAATTGCGCGAGCGGCCGAACGCGCCGGATTCGAGGCGATCATCCCAGTGGCCCGATGGCGCAGCCCATCGACTACGTCGGACGCGGCGGCGCATCGATCGTTCGAGACCTTTACCTGGGCGGCAGGTGTTGCCGCCTGTACCGAGACGATCCAGGTGTTCGCCACCTTCCACATCCCGACTGTCCACCCGGTGCGCGCCGCCAAGGAGATTGCAACGGTCGATCACATCTCTGGTGGGCGCCTGGGCGTCAACGTCGTGGCGGGGTGGAACATGAGCGACTTCCAGATGTTCGGGATCGACCTCGCCGAACACGATCAGCGCTACGAAATCGCGGGGGAGTGGATGGAGTTCCTCGATCGCATCTTCACCGGTGAGCAACCCTTCGATTTCACCGGGCGCTACTACGAGTCGACCAACGTGATCAGTGAGCCGCGGCCGGTCCAGACACCTGGCCCGCTCGTGATGAGCGCTGGCTTCAGCCCAGCCGGCCGCGAGTTTGCTGCGCGGTGCGCCGACATCAACTTCGTGATCACTCCTGATCGGTCGACGGCCCGCGGGGCGATCGCCGCCGTCAAGCAACGGGCACGCGAGGTGTATGGGCGCGAGTTGAAGGTGTTCGGCGCCGCCCACATCCTCTGCCGCGACTCCGATGCTGCTGCGCAGGCCGAATACCAGCGCGTCGTTCATGACCACGGCGACTTCGCCGGTGCGACTGCAGCCATCCAGAGCTTGATGGGCGGGTCGCAGTCTGCGGAGTTTGCGCCCGAGATGCAGGAGGCGGCGATCTTCGGGTTCTTCGCCAACGCGATGGTCGGTTCTCCCGAGCACGTCGTCGAGCAGTTCGAGGCGATGCGCGCCGACGGTCTCGACGGGGCAGCGATCAGCTGGGTCGACTACGAGGAAGGCATCGACCAGTTCGCCGAGACACTCGGCCCGCTCATGGCCGACGCCGGCCTTCGAAGGGCCACGGACCCCGACTCGGTCTCGAGGAAGCCGGGCAGTACAGCGCTACCTGGACGACCTGACGCCGGCATTGGCACAGGAACTTGATCTGTATCTCTTGTGGCGAGCGTCACCAAAGTGCTAGACAATGAGGGGCTCAGGCACAGCGCCGGCAGCCACCCATTCCGGGGGAATGACAGGGGAGGAAGCAATGAGAAGGACTCGTCGTACGAAGATCGCGCTCGTCGCCGCAGCAACGTTGATGATTGCTGCGTGTGGGAGCGACGACGATACGAGCAGCAACACTGCGTCGGTCACCGTGCCCGCGGTGACCGAGACCACCGAGGCGACAGCGGAGACGACCGCCGCCCCGCAGAGCACCGATGCGCCCGACACCACGGAAGGAACGGCCAGCACCGGCTTCCCGGACTGTCCTGAACTCGAGGGCGCCAAGATCGGCTACAGCCAGCCGATCCCCGACCCGAACTTTGCCTTGATCGACGAGGTGATGACCGCCCAACTCGAGGCGGTCGGTGCCGAGTACATCGGTGTCAACGCTCAGTTCGATCCCGGCAAGCAGGTCAGCGATATCCAGACGCTCCAGCAGCAGGGCATCGACGTGCTGATCATCAACCCGGTCGATCCGACCGTGACCGATAACGTCCTCAAGGAGGTCATCGACGGTGGCACTCCGGTCGTCGTTCAGGACACGCCGAACGACGATGGCCGCTACTTCACGGCCGTGAACGCAGACGTCGAGAGTGCCGCCGCCGCTGGTGCCGCCGCCCTCAAGGAGCTCGTTGGTGATGGCGAGGTAGCTGTGATCATCGGGCCGCCGTTGGCCACGGTGCTGGTCCGCGAGGCGGAGGCATTCGCCGCCGCCGCCGCCGAGGTCGGCCTCAACGTCGTCGAGACCCAGACCGTCGGTAACCCTGGCGATCCCGGCGCTGGCCAGGCCATCGCCGAGGCCTGGAAGCAGCAGCACCCGAATCTGGCCGGTATCTGGACGTTCAACGACACCTCGGCTGTGGGCGTCGCAGCGACGTTCGACGGCTCGTGGGCACCCGCGCTCGTTTCGATCAACGGCCAGCCGGAGGCCATCCCGCTCGTCGAGGCCGGACGCATCACCGCTACCTTCGACCTCCAGCAGAACCTGCTCGCCCGGGCGTTGGCATATAGCGCTGCGGCTGCAATCTGTGGGACGGAGCTGCCCAGCAACGTCTACGTCGAGAGCGTGCTGATCGACAGCGACAACGTGGCCGACTGGGTCAATCCTGCTGACCGCCCGATCGACAGCGACCTCGAGCAGCAGGAGATCGATGGGCGCACGTTCATCGTTCAGGTCTGAAAACCGTCGACTCCGAATGATGATCCTGTCCGCCGACCACACGCACTACAACGGTGTGGTCGGCGGCATGGCCGTTGAGGCGTCCGATGTCGAAGGCTGAGTCATCGCTCGTCACATCGGCCGCCGCGGAGGGTCGTTTTGTCCTCGCCGTCGAGTGCATCGGTCGCAGCTTCGGTCCGGTTCGAGCGCTCGAGGGTGTGTCGCTGCAGTTGGCACGTGGTGAGGTGCTCGCACTCGCCGGCGAGAACGGTTCGGGCAAGTCCACCCTCGCGAAGATCATTTGCGGGGTCATTGCTGCGGACGAGGGTCAGATTCGGCTCGATGGCGAGATCATGTCGTTCAGTGGGCCCGACGCAGCGTTGCGGGCCGGGGTTGCGCTTGTCTCGCAGGAGCCCACTGGCGTGCCCTACATGTCCGTTGCCGAGAACGTTTTGTTGCACCGGCTGCGACGGCCGTGGGCGATCGTGCGGAAACAGGAAATGGTACGCACCGCCACGATCTATTTGGATGAAGTCGGCCTCGACGTCGACCCATTGCTGCCGCTGGGGGCGCTTCGACAGGGCGCACGGGAACTGGTCGAGGTTGCGAAGGCATTGGCCACCGAGCCGCGTGTGCTGATCCTCGACGAGGCGACCACTCGGCTCCCCGACCCTGAGCACTTGTTCAGGGTCGTTGAACGCCGTTGCGGGGAGCGGGGTATGGCCGCGATCATCATCACCCACCGACTCCGAGAGATCCGTCGCCTGTCGCATCGCGCGTTCGTCTTGCGCGACGGTAAGCCGGTCGGTGAACTCGAACGCGGCGAACTCTCCGATGAGCGCATCAGCTCGATGATGGTCGGCCGTGAGCTGGGCGACTTCTTCGCGAAACATCCGCATCCACTCGGTGACGTCGTCCTCGAGACGACGGGCCTTGTAACCGACAGATCACAGCACCCGATCGACATCTCGGTTCGCTCCGGCGAGATCGTCGGTATCGCGGGGCTCGTCGGCTCGGGCCGCTCCGAACTGCTGGAGACGATCGCAGGATGCCGCCGAGCCCTCGCGGGAACCGTCGTCGTCAACGCGACTACTTTGCGCAACAAGTCGCCTCGCGAGGCGATCGAGGCAGGGATCAGTCTCGTCCCTGAGGACCGATGGGCGCAGGGTCTGATTGCCCACGACCTGATTGTCGGAAACATTGCACTGTCGCGGCACCGTGCGCTGCGTGGGACCGACCGCCGCCGCGACCGTCGAAAGGCGAACGAAGCCGTCGCTGTCTACGGGATCCGCACCAACAGCATTGATACGCCGGTGTCGAACTTGTCCGGCGGCAACGCGCAGAAGGTGCTCCTTGCCCGATGCTTCGACCACGAGCCCACCGCTCTGCTGCTCGACGAGCCGACGCGTGGGGTGGACATCGGCGCAAAGGCGGAAATCTATGAGATCATCGACCGGATGCTTGCCCGGGGAGTCGGCGTGCTCCTTGCATCGTCCGATCTCATGGAGCTGCTCGGATTGTGTGATCGCATCGTGGTGCTGCACGAGGGAGAGCCGGTGGGTGAGTTGGCCCGAGAAGACGCCACTGAAGAATTGATCGCGTTGTTGAGCGCAGGAGGCACTCGTTCATGACCAGCCCACGACAAGTCGACCGCGATCCGGTTCTCCCGGTGTTCGGCTCCGCGGCACGCGGCGGGGTCGGCAACACGTGGAACCGGCTTCGCCATGCCGCCGACACCTATGCCGGTGTCGGCGGTGTGCTCGTGCTCCTGTGCGTGTACCTCAGTTTCACGCAGGACACGTTCTTCACCTGGGATAACTGGCTCACGATCTTCGAGGCGAACGCAGTCGTGTTGGTGGTCGCAGTCGGACTCACCTTCGTGCTGCTGAACGGTGGAATCGATCTTTCACTCGGAGGAATCATCGCCCTGTCCGGCGTCGTGATGGCGGAGCTCATTGGCAATGGTTTGAGCGCCTGGCTGGCGATGATGGCGGTGATGATGCTGGCGATGATGTGTGGCCTGCTCAACGGTGTGCTGGTCGGCAAGGTCGGGTTGTCGTTCCTGGTCGTCACTCTTGGTACCGGCCAGGCCTTCCGCGGAATCGCGCAGGTTCGAACGGGCGGACAGACCCAGTCACTGTTCGAGGTTGAGCTCGTGCGGCGGATCAACGAGGGCGAGTTCCTCGGGATCCCCTGGCTCATCTGGATCGCCATTGTGGTGCTCGGCACCGGCATGGTCATCCTGCGCTACACCGGTTTTGGTCGTATGGTGTATGCCTGCGGCGGCAACCGTGAGGCTGCCCGCCTCGCCGGTATCAACGTGACTGCCGTTGCAGTGACGGTATTCGTCATTGCTGGGACACTCGCCGGACTCGCTGCGGTGATGGACTCCAGTCGCTTGCTCGGGGCCTCGCCGACTGCTGCCACCGGGATCGAACTCACCGCTGCAGCGGCCGTCCTGCTTGGCGGTACGTCGTTCATGGGCGGGCGGGGCACTTTGCTCGGCACGCTCCTCGGCGTTGTCTTCCTCGGCGTTCTCTCGAATGGGATCACACTCGCCGGGATCAGCCCGTTCTGGTACGGCATCGTCTCGGGTGTCGTCCTCATCGCGGCGGTGCTGCTCGATCGGATCCGCAACGGAAAGGCCGCGCCGTGATCGACGGAATCCCCGTCATTGACGGCGTCGTCCACCCATTCAACCTGAGCGAATCCAACGCCAAGGGCGCGATCGGACCGCTGGTGCGCGAGGGCTTCTACCAACTGCACTCGCACTGGAACCCTGCCGAGACACAAGCTCCCCGAAGCTGGTTCCAGGCCGATCAGTCCGTCACGACGCTGATGGACACACTGTGTCTTGAAAGCGCTGTCGATGTCGCCGTATACCACACCCTCCGCCTCGATTCGCTCTTTCACGACGGGCTGTGCAGCCGGGCCAAGGCGGTTCAGCTGCGCGCCGAGCACCCCACGCGTTCCTTCGTGTACCTCGGGCTCGATCCGACGCTCGGCGTGGCCCGCACGCTGGACGATCTCGACGAGCAGTTCGCCGAGGTGCCGGATGCAATCGGTGTCAAGTTCTACCCGGACCAGGTCGACCCGTACCGAACGTTCCGAATGGACGATCCCGAGGCGTTGTTCCCGATCTACGAGCGGGTTCGCGAACGTGGTCTCAAGGTTGTCGCAGTCCACAAAGCACTCCCCAACGGCCCGGTGCCCCTGGCCCCGTACCGAATCGACGACGTCGAGGGGGCAGCGATGGCTTTCCCCGACCTCTCGTTCGAGATCGTGCACGCGGGAATGGCGTTCGTCGACGAGACCGCTTATGCGCTGGCTCGCTTCCCGAACGTGTTCGCCAACTTCGAGGTCACCAGCCTGCTCCTGCTGAAGGCGCCACGCCTGTTCCAAGAGGCCCTGGCGACCATGTTGTTCTGGGGTGGCCCCACCAAGATCATCTGGGCGACCGGCGCCAACTTCACTCACCCCCAGTTGGCGCTGGAGAAGTTTTGGAACCTCGAACTCGACGGCGACCTCGTCGACCGATACCAACTCCCGCCGCTCGATCGCGCCCTGAAGGCCAGGATCCTCGGTCAGAATTGGGCTGACATGGTCGGTATCGACCTGGGTGCTCACATGGCGTCGATCGCCGGTGACGACTGGGACCGGCGTCGCGACGCCGATGGCGGTCTGGCCCCGTACACCGTCTGGGCCGACCGGATGGGCGTGGCGCACCTCGAGGCGATGGCTGCGCAGGAGACTGCGGCTGGAGCGGCTGGATTCCAGCACGGGGCACCGACATGACGGGGATCGATCGCCACGCAGTCGACGAGGCGCTCGACCGCGTGGTCGACCCGTGCTCGAACGCACTCGGCGAACCACTCGGCCTGCGAGAGATGGGGCTGACGCCGAGCGTCGACATCGACGACGCGTCCGGCACCGTGACGGTGACGATGCGCCTCACCTCACCTTGCTGTGAATACGGTCCGACGATGGCCCTCGCTGTCGAACAGGAACTGGCCGCCGTGCCTGGCGTGAGATCGGCGACGGTCACGATCGACTACGGCGCCGCATGGACACCAGCCGAGATCATGCCCAATGCATCGGTGCGCCTTGCCGAGCGCCGTTCCCACACCATTTCCGTGTTCGACGTCCAGCCCTACGAATGGTCGACCTGGAAGTCCACGGAATCACTGCAGGGGTCAGATCCGCTACTGACATCTCGACTCGACTCAACTGGAGCACTTTCATGAATGACATCGCAACGAGCCGCTACGTCGTCGTCGACGGCATTCGCACCCACTACTGGGAGGCAGGCGAAGGGCTCCCCATCGTCCTGCTGCATGCCGGCGGCTACGGGGAGAATGCATGGAACAGCTGGCACCGCAACATTGGCGCGCTCGCCCAGGCCGGCCGGCGTGTCATCGCACCCGACTGGCTCGGCTTCGGCAAAACCGACAAGCTGCGCGACTTCGCGAAGGGCAACGCCCGGATGGTCGGACACATGGTCCGGTTCTTCTCGGTGATGGGCCTCGACGACCGCCAACTGCACCCCGATGGTGTCGACGTGATCGGGCTGTCGATGGGCGGCACGTTTCTTGTCAAGGCAATGGCGACTGGCGGACCCGACCCGTTTCCGGTGCGGCGCATGGTGCTCGTGTCCGGCGGCGGTTTCAGCCCGCTCAACGATGCCCGTACTATCCTCCAGGAGTACGACGGATCGTTCGAGCAGATGCGCAAGCAGCTCCAGCAGGTGATCCACGCCCCACTGTGGGAGGACGACGAGTTCGTGAAGCCGTACCACGAGGCCAGCCTCGAGCCCGGCCAATGGGAGTTCGTTTCAGCCCCGCGGCTGCGAGCCCCGTTCACCCCGCGGTCCGGCGACTTCGGCAACGCCGACGACACCCCCTACGAGCTGGTGTCGGTCCCGACGCTGCTCACCGCCGGCGCCCAGGACAAACTGCGCGAAACAGGCTACGCGTTCGCGATCGGCAACAAGATCCCTGACTGCGAGGTGATGGTGTTCGACCAGTGCGGGCACTGCCCGAACGTCGAGCGAGCGGACGAGTGGAATGCACTCGTCACCAACTTCCTCGACCGCGACCGCAGCGAGGGTGTGGCGTGAGCCGCATCGTGCTTGCGCCCTCGGCGGCACTGCTCGATGAACTCGGTGAGTTGCCGACGGGTTTCGAACTGCGACTGCTCGACGAGGGCGCCGAGCCGACGGCGCACGATCTCGCCGCAGAGTTTCTCGTGCTCGGAGCTGAGTTCCGCCACCTCGTACCCCGCCTCGCCGAGTTCGATCAACTGCGAACGATCCAGACCCTCAACGCCGGTGTCGAAATGATGCTGCCCCACGTGCCCAACGGTGTGACGTTCTGCAACGCGAGCGGCGTGCACGACATCCCCGTTGCCGAGTGGGTTGTCGGCATGATCATTGCGATGCGGCGCGGCTTTCCACGCTTCTTTGCCGCTTCACGTGCGGGTCACTGGGACACCGCCGGCAACGCACTGACCACGGCACCCGACCAGATCCCGTTCGTCGACCTCGAGCACGCCCGCGTGCTCATCGTCGGCCACGGTTCGATCGGAAGGCGGATCGAGGCGCTGATGACTCCGTTCGGCGTCACGGTGACCCGGATGGCCTTCACTGCCCGTCCCGGGGTTCACACGCCCGACGAACTCGACGACCTGTTGCCCGAGGCCGATGTAGTGGTCCTGATGGCACCGCTGACCGACGCCACTCGCAATCTGCTCGATGCTCGCCGCCTCGCGCTCCTTCCCGACGGAGCGCTCGTCGTCAACGGCGCGCGCGGCGCGCTACTCGACCAAGCTGCGCTCGAAGCCGAGCTCCGGGCCGGGCGCCTAGGCGCTGCGCTCGACGTCACCGATCCGGAGCCGCTACCTGACGGGCATTCGCTGTGGAGTGCCCCCAATCTGGTGATCACACCACACACCGCAGGGTCGTCGAGGACGTGGATGCGCCGTGCGTATCGTTTCGTTGGCGAGCAACTCCACCGTCACGCAGCGGGCGCAACCCTCGAGAACATCCGCACCACTTACTGAACGAGACCGAGTGCGTCACTGCACCGATGGCGCAGCGGGCGGGAAGCCAGCGGGGAGAACGCCCAGCTGACCGAGGAGCGTCAACTCGTCGTAGTAGACGGTCTCGCGACGCAGGTCGCGGCCGTCGAAGGTGAAGAAGATCGCCGCCCGCAACTCCATCGAATTGCCGGTCGGTTCGAAGCCGGCGTAATTCCCTCGGTGCGTCCCGGTCATCACGCCTTCGATCACCACAGAGTCCTGGGTATGACGGAGCACCTTTGCATGCAGGCCCAGATCGGGGAACGCCTTCAGGAGGTTTGCGAGTAGACCGCGCACCTCCCCGTCGCCGACGTGCATCACCGGCAGGGGCACGATGTCGTACTCGGGCACACCGGTGAATGTGGCGAGCGTCGCGTCAAGGTCGCCGGCCATCTCGGCGCGCATGTGTTCGGCCACAACAGCGTCCCGGTGAGTGCGAAGCTGTTCGTCGATCATCCATCCTGACTGTAGTTCACTTTGACCGATTATCCTTGCGTTGGAGTGACGACCGTCACGAGAACGCGCTACTGTGAGACTAGCCTGTCGGCCAAACCGGTCGACCAGAGGAGGGAACCCATGAGCACCAATCCGGCCGACACCAAGATCGGCGTCCACCTGCCCCACGGTGTGCCCGGCGTGATGGGTTCCACGATCTTCGAGTGGGCCAAGTTGGCCGACGAGGCTGGCTTCTCGAGTCTCGGAGTCGCCGATCGCCTGGTCTACGACTCGGCTGACGCCGTACTTTCGCTCGCGGCAGCTGCGGCGGTCACCGAACGGATCGAGTTGCTTGCCAACATTTTCATTGCCCCGATGCGGTCCCCTGCAGTGTTCGCCAAGGAGTGCGCCACGCTCAGCCGCTTTGCCCCGAGCCGCTTCACACTTGGTGTCGCCGCCGGCGCCCGACCGCAGGACTACGAGGCCGCCGGCGTGCCGTGGGGGGATCGCGGTAAGGTCACGGACGCGTGCCTCGACGCGCTGTTCGCACTGAGCAGTCCGTCCAATCCGCCGCACTCACTCGGCCCTGTCCCCGACCCCGGAATGCAACTCCTTGTCGGCGGCGCGTCCAAGCCGGCGCTCAAGCGGATGGTGGAGCGCGGTCACGGCTACCTCGGCGGTGGCGTCAAAGCTGAGTTCATGGCGCACGACGTCGCCGCGGTTCGTCAAGCCTGGATGGAGTCTGGTCGTGAAGGCGAACCCCGCATCGTCGCAGGCACCTGGTTTGCCAGCGAGAAGAACGTCGATGCGGCCCACGCGTGGCGCGACACCTACCTGATCGAGGGTGGACCACCTGATTTCGTACGCGGTCTGATAGCTGCCGGCGTGGACGGCGTCCAGCAGGCGATTGAGGAGTACACCGCCGCCGGGGCGAACGAACTTGTGTTTTTCGGTTGCGTCGACGACATTGGCGAGCTGGCCTGGTTGGCGGAGACGGTGGCGAGCCACCTGTCGCCGTGAGCGCCGCAGAAACGATCACCAGGGCGTTCGCTGCGCTGGCCGACGGCCAGATTCACTATGCAGTCTGCGGGCCTGCCGATGCGCCCCCTGTGCTGCTGCTGCACCAGTCCCCACGCAGTTGGCGCGAATTCGCGCTCGTGTTGCCAATCCTGGGTCAGCACTACCGGGCGATCGCCATGGACACGCTGGGCTTTGGCGACTCGGCTCGGTCGGCCGACGGAAAGGTCTCGATCGAACGGTGGGCGACCGTTGCGGTCGACCTCCTCGACCACCTCGGTATCGAACGAGCGCATGTGGTCGGACATCACACCGGCGGCGTCATCGCCGTCGAGATTGCAGCATCGCATCCCGAGCGCGTTGCCGGGCTGGTCCTGTCGTCGACGCCGTTCACCAACGCCGAGTTTCGCAAGATGCGCGCCGAGCGACCGCCGATCGACGACGTCGAACCGAGCGAAGACGGCTCGCACCTCACCGCGCTATGGGGCAAGCGGCAGGGCTTCTATCCCAAGGGGCGGCCCGACCTGCTGCTCGCGTTCGTGCGCGATGCCCTCGTCGTCATCGATGACGTCGAGGGCGGGCATACGGCGGTCGCCACCTATCGGATGGAGGACACGATCAACGAGGTCAGGGCGCCGACGCTGCTCATCCGAGCAACCGACGACCCATTCGCGTTTCCCCACGGCGAGGAGCTGCGCCAGCAGCTGACCAACGCCATCTCCACCGAAATGGTCGACATCGAGGGCGGAATGGTGCCATTACCCGATCAGCTCCCCGAACAGTTCTCTGCAGCGGTCCGGTCGTTCCTCGACGCGCTCACGCCGGACGCGGCTGCCGCATGAAGGCGGTACGAGTCGCCGAATGGAACGTACCCGTGACCGTCCACGAGGTCGCGGACCCGCTCCCGCTGGACGGTCAAACGATCGTTCGGGTGCACGCCGCCACCGTCGGTCACATCGACCGCACGATCTGGTCGGGGGCCTTTCTACGTCACCCGCCGCTGCCGTACACCCCTGGGGTCGAGGCAGCCGGCGTGGTGGTGTCGAGCTCGGCGTTCGAGCCCGGCGAGCGCGTGTGGATCCGCGGGGGAGGGCTCGGCACCATCACCGATGGAACGTGGGCCGAGCTCGTCGTTGCTCCCGACGCTGCGCTGGGCCGCCTGCCCGACGGCGTGTCGTTCGAGCTCGGGTCAGCGTTCTTCTCGCCGTGCACGTCGGCATGGGTGGCCTTGCACACGATCGGCGAACTGGCTGCCGGTCAGCGGGTGGTCATCACCGGCGCCACGGGCGCAGTTGGCGCGATCGCGGTGCAGCTGGCGATCGAGGCTGGCGCCGAGGTGATCGCGACGGTGTCACGGCGCGAACGACTCGACGCCGTCCATCGCGGAGCGCAAGGCATCGTCGTCAATGGCGTCGACGAGGTCGACGTACACGAGGTCGACTTACTCATCGACACCGTCGGCGGCCCAGTGTTGTCGACCGTGTTGCCGTGGGTGCAGCCCGGCCGTCGGGCCGTACTCGTTGGCTACCTGGCCGGCACCACCGTCGAGATCGACCTGCCAAGTTTCATGCAGCGCGACGTCAGCATCCACCCACTCAACATGATCCGCCGTGACGCGGACGGTCGCGCCGTCGCGCCCGACTTGCTCGCGAGGCTCGCCGACGGCCGCCTGACGCTCGATGTCGCCGCCTTTCCACTTGCCGAAGCGGCAGCGGCGATGGACTGGATCGTGCAATCCGGCCACACCGGCCGCGCCGTGCTCACCCCGACCCGAACGGAACCCTGATGATCGACGACATCTTCGTGTTCGATTGCGTGATCCACTTGCACGACATGTCGAACGAAAACCTCAACCCCTCCCGATACGACTCGACCTATGTGCGCGACATGCAGGTCGGCATGGGCGAGATGCTTCGCCAGGTCCACGGCGGCGACCTTGACTATGCGACGAGAACGTCGGTGGAGGACATGCACCGCCTCGTGTTCGAGGAGTCGCCCACCGACATGGCGATGGCCCAGGTGGTGCCGGTGTTCGACTGGTACCCCGACTTCTGGGCGCCGGTCGACCTCCAGCACGCAATGGCCGCCGCCTATCCGGACAAGGTTCTGTTCTGTGGTGGTGTCGATCCCAGCTTCCGCGGCCTGTCGTTCGCCCTCGAGGAGATCGAACGTCAGCGCACCGAGCTCGGCGCAGTCTCGTTCAAGTTCTACAACGCTCACATCGAAGGACCGTGGAGCTGCGACGATCCCGACCTTGCCTACCCGTTGTACGAGAAGTGCCGCGAGGTCGGAGTGAACGTCATCCAGTTCCACAAGGGCATACCGTTCGGCACCGACAATCTCGAGTGGGGCAGGCCCAACGACCTCCAGGCCGCATGTCGAGACTTCCCCGACATGAACTTCGTGATGCACCACTTGGCGGTGCCGTACTTCGACGAGACGGTCGCCATCGCAGGCCGGTTCCCGAACCTCTACCTCGCACTGTCGGCCAACCTGGCGTTCGCGGCGATCGCTCCTCGTCAGGTGCAATGGCAGCTCGGCAACCTGCTCGCTAAGGTCGGTGTCGACAAGTTGCTCTACGGCTCGGAGGCCGCGCTCGCCGGTCCACCGGCGCCGTATCTGCGGGCGTTCATGGATCTCCAGATCCCCGACGACCTCTGCGACGGCTGGGGTCTGCCGAAGATCACCCATGACGACCGCCGCAAGATCCTCGGAGCCAACTTTGCCCGCCTGATGGGTGTCGAGATTCCGGACCCGGCGCGAACATGACCGTCGATCGGAATGCGCTCGACGATGCGGTTGTCTGGGTCAACGGTCGGCTGCGGATGCACGGCGGTGGGATCGAACTCGTCGCTGTCGACGAACTACCCGGCGGCGCGATCGTCCATGTTCGCTTCACGGGCATGTGCACTGCCTGCGCATGGAAGACGCTCACCTGGTTCGGCACGGTCAAGGATGCCATCGAGGCGGTGCCAGGAGTAGCGACAGTCGAGGCGCCGGGCACCCGGGTGAGCGAAGCGGCCGAGGCGCGCATACGAGCGATGCGCACCTGACCAAGCAGCTCGCTGGGTCGCGTCGGCGTCTGGTGGTCTCGGCTCAGCTTGGGCCGACGACGTCGGCGAGGGTCGTGCGGGCCGTCTGGACGTCTCGCTGGAGTTGCTCCGCGAGCTCGTCAGGGCCACCGAAACGGCGCTGATCTCGGATCTTCTCGACGAAGCGAACGCTCACGTCCTGGCCGTAGAGATCCCCCTGGAAGTCGATCACGTGTGCTTCGAGCAGGGTGAGCCCGTCGGGATAGAACGTCGGGCGCCGACCGAGTGAGATCGCAGTCGGTCTGGCGACGCCGTCGGCAGCGGTCAGGATTCCTGCGTATACGGCTTCGGCAGGAATCACGAACGAGACCGGCATGCCGACGTTGGCGGTGGGGAACCCAATCGTGCGGCCCCGCTGGTCCCCAGTTTCGACCACGCCGTGCATCGTGTGGTAACGCCCGAGCAGCACCGCTGCGCCGGCCACGTCGCCAGCGTCGAGCAGCAGAGCGACCTCAGCAGACGAGCACGTCTGATCGATCTCGTTCCACTCCGCTTGCGCCTCTTCGAGTGATATCACGGTGACGTCGTCGGCGGTCGCGAGATCGACGAGTTGTTGGCCGAATGCTTGAACCATCGGGCCTTGCAACCCGCTCGTTGTGGTCAGCACAGCGCCCGCACCCGTGCGGTGCAGCAAGACCTCGCGGATGAAATGGGGGGCATGCCCGGACCAGTCTTCAACGGGCGCAGTGACGACCCACGCCGTGTCGACCAGCCCAGTCTCTTCGATCAGGGCAAGGCGTTGGTCAATGCTCGTCAGGCGGCGGTCATCTCGATCGTCGTCGAGAATGACAAGCCCTGTGCGCACGCTGCGGTTGTCGGCGACGCGCCGGAGATGCTCGAGGGCAGAACGGTGGCCGCGATGCACGCCGTCGTACCAACCCACGGCGATCACACCGCCGGGCTCGAAGGGCGCTTTCATCGCCACCTCACGGATCTCGTACAACGTGCCTCCCTCGCCGCCGGGGCTGTCCACAGCATATTGATAATGTGACGGACGTCGAAATAAGTCTAGATGATCGGTGCAGTCGTTGTCGACCGTCTGATATTGTCAGGCTACCTGACTAACTGGAGAGTGATGAGCACATGACACTGCCCGACGCACGACCGAGCATCTTTGATGTCCGGACAGCCGAACGGATTCGTTTCGGTGTGATCGCCTTCATGGCCACGGGCCTACTCACCCTTGTCGGGCTGTTGCTTCGCGGCGGCAACGAACCCGCCAGTAACGATGCGCTCGCGTTTGCGAAAGCTGCCGCCGACGGAGTGACCCACCTGGGCTGGATGATTCTGTTCTTCGGACCCGTCACCCAGCTGTTCACCTTCCTGGCGATCTGGGCGACGTTGCGGGGCACCCGCCAGGAGCAGCTTGCGTTCTGGGGCGCCATGCTCTCGATCGCCGGAAACGCGCTGTACCTCCCAGCGCTGGGAGTCTCCGCGTTCGTCGATTACCCGGTGGCGAAGCAGGTCCTCGCTGGCAACGACGACGCGATCAAAGTCGTGCGCCAGGCGATGTTCGATGGCGCTGGTATCCAGGTGTTGCTGCTCTCGGCGACCGTGTTGATCGTCGGAGTGGTGATGACCTCGGTCGCCATCTGGCGTTCACAGGTCCTGCCGAAGTGGTCGTCAGTGCCATACACCGCACAGGTGCTGTGCCTCACTGTGGCAGCGCAGTTTGCCTATCCGATCGAGTTGACCGGTGGAGTGTTACTGATGGTCTCGTCGATCTGGATCGGCTCGGCGATGTGGCGCCTCACCGACCTGACGGGTGGTCACGTCCAGGTCCCGGTTTCCCACCGCCACTTGTAGTCCTCGGCGAAGGTCCGGAACGTCGTTGCCTCTCTGCCGAGCAACTGAGGCAGGTCGCTGCCCTGGGGGTCGTTCTTGTCGAAGCGGGTCAGCGTGTAGACGATGGTCATGAACGCGATCGTGTCCCACGTGACCTTTCGCTTCCACAGGCGGCGCCAGAACCCGACCATCGACGGCTTGGCGTAGGTGATCGTGCGCCCGAGCACCTCGG
>Ga0335397_10004255_pt1 | contig 18960 bp, 16 predicted proteins | sample MAT04_FD_205740 | JGI IMG/M metagenome (GOLD analysis project Ga0335397, IMG submission 205740) | Freshwater microbial communities from Lake Fryxell liftoff mats and glacier meltwater in Antarctica - MAT-04 (spades assembly) (version 2) ... | reverse complement strand
TAGCGCTCTTCGGCGATGGCCGCGTTGAACGCGTCGTTCAGCGTCTTGACGCGGTGATGCAAGATGTCCTGAAAGCGCAGCAGCACGGGCGTCTTCAGGTTCTCGTCTTTGATCGCCGCCTGCACGACGTCGTAGATCGAGATCTTGCGGCCGCGATCCTTCAGCGGCGCGACCTGCATCGATCCATCCGCGCCGACCTCGAAGTAGCCCGAGCCCCATCGATCGATGAGGTAGAGCTCGTTCGCGTCGTCGATCGTCCAGGGCGCTTCGGTGATCGGGGCCGTGGTGCCGTCCACGTCGTTGCTCGGCAGAGTCGTGCTCGATGCTTCCACTTCGATCTCCGTGCGCGGGCAGGCGTCCGCGTGACGGCGCGATTATGCGGGAACCCGCGTGACGTTCAATGAAGATCGCGCGTGCGTAGGTGAAGATCCGCGGAGCGGCGAAACTCGCTCGGCGCTGCCGTATCGACGCTGCCGTCTCGACGCACACCGGGCACGAGCGCATCCTCGCGACGTGAATGCGCCCCGGATCGACACCGCGCTCGTGCACGCGGCGCTGCGTGAGCCGGGCCTGGTGCTCGACACCTCGTGGCTTCCGCCCGCGCCGCCCGCGCCCGCCGCGGTGCTGCTGCCGCTGCGCCTCGACCTCGCTTCGCCGACGGTGGTGGCGATGCTGCGCGCGCACGGCCTACGCGATCACGCGGGCGAGGTCGCGTTTCCCGGCGGCAAGCCGGAGCGCGGCGACGTCACGCTGCTCGACACGGCGCTGCGTGAGAGTCGCGAAGAGGTCGGTCTCGGCGCGGCGGACGTCGAGTTCATCGGCATGCTCACAGGGGTCCCGGTGATCACCGGCAAATACCTGATTCATCCGCACGTCGCAGTGGTCCACGCCGGGCGCGCGCCGATGCTCGGCAGCGCCGCCGAGGTCGCGCGCGTCATCGAGCTGCCGCTGGTCGACTGGCTCACCGGCGCGCGCCGGTGGGAGGCCGTGCGGATGCAAAGCAGCGGCACCGAGCTGATGCTGCCGCACTTCCCGCTCGGCGACGTCACCCTCTACGGCGCAAGCGCGTACATCTTCTTCGACTTGTTGCGGCGACTTGCGCGCGTGCTCGACGTCACGCTGCCCGATCCGGTGATCAGCGACTCGTTTCCATGGGCCAATCGGCTGGCGCAGCGCGGCCGGGAGTAGCGCCATGCCGGAGGGCCCAGCGAGCACACCCAAGATCTCCAGGCCGCAGCCGACGCTTCCTTCCGCGCCGCCACTGCCGCCTTGGTCGATCTGGGCATTCGCGTTCGGCTACTTCGCGGCCTACACGCCGTATGCGGCGCTGACGAAATACCTCTCCGATGGCGGCAACGAGGGACTCTCGCTCCTGCCGGTGTCGACGATCGCGTCGGTGGCGACGATGCTCGTCTACATCTTCGCGACGGGACTACATCGTCACGCGGGTCGCGTGCGCGTCCTCGGCGTGAGCTTGCCGATGCCAGGGCGCTGGACTGCGCTCTCCGGTCTCGCGAGCGCCGGCATCGTGATGACGACGACGCTCGCGTACACCTTCGAGGGCATCAGCATCGTGTTCATGATGTTGCTGCTGCGCGGCGGCGTGCTGATCATCGCGCCGATCGTCGACGCGATCACCGGGCGCAGCGTGCGCTGGCAGTCGTGGGCTGGCCTCGCGCTCTCGCTCGCCGCGCTGCTCGTCGCGTTCCTCGCGCGCGCGTCGTTTCAGCTGACCGTCATCGCGGCGATCGACGTCGGCATCTACTTGCTCGCGTATTTGATTCGGCTGCGCTTCATGAGCCGACTGGCGAAGTCACAAGACAGCAACGTCACGCTCCGCTACTTCGTCGAGGAGCAGCTGGTGACGACGCCCGCGGCCGTGCTCTTCCTCGCGATCTTCGCGCTGCTCCCCGTCGCTGCTGCCGCAGAGGTGCGCAGTGGCTTCGCGATGCTCGGCGGCCACCCGCACCTCGCAGCGACGTTCCTCGTCGGCATCCTCTCGGCGGGCACCGGCGTCTTCGGCGGGCTGGTGCTCCTCGATCCGCGCGAGACGACCTTCACCGTCCCAGTGAATCGCGCGTCGTCGATCCTCGCCGGCGTCGTCGCATCCGCGTCGCTCGCGCTGCTTGGCGCGACCAAGCCGCCCGGCGTGCCCGAGCTGATCGGGGCCGCGTTGCTCGTCACCGCGATCGTCGTGCTGGCGATCGGCGGGAAGAAGAAGTAGCGGTCAGCGGCGCGTTGCGAGGCGAGTCGCGCGGCGCGCGAAACAAGCGGTGCTCAGCGTCCGCCGAGGTACGCGGGTCACGAGCTGCAAGACAGCATCGAGCAGCCGACGCGGTGACGGGCCCACTCGGGGCGCTTCTCGGCGTAGCGCTCTTTGCCTGGCTGCTCGTCGTAGGGCTTACGCAGTACGTCGAGGAGCGCTTGCACTTCGCTCGGGTCGCCCTTCTCCGCTCCGTCGATGGCGAGCTGTGCGAGGTAGTTGCGCAGCACGTACTTCGGATTGACGGCGTTCATGCGGACGCGGCGCGTGGCGTCGCGGATGCCATCGCGGGAGGCGCGCGCGGCGTATTCGCGCAGCCAGCCGGCGGTGCGCGAGCGCAGCGCGTCGTCGAGCCCTGTGGGCACGTAGTAGGCCTCGGCGAGCGGCGCGCACAGCGCTGAGTCGTCTACGCTTCCAGCCTCGTCGAGGCGCACTTCGGCGAGCTGACGGAAGAAGATCGTCATATCGGTCTCGGTGGCGCCGAGCAGCGCGAACAGATCTTCGACGAGCTTGGCGTCAGTGCCCGCGGGATCTTCGTCGATGCGATCGAGGCCGAGCTTGCTCGCGATCATCGCGGGCTCTGCGTGCGCGAGCGTGGTGCGGAATACCTCGAGCGCGCGCTCGACCGGCGCGGCCGCCGCGAACAGCGGCACGAGTGACTGCGCGAGCTTCACCAGGTTCCACCAAGCGACCTGAATCTGGTGGCCGTAGCGGTAGCGACGCCCGCCGGCGTCAGTGGTATTCGGCGTCCAGTCGGGGTCGTAGCCCTCGAGCCAGCCGTACGGGCCGTAGTCGATCGTCAGGCCGAGGATCGACATGTTGTCAGTGTTCATCACGCCATGAACGAATCCGACGCGCATCCAGTGGACGACCATCTCGGCGGTGCGTCGCGCGACCTCGCCGAGCCACGCCTCGCGCACGCCGTCATCGATCGCGGCATTGGTGGCACTGCCGCTCTCGCGGAGCAGCTCGGGAAAGTGGTGCGTGATCGTGTAGTCGGAGAGCGCGCGCAGCAGCGCATGATCGCGCCGTGACGCCTGCAGCTCGAAGTGTCCGAAGCGCACGAAGCTCGGCGCGACGCGGCAGACGATCGCGCCGGGCTCCGGCTGCGGATCGCCGCTGTAGAGCACGTCGCGCACGACGGAATCGCCGGTGGCGACGAGCGACAGCGCGCGCGTCGTCGGCACGCCGAGATGCGCCATCGCCTCGCTGCAGAGGAACTCGCGCACTGAGCTGCGCATCACCGCGCGGCCGTCGGCGGTGCGCGAATACGGCGTGGGCCCCGCGCCCTTCAGCTGCAGCTCGTGCCGCTTGCCGTCCGGCGCGACGAGCTCGCCGAGCGTGATCGCGCGGCCGTCACCGAGCTGTCCCGCCCAGTTGCCGAACTGATGTCCGCCGTAGACCATCGCATAAGGCTCCATCCCCGGGAGCAAGCCATTGCCGGCGAGCGCTCCCAACCAGGCGGGCTCCGCGAGCTCTGCGGGAGACAGGCCGAGCATCGCCGCGACCTCCGCGCTCACCGCCACCAGCGATGGCGCGGACACGGGCGTAGGCGATACCCGCGAGTACGCCGCGCCAATCACTTGGCGTCGCCGATTCGACGTCTCGGGATCTGCCGGCAGCGTGTCGACGAACGAGCGCTCGAAGCGGGGAGACGGCATGGCGGTGGTGGTCATGGAGCCGGCGGCGCGTCGTGTCGAGTCGCTGGGCAGACAGTGTGCGCGTAGGAGGTGTTCGGGCGCGACAGCTCGCTCGTCGTCGCCCGGCCGCTGCGCATGAAGGACCGCGCACCAAGCGACGCACCGCGCACCGCGCACCGTTCGCGCTACGCTGCGGCGTGGCAACTCCAGCGCGTGCGCGGATCAAGGGAGCGGCGCTGCGGCCCGTCGTGAGCTTCTACGCGCGCACCTTTGGCAAAGACGCGATCGTCGCGGCGATGGACCGCATCCCCGCGGAGCTACGCGCCGAAATCGCCTTCGAAGACGGCTTGCCACGCTTGATGCCGAACGTCTGGTACGACATCCGGGTGGCGCACGCGATGGTCGACGAGATGCTCGGGCACGCCCCTGTGAGCGGCCAAGCCACGCTGGCACGCGAGGCCGCGCGGGCCGGGGTGGCCGAGAGCGCGCGCGGCATCTACCGGTTCGTGCTCATGCAGGTAGCGTCGCCGGAGCTGTACGCGCGGCACGTGCAGCGGCTGTGGCGTCTCCTGCACGACTGCGGTACGCGTGAGATCCGGATCGTCTCGCCCGGCGAGGCGGACTCGGAGATTCGCGACTGGCCTGGTCATCATCCGCTGCTCTGCGTCTTCACCAACGAGACGATGGCCGCGCTGTTCGAGGTGATGGGCGCGCGCAACGTCGTCATACGCCGCGAGCTCTGTGTCTCCGAGAACGCGCCGCTCTGCCGAACACACATCTCCTGGACCATGCGCTGAAGCGAGATATCCGTGATGGAACACTTCGACATTCTCGTGATCGGTGCGGGCCTCTCTGGGATCGGCGCCGCCGTCCATCTCACCCGCGGCCTCCCCGGCAAGACACTCGCGATCCTCGAGGCGCGCGACAACATCGGTGGCACTTGGGATCTGTTCCGCTATCCGGGCATTCGCTCGGACTCGGACATGTACACGCTCGGCTACTCGTTCAAGCCGTGGAAAGACCAGAAGGCCATCGCCGATGGACCGGCGATCCTCGCCTACGTCCGCGAGACCGCCCGTGAGCACGGCATCGATCGCAGGATACGCTTTGGTCATCGGGTGGTCGGCGCGTCGTGGTCGAGCACGGACGCGCGCTGGACGGTCGAGGCCGAGCAGACCGCATCGCGAGAGATCGTGCGCTTTACCTGCGGCTTCTTGCAGACCTGCACGGGATATTACGACTACGACACAGGCTTCACGCCGAGGTTCCCGGGCACGGAGCGGTTCACTGGCCAGATCGTTCATCCGCAGCAGTGGACCGACGCCATCGAATACGCTGGCAAGCGTGTCGTGGTGATCGGCAGCGGCGCGACGGCGGTGACGTTGGTGCCGGAGCTCGCGAAGAAGGCCGCGCACGTCGTCATGCTGCAGCGCTCGCCGACCTACGTGATGTCGCTCCCCGCCGAGGACAAGGTCGCCAACGCGCTGCGAAGGCGCCTGCCGGCGATGGCCGCGTACAACGTGACGCGCTGGAAGAACGTGCTGTTCGGCATGGCAATGTATGAATTCTCCCAGCGACGGCCCGCCCCGACCAAGCGGTTCGTGCTCGCACAAGTGCAGAAAGCGCTCGGCCCCGACTACGATGTTCGAAAGCACTTCACCCCGACGTATGGAGTCTGGGATCAGCGCCTCTGTCTGGTGCCGGACAACGATCTCTTCGCCACGATTCGCAGCGGACGCGCGTCGGTCGTCACCGACACCATCGAGACGTTCACGGAAACGGGCATTCGTCTTCGCTCCGGGGAAGAGCTCGAGGCCGACCTCATCGTCACCGCGACCGGCCTCGTGCTGAAGTTCGCCGGCGGAATGAAGCTGACCGTCGACGGTCGCGCCGTCGACCCGCGCGAGCTCACCAACTACAAGGGCGCGATGTTCAGCGACGTACCGAACTTTGCCTATACGTTCGGCTACACCAACGCTTCGTGGACGCTGAAAGCCGACCTCACTAGCGAATATGCCGTACGCTTGCTGCGGCACATGGATGCCATTGGCGCGCGGCGCTGCACTCCTCGCCTCACCGATCCGAGCGTCCACGAGGAGGCGTTCATCGGGCTCGCCTCCGGCTACGTACAGCGCGCGGCCGCGTTGTTGCCAAAGCAGGGCTCGAAGCGGCCGTGGAAGCTCTATCAGAACTATCTGCTCGACCTCTTCATGCTGCGCGTCGGCCGCGTCGACGACGGCACGATGGAGTTCACCTGATGGCGGCCTGATCTCCCTGGCGCTCAGTCGAGTCTGCCGCTCAGTCGATCTGGCGATCAGTCGAGTCTGGCCTCGAGCGCTCCGCCGAGCTGCATGAACGTGGAATCCTCGGTCCCGTCACCGATGTAGGCGATGCCGAGTCCGACGAGCGCACGGAAGCGGGGCTCACCGCGCCGCGTCGGGTCGAAGCCCAGCGGCACCGCGCCTTGGATCGTGAAGCCAGCGCCGAACGTCGTTGCGGGATTGTTCGACCGCTCGTCTTCGGTCCACGCGAACGTGTGGCGGAGGACTGGCACGCTCGTCCAGGTGCGCACTCCCGTGCTCAGATCGAAGCCTGTCGGTGTGCGCATCGAGAAGCTGAGTCCGAGGTCCGGCGATACGTAGGTGCCGACGGCCGTGGCGCCACCGCCGAATCCGCCGGTCAGCGCGAGTCCGAGCAACAGCGGCGGCGTGTCGCCCGGCTTGCGCTGCGTCTCGCTGAGCGTGAAGCGCAGCCCAGCGCGACCTGCGGCGCCGTCGGTGCGCGGGCTGCCGATCGGCTGGTCGCCGCTGCCGTCGAGGTTCATGAAGGTACCCTCACCGACGAGGTCGATCCGATCGGAGACGCCGACATCGACGTGCAGCCCGGCGGCCGCGATGGTAGGGCCGAATACCGTGCCGGAGCCGGACCCCTGCACGCCGAGGTTCACGCCGCCCGCGCTCGGACCAAGCGCGTCTTCGATTGGCAGCATGCGCGCAGGCGGTGAGTAGACGTGGCGCGAGCAGCCGCTGCCGAGCAGCGAGCCGAGCAGCGTGAGCGCAATCACGCCGAGCGCGTGGGGCGCGCGATGGGTTGCATCGATCATGTTCGTTCGGGTCATCGTCGCCTCCTCGTTGCGCCGCTCTGTGCGACGCACGAGATGGCCATGAGCACGATTCAGGCCGAACGGCCGGCGAATGCGGAAGTACCTACTTCTATTTGGAGTTTGGGTGCTCGCGTCGGTGTCGCGCGGTGCGATGCCGATGCCGTCAGTGGTTCACGGGTGTGCCGCTCCGGCACGCTGACTGTGGTGACGCGACGTCAACATCGCCGCCGCGCGGGCTACGTGTTCGCGGCGATCACGGTGGCCACGAGCGCGAGCGCGGCGACCGCGGCGAGCGCTGCGAGCACGAGGGCGACGACGAGCAGGATCTTGCCGATCGAGATCGGGGACGTACCGAGCACCACGCGCGCGTCGTGTCCGTGGACGACGGCGCGGAACAACTTGCCGCCATAGCGGTACGCGAGCACCCACGCCGGAAACGCCATGCGACGGGTCGCGAGCTGCTGCAGCAGCACATCGACCTTCACGTTGCGAAAGCGCGAGCCCGGGAGCAGGCGATGGTTCACGACGTTCTGGGCGGCGGTCCCATGGATCGCGCCGACGACGACGCCGCGCGCTGCAGAGCGCTGCAGCTCGAAGCGCTCGACGAGCCAGCCTGGCGGAACGTTGGACGCCGGCTGTGCTTGGCTGAGATCGTAGTGACTGACGAGCTGCGCGGTCTCTTCGAGCGTGAGACCGCGCGAGCCGGAGACGACGAGTCGCTCGAAGCGCATCGCGGACTGTCCCGCGTGCGGTGCCCACGCGGAGGTCCGGTTGTCCGCGTCGGAGTCCGCCGTGTAGCTGACGATCGCTTGCGCGTCGCAGAGCCAGCCGGCCCAGAACAGCGGCTTCATGTCGGCGATGGTCGAAGCCGACGCGAGATCACTGGGGCGGAAAAAACCGCGCGAGGAGAGCCAAGCCGAAAGCGCGGCGCGCGCCTGCTCTTCGCTGTTGGCAAAGGGCAGCACGAGCTCCGCTTGTTCGATCGGATCCCGCGGTGCCTCGATGTGCATCGTCGAGCCACAGAAGCCGCAGCTCGGCGCGCGATGCTCGGCGCTGTACGCGAGGGCAGCGCCGCAGCCGTCGCAGCGCAGCACGTCGGCGCGCGCAGTTGCCGGCGCGGATGCGGCGTGATCTGCGCAGCCGAGGCCACACAGCGGACAGCGCAGATCGTCGGGCTCGAGCTCGCCGCGGCAGCGGCTGCAAGCGAGCGCGATGGCGGCGGGTGCGAACGGCGTCACAGCGCACCTCCGCGCATCAGCGCGCCATAGAGCGCGACCAGCAAGATCGGACCACCGACGACCGCGAGCACGATCGCGATGGCGAGCGCGATCTTCCACCACGAGAGTGGCTTCTTGGCGGAGGCGAGCTTGCCGGAGAGCCCGTTTACCAAGACGCGCAGCGGCGGCTTGTCGGCGCGGTGGCGCACGGCGACGATCCACACCGGCACGAGTACGAGATCGACCGATTCCGCCGTCATGCGCCAGCCGTATTGCAGCGAGTCGTGTTTGTCGCCCGGCATGAACGCCCCGAGACGACGCCCGACCTCCGCGCCCGCTTCGCCGCGCGCGAGCTCCAGACACTGCCCCTGATCCATCGTCGGATCTTCGGCGATCCAGCCCGAGATGAGCGCCGGTGTGTAGCGCCGTATCGAGCGCATATCATAGGGCTCGAGCGCCTCGAGCTCGGTATTGGCGATGCCGCGCGAGGCGGTGACGAGGATGTCGCTCGCGTAGCCGGCCCAGCGACCCGCGAGCGAGCGCCACTCGGTCTTGGTCACGGTGCGCGTGCGAATCTGCGTCTTGCCGTTGACGGTGACCGTGTACGTCTCGGTCACTTGATAGTTCTCGCCAATGCGCGCGGTGAACTCGGCCTCTCCGGCGGCGGAGTAGAGAAACGCAGGCACGTACGCGCCGCGCAGCTCGGCGATGTCGGCGGCGTCGAGCCCGGAGTGACGAAACAGCCCTTTGCGGGCCCACGCGCGCACCGAGCTCTGCGCGTGCTCACGCGGAACGGCGAAGCCGATCGCGAAGCGCGGCGTCGGACGATCGTGCGTCGCGGGGCGCTCGACCACGGAGGGCGACGCACAGAACGGACAGATCGTGCTGCGCTGGGCCTCCCCGAGCTCGAGCGCGGCTCCGCAGCTTTCGCAGGCGAGGTGGGTCCCCATGGGCGCGAGCACTGTGGCCGCCGACTCGCAAACGCGCAAGACTCGCTCGCGCTCGCGCTCCTTCCGCAGTAGCGTCGCCGCCATGCACGTCGACTTCTATTTCGACTACTCGTGTCCCTATGCGTACCTCGGCGCGACGCGCATCGAGGCGATCGCTGCGCGCACCGGCGCGACGCTGACCTGGAAGCCGATGTTGCTCGGCGGCGTGTTCGCTGCCGTCGGCACCGCGCAGAAGCTGTTCGCGACGCTGTCGCCGTCAAAGGCCATGCACAACGCGACCGATCTGCAGCGCTGGGCCGATCGCTTCGGCGCGCCGCTGACGATGCCGGAGGCGCACCCCTATCGCACCGTCGAAGCGCTCCGCGCGACGCTCGTGACTGGCTGCGATCCGCGGGTGATTCACGGATTTTATTGCGCCTATTGGATCGACGGACTACCGGTCTCCGACGAAGCGACGCTGCACCGCGTGCTCGGCGATGCGGGCCACGACGTCGGCGCCGTGATGGCGCGGATCGGCGATGCGCAGGTGAAGAACGAGCTGCGTGCGCGAACTGACGAGGCAGTGGAGCTCGGCATCTTCGGCGCGCCCGCGATGATCGTCGACGGCGAGCTCGAGTGGGGACAAGACCGCCTCGACTCGGTCGAACGTCGTCTCTCTGGGAAGTCGATGTCGGCTGGCTGGGGCGCGCCGCAGGGCTCGTCTCCCCCGAACACGCACACACGCGACGCCGCCGAGAACAAACAACCGCACACGCTCGAGGTCTACTTCGACTTCTCGTCCCCGTGGGCCTATCTCGGCGCGACGCAGGTGGAGGCGCTCACCGCGCGCACCGGTGCGACGGTCGTGTGGCGGCCACTGCTGCTCGGCGGCCTGTTCAAGGCGCTCGGCCAGAGCGATGTCCCGCTGCTCGCGATGAGCGCCGCAAAACATGCGTGGATGAGCAAAGAGCTCGAGCGCTACGCGACCCGCTGGGGAGTGCCGTACCGCTTTCCAACGCGCTTCCCGATTCGATCGGTGGAGCTACTCCGTATCTGGCTGGCGCTCCCGGAATCGCGCCGCGACGACTTCCGCGCGCGTGCCATGGCTGCCATTTGGGCCGACGACGCCGACGTCGCAGATCAGGCCGTCCTCGCTGCGCTGATCGGAGACGACCACGCAGAGATACGCGCACGCGCCGCGAGCGACGCGATCAAGGCGCAGCTACGCACCGGCACCGAGGCCGCCCAACACGCCGGTGTCTTCGGTGTCCCGACCTTCGTCGTCGATGGCCGCGCCCTCTACTGGGGACAAGACCGCCTACAGCTCGTCGAAGAGGCGCTCGGGTGATCGAGCGGCTCGGTGAGATCCAGCTCGAGCTGCGCGTGCGCGGACTCGCCGGCTGGCTGCTGTGCGACTTCCGCGGGCAGAATCCGATCGCCGCGCGCGCGCTCCGTGTGAGCCAGGCGCCGCTGATGAGGCGCTGGTTCTACTACGTCGCTGCCGACGCGATGCCGGTGCTGTTGGTGCATGCCACTGAGGCCGCCGCGTTCGCCGAGGCGCCCGGCGATCACGTCTCGTTCTCCAGCTGGAGCTCGCTGCGCGAAGCGCTCGACCGCATCGTGCCAGCGGGCGGGAAGGTCGCGATGGAGTTCTGCGCGATGGGCAGCAATCCGTACCTTTCACGCGTCGACGCGGGAACGGTCGACCTGATCCGAAGCTACGGCGCGGAGGTCGTCAGCTCCGGTGATCTGGTGCAGCACTTCCTCTGCCGCTGGGAGCCGGAGCAGCTCGAGGCGCACCAGCGCGCCGCGACGACGGTGGCAGAGATCTGCGCGGAGACGATCGCGTCGATCGGGGAGCGCCTGCGCGCCGGCGCGGTGGTCGAGGAGCACGACGTACAGCAGTCGATCGTGCGCGCGATTGAGGCGCGCGGCCTCGTCACCGAGGGGCGCCCGATCGTCGCGACTGGCGCGCACACCGCGAGCCCGCACTACGTACCGACGCCAGCGACGAGCGTCGCGATCGCGCGCGGCGACGTCGTGCTGGTCGAGCTGTGGGCGCGGGAGCCGCACGTCGACGCGCCGTTCGCCGAGATGGCCTGGGTCGCGATCGCGGCCGAGCACGTGCCCGCGGAGACCGCAGCGGCGTTTGCGGTGATCGTCGAGGCGCGCGATCGCGCGATTGAGTTCGTCCGTGCGCGGCGCGCGGCCCACAAGCGTGTCCTCGGCTTCGAGGTCGATCGCGCGGCGCGTGACGTCGTCACACGGCACGGGCATGCGGCGCGCTTTCTCCACCGCACCGGCCATCACCTCGCCTCGGTGCTGAACTCGGGCGATGCGGTTACGCTCGACGACCTCGAGATCCACGACACGCGCGAGCTCGTTCCCGGTCTCGCCTGGGCGGTACACCCAGGGATCTATTTCGAGGAACACGGACTCCGCACCTCCGTCGACGTCTATCTCGACGAGTCGGGAATCGTCGTGACGACGCCGCTGCAACACACGATCACGACGCTGCTCGCTTCATGAGTGCTGTGCGGACTATCGTCACGGCGGCGGAGGCCCTCGCACGATCCCAGTCTCGTCTCGCTGCCTGGTCGTCATCCAGCGACAAGACGCAAATCTCTAGTCGGACGCGGTGCGCTTCTGGGCCGCACCATGAATCGGACTACCGTACCTCTCGCCTTGCGCAACACCGCGAAGGAGCGAGCTCGATGCCCGGTGGAATGAGCGATTCGCCCATCCTCACGCAGATCCTGCTCGATGGGGGCAGGTCGCCATTCGCGATGGCCGTCGCGACCTCGGCGATGTTGCGGACTTGGCCGGCGAGATTGCCGGCCATCAGATTGACGTTGTCGGTGAGGTCTTTCCACGTGCCGGCGACGCCGCCGACCTGCGCTTGTCCGCCGAGCTTTCCTTCGGTGGCGACCTTGCCGCCAGATGCGGTGTCTACGTTCATCGCCAGTCCTCCGCGCTCGTCTCGAGCGGTCTCTGAGGATGATATGCAGAGCGCGCGCTGGGAAGTTCGAAGTGCGCCCATCGTGGACAGTGCATGTCTCGTTTTGTCACAAGCGACCGATACGAATCGCCCCAATGTCGTTCCAACGCGGTAGTCTCGCCTGACCGTGCCCCTCGCTCACGACGAACACCCGCGTCAGTCCGGCGCGATCTTGCTCGACAGCATCCGCGCGCTGCGTGAGATCGCGGGTGAAGAGGCGGTGCGCGCGGGCCTCGATGGACTCGACGCGGACGTGCGTGTCTCGTTCACCGGCGCCACCACGCTGACGTGGGTACCGGCGCCAGAGTTCGAGCGCTTCTTCACTGCAGCCGCATTGCGGGTCGGCCGCAACCGCGACGCGCTGCAGGACGAGGTCAGTCGTCGCGCCGTGGAGCGCACGCTGAACACGTTGTGGCGCGTGATCCTGCGCGTCACCACGGACAACGCGCTGGTGTCGCGGACGCCGTTGCTCTACTCGAAGACGTACGACGACGGCGAGATGCAGTCGCGCATCTACGCCCCAGGTCGCGCGGAGATCTTGCTGCTCGGCTGGCCGGCGGTGTCGGAGTTTCACACGCGCGGGATCGCGCGTGGCATCGAGACAGTGCTGCGCTGCGCGGGTCGCAAGGCAGCGCGCGTCACCTGGGCGCGACGCGGGACGGGCGCGGCATATCAAGCGACGTGGGACCTGTAGGCTCGCGCCACCAGACGTCCCGTGTGAATATGCGGCCGCGGCGCGCCGTACCACTGCCGCTCGCTGCGCACTTTCGCCGTACGACACGGCGAGTCGCTAGTCCGAACGAGGAAGAGGAAAAGCATGAAGCGCAAGGCTCTGTTCGCCGCCGTGATCCTGGCCATCGCCGCCACCGGCTGCACTGTGACGTACCGCGCGCGTGGCCGCGGCACCGTCTATTACGCGGATGCGTACGCTCCGCCGCAGGCCGTCGTCGTGACGAGCGCGCCGCCCCCGCCGCAAGCGATCGCAGAGGCACGGCCGGGAAAGCCGGACCCAAACGCGCTGTGGATCGACGGCCACTGGGCATGGCAGGGCGGGTGGGTGTGGCTCGGTGGGCATTGGGAGACGACGCGTCCGGGCTATGTCTGGACGGCGCCAGTCGTGGTGAATCTCAACGGTTCGTACCAGTATCATGCGGGATACTGGCGCCCGGGGACGCAGGCGCCGCCGCCGGTCTATCAAGGGCGCGGTGGCGTGACCATCGTGGGCGGCGGCTATCAGGGTGGCTATCAGGGTGGCGGCACGGTCGCAGTCAATCCGCCACCGCAGCCCGGGACGACGACAGTGGTCGTGCGGCCCCCGCCGCAGCCGCAGCCGCAGCGGCCGGTCGTCGTGGTCCAGCCGCCACTGCCGCGTCCGGGCACGACGACCGTCGTCGTTCGTCCGCCGCCGCCGCCGCCGGTCGTGGTCCAGCCGCCACAGCCGCGTCCGGGCACGACGACCGTCGTCGTTCGTCCGCCGCCGCCGCCGCCGGTCGTGGTGGTCCAGCCGCCACTGCCGCGTCCGGGCACGACGACCGTCGTCGTTCGTCCGCCGCCGCCGCTGATCGTCGCGCGGCCGGGTGAAAATCCGCGTCCGGGCGTGCAGGTCGGTGTCGGCGTCGGTGTCGGCGTTCGGCCGGGCACTGTGCAGCCGGGGACCGTGCAGCCGGTGCAGCCGGTGCAGCCGGTGCGGCCCGGCGTCGGTGTCGGTGTCGGTGTCGGCGTACGTCCAGGTACCGTGCAGCCCGGCGTAGGCGTCGGTGTCGGCGTGCGTCCCGGCACCGTGCAGCCGGTGCAGCCGGTGCAGCCGGTGCAGCCGGGCGCCGGGGTCGGCGTCGGGGTGGGCGTCGGTGTTCGCCCGGGCACCGTCCAGCCGACGCGTCCCGGTGTGAACGTCGGGACGGGCGTCAACGTCGGTGGTGGGCCGACCGTGCCGGTGCGCGCGCAGCTGCAGTGCACGGTGCCTGGCGGCGTCGTGCCGCGTGGTGCGCAGCTGATGGTGCAGGGTAGCGGCTTCGGCGCGGATACCCGCGTGCAGATCGGGGGGCAGTTCGCGCCGATCATCCGCAGCCAGTCGACGCAGGCTGTCGTGCAAGTGCCGAACGACTCGTCGGGCGGCATCGTCGCGGTGACGTCCGGCGGGCAGACGGTGAACTGCGGCTCGATCCGCACGACGGGCGCAGGCGGCCGCTGAGACACTCGCGCTGAGACGCGCGCTGCGCGACGTGGGATCACGTCGCGCAGCCGCGCAGCTCAGCTCTTCGCGTAGACGTAGAAGCCTTCGCCGCTCTTTCGCCCGAGCTTGCCGGCGCGCACCATCTGCCGCAGCAGCGCCGGCGGGCGGAACTGCTCGCCGACCTCGCGATGCAGGTGCTCGAGGATCGCGAGCCGCACGTCGAGGCCGACCAAATCGGTCAGCTCGAGCGGCCCCATCGGGTGCCGATAGCCGAGCTTCATCGCGGTATCGATGTCCTCTGCGCTCGCGACGCCTTGCTCGAGCATGCGGATCGCCTCCGCGCCGATCGCGACGCCGAGCCGCGATGTCGCAAAGCCAGGGAAGTCGCGCACGACGATCGGCTTCTTGCCGAGCTTCGTCACCAGCGCGCGCGCGCCGTCGAGCGACGCTTCGCTGGTGCGGATGCCGCGCACGATCTCGACCAGCTCCATCACCGGCACCGGATTGAAGAAGTGCAGGCCGACGACGCGCGACGGATCGCGCACCGCGCCGGCGATCTCGGTCACGCTGAGCGACGACGTGTTCGTGCCGAGCAGCGCATGCGGTGGCGCGCTCGCGTCGATCTCGCGAAACGTCTCGAGCTTCCACTCGATGCGCTCGGGGATCGCCTCGATGACGACGTCCGCGTCGCGCACCGCATCGGCGAGCTGCGTCGTCGGCGTGATCGCCGCGAGCACGCGCTTGCGCTCGGCGGCGTCGAGCTTGCCCTTCTCGACGAGGCGATCGAGCGACTTCTCAACGCCCGCGATCCCTTTCGCGAGCGCGCCCTCGGCGACGTCGCGCAGCGCGACCTCACAGCCTGCCTGCGCGCACACCTGCGCGATGCCATGGCCCATCGTGCCCGCCCCGAGGACGGCGACCTTGCGGATGCTCAGCGTCATGCGGCGATGGCTAACACGGGCGAGGCGCGCTCGGGAAGCGTGCTAGACCGGCTGCGTGTCTCGCCCGCGCGTGCTCGTGATCGGGCTCGACTGCGCGCCGCCTGCGCTGGTGTTCGAGCGCTTCGCGGCGATCATGCCGAACCTGAGCGCGCTGCGGGCGCGCGGCCTCTGGGGTCCGCTGCGCAGTATCGTGCCGCCGGTCACGGTGCCGGCGTGGGCGTGTATGACGAGCGGCCGCGATCCCGGTGAGCTCGGCGTCTACGGCTTCCGCGATCGCGTCCCCGGCACCTACGATCTCGCGCTGGTCGACGCGCGCCGCATCGAGGTGCCGCGCGTCTGGGACCTCGCCGCGCGCGCCGGCAAGCGCTGTGTCGCGCTGTTCGTGCCACCCTCGTGGCCACCGCGCGCGGAGCCGGGCGTCGCCATCGCCGGCTGCTTTCTGACGCCGACCGCGGCGCACGCGTGGAGCGCTCCGCCATCGCTCAAGGACGAGCTCACCGCGAGCTTCGGCGCGTATCAGCTCGACGTCGAGGGCTTTCGCAGCGGCGATTCGGCGCGGCTCGCGCGCGAGATCAGCGCGATGACCGAGCAGCACCTGCAGATGGCGCGTCACGTCTGGGAACATCACGCGCCGGATCTGCTGTTCGCAGTGACCATCGGGCCCGATCGCTTTCATCACGCGCTGTGGGAGCACCTCGATCCGTCGCATCCGCGCCACGATCCCGCGCACCTGCTGGTGCAAGTCGGGCGCGACTATTACGCCGCGATCGACGCGCAGCTCGGCGCGCTGCTGGCGCAGTGCGACGCCGAGACGACGGTGCTGATCGTCAGCGATCACGGCGCACGCACCCTGCGCGGCGGCGTCGCGATCAACGAGTGGCTGATCGCGTGTGGCGAGCTGACGCTCAGCGAGCGGCCGTTCGAGCGCGCGCCGCTCGGCAAGGCGCGCGTCGATTGGTCAAAGACGCGCGCGTGGGGCGAAGGCGGCTATCACGGGCGCATCTTCCTCAACGTCGCTGGGCGTGAGCCCAATGGCATCGTCGCGCCGGGCGATGTGCCCCGCGTCACCGCCAAGCTCGCCGACGCGCTGCGAGCGATGCGCGGACCCGACGGTGCGCCGCTCGGCAACCGCGTCGTCGTGCCAGCGGACGAATACCGCGCGGTGCGCGGCCACGCGCCCGACTTGCTCGTCTTCTTCGGCGACCTCGACTACCGCTCGCTCGGCACGATTGGCCCGACCAGCGCGAGCGCGGCGCAGATCTTTCACGCCGACAACGACACCGGCGCCGATGCCTGCAATCACGACTGGGACGGCATCTTCGTGATGGCGGGCGGCGGTGTCGCAGCGCGCGGTCACACCGCCGGTCTTTCGCTCTATGACGTGACGCCCACCGTGCTCGCGCGCCTCGGCGTCGCAGTGCCTGCTGAGCTACTCGGTCGCGACGTCGGCGGGCTGGGCGATGTCGACGGCGGCGCGCGGCGCGATGCGACGGAGACCTCGTGACGGCGCGCTCGCTGGTGCTCGGGCTCGATGGGCTCGATCCCGATCTGGTGCAGGCGCTTGGACCGGCGCGCCTGCCGCATCTGCACGCGCTCGCCGCGCGCGGCGTGTTCGCGCGGCTCGAGAGCGTGCTGCCGGCGGCGACGCTGCCCAATTGGTCAACCTTCTTGACCGGTCTCGATCCGGGCCAGCACGGCGTGTTCGACTTCACCACGCGCACTGGCTATCGCGTGCGCTTCACTGGTGGCACCGTGCGCGCGACGCCGACCGTGCTGGCGCGCCTCGACGCCGCGGGCCTGCGCTGCGCGTGCATCGGCTTCCCCGGCACGTGGCCGCCGGAGCGCTTTGCAAACGGCGTGTTCGTCAGCGGCTGGGACTCGCCGGTCGCGTTCGAGGCGGACCGCAGCTTCGTCTGGCCGGAGTCGTTCTACGACACGCTGCGAGCGCGCAGCGGCGCTGTGCGCTTCGACGACGTCGACGAGCTCGCGGCGGAGACGCCCGGCTGGCACGCGGCGCTGCCCGATGCGCTGGTCGCGCGCGTCGAGCGCAAGCGCGAGCTCGCGGCGTGGCTGCTCGACGAGCGCGACTGGGACGTGTTCGCGTTCTACTTCGGCGAGAGCGACACGGCGGCGCACTACCTCTGGTCGCTCCACGATCCGCTGTCACCGCGACGCCCACGCGACGTCTCCGCGCGCGATGGCGACGGGCTCGCGCGGGTGTACGCCGCGCTCGACGCCGCCGTCGGCGCGCTCATCGCGCGGGCGGGCGGTGACGACGTCGAGGTGACGATCGTCAGCGATCACGGCGCGGGCGGCACCAGTGATCGCGCGCTCTATCTGAACCGCGCGCTCGCCGACGCGGGGCTGTGCGCGCTGCGCGAAAACAATCTGAGCAGTCGGCTCACGCGCTCACTCAAGGAGAACGCGCTGGTGCGCCTGCCGCCGCGCGCGCGCGAGCTGGTCTTCCGCGCCGCCGGGCGTGTGCTACCCGGCTGGCTCGAGTCGCGTGCGCGCTTCGGCGCGATCGACTTTCGTCGCACGCAGGCGTTCTCCGAGGAGCTCAACTATTTCCCCTCGGTGTGGCTGAACGTGCGCGGACGCGAGCCGCTCGGCACCATCGCGCCAGCCGATGTGCCGCGTGTTCGCGCGCGCGTGTGCGACGCATTGCTCGCGCTGCGCGATCCGTGGGACGGCACACCGGTGGTGCGCGCGGTCCACGCGCGTGAAGAGCTCTACAGCGGGCCGCTCGTCGCGCGTGCGCCTGACCTCGTGCTCGAGCTCGCGCTACCGGGAGGCTACTCGTACAACGTGCTGCCGAGCGCCTCCGCGCCCCCGCGCGCGCAGCTCAGCGGAAGCGGTGTATGGCGTCGCCTCGCGCCGGCGGAGTTCCTCGGGCGGAAAGGCCGCTCGCTCCCCGGCAGCCATCGCTCGCATGGCGTGTATTTCGCGGCGGGTCCGCGCGTGCGCGCTGCGGCCGATTGCGCGCCGCGGATGGCCGACGCGACGGCGACCTTGCTCGCGCGGCTCGATGTCGCCCTGCCGGAATGTGCATCCGGCCGCGTGCTCGACGAAGTGCTGCGCGACGGCTCGACGCGTATCGCGCTCGGTGACGCCGCGCCGCCCACGCCGATGAGCGACAGCGACGAAGCGATCGTCGAGGCGCGACTGCGTGCGCTCGGCTACGTCGACTGACGCACGACGACGACTGACACGCACAGGGCGCCCCGAGGGAGGTGCCGTGCGTGTGCAGAACGCTCAGGGAATCGGCGGCGGCGGCGTTGCACTGATGCACTCGCCGCTGACCGCGTTGCACGTCCACTCGGGCCCGAGCGTGTCGCGGCACCACGCAGTGCCGCCGACGAAATTGCAGCGCGGCGCGCAGATCTGATACGCGCTCAGCCAGCACACCTGCTCGAAGTCGCCGACTCCGACGCAGTCGGCGTTCGAGAAGCAGCGGCACGTGAACAGGTCGGTGGTGCCGTCGCCATCGTCGTCGATGCCGTTGCAACACTCCCCATCCGCTCCGAGCGGGCGGCAGTCAGAGTCGCTGCAGTCCGTGCGCGTGTCGCAGTCACCGTCGCGTCCGTCGGTGCACGCGGCGATGCCGATCTCGCGCGCGGTGCACATCGCCATGTCGCGACGTCCAGCGTCGATCGAACCGCCATCGCGTCCGGCATCGCGTCCAGCGTCGATCGG
>Ga0335397_10004253_pt1 | contig 18963 bp, 10 predicted proteins | sample MAT04_FD_205740 | JGI IMG/M metagenome (GOLD analysis project Ga0335397, IMG submission 205740) | Freshwater microbial communities from Lake Fryxell liftoff mats and glacier meltwater in Antarctica - MAT-04 (spades assembly) (version 2) ... | reverse complement strand
TCGACCCGTGCGTCGTCGCCACGCCACACGAGCGCCCACGTCGCGCCGAGGAAGAGGAACCCCACCGCCGTGGCCACGTAGCGATCGGGGAGGAACGCCGAGGCCGCCGTGACGACGCCGGTCACGATCGCGGAGGCGACGACGGCCTCGACCAGCGCGCGGACGTCGAGCTTCACCGGCAAAGAATGCGAGCCGCGTAGACCTCGGGGCTTCCCTTCGGGAGGTCCGAGTCCTGCCACGCGACGGTCCATTCGTTCTTGTTGGCGCCGGCCGCGAGCGACGGACGCGGGATGTTGGTGCCCGTCGCGTCGTTGACGCGGAGGAGCGTGCTCGGAGCGATGACGCCGTCACGCGAGAGGAAGGCCATCTTCAGCTTACCGGCCTCGTAGAAGGAGATCGCGACCTGACCGTCCTTGACGGCGATCGACGGGCGACCGCCCTTGTCGCTGAACTTCTTGCGCCACTGGACGCGGCCGACGTTGGGGTCGATCGCAGCGGCGTACGCGCCGCCGGCCTCGCCGTGCCAGACGACGAAGCAGCCCTCGGTGCCGCAGGCGATGGCGGGGGCGTCGGCCGGGGCCTTGTCCTCGTTCACGGGCTGCGCATCGCCGAACTCGCGCGAGCCGCGGTTCGGATCCTTGTTCTCCTCGAGGCCGTTCTTCTCGAGCTCGGCGAGCGGAACACGAAGGCGCATGATGAGGTGCTCCTTCTCCTTGTCCTTCTCGAGCCGGTAGGCGACGAGCAGCGTGTTCGCGGCGACAGCGACGCTCGGATAACGCACGCGCGGCGGCGGGAACTTCGACTTGGCCGGCGCGTAGTAGTCGGTGAGGCGAGTCTCGGGGCCGATGGTGTCGAGGTCGTTCGAGAGCGCGCGGACGAAGAGGTCGTAGTCCTTGTCCTTGTCGCGATCGTCCTGCCACACGACGAAGAAGCCCTTCGGGCCCTTGTCGATCGACGGCCAGTAGTCACCCGGACGAGCCGCACCGACGAGTCGGCTCTGGCCGTTCATCTGATCGATGCGACCGTCGGCGTCGAGGAAACGGACGCGAACGCCCTGCTCGCGGCCAACCTTGTCCCAGTAGAGGAGGACGGTGCGGTCCGAGTCGGGGCTCTGCGCGGTGAGCTGGGGCCGCTGGGCGTCGGCGGCCTCCGGAGTGAGGTCGCGGATGGGGCCAATCGGCTTGCCGGTTTCGTTGAGGACGACGCCGTAGACGTGGTCGTGATCCTTCTGCTCGTGATCGTCGGTCCACGTGACGAGCATGCCCTTCGGCGTCGCGCGGATGGCGGGACGCTCGGCCTTCTTGTCCGTGGCGAGGCGCGGGCGCGAGAACGCGACGGGCTTGCAGGGACCGGCCGCCTCCTTCACGACGAACTTGAACTGCTCGGCGTACACCTTCGCGATCGCCGCGGACTGCGGGCTGATCGCGGTCGCGTCCTGCAGCTTCGCGAGGGCGCCTTGCGGGTCGCCACCGGTGAAGCGGCGCTGCGCCTCCGCGATGATGGGCGCCCACTTCGGCTCGTCGACGGTCGGGCCGGTCACCCCGGTCGTGCCCGAGGGAACCGCGCTCGGTGCCGCCGTTGCGGTCGACTGCACGACCGGCGTGAACACCTGCGGGTTGACGAAGCGGAGCCACACCAAGATCGCGGCCGAGATCGAGCCGCCGAGGAAGACGGCGCTGACGACGACGCGCAGCGTGGACGCGCGCGCACGAGGCGCCGGCGTGTCGCGGTCGGCAGCAGGCGGGACCTCCTGCGAGGCGCGCTGCACGAGCGACAGCGCGGGATCGCTGACGTTGCTTCCCGAGCGCCCGTTCCCGAGCGCGCCGTTCGAGCCAGGCGGGCGCTTGCCCGGCGACAGGGGCTGGACGCTCTCGAGCGAGTCCGCCCCGAGCTCGAGCGGCACCTCGGGGGAGACCTGGGGCGGGAACTTCGCCGACCCGCTCCCCATGTTGACGTTGGGGAAGCTCGCGCTCGACGCCGGGCGATGTCCCCAGGACTCGACGAACGCATCGGCGAGCTCGCGTGCCGACTGGTAGCGCTTGTTCGGGTCGCGCTCGAGGCACTTCTTGAACCAGGCATCGAGCGCGGGAGGCAGATCCGCGCGCGCCGCGGAGGGGACAGGAATCGGACCGGTCGCGATCGAGGCGAACGTCATCGCGACGCCCTGATCCATGTTCCAGACCGGCCTGCCGATGAGGCACTCGTAGGCCATGCAGCCGAGCGCCCAGAGATCGGCGCGGTGGTCGACGTTGCCTTGCCCCTTCACCTGCTCGGGCGACATGTACGCCGGCGTGCCGAAGACCGCGCCCTCGCGAGTGAGTCGCTTCGCGGCCTTCTCCTCCGGATTCACCGGCGCGTAGAACTTGGCGAGGCCGAAATCGAGGATCTTGACGACGTCGTCGCCGTCCTCGCCCTTGGTGAGGAAGATGTTCTCGGGCTTGAGGTCGCGATGGACGATGCCCGCGCCGTGCGCCTTCACGAGGCCGCGGGCGGTGTGGACGATGACCTTGATCGTCGTGTCGACGTCGATGATCCGCACCCGTGCCATGCGGTCGTAGAGCGACTCGCCCTCGAGCAGCTCCATCGCGATGAAGGGCCGGCCGTCGTCGAGACGCCCCGAATCGTAGACGTCGACGATGTAGGGGCTCTTCACGCTCGCGGCGGCACGGGCCTCGCGAAAGAAGCGCTCGATGACGATCGTCGACGCGGCCAGCTCGGACGCGAGGATCTTTACTGCGACCTTCTTGCCGAGGGAGAGCTGCTCCGCCTCGTAGACGGCAGCCATACCCCCGCGGCCGATCTCCCGAGCGACACGGTACTTGCCGACCAGGAGGGTCCCGACCGGGATCTTCGACTCGTTGGAGGACATCGAGAGCGGCCCGAAAAATGCTACGCCGTTTCGCTCCGAAACGAAAAGCCTTCTTCCGTGCACCGCAGAAGAGAGGCGCGTTTATGCTGCTTGTCGTGGACTCCGGGGGGTCGGAAGACAAGCGCGAGCGGCTTCTTGCCATCGGCGAGATCGCCGCAGAGGTCGCTCACGAGCTCAGAAATGCGCTCCAGATCATCAGCGCCAACGTCTATCTGGCCAAGCAGGACCTGAGCGCGAGCGGGCCGCACCTCGCGAAGATCGAGCGCAATGCGAGGCTCGCCCACGGAATCGTCGATGATCTGATGGCCCTCGCCCGCGGTGAGCCGGCCCACGCCGAGCCGGTCCTCTTCGTCGAGATCATGGTCGCTTCCCGCGAGGATCTCCCCGACCGCTGCGCCGTCTGGGAGGATCGCGTCGAGCCGAACCAGCTCCGCGTGCGCGCCCATCAGGGCCTCATGGCGCGCTGCCTGCACGTCCTCTACGAGAACGCGGTCGCCGCTTCGGCTCCGCGTCCGCCGAACATCGAGACCCGCGCGTGGGCGGAGGAGGGTCGCGTGGTCCTCGAGGTGGCCGACGACGGACCGGGCGTGCCGCCCGAGATCGCCAGCACCATCTTCGAGCCGCTCGTCACCGCGCGGGTCGGCGGCACCGGCCTCGGGCTCGCCCTCGCACGACGCGTCGTCGCCGCTCACTCGGGGACGATCGCGCTCGTTCCCTCCGCCCCCGGCAGGACGGGAGCGACCTTCCGGGTCGAGCTGCCGACGCGTTGAGCGTGGGGCCGCGTGCTACGGTCCCCGGCATGAAGAAGTGGGCCGTGGCGGGTGCATGCGCTGCGGTCGCGGTCGTGGTCCTCGTGGTCACCCTCACGCGGCCCTCGGAGGAAGATCGAGTCCGACAGGTGCTCGAGCGCTTCGCCAAGGCGGTCGCGGTGAAGGAAGACGACAACATCCTGGCGCGCGCGGGCCGCGTGAAGTCGGAGCTGAAGGAGACCGTCGCCGACGACGTCTACGTCGACGTCGCCGACCTGAACATTCGCGTCACCAACCGGCAGGCGCTCGCGGAGAACGCGACCAAGGCGAGCCTCGCGTTCACCTCCGCCACCTGCGAGCTCACGAGCATGACGATCAAGGTCGACGACTCCGCGACCACAGCGAAGGTCGACGCGCTCGCCCTCGTCACCGGGCAGCGCGGCGGCGACCGCAAGATCGACAAGCGCCCGGTGCACTTTCTCCTTCGCAAGGACGGCACCTGGAAGATCACGACGATCGACGTCGCAACATCGCGCCCCGACTGAGCGAGCGCGCAGGCCAAGAGGGATTGAAGAGACAGAGAGGCGCGGAGGCGCGGAGACAGCGCGGAGGGGTCTCGCCTCGATCGCTGGCTGGACCCTCGTGGTGCCGGGGAGAACCCGCAGCGGATTCACCCCGGTGGGGAGTCCTCCCCACCGTGCTGCGTCCGTCGTTCCTCGCTCGATTGTCCCGCTACGCATCGGACATCTCTCCATCGACGACCCTAGGACGAGAGGCCCGATGCGGGGCGAGACAATGGAGCGAGGAAGGACCTGCGCAGGGCGGGATTGAGTCTCCCACCGGGGCGAACCCGCTGCGGGTTCTCCCCGGCACGACGCGCGTCCAGCAAGAGAGGAGAGGCCAAACCCCTCCGCGTAATCTCCGCGTCCCCGCGTCTCTCTGTCTCTTCAATCTGCCCCCTTTCAATCGGCGAGCGAGGCTGACACGCGCTAGTCAGGATAGAGAGAGCGCGACCGTGGAATAGGGGCCGTCGCCCGTTGCTCGGCGGAGGCAGCGTCACTAAGAAGACGATCCCCCATGCTTCCCATCCGCCTCCGCGGAGCTTGCACTCACAACCTGCAGAGCGTCGACCTCGACCTCGAGCCCGGGCGGCTCGTGGCGCTGACCGGTCCGAGCGGCGCAGGCAAGTCCTCGCTCGCGCTCGATACGCTCTACGCCGAAGGTCAGCGACGCTTCGTCGAGAGCTTCAGCCCGTACGCGCGGCAGTTCCTGGAGCGCCTCGAGCGTCCGCCGGTCGGTAGCCTCGAGCCGATCGCCGCGACCGTCGCGGTCGATCGACGTGCGCCCGTGAAGTCGAGCCGCTCGACCGTCGCGACGCTCACCGACATGGAGCCCTACCTCGCCGCGCTCTTCGCGTGCGAGGCGGTGCCGACCTGCCCCGACTGCAACCAGCCTGCGACCGCGACCTCCGCGCACGACGCCGCGCTCCGCGCCGTCGGGGAGTTCGGCGAGCGCCGTGCGGTGGTGAGCTACCCCGTGAACGTCGGCTCGGCCGAGAGCTATCTCGAGGTGCGCGAGTCGCTCGTCAAGGACGGCTATCGCCGGCTGGTCGTCGCCGGCACCATCCGCGAGATCGACGAGGTCAAGCCGAGCGAGGCCGGGCGCCCGGACGTGGCTGTCGAGGTCGTCGTCGACCGCCTGAAGCTCGCGTCTCGCGACGTGCGCCGCCTCCAGCAGGCGATCGAGATCGCGTGGGAGCGCGGGCACGGCCGCGCCGAGCTCCGCACGGTCGACGCGCCGACGGTCGACCCCGAGGCTGCGTTCCAGGCACGGGACGCCACGAAGCCTCCGCACGTCGCCATCGCGCGCGGGCTCGTGTGCCCGAGCTGCGCGAGGTCGTTCGAGGCGCCGCGAGCCGGCCTCTTCTCCTACAACTCGCCGCTCGGCGCGTGCACCGGCTGCAAGGGGTTCGGCCGCGTCATCGCCGTCGACTGGGACAAGGTCATCCCCGACAAGACGAAGACGCTCGGCGGAACCCAGGGTTGCATCAAGGCGTGGTCCGGCAAGTCGAGCGAGTGGGAGCGCGAGGTCCTCGTTCGCTTCGCGAAGAAGCGCAAGATCCCGCTCGACGTCGCATGGGAGAAGCTCTCCGCCGAGCAGCAGACGGCGATCATCGAAGGCGAAGGCGACTGGTCCGGCGGCAAGTACCCGGGCATCAAGGCGTGGTTCAAGTGGCTCGAGGGGCGCACGTACAAGATGCACGTGCGCGTCTTCCTCTCGCGCTACCGCGACTACGTGCCCTGCACGGTGTGCAAGGGCGCACGGCTCAACGCCACCGCGCGCACGTACCTCGTCGGTGGTCTCGACCTCGGCGGCTGGCACGGCCTCACCGTCGAGGAGGCTCGCAAGCGTCTCGACACCATCCATCCGTGCGGCGCGCAAGGGAAGCGCGTGAAGAGCGAGCTCGCGTCGCGCCTCGCCTACCTCGACGCCGTCGGCCTCTCGTACCTCACGCTCGATCGCCAGGCCCGCACGCTCTCCGGCGGCGAGGCCCAGCGCGCGAGCCTCACGACCGCGCTCGGCGCTTCACTCACCGGGACGCTCTTCGTGCTCGACGAGCCGACCGTCGGCCTGCACGCGACCGACGTGCCGCGCCTCGCCGGCGCCATGCGCGATCTCGCGAAGGCCGGCAACACGGTGCTCGTGATCGAGCACGATCGCGGCATCGTCGAGCGATGCGATCGCGTCGTCGAGATGGGCCCCGGCGCCGGGCCGCACGGCGGGCGCATCCTCTTCTCCGGCACGCCCGCGGAGATCGCCACGAGCGACACCGCGACGGGCAAGGCATGGCGCTCGGGCGTCCGCACGAAGCCCGCCGCCAAGCCGAGCACGAAGGGGCGCTCGCTCGAGCTCACTGGCGTGCGCGAGAACAACCTGCGGATCGATCGGCTCTCCATCCCGCTCGGCGTCCTCTGCGCGATCACCGGCCCGAGCGGCTCGGGCAAGAGCACGCTCGCCGAGGACATCGTCTATCGCGCGGTGGCGAGGGCCTGCGGGACGGCGGTGCCCAAGCCGGGCGCCTTCGCGTCGATGAAGGGCCACGAGGCCTTCAAGACCGCCGTGCTCGTCGACCAGTCGCCGCTCGGCCGAACGGCCCGTGGAAACGCTGCAACCTACACGCATGCCTGGGACCGCGTGCGCGCGCGCTTTGCCGCCGAGCCCGAGGCCCTGCGTCGCGGCCTCACGCCCGCGCACTTCTCGTTCAACGTGCCCGGCAAGGGCCGCTGCGAGACGTGCTCGGGCGAGGGTTACGAGACGGTCGAGATGCAGTTCCTCGCCGACGTGATGCTGCTCTGCCCCGTCTGTCAGGGGAAGCGCTTCAACACCGACGTGCTCTCGGTGAAGCACGCGGGCTTCACCGTCGCCGAGGTCCTCGCGATGACCGTCGACGAGGTGCTCGCGGCATTCTCGCCGCCGGTGCCGAAGCTGCGCGACTACGTGATCGAGAACACGCTGAAGCCGCTCGCGCGAGTCGGGCTCGGATACCTCCCCCTCGGGCAGCCGCTCTCGACGCTCTCCGGCGGCGAGGCCCAGCGGCTCAAGCTCGCGCGCGCGCTCGGACAGGCCGCGAAGGGCGCGCTCTTCGTCGTCGACGAGCCGAGCGCAGGGCTCCACGCCCAGGACGCCGAGCACGTCGTTCGCGCGCTCGAGAGCCTGGTCGAAGAGGGCGCGAGCGTCGTCATGGTCGAGCACGACCTCTCGGTGGTGCGCGAGGCCGACTGGGTGATCGACCTCGGGCCCGGAGGAGGGCCGCACGGGGGGATGGTCGTCGCGGAAGGGACGCCCGAGGAGATCGCGAAGAGCGGGACGAAGACGGGCGATGCGCTGAAGGAGATGGTGAGTAGCGCGAAGAGGAAGAGCGCGAACGGCGGGGCGAAGAAGAAGGAGATCGGGCACGGGCACGTGGAGAATGGGGGGGTTACCGACGCGATTACCGTGCAGCACGCCAGGGAGCACAACCTCAAGGACGTGTCGTGCAGGATTCCGCACGGGAAGCTGTGCGTCGTGACGGGGCCCAGTGGGTCCGGGAAGAGCTCGCTCGCGTTCGACGTGATCTTTGCCGAGGGTCAGCGGCGATTCATGGAGACGCTGACCCCGTATGCGCGGCAGTTCCTGCCGACGTTGCCGAGACCGGATGTCGATCTGGTGACCGGGGTGCCGCCGAGCATCGCGCTCGAGCAGCGCACGTCGCGGGCCGGTGCGAACTCCACCGTCGCCACGGTGACCGAGATCGCTCACTACTTGCGGCTCCTCTACGCCAAGGTCGGGGAGCTCTACTGCCCCGACTGCAACGCGCCCGTCGCGCCGAGCTCGCCGGACGAGATGTTCGCGCGGCTCCGCGCCGGCAAGGCGAGCAAGCGCACGCTCTACGCGCCGGCCGTTCGCGCTCGAAAGGGCACCTATCTCGATCTCTTCACCAACGCTGCGCGCGCCGGCGTGACCACGGCCCGCGTCGACGGCGCGATCGTCGCCATCGACCCGCCGCCGCGGCTCACCAAGACCAAGGAGCACACGATCGATCTCATCGTGTACTACGGGCCGTTCTCCGAGCTCGACCGCGCCGTCTTCGATCGCGCGCTCGCCTGGGGCGGCGGGACGCTGCGCGTCGGCCCCGGCACGCCCACGCATGATTTCGCCGAGGGCGAAGAGATCCTCTCGACGTCGCGCGCGTGCTCGCAATGCGGAACGGGCATCCCCGAGCTCGACCCGCGCTGGTTCTCCTTCAACACGAAGCAGGGTCAGTGCGAGTCGTGCGAGGGCACGGGCATCCGCGGCGGCACCATCGACATGGAGCTCGGCTCGGAGCCGCAGGAGAAGTGCCGTGCCTGCAAGGGCGACCGCCTCGCGCCGATCCCGCGCAGCGTGCGCCTCGGCGGCGAGACGTACCCGCGCATCATGGAGAAGAGCGTCGAGAAGGCGCTCGCCAAGCTCCGCACGCTGAGCCTCACCGGCAAGGAGGCGACCATCGCCAAGGCTCCCCTCGCGGAGCTCCGTCGCCGGCTTGAGTTCGTCGAGCAGGTCGGCCTCGGCTATCTCGGGCTCGGGCGCAGCGCGGGCACGCTCTCCGGCGGCGAGATGCAGCGCCTTCGTCTCTCCGCTCAGCTCGGGAGCGGCCTCACGGGCGCACTCTACGTGCTCGACGAACCGACCATCGGCCTCCACCCGCGTGACACCGGCCGCCTCATCGCGAACCTGCGCGCGCTCGTCGACACGGGCTCGACCGTCGTCGTCGTCGAGCACGACGCCGAGACCATCCAGGCCGCCGATCACCTGACCGACCTCGGGCCCGGCGGAGGCCGAAACGGCGGCCACGTCATCGCCGAGGGGACGCCCGCCGCGGTCCTCGCCTGCGAGGCCTCGCCCACGGGCCGCGCGCTCCGCGAGCCGCTCGGGGTGGTTCGCCCGAAGCGCCCCATGGCCGACGTGTGGCTCGAGCTCGACGGCGCGCGCGCCAACAACCTGAAGGACGTCACGTTCCGCGTCCCCGTCGGCCGCATGTGCGTCGTCGCGGGCGTGAGCGGCTCGGGCAAGAGCACGCTCGTGCAGAAGGTGTTCTTCCCGGCGCTCCGCAAGCAGCTGAAGCTCGTCGCGGGCACGCCTGGCGCACACGGCTCGCTCCGCGTCCCGAAGACGATCAAGCGCGCACTCGCGGTCGACCAATCGCCGATCGGTCGTACGCCTCGCTCGGTGCCGGCGACGTTCCTCGGGATCTGGGACGAGATCCGCAAGCTGTTCGCCGGCCTCCCCGAGGCCAAGGCGCGCGGCTGGACGCCCGCACGCTTCTCCTTCAACACGCCGACCGGCGGCCGCTGCACCGCGTGCGACGGCCAGGGCTCGATCGTCGCGGAGATGTCGTTCCTCCCCGAGGTCGTGACGCCCTGCGAGACGTGCCAGGGCCTGCGCTTCGAGCCTTCGACGCTCGACGTGAAGTGGTCGGGGCTCTCCATCGGCGACGTCCTTCGTCTCTCCGCCGAGGAGGCCGCGACGGTCTTCGCCGCGTTCCGGAAGATCGCGGGGCCGCTCAAGACGATCACCGAGCTCGGATGCGGCTACCTCTCGATCGGGCAAGGCTCGAATACCCTCTCCGGCGGCGAGGCGCAGCGCCTCAAGCTGGCCGGCGAGCTCACGGCCGGCATGGCGCACGAGCCCACCGTCTACGTGCTCGACGAGCCCACCACCGGCCTCCACCTCTCGGACGTCGGCCGCCTCGTGAAGGTCCTCGATCGCCTGGTCGAGCGTGGCGACACGCTCGTCATCGTCGAGCACCACCCGGACGTCATCGCGAACGCGGACTGGGTCGTCGAGCTCGGTCCGGAGGCGGGCGACGCGGGTGGAACGATCGTGTTCGAGGGCGAGCCCAAGCAGCTCGTGAAGCGCAAGACGGCGACCGGGCGCGCGCTCGGGGCGATCGCCGCGGCCGCGGCGCTCTAGCGATTCTTGCCGACGATCGACGCGTTGAGCACGCCCGCGAACGTGAGCCAGCCGACGTACGGGAGGACCATGGCCGCGGCCGGGGCGTCGAGCTTGCGCGCCGTGAGCGCATAGGCGCCGAGCGAGACGTAATTGCCCGCGAGGTCGGCCATGGCGAGCCCAGGCCGATGGGCCCCGAAGAAGAGCGGCGTCCACGCCGCGTTGAACGCGAGCTGAGCGCCCCAGAGACCGAGCGCGAGGCTACGCGTGGGCGAACGCGGCGTGCGCGCGACACGCCACGCCGACACGGCGCCGAGCGTGTAGAGCACGGGCCATACGAGCGCGAACAGCCGGTCGGGCGGCGTGAACGAGGGCTTGCGCAGCCTCCGATACCAGGTCCGGTTACGACGCCGCGCGGTCACGGCACCTCCCGCGAGAGCGACCGCGACGGACGCGACGCCGAACGCCGCGAGCCCGACCCACGAGCCCATCCACGAGCTACGCGGCTCGCGCTCTCCTTCGATGCCCCGCTTCGCTCGAAGCGTCTCGAGGGCGATCACGCTCTCTCGCCTGACCTCGTAGGCGTCTTCGACTGCGCTAGCGATGGGGGGCGGAGGAATGGCCGACATCCCCGTCAGCGATGCACACGACGCGCCGACCGCAGGTCGCCACGCTCGGGCTCAGTCGAGCACGAGCACGACGGGCACCGAGGCGCCGTCGGTTCGCGCGTTCAGGCTTGCGACCGACGGCCGCGAAACATCTTGTCGACCCAGCGGAGGACGTCGTCGCGGTGCTTCGCGATCTGCACCTCGTGCTGGAACACGGCCTCGATGGTGCGCAGCGGGTTCACGATGAACGTCACACGGCGCGGCAGCTCGATGACCGGCCAGAGCACGCCGTACGCTTTCGAGATCGCGCGATCGGCGTCACCGATCATCGGAAACGGAGCGCGCAGCGAATCGGCGAAGCTGCACTGCTTCTCGTGGTCGTCGGTGCTGATGCCGACGATGCTCGCCCCCGCGAGCTCGAGCTCCGGGAAGTTGTCGCGGAACCGGCTCGCCTCCTTCGTGCACCCGGGCGTGAATGCCTTCGGGAAGAAGTAGACGACGGTGCAGAGCTTCGCCGCCTGCGCCGACAGGCGAAAGCGCTGCCCGTCGCTCGCGAGCGCGTCGATCTCAGGTGCGGTGTCTCCGGGCTCGAGCAAGTGGAACCATCATCCTACGAGACTCTCCCGGCCGAGTCGTTCCCGGTGTGCGCCCGCCGGCGCCGAGGTGAGGGCAAAATGACGACCCGCGGGATTATTCTGCCTCCGGCCGAGCTCCTCGCGCCACCTCACCTTCGGACCTCTTGCAGGGAGCTGATTCGAACATGCGCGGACGTACCCTTGGTTTGCTTGGAGCCTCGATCGTGCTCGGCTCGGGCCTCTGGCTCGCGTGCGGAGGGTCGGACGGAGCCAACGACGCGCTCACCCAGCCCGGCGCCGACGGCGGCGGCGTCCTTCCCGAGGGAAGCACGCTCGATACGGGCACGGGTGGCGACGCCGCGACCGGAACCGATGCCTCGGACGCGGGCACGGGACAGCCGGAAGCAGGCGGCGGCGACGGCGGCATCAACCCCCCCGACGCGGGCCCTGGCGGTAACACCTCGGTCATCACCTGCGGCTCGACGAGCTGCTCGATCCCCGCGGAGACCTGCTGCGTCGATCGCCTCGGCGGAGGAATGACGGCCTACGGCTGCGCCGCGGTGTGTCCGGGCGTCGACGCCGGCGCAGACACGGCGGCCCTCAAGTGCAGCGGTCAGGCGAACTGCGCGACCGGTACGGTGTGCTGCGTGAGGCAGGGGGCCGGCAACAGCGCGGCGTCCGAATGCAAGGCCTCCTGCAACGGCAACGAAGCGCAGCTCTGCGATCTCGCTGCGGCCGTGTCGGGCTGCACGGGGAGCACGTGCTCGAAGAACAACATCGGCGACTGGAACCTCCCGCAGGTCTACGCCACGTGCGGCGGCATGGGGAACTGACGGGTTAGCGAGCTCGGGCCCGGGGGCAGCCGAGTGTGCCGAGAGGTGGTGGAGCGGAACGAGGGCCATGAAATGCCGTTAATTCGGCATTTCCTGGGCCGGTGAGGTCGGCCGGCAATCGCCGGTAGATCGAACCTCGCCGCGCTTCGTAGTGACGGGTCGCATACCCTGAGCGCCGGGGAGGGGAACCTCTCCGGGCTCGGCCTGTCGACCTGCTCGACCGCCCCACCTCGAGGACCACCGCGAATGAACGAGAAGACTCTTCTGTACGGCGCCCTTGGATGCACCGCGATCGCCGCGGTGCTCGCCCTCACGCTGAGGAACGGCGGCAAGGACACGAGCAGCCACATCGAGATCTCTCCGGTGTCGCTCGTGGACGGGAAGACGATCTCCTCGGCCGAGGTCCCGATCCGCCTCACCTCCTCCGACGGCACGGGGCTTCGTCTCCAGTCGCTGCGTGCGAACGCGGTCGTCGAGGACCCGCTCGCGCTGACGGAGATGCACCTCACGTTCGAGAACCCCGAGTCGCGCATCCTCGAGGGCACGTTCCGCATCACGCTACCGCAGGGCGCCTCGCTGAGCCGCTTCGCGATGAAGGTCAACGGCGTGTGGCAGGAGGGCGAGGTCGTCGAGAAGCAGGCCGCACGTCGCGCCTACGAGGACTTCCTCCACCGCAAACAGGATCCCGCGCTGATGGAGCAAGGCGCGGGCAACGAGTTCTCGGCGCGCGTGTTCCCGATCCCCGCGAACGGGATCAAGGAGATCATGATCGCGTACACGGAGACGGTCGAGACCGGCGCTCCGTACGTGCTCCCGCTGCGCGGCTTGCCGCAGCTCGGCTCGCTCGACATCGACGTGCACGCCGCGGGCAGCCAGAAGGCGATCACCGGAGGCCTCAGCGATCTCGGCTTCAGCCTCCATCAGACGCGCATCACGCCCGGCGGCGACTTCGTCGTCGAGGGCTCGAAGCTCCCGCGCAGCGCGGGCCTCCGTAGCGGAGACATGGCGATCACGCGGGTCGTGCCGTTCACCTCGTCGCGTCCGGAGCCGATCGCCTCCGCGGTCGTCCTCGTCGACACGAGCGCCTCACGCGGCCTCGGGCTGCCCGAGCAGGCGCGCATGGTGAAGAGCGTCCTCTCGAAGATGAGCCCCGACGCGCTCGTCACGGTGGCGTGCTTCGACCAGGAGGTCGTGCCGCTCTACGAGGGCAAGGCCGCAGGCTTCGGCGAGAAGGAGGTCAACGCGATCATCGCTCGCGCCGCGCTCGGCGCGTCCGACTTCGAGCGCGCCCTCGGCTGGGCCGGCGAGCAGGCGCGGCGCACGAAGGCGAAGCGGGTCGTTCTCGTGGGCGACGGAGTCGCCACGGCCGGCGAGACCGACGCGCAGAAGCTCAAGGAGAAGGTCGAGCGCCTTCGCGACGCCGGCATCGAGCGCATGGACGCCATCGCGGTCGGCGGCATCCGCGACGACGCGTTCCTCCGCACCGTCGTGCGCGGCGTCCTCGATCGCGACGGTGTCGTGCTCGACGCGAAGCTCGGTCCCGACGCGCTCGCGCGCCGCCTCGGCGAGGCGACGAGCTCCGGCGTTCCCGTGAAGGTCGAAGGCGCGACGTGGTCGTGGCCGCGCACCCTCGACGGCCTCCAGGCCGGCGACGAGGTGATGGTCTACGCGAGGGTCGACGCGGGCAAGCCCGTGAAGGTGAGCGTCGGTACGCAGCAGTTCGCGCCCGACCTCCGGTCGAGCGAGCGCCCGCTCGTCGAGCGCGCGTCGGCGCAGGCGAAGATCCAGAGCCTCATCGAGTCTCCGACGGAGGACGCGGCCTCGACGAAGCGCGAGATCATCGCGCTCTCCACGCAGCACCGCGTCCTCAGCCCGCACACGTCGATGCTCGTCCTCGAGACCGACGCGGACTACGCGCGCTTCAACATCGATCGGACCGCGACCGTCGACATCCTCACCGTGCAGGACGGGCGGATCGCCGTCGACCATCAGCCGCGCTCCTGGGAGGAGCGCCAGGCGAAGCTCGCCGCCAAGGACGAGAAGGCTGCCTCCGACGGGTGGGGTCGGCGACGCAACGAGGCGCCGACGGCAGCGACCCCCGAGGCCGTCGCGACCGCGACCGCAGCGACGGCCGCCGCGGCCCCCGCGCCGATGGCCTCTGCGGCGCCCGTCGATCTTCCGCGGCCGGGCTCACCTGCCCGCGGGGCCAGCGACGATGGAGACCGTGACCGTGCGGATCCCTCGACCGGAGCCTCGGCCGGACACGGACGCGCGCCCGCGGCCGGAGGAGACTCCGAGGTGCTGGGCATCCTCCAGGAGGCCCAGCGGAACGACCAGAGCGGCCTCGCCGGCCTCGGCCAAGGTGGTGGTGGTACGGGCGAAGGCTTCGGGAGCGCAGCCGGTCGAGTTGCGGGTCCGAGCGGCGGAGCGGCGGGAGCCGCGGTCGCGGCCACACCGCCTCCTCCGCCGGCTGCCGAAGCCCCGGCGCAGGCGCGACGCGCTCCCTCGGCGAGGCCGTCGAGGCCTCCGAGCACGACGCCCATGCTCGACAACCCGTTCAACGGCGAGACCCGCAACGGCACGACCGGCCAGGGTCAGGTTCGCCCGGGCGCGCTCGTCGTCGAGGGCGGCATCAGCCAGGGCGAGGTCCAGCGCGTCGTGCGCGGCGCCAACGCCCGAATGCGTGCATGTTACACGAGTGCGCTCGCGAGCAACTCGTCGGTGCGCGGCCACATGGACGTGCGCGTGGTCGTCGACTCGCTCGGCGAGGTGAAGAGCGTGCTCGCGACACAGAGCCCGTCCGACGAGCTCAAGGGCTGCGTGCAGGGCGTGTTCCGCGGGCTTCGCTTCCCTGCCCCCGGCACCGGCGACGCGCGCTTCACGGCGTCGTTCGACTTCATCCCGTCCGGCGGCGGCGACGTCGCGGACACGGGCAACCAGCCCCCGAACATGGCGAAGTCCAATCCGTACGACGGCCGCTTCAAGGTCGTCATGGATCGCCTGCAGAACGGCGACAAGGACGGCGCCCTCGACGAGGCCAAGCGCTGGCAGACCGATCAACCCGGCGACATCATGGCCCTCGTCGCGCTCGGCGAGACCTACGAGGCACGCGGCGACGTGAAGACCGCCGCCCGCGCCTACGGCTCGATCCTCGAGCTCTTCTCGTTCCGCGCCGACTCGCGCCGGTTCGCCGGCGAGCGGCTCGAGCGCCTCGCCGACCCGAGCGCGCTTCGTCTCGCCGCCGACACGTACGGCAAGGCGGCCGACCAGCGGCCCGATCATCCGGCGAGCCATCGGCTCTACGCGTTCACGCTCCTCAAGGCGGGCGAGCACGAGAAGGCGTTCGAGGCGATGAAGAAGGGCGCGATGCGCTCGTACCCTGTGGGTCGCTTCCGTGGCGTCGATCGCATCCTCAAGGAGGACCTCGGGCTCATCGCTTCGGTGTGGGCCGCCGCGGCGCCGGCGAAGCGCTCCGAGATCATGTCGCGGCTCCATGCGGCCGGCGGCAGCGAGGAGAACGTGCCGAGCCTGCGCTTCGTCCTCGTCTGGGAGACCGACGCGAACGACGTCGACTTCCACATCCACGACGGCAAGGGCGGCCACGCGTACTACGGGACGCCCAACCTCCCCTCGGGCGGCTCGCTCTATGCCGACGTCACGACAGGCTACGGCCCCGAGTGCTTCACGATCCGCGGCGCTCGCGAGACGCGCGCGTATCCGTACACGCTCCAGGCGCACTACTACTCGCGCGGACCGATGGGCTACGGCATGGGCAAGCTCGAGGTCATCGACCACGACGGCCAGGGGCACATCTCCTTCGAGGAGCGGCCGTTCGTCGTCATGAAGGACCGCGCGTTCGTCGACCTCGGTACGGTCGAGAAGGCCGGCCCAAGGGCGACCGTGACGGCCTCGGCCAAGTAACAGCGTTTCTCTTTCGGTCTCGGACGCGTTATCACCATACGGCGTGAGCGCGTCCGAAGAGAAAGAGCCCGAGTCGGAGTCGGACGCGAAGGCCTCCGAGCCTCCGTCCGAGCCTCCCGCGTCCGAGCCTCCCGTCAAGAAGACGGCGTATCGCGACGACGGCGTTCCGAAATCGAGCGTGCGAAAGCCGCCGGCCACGATCTGGCAGCGCGCGACCTACCGCTGGACGGCCATCACCTCGGTGATGGCCGCGATGCTCGTCCTCTACACGCAGCATCCGTACTACCTCGGCAACCAGTTCGCGCCGTTCCGCTCGGTCTACACGCCGGCCTTCGTGCTCTGGCTCGTGCTCGGCCTCTTCTACGTGAAGGCGACGCTCGAGAAGTTCAAGGGCACCCGCTACGTGGTGCGCGACGGCGGCCTCCACCTCATCCTCCTGGCGAAGGCGTTCAGCCAGAAGCGCTTCTGGAAGATGGCGGTGAAGCCTCGCCTGCGCACGACGCTCCTCAGCATCGTCGTGAAGGGCTTCTACCTTCCGCTGATGGTCGGGTTCTTCTCCGGCCACGCGAACGGGATCGCCGAGGCCTGGCTCCGCCACAAGCACCTGCCCGGCCTCAAGTTCGTGCTGGCGAAGGGCTACCCGTGGGAGCAGGCCGCATCCTGGTTCAGCCAGATGCGCGCGCGTCTGCCCGACCTCATCCCCTCTGGCGGTGACTTCTCCGGTCTCTTCGCGTTCAGCACGTGGACGCGCGCCGACGTGAGCTGGGGCCTCGGCGTCGCCTACGACATCACGTTCTTCATCGACTGCGGCTGGGCGCTCATCGGCTACGGCATGGAGAGCCGCTGGCTCGGCAACAAGACGCGCAGCGTCGAGCCGACCTGGCTCGGCTGGGCGGCCGCGCTCTCGTGCTACCCGCCGTACAATAACGTGCTCGGCACCTACCTCCCGCTCGAGAACGGCAAGCAGTGGATCACGGGCGAGGACACGCAGCTCTGGCTGCGCGGCATCATCGTCGTCCTCTTCTTCATCTACGCGAGCGCGACGGTCTCGTTCGGGTTCAAGTTCTCGAACCTCACGAACCGCGGCATCATCTCGCGCGGGCCGTACCGCTTGATCCGTCACCCCGCGTACGTGACCAAGTGCACGGCGTGGTGGCTCGAGCACATGCCGACGATGACGCTGACGAAGGCGTTCTTCCTCTCGCTGCTCTGCGGCGTGTACGCGCTCCGCGCGTGGACCGAGGAGCGCCACCTCAGCCGCGACCCCGAGTACCGCGAATACAAGAAGAAGGTCCCCTGGGTGATCCTCCCAGGCGTGTATTAGCGGCCACGACCCGCGCTATGCTGCTGGCCCATGGCCAGCCATACCGTCGACAATCCCTTCACCGGCGAAACCGCATGCACCGTCCCCATGGCGGACGAGGCCGCGATCGGCAAGGTGCTCGACCGCGCTCGCGAGGCGGCGCGTGCGCTCCGCAAGCTGTCGGTCGAGGAGCGCGTCGCGTTCTGTGATCGCGCGCTGACCGCCTTCGAGGCGAGCGCCGAGGAGGTCGCCAACGACATCTCGCGCCAGATGGGCAAGCCGCTCTCGCAAGCGCGCGGCGAGGTGAAGGGCATGGCCGGGCGCTGGCGCCACATGATGGAGATCGCGAAGGAGTCGCTCGCGGACATCGTGCTGCCCGCGAAGGACGGCTTCGAACGTCGCATCGTTCGCGAGCCGCTCGGCGTCGTGCTGGACCTCCCGGCATGGAACTACCCCCTGCTCACCGCCGTCAACGCGGTCGTCCCCGCGGTGCTCGCGGGCAATGCCGTCGTGGTGAAGCACTCGCCGCGTACGCCACTCTGCGGCGACCACTTCGCGCGCGCGTTCGCGGCGGCGAAGGGGCCCGAGGGCGCCGTCCAGTCGCTCTTCGTCGACTACGAGACGACGGAGAAGATGGTCGGCGACAGCCGCATCGACTGCGTGCTCTTCACCGGCTCGGTGCTCGGCGGGCATCGCATCCAGGCCGCCGCCAAGGACCGCTTCCTCCACATCGGCCTCGAGCTCGGCGGCAACGATCCCGCCTACGTCGCCGAGGACGCGGACCTCGCGAACGCCGTCGAGAACATCGTCGACGGCGCCATCTACAACGCCGGGCAGAGCTGCTGTGCCGTCGAGCGCGTCTACGTGCATCGCAGCATGGTCGACAAGTTCATCGCCGCCGCCGAACCGCTCGTGAAGGCCTATGTCATGGGCGACCCGAACGACGACAAGACGTCGCTCGGCCCGGTCGCGCAGCCGTGGCACGTGAAGGAGCTCGAGGCGTTCGTCGCGGACGCGAAGGCCAAGGGAGCCAGGGTCGTGGTCGGTGGCGAATCGTGCTCGGTGAATGGCAAGGGCCGCTTCTTCCAGGCGACGCTGCTGCGTGACGTACCGCAGACGGCCGAGGTGATGCAGAAGGAGTCGTTCGGCCCGATCGTCGCCGTGCAGGCGGTCGACTCCGACGACGAGGCGCTCGCACGCATGAACGACTCACGCCTCGGCCTCACGGCCAGCGTGTGGACGTCGGACCGCGACCGCGCGGACCGCCTCGCTCGCCAGCTCGAGTTCGGCACGGTGTACATGAACCGCTGCGACTCGCTCGACCCGGCGCTCCCCTGGACGGGCGTGAAGGACTCGGGCCGCGGCGTCACGCTGAGCGCCCTCGGCTTCGCGGAGCTCACGCGCCCCAAGGCGATCCACTTCCGGCTGAAGTTCTAGAAGACTGGTGTCAAACGAGGTCGTTGTCGCATGACAGCCTGCTCGACCCGCGTGAGGTTCGAGAGTGAGATGGGTGCAGCCGGAGCCAGATCCAGCTTCGTGAGAAGTTGAAGCTGGAAAATGTGCGGATCTTCGAAGATCTTGCGGGGTGCTAGCCACCACAAGACGACTCGGAGATCCGCATGACGACAATAACC
>Ga0335397_10004249_pt1 | contig 18964 bp, 17 predicted proteins | sample MAT04_FD_205740 | JGI IMG/M metagenome (GOLD analysis project Ga0335397, IMG submission 205740) | Freshwater microbial communities from Lake Fryxell liftoff mats and glacier meltwater in Antarctica - MAT-04 (spades assembly) (version 2) ... | reverse complement strand
TGCAGGTTATGGTGCATTTAGAAGACTTACCAGAGAAAGTAAAATAATTGTTCCTTCATTGCAAACTCCTTTGCGATACACAAATTTTTTCACACAATTCCGGGAAGATCAAGCTCTGGAAGCATTCGAATCGTGGATGATCTATTTAGATTATCGTATATCAAAATCGAGCGACTTATTAGCACAAAAACAAAAGGAGTGGGGTATAAAAGCGATTAATAAATTATTACCAATAGGCAACACTTTTGATTCAATAGACAATAATGCTGGTATATGGTTTAATGTACAAGGATCAAAGGTTGCTACTGTATCATTATCAGATGGGTTTAGAAGTGTTTTAGCACTTGCTGGAGATCTGGTATGGAGGTTAATTGAGGCATTTCCACAAAGTCAAGATCCTTTAGCTGAGCAAGGTGTAGTATTAATTGATGAATTGGATATTCATTTGCATCCCGCTTGGCAGCGTACTATTGCAGGACTGTTAAGAGAGATCTTTCCTGGCATTCAATTTATAATGGCTACACATAGTCCTTTGGTCGCAGCAGGCGCAGGAGAAGATGCCGTGACTTATAGATTTTACAAAAAAAACGATAGTACAGTTGTTGAACAAATTAGAAATATTCATGCAAAAAGCGTAGATCAAATTCTTCAAAGTGATGCTTTTGGGCTTGTGTCAGCTTTTTCAGAAGTAACCCAAAAGAAAATAGACCGTTATTATACTTTAAAAAGAAAAAAGAAATTAAATAGTGCCGAAAGACATGAGTTGCAAATAGCTATTCCATTTGTTCAGGAAGCATTAGGGATTGAAGCAGAAGAGTCTGAAACGGAAAAAAAACTTAACGCTTATATTTTAAAAAATTTGAAATGATTTTTGTCACTAGAGCAAACGAACCTTTAGTTTTGAAAGACAATAAGGCTAATTGGTTATTAGATTATTTAGCAGCTCTTAAAACACATAAGTTAAATCCTACAAAATCAAGTAAAAAAATTGTTGGTCAAAAAGAAAATAAGTATAGGCAGGTTGAAGTCAAAAATGTCTTAAAAATTATGTTCGCAGATAAATGCGCTTATTGTGAAAGTTATATAGGACATGTAAGCTATGGACACATAGAGCATTTTATGCCCAAAGCTAAATATCCTAAGCATTGTTTTAACTGGGGTAATATTCTTTTGGCATGTGAGATATGTAACGGCGCTCAATATAAAAGTGTTTTTTTTCCTCAAAAAAAAGAGGGTGGACCTTTGATAAATCCTACAAAAGAAGATCCTTCAACTTTTTTTCCTTTGAATATGATCCAACTACCGCAACCGCCAATGTTCTGGGTAAAAATGCAAGAGGTATTGCAACTGAAAAATTACTTGGCTTTAATAGACCTGAATTAATAAAGCATCGAAGTAGAATAGTCAGGAGAATGGATTATGTAGCAATTCGAGCTTCAAAAGGTGATATGGATGCGTTAGCACTAATTAAAACTTGTATCAAAACAGATGAAGAATATTCTGCTTTTGCAAATGAATTATTCGATAAACTTAAGCTGAAATAATACAATTTAAATTTGATATGTCATTCCATTCACTATGGCTGCTGACAATTTATAAAGACCACATCAACTATTAAAGGCCAATGTTGTTATGATTCCTTGTTAAGGGCCATTATTCTTAGAATGACCTCTTTCACTCATGTAGTCCCGCCGCTATTTTTTCAATGATATTAGTTTTTTAATAAGAATGAATGTGTTATGATGGAATACCTGGTAAAAAGTGATCCTCTTTTGCAAATACCGTTCATGGAGAGGTTAAACAAATTTCATTTTGTTATCTTTGTCATTCAACATTAACTGACGTGAATGGCTCTGATTAAAAGTATATCTGGTATTCGAGGTACCATTGGTGGCAAAACCGGCGATAACCTGACTCCCCTCGATATTGTAAAATTTACCGCAGCATTTGGAACTTTATTAATGCAGGAAGACAACGGCAAAAAAATTGTTGTTGGCAGGGACGGAAGAATAAGCGGCGGAATTGTAAAAGACCTGGTGATCGGTACGCTACAATCGCTCGGATTACATGTAATTGATGTGGATTACAGCACTACCCCTACGGTAGAGATGGCTGTAGTTTTTGAAAATGCCTGTGGCGGTATTATACTCACTGCAAGCCATAATCCCAAAGAATGGAATGCTTTAAAATTACTCAACAGTAAAGGAGAGTTTATTAATAGTGAAGAGGGGAAAAAAGTATTGGATATAGCCGAACGGGAAGATTTTGTTTTTGCGACGGTTGACAAACTGGGTACTGTCACTACTGATGTTACTGCTTTGGATAAACATATTGAAGCGGTGGTTAATTATGAACTGGTAGATGTAGCAGCGATTAAAAAAGCCAAATTCAAAATAGTATTGGATGCGGTGAATAGTACCGGAGCAATTGCAGTACCCGCCTTATTGAAAGCGCTGGGCGTAAAGGATATTGAAGTAATGAACGGAGAAGTGAATGGTAAATTTGCACACAACCCCGAACCGCTGCCGGAGCATTTAACCGGCCTCAGCAGTGAAGTAGTGAAACAAAATGCCAGCCTGGGCATAGCGGTAGATCCGGATGTAGACCGGCTTTGTTTTGTATGTGAAGACGGTACCATGTTTGGAGAAGAATATACACTGGTAGCAGTGGCGGATTATGTACTCAGTAACCGTAAAGGAAATACCGTCTCCAATATGTCATCCACCCGTGCATTAAAGGATATTACTATCCGGCATGGCGGTGAATATTTTTCCAGCGCAGTGGGGGAAGTGAATGTGGTAAATAAAATGAAGGAAGTAAATGCCGTGATTGGTGGAGAGGGTAACGGAGGTATCATCCTGCCCGATCTGCATTATGGAAGAGACGCCCTGATTGGTATTGCCCTGTTTTTAACGCACCTGGCAAAAACAAAAAAGACAGCCAAGCAATTGCGCAATTCATTCCCTGATTATTTTATCAGCAAGAATAAGATCAAGCTCGAAAAAAACGTAGATGTTCAATCGGTGTTTGAAAAAATAAAGGATAAATATAAAAACCACCCCATCAACATTGAGGATGGGTTGAAAATAGAGTTTGATACCGACTGGGTGCATTTACGAACCAGTAATACCGAGCCAATCATCCGCATTTATGCGGAAAGTAATTTTGAAACAACTGCCGATAATATTGCCCGCCGGTTGATGAAAGATATCAGCGAGGTAATGTAACTGCCCCAATCCGCTCCCGATAAAAATCGGGACCTTGTTCCGGGGGATTTCTGAAAAGTAAGTCATTTACAAACTCTTTTATATTTTAAGAAAACAAGAGTGAATAATAACTCAAAAATAAATTGTAAGCTCCCGGGTCGGAATTGTTAGTAGCGTATCATCAGAAATTACTATTTATCACTCATGACTCATTATTCATTACTCATCATTCATCAATCACCATTCACCATTGACCTTTGACCCTTCACCTATGAACAGGATATACTTCGATAACGCAGCAACTACTTCGCTTGATCCAAAGGTACTGGAAGCCATGATGCCTTATCTTACCCAACAATTTGGCAATCCATCTTCTATCTATTCTTATGGCAGGGAAACCAGGATGGCCATTGAGCAGGCAAGAAAAAGCGTAGCAAAAATTTTAAATGCACACCCGGCAGAAATATTTTTTACCAGCGGCGGAACCGAAAGCAGCAATACCGCCATCACATCTGCAGTAAGGGATTTGGGATGCAGGCATATCATCACTTCACCGCTTGAGCATCACGCTGTATCTCACACAGTGGAATACCTTAATAATGCCGGGCTTGCAAAAATCAGTTATGTAAAGCTATTGCCGGATGGACATATTGACCTGCAGGATTTGGAAAAATTATTAACCGCTTCACCAGGGAAAACATTGGTAACACTAATGCATGCCAATAACGAGATTGGGAATATGCTGGATTTACATGCGGTAGGTAATTTATGCAAATTGCACAATGCCATATTTCACAGCGATACCGTACAAACGGTTGGTCATTTCCCGCTTGATTTAAGAAACACGCCTGTTCACTTTATTACCGGGGCGGCTCACAAATTTCATGGCCCCAAAGGAGTGGGTATTTTGTATATCAATGAAAATGTAAGTATCAAACCCTTTATTCATGGAGGCGGGCAGGAACGCAATATGCGGGCCGGTACAGAAAATATTTATGGCATTGTGGGTTTGGCAAAGGCCCTTGAAATAGCAACTACAGGGTTAGAAGAAGAAAGTGCTTTAATTGGCAGTCTAAAATCATACATGCACGATGAATTAATAAAGCATATCCCCCCCGTAAGCTTTAACGGTGATGTATTTGGCAAAAGCCTATACACCGTTTTAAGTGCCAGTTTTCCTAAATCAGAGAAATCTGAAATGTTATTATTTAACCTGGATATCAATAATATCTGCGCCAGCGGCGGCAGCGCCTGTACATCCGGTATAGAACAGGGCAGTCATGTAATACGGGCAGTTAACAATAATCCCAACCAGGTAACGATACGTTTTAGTTTTAGTAAGCACAATACCAAAACAGAAATTGATACCGTAGTGAATTTGTTGAAAGAGATGATTTAAACCAGTGTCGTTTGTCCATTTTTTAAATCAAATGTTTCAGCGAGTAATTCAAATGAACGTTTACGATCTTCCACAGACCCCGTCATAGTGGCTACAATGATTTCATCAATATTAAAATCATCCGCCAGTTGAAGCAGTTGTTTTTTTACCTGCGGCGGCGTACCGGATACTATCCTTCCGCTATTGTTTTTAATTCTTACCTGTTCCCCAGTTGTGAATTCATAGTCCCTGATCGAATCGTAATTACCCGGTTTGTCAAAGTTTCCCTTTTCAAATTGTAACAGGCGATAATCCATCAGCCTGCGCATTTCAATTGCTTTCTCCTCCGTATCTGCACACAATACAGAAATGGAAAGCATGACTGACGGAACAGGAAATTGTTCGGATGGTTTAAATTGTCGACGATAGGTTGCTGCCACTTCCGGGCCGGCATTGCCATTTATAAATCTTGCAATTACTAATCCCATTCCATACTCAGCAGCAATTTTACTACTGCCGCCACTGCTGCTCAATATCCATTGTTGCGGGATAGTAATTGCCTGTGGCACGGCTAACAGGCTGCCATATTTTGTTTCAGCACTGTCGTTAAAAAAATGGTGGAGGTGTGTTAGTTGAGCCAGGTAGTTTTCTTCACTAAAAGTATTGGAAGGATTTAACATTGCAGCAGAAATGCGGTCGCCACCCGGGGCACGGCCCATGCCCAAATCGATCCTGCCCGGAAAGAGGGTTTCAAGCATCCGGAAATTTTCTGCCACTTTCAAAGCACTGTGATTTGGGAGCATAATGCCACCCGAACCAATGCGGATATGTGTTGTTACGTCAGCCAGTTTTACCATCAGCAATTCGGGGGCAGAACCTGCAATGGAAGCTGCATTGTGATGTTCTGAAACCCAGATACGGGAATAGCCCATTGCCTCCGCCAATTTTGCGGTAGCAATTGTTTCCTGGATGGCATCCGCTGCACTACTTCCCTGTCGCACGATCGACTGATCGAGGATGCCGAGTTTTATTTTTCTTTCCATAAGTTGATCTTGATCCGATAGCTATCGGATGGTCAATGGTCAATGGTGAATGAATGTCATTTACTTAGGGCTTTATTTTTCACGCAAAGACGCAAAGGAATAAAATAAGCCGCAAAGAAAATACAAAATCAGCTTTGCGCCTTTGCATCTTTTTTTTCTTTGCGTGAAAGTTTCCTTACGTCGACGACATTGAATGGCGAATGGTCAATGCAGGATATAACCTGGTTTACGCCATTTACGACTTACGGTTGCACCATAATCAAGCCATACTAAGGTATAGCGTGGGAGCCTGTTATTTTGTCTGTTTTAATCCGTTGAAGACTAAACCTGGTTCAATTTAACCCAGTACGTCCCCAATTCATTCTTTTGCCACTGCAGGCCGTGTTAAAATGGATGGCAACAAAAGTCGATAGTATGGCAGGATCAACATTGGATGTTTTACAATACGACGACTTCGCAAATTTCACTTTGATGTTCCGGTTTTTTGCTATCAGTGATGGCATGATCTCGAAGCATTTTTAGCTGTTGTTTACTGGTAAAGAAACAACCGGCATTCGTTAGGTTACTGGTGCATGTTCCATTATTTGTATTATTAAAAACTACGCAGGTATCATACCGTAAATATTTTGCCGGGTCATTTATATACACTTTGTGTTTTTCCTGTAGGTATATTTCAAACCACCTGGTAATTGCATAATTATAATAGCGAACGGAATATTTGGCAAATGACGGATCCATTCCGTCAGTATATTTTTCAAAATTTAGCCGGTCCAATTCAATGATGGGACTAAAGTACACCCTGTTTCTCCGGGAGTCATCATTGCCACACCGGAGATGCAACACGGCATAGCCATACTTCATTTGAGACCAGGCAGGGCAGCAAAATATCATTGACGGGAGCACAATCAATAGCAGGATCTTTTTCATAATGCTTCTATTATTTGTATGCTTAAGGAAGATAAAAGTAGGCCATGCAAAAGGGTAAGGTTCGTTATCACCTTTTGCCAAATTCAATTTGAAACAATGTAGAAATTTTGAGAGCGGGAAATAAACGGATAATTTTAAATGAACCACTCCGATGATAAGTGGTAATGGTTCCATTAGAATTTATAATCTGAAGAAGAACCTGTGGATGAAAACCATTGAAAAGCCCGCTTAACATTTATGCCTGGTTAAAAAGCTGACACTCCTGTGCTAAGATGGAATTAGCCCGCGATATGACGGTTGCTATTTGTACCCCAACTTTTCCGTTAATTCTTTTGGTAAGGCGGGCAGTTTTCTCCGGTCAATTAAAAAGCTGTTGAGCTGGGCTATTTCTTTAAAAATAGCATGTTTATCCATCGCCGCTTTTAAATAACCGGCGCCACTGCTTCCACCGGTGCCAATACGGGTTCCAATCATACGCTGCACCATATTGATATGGCGGTATCGCCAGTTGCCTAACTGGTTATCAATTTCAAGTAAGGTTTCTAATAACTGGAAGGGTAGTTCGAGCATGGGATAGCCACGGTACAGCATAATGAACAAAGTGGAGCGGCAGGCTTTCGCACTCAATGAGCGCCCGTTTTTTTCGGACTCATCATTGAATATTTGCTTAAATAAAAGTTCATTACTTTTTTCTGCTTCGGCTAAACTGTTTACATAAATATATTCATAGTCATTCCAAAATACGGGCGACTGGTGATTGCCCGATATAGGTTGATAATTCTTCCAGTTGGTGGGGTCGTTGATAAAAGGCATTCGCTCCAGCCAGGTATTTAGCAGGTCAATTACTGCATCTGTTTGTTCTGCTTCTTTAATAATCCCAACTTCCTTATCTTTTAATTGCGAAGTGTAATATTCCTGTCCATAACGGTTCTCAAATTTCAAACCCAGTTTGGCTTCCAGTTTTTTAAATTGCCAACTTTGAAAACCAGATGCGGGCCGCAGCATATCCCGGAAATCCAGGAAGTCCATTGGCGTCATAGTTTCCATAATGTCAATTTGCTGCACCAATACTTTTAAAATAGTAGCAACCCTGCTAAGCCGGTGCACAATGGTTTGTAGTTCGGAAGAATTATCATTCAAAGCAGGTTTGCCCATTATTTCCAAAACGGAATCAATTTCAAACTGGATTTGTTTAAACCATAATTCATACGATTGGTGAATGATAATGAACAGCATTTCATCATGCGCCGGCTGGTTACCGGTCTTCAAACTTTCCGGGTATTGAGCGTTTAAAATTTTATCAAGTTGAAGATATTCACTGTAATGTACCGGTTGATTTTCCATGTATTAAATTGAGGAATCAAACTTACGGAATTAACAAGGTTGTTTGATAAAAGGTTATAGTTTTAAAACTTACTGTTCCCGCTAATACTATCGGATTTTAGGATTAGGAAAATAATGGAAGATAGGAATTGGCGATAGTATTCACTCAACCCCGAAATTAAGTAGAAAAAAAGTTGGTAAATTACCAACTTCGGTTATGTTTGCATGTACAAATTTGACAATGCTTTAGGTGGAATTCTGTAAACAGGAATTATGCTAATAATTCATTTAACTAAACTGGATGAATTCGGAAAAAAGCATTCCTTCACCAGGAAAAACCTGGCAGTATGGAAGGCAGTTGTTGAAAAAGGTTTATGGAAAAATTGACAGGATGTATTAAATGATTTCCAGAAAGCTATACAGCGAAAGGGATAAAAAAGTGAAGTGTTTTTTTATGAACCTGGCAGCAGCAATTTAATTAAGCTTCATCCGATAGCTATCGGATGGCGTCCTCTTCAACATTTTATCTTTATTGAACAAAAAGGGGAAGCCACAAATTTATCTTGGGAAGTATAATATGATCAAAAACAACCGGGCAAGATTTGAAATCTTACACAACACCCGTCGCCTGATTGCGGAAATTGATTATGCCGAGCAGATTGTCGAGGTTAGGTTTATTGGTACCCACACTGAGTATGACCGAATTGATCCTGTCAATATTTAATAAAATGAAAAGCTGGTATATACTTGAGAACAAAATTGATTATCAAAATGCTTCCGATCGATATGAAGCAATAAAGTCAGCATCTAAGGCTCAACAGAACATAAGGAAAAAATGTTACTTGCATTGCTAATTAATCAATATGAAAATAAGGTAAGCACCTTACCGGAAGTAGATCCAATCAAATTGATAAAAATTCGCATGGAAGATTTTGGACACAAAGCTTCAAACCTTGCCAGGGAATATGGCGACAAAGGAACAGTAAGTAAAGTGCTGAATTATTAGCAACCACTTTCCATTACAATGATCCGTAAATTCAGGTTCAATGTTGAGAATTCCTGCTGATTCACTTTTAAAAGACTACAAATTGGTGTAGCCAATTGCCTAAGGTGAAATGCTAACATTGTAAACTACCTGATCAGCACCGTACTCCCCTTCAATTCAAACCGCTTTCCCGTATCAATATTGGTGTATTGTAAGATCCATATAAAGGTTCCAGGGTCTTGCGGGTTGCCTTTAAAACTGCCGTCCCACTTATTGGTCCAGTCCTTTGTTTGAAAGATTAATTGCCCGCCACGATTATATACTTTGAATAAAAGATCTTTTGCCTTATAAGCATTGGTTGGATAAAGAAAATCATTGAGCCCGTCATTATTAGGTGAGAAACCTTTGGGTATCGCAATATAGCAATTGCCTACCACGCGGATGGTGTTGGTGGCAGTATCAGCACATCCGGCACTGTTTTTTACAATCAACTGCACGGGAATATCTTTGATCACGTTGGAGGAGGGATAAAACTGTGTCACCGGCCCTTTCAGCACACTAATGTTACCGTTCCCAAAGTTCCATGTCCATGAAACAACCGGGCCGGTGCTTTTTTCGGTAAATGTAGCCGGGTCACCGGGACAAACCAATGCCGTTGATTGAAAGTCTGCAGTAACGTTATTATTTAACAACACCGTAGTGGTTGTTGTATCAGCGCAGGTGCCGTTGCTGACAATTAAAGTAGCCTGTTTTGCCCCAAAGGTTAAGTAAGTTATGCTGGTATCTTTGGCACTGCCGGTAATGCCGTTATCAAAACTCCATTTCCAGTCGTTTACCCCGTTTCTGCCATCATGTGTATAATAAACTGTGTCGGCAATACAACCAAAACGGATACCCGCATTAAACAGTGCCGATACAGTATCTTTTGTTGTAAAACTTAAGAATGATCCCGGAATAGTCTGTACTCCGCATTCGTTGATCACTGTATTTCCATCGGATCCGGCCCGTAGCGTTATTTGAAAATTACCCGCAGTTTGAACAGGTGTGGACAGCCCTACCTGTATAGTGTAAGTAAGTCCGTTTGTACTGCAAATTCCGGATGCACCGGAAACAACAACAGCCGAAGTGCCAGATACTATAAAGTCGCTGCCATCTGCTGCTATTGAGTTGCAGCGGATAGGGTCTTTAAAAACCAGTTCCAGCAAAGAGGGAGCACAACCGGTTTTTGTAAGACTGTCCATGGGAGTGGGGGTTAGTGGGAATACCGTTACGGGCAGTGTTTGCCCGGCCGGAATCTGCCGCTGGCAATTATCCAATAAATTATTGCCATCTGTGCCTGTTTCTATCCGAATGGTATAATTGCCGGGCGGCAGCGCACTACCCAGTGTAACGATAACGGAATCCATATCAAACGAAGCAGTACAACCTGCGCCTTCTGCACCAATAATGGGCGCAACCGCAGGCGAAATACTGAAGTCGCTGCCATTGAGCGCAATACTGCCACACTTCATTTTTTTATTGAGTTTGATGGATATTTTAGTACCATCACAGGCTGCTCTTGCGTTCATTAAGCCCGGGTTTACCGGATCGGTAATAATGGCCGTGCCTCCACCAAACGATAACGTATAGCCGCTTTGTGAATTGCTGAAATGACTTACCAACAAAATATATTCATGTCCAACAATAAGGGTGGGCATACTGCTAAACAGGGGCACTCCCCGCCCGTCACATCGGGATAATGAAGTACCTGCACTGCTGGCGCCGGTAAGCCCGCCATCACCAGACCAGTTACATGCTACAAACAGGCTGGCATCGGTATATACATCATCGGGGTTGCGGTTGGTAATATCAAAAATCTGCCAGTCGTAATCGTCTGCTATGGTGTTTGGAGTAATTACAAAACCCAGCGTACCTGCGGTGAAGCAGGTAAATTTATACCAGTAAGGATTTTTATCAGTTAATTGCACATTGGAACATGGGCCGGGAACCCTACGGTCGCCACATATAGCTACAGATGCAATACTGAAAGTATCGGTGCCGCAAACAGGAAACGCCGTAGCCGGATTTTGACCAAGCGAATCGCAGGGAGTTTGGCTAAAGCCAGGCCCGGCAAGGAAACACAGGAAAATGAATACCAGGTATCTTATTTTTCTCATAGATAATCGTAAAGATAAATTATTGAGGCTTTAATTGGGCATAGCGTTGCATGTGTTAATGGTTTTTAACAAAAAAAAGAAAAGCCTCCTTAACCCATCCGAAAGAGGAGCTTTTTGAGTTCAATGAAATGTACCTGTTTTATTTTGGGGAATAGTTGTAGTTCGTTCTGACCGTCTCTGTGTGACCGGATAAATTTTTAAACCCTACAACATAACTTGGGCAACGTTCCGCACCCGATAACTATCGGGTGGTATGCCTTTGAACCGAGGGTGGACCAACCCTGCCTGACTGCGTCAGCAGACTGGGATGCTGCTATTAAAAGCAAATGCTTGTAACAAAAAAAAGCTGAAATAAAATTGCCGTCAATGCCCGTGAATTGGAGGCTGCGGCCCAATGTTATTTAGGTAAGCAAACTTTTTGAATTGAACCGCTCTTTTAGGGCGGTGATAAGTGTTATTATTCTCTTACTGGCTTTAGCCAAATTACTCTTTCGGCTAAAACCGTACTTTTATTGCCCAAAATAGTCCCGCCCTAAAAAACGGGGTAATTCAAATCCTTAATTAAATGACCTTGGGCCAACGGCCTGTTCCTGCAATTCAGGGGCATTACTTCACCTTCGCCTTCACCTCCTGTAATTTCAACAATGCCTCCACCGGTGTTAGCCGGTTAATATCAACCGCATCCAGCAGTGAGCGAATTTCTTCAAAGGTGGCGGAGTGGGCATCAAAAATACTCAGTTGTATCTTTGGCGCAGACAGTTTTTTTATATTTTCATCCAAGCTTACCCCCTGGCCGTTTTTGTTGGTGTTGCGGCTTTCTTCCAGTTGTAATAAAATTTCATTAGCCCGTTCAATAAGGCCGGGTGGCATACCAGCCATGCGGGCCACGTGAATACCAAAACTATGTACACTGCCGCCGGGCGCCAGTTTGCGCAGAAAGATAATTTTGTTGCCCACTTCCTTATTGGTAACATGGAAATTTTTTACCCTGGACAATTTGTTCTCCAGTTCGTTCAATTCATGATAATGCGTAGCAAATAATGTTTTAGGGGTATTGGCCGATTGATGCAAATATTCAACGATACTCCAGGCGATTGATATACCATCGTAGGTAGAAGTTCCCCGTCCGATTTCATCCAGCAGTATCAGGCTTCGGGACGTAATGTTATTGATGATACTGGCCGTTTCATTCATCTCCACCATGAAGGTACTTTCGCCACCACTTAAATTATCGCTTGCTCCAACCCGGGTAAATATTTTATCCGTCAAAGGGATTTTTGCATCGCTGGAAGGAACAAAACTACCCATGTGCGCCATTAAGGTAATGAGGGCAGTCTGGCGCAGTATCGCACTCTTACCACTCATGTTGGGCCCCGTTAGAATGATGATTTGTTGGGTAGCCGGATCCAAATAAATATTATTGGAGATATAGCTTTCCCCAACCGGCAGGTTTCTTTCAATCACCGGGTGGCGACTGTCTTTTATGTCGAGTATGTTGTTATCAGTAACAACCGGTTTTTTGTAATTAAACTGTAAGGCATTTGACGCAAAACAGGTAAGGCAATCCAATACTGCCATCACATGGCCGTTCACCTGCATGGGAGCAATATAATCCTGCAACTCGTTCAATAGTTTTTCAAAGAGTTGCATTTCTATCATCAGTATCTTGTCTTCAGCGCCTACAATTTTTTCTTCATATTCTTTTAATTCAGGTGTAATATACCGCTCTGCGTTGGCCAGTGTTTGTTTGCGTATCCATGTTTCGGGTACTTTCGTTTTGTGGAGGTTGGTTACCTCCAGGTAATAGCCAAACACATTGTTGAAACTTATTTTTAAAGAGGAGATGCCGGTAGCCAGTGCTTCTTTTTGCTGCAATTCTACCAGGTAATCTTTTCCGCCGCTGGATATCTTTCTTAATGCGTCCAGTTCTTCATTGATGCCACTGGCAATCACGCCTCCCCTGGAAGCCATTGCCGGCGGGGCTTCGTTGATTTCACGGGTTATTTTTTCTAAAATTAATTTACATGGATTGAGCGAATCACCTAATCTTTTCAGGTACGCATTCTCACTGACCCCACAAATTATTTTAATAGCATCTGTCTGCAATAGGCCACGGGCAATTTGCAACACCTCTCTCGGGTTTACTTTTTTTAATGGCACTTTACTAACCAACCTTTCCACATCGCCAGCCTGTTTAATATGATGTGAAATTTTATTTCTTATATCTACTTCCTTTATTAAAAATTCAACGGTATTTAAACGTTCCGTGATTTTTATAATGTCGTTTAAGGGCAACACCATCCAGCGCTTTAACAGGCGTGCACCCATGGGCGATACGGTGTTGTCTAATACCTTCAATAAAGTGTTACTGCCATCAGCGCCGCCAAATAATTCAAGGTTGCGGATGGTAAAGCGGTCCATCCATAGATGTTCTTCGCGGTCAATTCTTTGGATGGAAGTGATATGCCCGAGGTTGGGATGCTCGGTATCTTTTAAATAATGGAGGATGGCACCAGCCGCAATAATGCCCACCTTCAATGAGTCTACACCAAAGCCCTTTAGGCTATGGGTACCAAAATGTTTTAATAAACTTTCGGTAGCGTATGCTTCCGCAAAAATCCATTCATCCAAGGCATAGGTAAAAAACTTGGTGCCAAAATATTCTTTAAAATGCTTTTGCTGCTGGCGTTGAAAAACTACTTCCGCAGGCTTTAAGCTTTGTAATAATTTATCAGCATATTCGCGGTCGCCTTCCGCAATAAAAAATTCGCCGGTGCTGATATCTAAAAATGCGATACCGATTTTCGTATCATCAAAATGCAGGGCGGCTAAAAAATTATTGCTGTTATGTTCCAATAATTTATCACTGGTGGCTACACCCGGTGTAACCAGTTCGGTAACCCCTCTTTTTACAATGCCCTTCGCCATTTTGGGGTCTTCCAACTGATCACAGATCGCCACGCGGTAACCTGCCTTTACCAGTTTGTGCAAATAGGTATCCAACGCATGGTGCGGAAATCCGGCCAGTTGAGATGAATTGGCATCACCATTGTTTCTTTTGGTGAGCGTAATGCCCAGCACACCGGAAGCATTCACCGCATCCTGCCCGAAGGTTTCGTAAAAATCTCCCACTCTAAAAAGCAAGATCGCATCAGGGTAGCGTGCTTTGATGGCATTGTGTTGTTGCATTAAAGGGGTTTCGCCGGTTGCTTTGGCCATAATGATAATGTGCTGATTAGCTAATGTGCTAATTTGATAATGGTTCGAAAGTCGCAAAAATAAGTTCTTTATCAGGTTCTGCGATGGGTTTGTGGATTATGTCAATTATTTTTGCTGCAAATATAAAATTTGGGGAGGGTATGAGAAAACTGAGCATGGATGAGCTAAACAGGATGTCGGTAGATGAGTTTAAGGAATCAGTAAAAAAGCCCGTCATCGTGGTATTAGAGAATATCCGCAGTGCCTACAATGTAGGAAGTGTGTTTAGAACAGCCGATGCATTTTTAATGGAAGCAATATACATCTGCGGCTATACCTGCAAACCTCCCCATAAAGAAATAAAGAAAACTGCCCTTGGAGCAGAGGATAGTGTAAGCTGGAAGCATTTTGAAAACACGAATTTGGCAATACACGAATTACAAGAATTGGGGTACCGGGTATTTGCGGTGGAACAGGCGGAGGGCAGTATCATGTTAAACAAGTTGAATTATTTACCGGGTGATAAAATAGCCGTCATTTTTGGAAATGAAGTGACCGGTGTAGAGCAGGAAACCATCCGGCAGTGCGAAGGTTGTATAGAGATCCCACAGTTTGGGATGAAGCATTCGCTGAACATTGCTACGGCGGCGGGTGTTGTATTGTGGGAGCTGGTGAGAGGCCCCCTGGCCCCCTGAAGGGCGAATTTAATTGCAGTGAATTTGACATCGGCAGGTTTTGATTTTTAGAGAATAGGTTAATTTTTTGTCCGGGCTAAGAAGCTCTGGGGAACGTCGTTGCGTCGCCCTCTTGTACTGAATATCTTTATTCGGCTTTTAATATGTAGGATGGAACTTACAATTGGGCGAGACGTCACCCGTTTTTAAAACCTGTTAGGTCTGTTAAACCTTTGAGGTCTGGCCGCAAACAGTTGAAATTGAACATTTATAAATTGATGAATGAGTAGTATAAAAAAGTATTTAAGTTTAGTAAAATTCAGCCATACCATCTTTGCGATGCCCTTTGCCCTGATTGGATTTTCTTTGGCTGTCACGCATTTCAGCAACCGGTTGAATATCATTGAAACCATTGGACTTGTTTCGGGAAATAAAATTTTAATTAGCTGGCAGGAACTGATTATCAAATTGGTGCTGGTTATTGGCTGCATGATCTTTGCCCGCAGCGCCGCCATGGCATTCAACCGCTACCTCGATAGAAACTTTGACGCAAAAAACCCACGTACCGCCATCCGGGAAATTCCGGCGGGTATCATTTCAAAAGAAAGTGCGTTGCGTTTTGTGATCATCAATTGCCTGTTGTTTACCATCGCTACTTTTTTTATCAACCGCATTTGTTTTTATTTATCACCGGTCGCATTGTTTGTCGTGTTATTTTATAGCTATACCAAACGTTTTACTGCGCTTTGTCACCTGGTATTGGGCGTTGGGTTAAGTCTTGCTCCCATCGGTGCTTACCTGGCCGTTACCGGCAGGTTTGATGTATTGCCGGTATTGTTTTCCTTCACCGTTTTATTTTGGGTAAGTGGTTTCGATATCATCTATGCCCTGCAGGATGAAGCCTTCGACAAATCGGAAAACCTCCATTCCATACCAGCCGCGTTGGGTAAATCAAATGCATTGCGGGTGTCAGAGATATTACATTTGCTGTCAGCAGCCTGTGTAATAGCGGCGGGTGTGTACGGTAACTTTGGATGGTTGTATTGGATAGGGATTGCCGTTTTTATTGGCATGCTGATCTATCAGCATTCAATAGTAAAGCCCTACGATCTCACCAAAGTAAACATCGCATTTATGACTGCCAATGGAATAGCATCGGTGGTATTTGCGGTGTTTGTTTTATTGGATATTTTTCTAACATAGGAACAGACTGCGGCATGTTCCTACAAACGAAAAGATTTTCAAATTCAAAGGAATTCCTAATTCCTAATTCTTAATTTTTAATTCCCAATTAATTCCCAGCATGCCCCGGATACTAGCAATCGACTACGGCGGAAAAAGAACAGGACTGGCAGTAACTGACCCCCTGCAGATCATTGCAACCGGGCTGGCTACCATTGATTCAAAAGAATTGATACCCTACCTGAAAAAATATTTTGTTGCCGAGCAGGTGGAGCTGGTTATTATCGGGCTACCTGTAAACTGGGATGAAAGCGATACCCATGGAACCCCGCTGGTAAAAGCAGCCATCAAAAAACTGGAAAAGGAATTTCCCCAAATGCCGTTAAAAACGGTGGATGAGCGCTATAGCTCCAAAATGGCGAAGGATGCCATGCTTCAAATGGGGATGAAGAAAAAGGACCGCCAGGTGAAGGGAAATGTAGATATAATTGCCGCTACGATCATTTTACAGGAGTATCTTCAAAGCAATCAATAGGAAATTTGTAGATTTGCCGGGTCATAAAAGTAAAGCCTATAAAGAATTCCCTAATTTCAGCCAGTGCTTCACTCTTTAAAATAACAGAAACAGGAATAACAATTTTCCATTAAGTATTATGATTTTACCAATTGTAGCCTACGGATCACCCGTTTTAAGAAAAGTATGTAAGGATATCAACCCCGATTATGCGGGATTGGATAAACTGGTTGCCGATATGTGGGAAACCATGTACAATAGTAATGGCGTTGGATTGGCAGCGCCACAGGTGAATAAGGAAATCCGGCTGTTTGTGATTGACAGCACCCAGATATTTGAAAACCTGGAAGAGGATGAAAAGGATTTGTACCCGGATGGACCCGGCTTTAAAGGCACTTTTATCAATGCACATATTGAAAAAATTGAAGGGGAAGAATGGAAATACAATGAAGGTTGCCTGAGCATTCCTAAAATTAGAGAAGATGTATTTCGCGGCGAAAAGGTAACCCTCCATTTTGTAAATGAAAATTTTCAAGCCCAAACCATGACCTTTAATGGCATTACCGCCCGGGTAATCCTGCATGAATACGATCATACAGAAGGGAAATTATTTATCGACTATATCAAACCATTAAAACGGACTTTGCTCAAAAGGAAATTGTCTGATATCTCAAAGGGTAAAGTAAATGTAGATTACCGGATGGTTTTTATAAAATAAATGCTCCTGACCCCTCAAAAGGATTAACCGCATCAGTATCCGGGGTAGCTACCTCTCCGATATTCATACTTCGCATACATGAAAAGTAACACATCGTTTGGCGCTGATAGCTTTGGTCAAAACCTATGGCCGGAAATCAGCGGGATATTCAGGTCCGGAACTTCAATCAACCAAAATTAAAAAGAATAAGATCATACGGCTACGTTCGCTTAGCCCGGGATGAAACTGCCCAGCCAAATTTTATGAATAAAAAAGGATTGCCTGCGCTCCCTTTCAGAACGGATCTTTTAAAAGCAGATCAAACCAATCAAATACGATGAGGCATTTCTTTTTATTTAGCACCCTGCTGTTGAGTAGGAGCGTTTGTGCAACAACTCAGAAAAGAAACTGGATTGGGTAAGTAAAGTGGGTGCTACTGATTTGCCTTCCGGTAGAAAAATATGTAAAGTGTGACTGTAGCACGGTTAGGCTTGCCCGAAAAATCAATCGATGCTTTACTGATGCCCATCAACACCGATACCTATTTGCTCAATGGCCACAATTACCAGGATGGTAGGTTAACCATTTATTTACCTGGCAACGGCGGATAGCTGGCTGCTGAAGCCATGAAGGATATGATGGCAGTAAAATCAATAATCCCGGCATTCCAAAGGACGGCAAATGGAAAGTGAAGTGAGAAGGGTTGAAGCGAATACCGTGATTGATCCTGGTGAATCCATTTTTGGAGGATACATGAAGTGGTACAAGCCTGGCTGAGTATACAGTTTACCCCTTTTTGGAATGGTTGTAAACTTCATATTCATTGAATTTTGTTGAATTTCATTGTATTCAATTAGCGACAGTTATAAAGTACTTCAATCCGTCGGCGGGTGTCAACCTCAAAAGTGGCTAAAGTCTACACGTTACAACTTATTTTTGAAGGGTAAACAAGTTGCTTAAATTTGATATTCAAAAAGCCGACATTGAACTGGATAGATGTTAGTATCCGTTGAAATTGAATAAACAAGGTAAATTCATTGTTTCTTAAACTCAAAATTATGGTCACCGAAGCAAGAAAAATTAATCTGATTGAGGCGGTATTACAAGTAGATAATGAGGCTACTTTAACCGAGTTAGAAACAATATTAAAGAACTCGAAGACTAAGAAAGAAAAAAAGCCCTTTTTAGCACATGATTTTTTAGGTAAATGGAGTAAGAAGGATGCAACACTAATCGAGAAAGCGATTGAGGAATCATGTGAGCAAATTAATGAAGATGACTGGAAATAAATTTTTGTTAGATACAAATATTATTACAGCTTGGTTAAAAGGGGAATCTTCTCTTGCTGATAAAATAGATCGGGCTAAAGAAGTACATATACCAATCATTGTAATTGGTGAATTGTATTATGGCGCATTATACTCCACTCAGCTAAAAAAGAACATAGTCGTATACAATCTATTACCTCTCGCTATAATGTGTTAACTATAGATGAACCGGCTACCATTGAATATGGAAATATTATGGCTGCCTTAAGAAAGAAAGGAAAGCCTATTCCGGAAAATGATATTTGGATTGCTGCTATTGCTCAACGCCATCAACTAATTTTGGTTTCAAGAGATAAACATTTCAAAGAGATTGACAGTCTTGGTTTAAAAAGTTGGTAATCACCTTTAACGTC